>FLOH01000497.1_pt1 | contig 84042 bp, 85 predicted proteins | sample 756751 | NCBI WGS metagenome assembly FLOH01 (sample SAMEA4026879, study PRJEB14308) | marine metagenome | biome: coastal water; material: water | depth 74 m
GCCCGATTTTTCTATTTTGCTTTTTGCGCTATCACTAACCGAATGAGCCAAGACATTAACCTTATGTTTAATTTCACCTGTTCCTAATATTTTAACTTTAACATACTTTGCGCTTTTCTTATCTTTTGAAAATAGCAAGCTGCTCAAATCTATTTTTTCAGCAATATTGATCTTTTTCTTTTCGATCATATTAGAAATATCTCTTAGATTAATTACAAGATTATTTGCTCTTTTGCGAATAGCATTAAAACCACGCTTAGGTAATCTTCTGAATAAAGGCATTTGACCACCTTCAAAACTTTTAATGGAGACACCCGAACGAGCTTTTTGACCTTTTACACCTCGGCCTGCAGTCTTTCCTTTTCCAGAACCGATACCACGACCAACTCTTTTTGATTTTTTAAAAATTTTAATTCCAATGTCATTAAGTTTCATAATTTATCTCCTAGAAACGATATCTTTAATTTTTTTTCCTCTGATTAAAGAAATATCTTTTGGTGTTTGCTGGCTAGACAAGGCTGCAAAAGAAGCTCTCACCACATTGTAAGGGTTTGCTGATCCAATTGATTTTCCAACCACGTCTTGAATACCTGACATTTCGCATATTGCTCGCACTGCTCCACCGGCAATAATACCTGTACCTGCGGGCGCACTTCTCAAAATAACTTTTCCTGCTCCACTTTTTCCTTTAACGTCGTGATGCAAAGTTCTTCCGTCTCTTAAAGGTATTTTAATTAAAGATTTTTTAGCAGCCTCTGAAGCTTTTTTAATCGCGTCCGGCACTTGCTTTGCTTTTCCTTGACCAAAACCAACTTGACCTTTTTGATTACCGGCAACCACAAGAGCTGCAAATCCAAATCTTCTTCCACCCTTAACAACTTTAGTAATTCTGTTAATTGCGACTAATTTTTCTTTAATTTCTGAAACTTTGCTCATATTTAAAACTTAAGTCCTCCGCTTCTTGCTGCTTCAGCAAGTGATTTAACTCTGCCGTGATACCTATAACTTCCCCTGTCGAAGTACACTTCTTTAATACCTTTTTCGATGCTTCTTTCAGCAATTAACTTGCCGACTACTTTTGACAACTCAGTCTTATTGTTTTTTTCAATAGTTTTTTCTTTTGAAGACGCGCTAGCAATGGTTACTCTCTTGGTGTCATCAATAAGTTGAACGTAGATATTTTTAGCAGATCTGAATACTGTCAATCTAGGCATGTCCTTGTTTACACGCTTTAACTTAGATCTATTTCTTTTCTGTCTAATTAGAGTTCTATTTCTCATTATTTTTTCTTACCTTCTTTTTTAAGTATAAATTGACCTTCGCTTGTAATACCTTTTTGCTTATAAGGTTCAACAGGTTTTAAAAATTTAATATCAGCGGCAACTTTTCCTATTAATTGCTTATCATTACCATTCAGGGTTATTTTTGTTTGCTTGTCTATTTTCACTGTTATTCCTTCTGGAATATCAAACAAAATGTCATGACTAAATCCTAATTGAAATTGGATTTGCTTGCCCTGCAAATTGGCTCTAAAACCAACACCGTTTAAATTTAGATTTATTTCATAGCCTTCAGAAATTCCAATAATAATATTATTGATCAAACTTCTTTGCAGCCCCCAAAGAACCTTGCTTTGATCGGTTGTATTTTTTGGTGTTATAACAACAGCATTGTTTTCAATTTTTGTTTCTAAATGCTCTATATTTAGAACTAATTCCTTTTTGCCTTTAGGACCTTCCATGGAAATTTTATTTCCATCGATAGCTACTTTTACTCCGGCAGGTATAGCAATATGTTTTTTTCCAATTTTTGACATAAATATTAAGAAATACTACAGATTATTTCTCCTCCAAGTTTTTGATCTCTTGCTTCGTTATCAGATAAGATACCTTTAGAAGTTGAAAGAATAGAAATACCAAGTCCGTTTAACACTCTAGGTAAGCTTTCAAATTTTGTATAGATTCTTCTTCCTGGTTTTGAAATTCTTTTAATTTCTCGGATCACAGGAGTCCCGTGAACATATTTCAAATTTACTTTCAACTCTTCAAAAGAATTTTCATTTTCCTTAACTATTTCGTAACTTGAAATAAAACCTTCTCTTTGCATTGCATCGAGAACATATTTCTTAAATTTTGAACTTGGAATTAGCACCGTAGGATGCTCCTTCATTTGAGCATTCCTAATTCTAGTTAGCATATCTCCAATTGGATCTGTTATTGTCATATATATTCCTTTCCTACCAACTTGATTTTGTCATGCCTGGAATTTTACCCATAGAAGCTAATTTTCTAAGTGCAATTCTAGACATTTTTAGTTTTCGGTAGTAACCATGCGGTCTACCTGTAATTTCACATCTATTTCTTATTCTGGTCTTAGCAGAATTTTTAGGAAGTTTTGCAAGCTTCAAAGTAGCTGCAAATCTTTCATTTAAATTTATTTTTTTATCCATCACTATTGCTTTTAGTGCGCTTCTTTTTTTCTCAAACTTTTTGGACATTTTAACTCTTTTTAAATTTCTGTGTATCGCTGATGTTTTGGCCATTAGTTAGATCCTTTCTTGTAAAATGGGAAGTTAAAGCTATCCAATAAGGCTCTAGAAGCTTCCTGGTTCTTTGTTGAAGTTACAACAGTGATATCTAGCCCTCTCATCTTTTCTATTTTATCAAAACTAACTTCTGGGAAAATCACATGCTCTTTGATACCAAAGCTATAATTTGCTTCTTGGTCAAAACTATCAGGATTTAGACCTCTAAAATCTTTAATTCTTGGCAATGCCATAGTGATTAATCTATCTAAGAAATAGTACATGTTATTTTTTCTCAAAGTAACTTTTAATCCCAAGGGAATACCTTCTCTAGTCTTGAAGTTTGCGACAGCTTTTTTAGATTTTGTAACAATTGGCAATTGACCAGTTAAATTTCCAAGATCTGTTTGGATACTTTTTAAAATTTTACTATCACTAGCATCAAGTCCTAAACCCATGTTTAAAACTATTTTTTCTAGTTTTGGAACTTCCATCGCATTTTTAATAGATAGGCTCTTAATTAAGTTTTGCGAGATTTCTTCTTGATAAATTTTTTTAAGTCTTGGTATCATTATTAGCTCTTTTTTATTTTTTTAATTGGTTTTGTTACTTTTTTTATATCTTTTTTCACAGAGTTTTTTTTCTCTTTTTTCTTTTCGCCTTCTATTTTCGGATTCTTGCTTTTAATTTCTTTTTTACTCACTTCTTTTTTTCCCTCAACAGACTTCTTGTCTGATTGAACAAGAGATAGATTTGATAAATGAATAGATTTTTCAATACTAACAACTCCACCTTTGTTTTCCTTGGTAGCTTTTTGATGTTTTTTTACAAGATTTAAGCCTTTAACAATTGCTCTCTTGTTCAAAATACCTCTTCTCGATATCAGCTTAATAATTTCAATAATTTCTCCTGTTTTTCCTTTTTCGTCTCCAGCAAGAATTTTTACTGTATTTCCTTTTTTTAGTTGCGTTTTCATTACAAAACCTCCGGAGCTAAAGAAATAATTTTCATATGGTTTTTAACCCTAAGTTCTCTTGTTACTGGTCCAAAAATACGAGTTCCTATTGGTTCGTTATTAGCACCAATTAGAACGGCTGCATTAGTGTCAAATTTAATGCAAGAACCATCGGCTCTATAAATTTGTTTCCTAGTCCTTACGACTACAGCTTTGTGAACGTCGCCTTTTTTAACTTTTCCTTTTGGCATCGCGTCTTTAATACTGACAACGATAACATCGCCTATAGATGCGTATCTTCTTTTAGAGCCGCCCAAAACCTTGATGCACTCAATACGTTTTGCTCCCGTATTGTCAGCCACTTCCATTTCTGTGTGAACTTGGATCATTATTTATCTCCTAAAACTTTCCATTTTTTTAACTTTGAAATTGGCGCCGATTCTATAATTTTAACATTATCTCCTACAGCAAAAGTGCCTTCTTCGTAATGGGCATGATATTTTTTCGACCTCTTAATAACTTTTAGAAGAACCGGATGTCTAAATTTTCTTATTACTTCAATAACTAAAGTTTTAAGATTTTTAGTACTTACCACTTTTCCTTGCAAAACTCTTTTTGTCATTATGCTTTCTTCTTCTGGTTTATAAATGTTAAAATTTTAGCTATAGTTCTTCTAACAATAGTAATTCTGGCGCTATTAGTAATTTGCGAATTCATTTTCTGAATTCTTAAATTAAATTGCTCTTTTTTAAAGTTACCTAACTCTTTCTCAAGCTGTGTAACTGATAAATTTTTTATATCTTTTGTTTTCATATTAAATATTCATATTTCTTTTAACTACTTTTGTTTTAATCGGTAGTTTTGATGCCGCTCTGTCAAAAGCTTCTTTAGCAACCAAATCCGTAACACCGTCTATCTCAAAAAGAATTCTACCAGGCTTTACTCTGCAAATATAATACTCCACATTTCCTTTACCTTTTCCCATTCTAACTTCAATTGGCTTTTTAGAAACTGGAATATTTGGGAAAATTCTCAACCAAACACGACCTGCTCTTTTCATGTGCCTAGTTAAAGCAACTCTGGCTGCCTCGATTTGTCTTGAAGTAATTCTTTCTGGCTCTAATGCTTGCAAACCGTGAGACCCAAAATTAATTGTAGCTCCACGCTCAGCATGACCATGAATTCTACCCTTGTGTGCTTTCCTGTATTTTGTTCGAGCTGGCTGTAACATTATTTTTTCTCTTCCTCTTTTTCACTATCAATTTTTTTCTGAAGGTCTTTTTGGAATACTACACCTTTGTAAATGTACACTTTAATTCCAATAATTCCGTAAGTTGTCATAGCTTCTACTTCTGCATAATCAATCTCAGCTCTAAGAGTGTGCAATGGAACACTACCTTCTCTTAACCATTCCGTTCTTGCTATTTCATTACCAGCTAATCTTCCGCTAATCATAACTTTGATACCCTTAGCTCCAATTCTCATCGTTGATTGCATAGCTCTTTTCATAGCTTTTCTATAAGCAATCCTTTTTTCAATTTGCTGAGCAATATTTTCTCCAACCAAGTAAGCGTCTAACTCTGGTTTTCTAATTTCTTTAATATTTACAGACACTTCATCGGAAGTAATTTTGGAAATATTACTTTTAATTTTTTCAATATCAGAACCTTTTTTACCAATTACGAATCCTGGTCTAGATGTAAAAATTGTAACGTTACATTTTTTGGTAGGTCGTTCGATTAAAATTTTTGAGATACCAGAATTTTTAATATTTGTGTTAATGTATTTTCTAATTTTAAAATCCTGAATTAAAAAAGTTCCGTAGTTATCTTTTTTAGCAAACCACACAGAATCCCATGTTCTGTTAATTTTAAGTCTAATACCTATTGGATTAATCTTTTGTCCCATTTCTTAAGCTTCCTTTGCTACTGCTGCTTCTTTCTTTTCAGAAACAATAATTGTTAAATTACTATAATGTTTTTTAATACTGGCAGCTCTTCCCTTTGCTCTAGGTCTAAATCTTTTAAGTGTAATTCCTTTTCCCACATAAGCTTCTTTTATAAACAAAGAGTCTATGTCTAATTGGTTATTGTTTTCTGCGTTGGCAACTGCAGATTTAATTGTTTTGATAATTTCCTTAGAAACACGTTTATTATTAAATTGAAGATCTCTTAATACGATATCTACTTTTTTACCTCTAATAGATTGCAAAATTTCATTGACCTTTCTAGTTCCTGAACGCAGATTGTTGTATACTGCTTTAACTATAGATAGGTCTTGTTTAATTTTTGCCATTTTTATTTTTTATCTGTTTTCTTTGCCGGCACTGCTTTTTTATCTGATGCTGTGTGACCATTAAATTGTCTCGTGGGAGAAAATTCACCCAATTTATGGCCGATCATTTCCTCTGAAACAGTAATGGGTATAAATTTTTTACCATTATGAATTTCAAATTTTTGCCCAATAAACTCAGGTATAATAGTTGAATTTCTTGACCATGTTTTAATTGGTCTTTTTGAATCTGATGATTTTTGCTTTTCAACTTTTTTGATCAAGCTAGGGTGAACAAAAGGTCCCTTCCAAATAGAACGTGCCATAACCTACCTTTTTTTCTTTCTGGAAATAATAAACTGATCTGTTTTTTTATTATTTCTTGTTTTTAATCCTTTAGTACCCTGACCCCAAGGAGTAACAGGATGTCTTCCTCCAGAAGTTTTACCTTCACCACCACCGTGTGGGTGATCTACTGGGTTCATAACAACACCTCGTGACTGAGGTCTAATACCTAACCATCTATTTCTACCTGCTTTTCCAATTTTAACGTTTTTCTTATCTACGTTTGATAATTGGCCAATCGTTGCTCGACAATCAGATCTAACTTTTCTAACTTCTCCAGAAGCCAAACGAACTAATGTATAGTCTCCATCAATTCCCATTACTTGAGCTGATGTTCCAGCTGATCTCACCATCACTCCACCTTTACCTGGTGTGAGTTCGATATTGTGTATGTTGGTAGCACCAGGAATATCTTTAACTTTCATGCAATTTCCTGGTTTAATTTCCAATTTATCTCCTGAGTAAATTTTATCTCCTATATTGATGCCCTCTGGTGCCAAAAGATAAGATAAAGTCTTATCCTCATACTCAACTAGCATAATATTTGCGCTTCTAAACGGATCGTGTTCAAATCTTTTTACTTCTGCAGCCATTTCAAATTTATTTCTTTTAAAATCTATAATTCTGTATCTCTTTTTGTGTCCAGCACTTCGGTGTCTAGAAGTAATTCTTCCTTGGTTGTTTCTTCCAATAGAACGATTTATTTTCTTGGTAAGGGTTTTTTCAGGACCACCTTTCCAAAGATGTGAGCGATCAACTAAGATCGTTCCTCTCATCGATTTTGTATACGGTTTGTAACTTTTAAGTGCCATAATTAAATTCCTGCTGCAATATCAATACTTTGGCCTTCTTTCAAAGTAATAATAGCTTTTTTATATCCTGATTTTTTTGCAATTCGTCCCTTGACTATCTTAGTTCTATCTTTTGAATTAAGAGTGTTAATTTTTACTACATTCACTTTGTATAATTTTTCAATACTCTTTTTTATTAGAGTTTTTGATGCAGTTCTTGAAACTTTGAATGTAACTTTGTTCAGGCTGCTCATATTAGTACTTTTTTCAGTAATAATAGGAGTTAAGATAATATCGTATGCGAAAGTTTGGTTTCTCATTTTGTCAATCTATCCTGTAATGTTTTTAAAGCTTCTTTAGTAAAAAGAACTTTTTGAAACTTAATCAAATCATACACGTTAGTTCCAATCACTTTTAATCTTTTTGCATTGGGAATGTTTTTTATACTTTTTAAAAATTTTTCAGAAGCACCCTCATGATGAATAATCAATGCAGACCTTGTTTCCAATTTGGACAAAAAATTATCAAAAGATTTTGTTTTAAACGTATCCATTTTAGGTTCTTCGAAAACATTAATTTGATTAGTCAAAACTTTAGAAGACAAGGCACTTATCAAACCAAGATTTCTAATTTTTTTATTTAATTTAGTTAATCTTGTTTGACCTCTGTGTCTTGGTCCGTGAGCAATACCTCCGCCAACAAATATGGGAGCTGTAATATTACCATGTCTAGCACCACCAGATCCTTTTTGCTGAACGATTTTTCTTCTTGATCCTTTAACTTCTCCTCTAGATTTCGTGTGCCCTTTTTTCTTTCTTTGGTTGTTTAACTGCCAGTTAATAACCAATTGAATCAAATCTTTTCTTGGCTTGAATGAAAAAACTTTATCAGAAACTTCGTGAGTTCCTATTTTTTTGCCTTCAATATTAATTTCTTCTAATTTCATATTAATCTTTCTTAGCTGCTTCTTTAGTTTCTTCTTTAGCTGCTACCGCTGCCTCTTTAGCAGCTACTTTTTCTGCTTTAGCCGCTTCTTTAGCTTCTTTTGCTACGTTTTTCTTATCTTTTTTATCAGATTTGGCTGTTTCCAAATCTGCAAAGTAAGATGTTAATCTTTCTTGAACACTAGATTTGTTTTTTCGCTTTATAGCTTCTGTAATTTCCACATATGAATTTTTGCTACCAGGAACAGAACCTCTTAAATACAAAAGATTATTAGTCAAATCAGCTTCTACAATTTCTAAACCTTGGGTAGTTCTAAATTTATCACCCATATGACCTGCCATTTTTTTTCCTTTAAAAACTTTTCCTGGATCCTGACGTTGACCCGTTGATCCGTGAGATCTGTGAGATACTGAAACACCGTGAGTAGCTCTTAAGCCACCAAAGTTCCATCTCTTCATAACACCGGCGAAACCTTTACCGATAGTTTTTGATCTGACATCTACATATTTTTTATCTTTCAATATTTCCAACGTAACGTCTGTACCAGCTTTAAATTCTTCAGTGTTTTCCATTCTGTATTCTTTTAAAAATTTTTTAGCTTCTAATGATTTTTTTGCGTAAAAACCCTTCATGGATTGAGTTAATTTTGAACTTTTAATATGCCCATAACCAACTAAAATAGCTGAATAACCTCTTTTGTCTTTTTCAATCACTTCAACAATTTTTCCTGGCTCAACTTGCAAAACAGTCACAGGAACAGCTTCTCCACTCTCGTAGAATTTTTGCGTCATACCAATTTTTTTCCCTATCAATCCTAAAGCCATAACTAAATTTTTATCTCCACATCTACACCCGCAGCCAAATCAAGCTTCATTAAAGCTTCGATTGTTTGAGGAGTAGGATCCACAATATCTATGAGTCGTTTGTGCGTTCTTGTTTCAAATTGCTCTCTGCTTTTTTTATCAATATGCGGAGATCTTAAAACAGTAATAATTTCTTTTGTTGTAGGAAGAGGTATTGGCCCTTTTATCTGAGCTCCTGTTCTTTTAGCTGTATTCACTATTTCAAGAGTAGACTGATCTAAAATCTTATGATCGTAAGCTTGTAATCTAATTCTTATTTGTTGTTTTTCCATAATTTACGCTAATTTCTTTGTTACTTCATCCTGAACATTTTGAGGAACTTTTTCATAATGATCAAACGTCATAGTATATTGAGCTCTTCCTTGAGACATTGATCTTAAAGTATTTACATAACCAAACATATTTGCCAATGGCACCATTGCATTAATTACTGTCGCATTTCCACGCTTGTCTGTTGATCCAATTTGGCCTCTTCTGCTATTTAAATCTCCAATAACATCGCCCATATGGTCATCAGGAGTTACTACTTCGACTTTCATAATCGGTTCTAAAAGTTTTAATCCAGCTTTTGTACAGGCTTCTTTAAATCCCATCCTTCCTGCAATCTCAAAAGCCAAAGCACTAGAGTCTACGTCATGATGCAACCCATCTAATAAAGTAACTTTGTAATCTAACATTGGAAATCCAGCCAATATTCCAGAATCAGCGACTCCTTCAATTCCTTTTTCTACACCAGGTATAAATTCTTTAGGTATAGCTCCACCTTTAATAAGGTTTTCAATCTCCCTACCTTTGCCAGGTGCTTGTGGTTCAACGCTTAATTTAATTTTAGCAAATTGTCCTGCACCACCGCTTTGTTTTTTATGAGTATATTCGATGGTAGCTGTTCCTTGAATTGTTTCTCTATAAGCAACTTGTGGTGCTCCAATGTTTGCTTCCACTTTAAATTCTCTTTTCATTCTATCTATAATGATATCCAAATGTAATTCGCCCATACCTTTAATGATAGTTTGACCAGACTCATTGTCTGAAGAAACTCTAAAGGAAGGATCTTCTTTAGCAAGACGCGCAAGCGCCTCTCCCATTTTCTCTTGGTCAGCTTTAGTTTTTGGTTCAACAGCAATTTCAATAACCGGATCTGGAAAATCCATGGGCTCAAGAACTATTAAGTTAGAAGGATCACACAAAGTATGTCCTGTAATAGTATGCTTAAGACCTGCTAATGCAACAATGTCCCCTGTTGATGCTGTTTTAATATCTTCTCTGTCATTTGCATGCATAAGTAACATTCTACCAATTCTTTCTTCTTTATCTTTAGTAGTGTTCATTACACCTGTACCCGCATTTAATGTTCCTGAATAAATCCTAATAAAGGTTAAAGATCCAACGAATGGATCATTTGCAACTTTAAATGCCAATGCTGCGAAAGGCTCAGAATTTCCGAATTTTCTTACAACAACATCTTCAGACTCTGGCTTAGTTCCTGAAATCTCACCAATATCCAAAGGACTTGGTAAGTAATCTACAACTGCATCTAATAAAGGTTGAACACCTTTGTTTTTAAAAGCAGATCCACATATCACTGGCACGAAAGAAAAGTTTAACGTTCCTTTACGAATACATTTTTTTAAGTCAGTTTCTGAAATTTCTTTTCCCTCAAGATAAGCTTCCATTAGCTTTTCATCTTGTTCAACTGCCATTTCTACTAATTCTTTTCTATACTTGTCGGCCTCAGCCTTTAGATCTGCAGGAATCTCTACTAAATCAAATTTTGCACCTAAGCTTTCGTCATTCCAAACGATCCCTTTCATTCTAACCAAGTCAATAACACCCTTAAGTTCTGCCTCTAAGCCAATTGGTAACTGAAGAAGTAATGGCTTGGCTCCTAATCGTTCTCTAATCATGTCAACACACATGAAAAAGTTAGCGCCCGTTCTGTCTAATTTGTTTATAAAACACATTCTTGGAACTTTATATTTATCTGCTTGTCTCCAAACAGTTTCGGATTGTGGCTCTACACCAGCAACACCGTCAAATACCGCAACAGCTCCATCTAAAACTTTTAATGATCTTTCTACCTCAATAGTGAAATCAACGTGTCCTGGTGTGTCTATAATATTAATTCTGTGCTCATTCCAAAAACAAGTTGTTGCCGCAGAAGTAATTGTAATTCCTCGCTCCTGCTCTTGCTCCATCCAGTCCATAGTTGCTGCACCGTCATGAACTTCTCCAATTTTATGTTCTTTTCCTGTGTAATATAGAATACGCTCAGTTGTCGTAGTTTTTCCAGCATCAATGTGGGCCATGATACCAATATTTCTATATTTATCTTTTGAAATGTCTTTATCCATAAATTACCATCTAAAATGCGCGAAAGCTTTATTAGCTTCTGCCATTTTGTGCGTGTCTTCTTTTTTCTTAATGGCGTTACCTTTATTGGTAGACGCATCTAAAAATTCTTTCGACAATCTTTCTTGCATTGTCTTATCTCCTCTTTTCTTTGAAGATTCTATTAACCATCTAATAGCTAATGCTTGAGCTCTGTCAGATCTAACTTCAACCGGAACTTGATAAGTAGCACCACCAACTCTTCTAGATTTAACTTCTAAGTTTGGTTTGACGTTTTTGATAGCTTCGTTAAATACTTCTAATGGATCTTGTTTTGATTTTTCTTTGATAATTTCAAAAGTTCTGTAAACAATTTTTTCTGCTACAGTTTTTTTTCCATCAAGCATTAAGGAATTAATAAATTTGGTAATAACTTTTGTTCCGTAAACAGGATCGGCTTCTACTTGTCTTTTAATTTGGGCTCTTCTTCTAGACATAATTATTTAGGTCTCTTAGTTCCGTACTTAGAACGTTGTTGTTTTCTGCCTGCTACACCTTGTGTATCTAGAAGTCCTCTAACCGTATGATAACGCACACCTGGTAAATCTTTAACACGACCACCTCTAATCATAACGACTGAGTGTTCTTGCAAGTTATGACCTTCTCCTGGAATGTAACTTGTAACTTCAAATCCATTAGACAATCTAACTCTTGCAACTTTTCTTAATGCTGAATTCGGTTTTTTGGGTGTAGTTGTATACACTCTAGTACACACACCTCTTTTTAAAGGACAAGCTTCAAGCGCAGGAACTTTATTCCTAGCGATAACTCTTTTTCGTTTCCTTTTTAACAACTGATTAATAGTTGGCATAATTTTTTTAAATAAATTTTTTAAGGAAAGCTTACGAAGAACTTGTAAAACGGTAGTTGTTTAAAGCGAATAAAGGCCTTACGTGCTACCTTAAAAATTTCGCTATTAATACTGATTTATTTTATAAGGTCAACAACAACCTTGCTAATAAAACACTTATTTTTATAGGCGTTTTGGGCTACAGGGCCGCTTCTTCAACAGCTTCAGATTTTTTATTTTTGATCTTTGCTTGCAACTCAATGTCCTTTTGGTGAGCTACATTATTGAGTCTAATTCGGCTCATTCCGCTACCGGCAGGTATTAGTCTACCCACAATAACGTTCTCTTTTAGACCAAATAATTCGTCAGATTTTCCTTTAATAGCAGCATCCGTCAAAACTCTAGTAGTTTCTTGGAATGAAGCTGCAGAAATAAATGATTTAGTTTGCAATGAAGCTTTAGTGATACCCAGCAATACTGGAGTTGAAACTATTTGTTTTTTTCCTTCTTTTTTCAATTCAGCATTTAAATTAACAACATCAATTCTGTCTATAATTTCTCCTAGCAAGTAGTTACTGTCTCCAGGTTCTCTAATGTCAACTTTTCTCAACATTTGTCTTAAAATAACTTCGATATGCTTATCGTTAATAACAACACCTTGAAGTCTATATACGCCTTGGACTTCATTAACGAAATATTCAGTCAGGTACTCTACACCAAGAATTTTTAAAATATCATGAGTAGCAGGACTTCCATCAAGCAAATACTCTCCCTTTGAAATACTTTCACCAGGATTGAAGTTAATTTGTTTGCCTTTGGGAATTAAATAATTAGATTCTACTCCACCTTCTCCTTGAATGGTAATTTTTTGTTTTCCTCTAATCTCTTTTCCAAAAATTATTTTTCCATCATTTTCAGCAATGATAGCTCCTTCTTTTGGTTTTCTTGCTTCGAATAATTCGGCAACACGAGGTAATCCTCCTGTTATATCTTTTGTTTTCGATGTAGCTTTTGGCAATCTGGCCAAAACGTCACCAGCATTAACTTTCGAACCGTCAGCAACGGACAAAATTGTTTCTGGAGATAAGTAATATCTAGCTTCATTTCCATCTGCTTTTGTTACCACTTCATCGTTTTTGTCTCTCAAAGTAAGTCTTGGTTTTAAGTCTAAATTTTTAGATTGAGATCTCCAATCCAATACAATTTTTGAAGAAATTCCAGTATTTTCATCTGTTTTATCAGAGATGGACGCTCCATCTACAAGGTCGACGTAGTTTACAATACCAGCTGTTTCAGAAATCACTGGCAAAGTATAAGGATCCCATTCGCAAATTTTTTGATTTTTCTTAACTGGCTGATCAGGTCTTACAAAAAGTTTTGTTCCATAGGGAACTTTGTAAGAAGCTTTTACATACCCGTCTTTTTCAATTGTAATCTCGATATTTCTACCCATTACAATTAAATTTTTAGAAGAGTCTTCTACTAAATTTTTACTTACTAATTTTAAAATACCATCCGATGGTGCGATTACAGAAGATTCCTCTTTAAAGGATGCTGTTCCTCCAACGTGAAAGGTTCTCATAGTTAATTGCGTACCAGGCTCACCAATGGATTGTGCAGCTATCATTCCTACGCATTCACCTATAGAAACTGCTTTTCCTCTAGCTAAATCTCTACCGTAACATTTTTGACATACACCTTTTTGACTAGAACAAGTGATCACTGAATAAACTTTGCATGTTTTTACCCCTGCAGATTCAATTAGGTCACATTTTTCTTCATCAATCATTTGTTTTTTCTTAACAAGAACTTCTCCGGTTAAAGAATTTTTAATATCTTCAGCAGAATATCTTCCAAGCGCTCTTTCAGCCAAACTTACTAGAACATTTCCACCTTCAATAATTTCACCAATGGTGATGGGCTTGTCATTTTCGCAATCTAATAATGAAATAATTACATCTTGGGAAACATCACACAATCTTCTTGTTAGGTATCCAGAGTTAGCTGTTTTCAATGCTGTATCAGCCAAACCTTTACGTGCTCCGTGAGTTGATGTGAAATATTCTAAAATAGTAAGACCTTCTTTAAAATTTGAAATAATAGGTGTCTCAATAATTTCTCCTGAAGGTTTTGCCATCAATCCCCTCATTCCAGCTAACTGCTTCATCTGAGCCGCTGAACCCCTAGCTCCAGAATCTGCCATCATAAATACTGAGTTAATTTGAATTTTTCCTTCTTTGTCTTTTTTTGGAGTGGAAATAATATTCATCATTTCTGCTGCAATCTTATCTGTACACTTAGACCACTGATCGATTACCTTGTTGTATTTTTCACCTTTAGTAATCAGTCCTTCAGCGTATTGATTTTCGTACTCTTCGACTAATTTTTTAGCGTCTTTAATAATTCCTTTTTTGCTTTCTGGAATAATAAGATCATCTTTTCCAAAAGATATACCTGCTTTAAATGCATTTTTGAATCCCAAGGTCATCAAACGATCACAGAATATAACTGTTTCTTTTTGTCCGCAGAATCTAAAAACTTTATCTATAACTTCAGAAATATTTTTCTTAGAAAGAGTTCTGTTAATTAAATCAAATTTGATATCTTTGTGTTTTGGTAAAATATTAGAAATAATAAATCTTCCAGCAGTACTTTCAAATTTTTTGAATATTAAGTTTCCATTTTCATCTTTAGTCTCAAATCTTGAGATTATTTTAGAGTGAATATGAATGTTTCCACCTTCAATAGCTTGTTCGATTTCATTGATATTTAAAAAATACCCTTGAGGTTTTTCATCTTTATTTTCTAATGGCTCTTGTGCCAAGTAGTAAATTCCTAAAACCATATCCTGACTCGGTACAATAATTGGTTTTCCGTTAGCAGGATGCAAAATATTGTTTGTAGACATCATCAAAACTCTAGCTTCAAGCTGAGCTTCAATACTTAATGGAACGTGAACTGCCATTTGATCACCATCAAAGTCAGCGTTAAATGCTGCTGTTACTAGAGGATGCAATTGGATGGCCTTCATCTCTGTCAACACAGGTTCGAAAGCCTGAACTCCCAATCTGTGCAAGGTTGGAGCTCTGTTTAATAATACTGGGTGTTGTCTAATAACGTGATCTAAAATATCCCAAACTTCTTGTTTTTCTTTTTCAACAATTTTTTTTGCCTGTTTAATCGTTGTGGCATATCCAAGCTTGTCTAATCTTGCGTAAACGAAAGGTTTAAATAATTCGAGAGCCATTTTTTTAGGAAGGCCACATTGATGAAGCTTTAATTCTGGACCAGAAACAATTACGGATCTTCCAGAGTAATCTACTCGTTTACCTAATAAATTTTGTCTAAATCTACCTTGTTTTCCTTTAAGCATTTCAGCTAAAGATTTCAAAGGTCTTTTTCCTGTACCTGTAATTACTCTTCCTCTTCTACCATTGTCAAATAGAGCGTCTACCGATTCCTGTAGCATTCTTTTTTCATTTCTAACAATAATGTCCGGAGCTCTTAGATCCATCAATCTTCTCAAACGATTGTTTCTGTTAATTACTCTTCTGTATAAATCGTTTAAATCTGATGTTGCAAATCTTCCACCATCCAAAGGAACTAGAGGTCTAAGTTCAGGTGGGATAACTGGCAAAGTAGTTAAAATCATCCACTCAGCTTTGTTTCCAGACGAGATAAAAGATTCAATTAATTTTAATCTTTTGATTGTTCTTTCTTCATTAACTTTAGATGTAATGGTTTTTAACTCTTCTCTTAAACGGTCTCTATCCGCTTCCATATCTAAATTAGCCAAACAATCTCTAATAGCCGAAGCTCCAATTCCTGCGGTGAATGAATCTTCGCCAAATTCTTCTTGAGCTTTTAAAAATTCTTCTTCGGTAACAATTTGATTTCTGTTAAACGGCGTTAAACCAGGCTCAATAACAATAAAATTCTCATAGTATAAAACTTTTTCTAAATCTTTTAATTTCAAATCTAGAGCCAAAGCAATTCTGCTAGGTAATGATTTTAAAAACCAGATGTGAGAAACGGGAGTTGCCAAATCAATATGGCCCATTCTGTCTCTTCGCACGTTTGATTTTGTAATTTCAGTTCCACATTTTTCACATATAATTCCTCGGAACTTCATTCCTTTATATTTTCCACACAAACATTCGTAATCTTTTACTGGTCCAAATATTCTGGCACAAAAAAGACCATCTTTTTCTGGCTTAAAAGTTCTATAATTAATTGTTTCTGGCTTTTTAATCTCTCCAAAAGACCATGATTTAATTTTCTCAGGGCTAGCAAGAGATATTTTGATGCTAGAAAATACATCTTTGCTTATTTTTTTTGAAAATAGATTTGATAATTCTTTACTCATATTTAATTAAGCTCCAAGTTTAATGCTAATGATCTAATCTCTTTAACCAAAACGTTGAAAGATTCTGGAATGCCTGATTCAAAATCATCATCGCCTTTAACAATTGTTTCGTAAACTTTAGTTCTTCCGGCAACGTCATCTGATTTAACGGTTAAAATTTCTTGCAATGTGTAAGCGGCTCCATAAGCCTCTAATGCCCAGACTTCCATTTCTCCAAATCTTTGTCCACCAAACTGAGCCTTTCCACCTAGAGGTTGTTGAGTAACCAAACTGTAAGGTCCTGTAGATCTCGCATGAATTTTGTCGTCCACCATGTGGTAAAGTTTAAGCATGTAAATAATTCCTACCGTTACTTCTCTGTCAAATTTTTCACCTGTTCTACCGTCATACAAAGTTGTTTGTCCGCTCTCTGGTAAACCAGCAAATTTTAGCATGCTAGTAACATCTTCCACGCTAGCTCCATCAAATACAGGAGTTGCTATAGGTACACCGTGAGTTAAATTTTGAAGAACTTCAGATAGCTCATTATTATTTAAATTTTGAATTTCTTTTTCGATTTCTTTGTCATTATAAATAGAAGACAATGCATCTTTAGTGTGAGAAGCATTCTTTACACTCTTTTGAAAATCATTAAGTATATGTTTAATTTTCTCTCCTAACTCAGCGCATGCCCATCCTAAATGAGTCTCTAAAATTTGACCCACGTTCATACGACTTGGAACACCAAGGGGATTTAAAACAATATCAACCTGTTTTCCATTTGCCATGTAAGGCATATCTTCCACTGGAACAATTTTGCTAATAACACCTTTGTTACCATGTCTACCTGCCATTTTATCACCTGGCTGAAGCTTTCTCTTCATGGCTATAAAAACCTTAACCATTTTCATAACGCCCGGTAACAGCTCATCTCCTCTTTCGATTTTGTCTACTTTGTCATCAAATCTGACTTGAATATCTTTTTTTGCTTTTGAATATTGCTCTTTTAATGCAGCTAGATCACTTAAAGATTTTTCACTGTCCGTAGATAATTTTAGAACATCGGCTAAGGTAAGCTCTGAAAGAACTTCTTTAGTAAGCTTGGTGTCTTTAGTAATTTTTTTAAAATCTTCACCCAAGCTTGTATTTTCCAAAATTTCCACCGCTCTACTCTTGATGTTCATTTCTAAAATAGTCTCTTCGGCTTGCTTATCATCTAATACAGACTCAATTTCTGCTTTTTCAATAGACAAAGCTCTTTCGTCTTTTTCAATACCGTGTCTGTTAAAAACTCTAACTTCAACAACGGTTCCACCTGTACCCGAAGGCATTTTCAAAGAAGTGTCCCTAACATCAATTGCTTTTTCTCCAAAAATTGCTCTTAATAATTTTTCTTCAGAAGTAACTTTTGTGTCTCCTTTAGGAGTTAATTTTCCTACTAAAATGTCGCCAGGCTTAACTTCTGCACCAACATAAACAATGCCAGATTCATCTAAATTTCTTAACGCTTCTTCGCTAGTGTTTGGAATGTCTCTAGTAATTTCTTCAGGTCCCAGTTTTGTATCTCGAGCCATAACATCATACTCTTCAATGTGAATAGAGGTAAACACGTCTTCTGAAACGCATCTTTCTGAGATTAAAATTGAATCTTCAAAATTGTAACCAAGCCAAGGCATAAAAGCCACCATTACGTTTTTACCTAGTGCAAGTTCACCGAATTGTGTAGATGGTCCATCAGCAATAACATCTCCGTGCTTAACTACATCACCAACTTTAACCAAAGGTCTTTGGTTAGTGCAGGTATTTTGATTTGATCTTTGAAATTTTTGTAAATTGTAAATATCAACGCTAGAAATAGTTAAATCTTTTTCAGCAGTTGCTTTCACCACTATTCTTTTACCATCAATTTTTTCAACAACACCGTCTCTTCGAGCAACAATAGTAGCTCCCGAATCTAAAGCGACATCTTTTTCCATACCAGTTCCAACTAGAGGCGATTCATTTTTAATCAAAGGAACTGCTTGTCTCATCATGTTAGATCCCATCAATGCTCTATTCGCATCGTCGTTTTCCAAGAAAGGAATTAAAGCTGCAGCAACCGAGACAACTTGTTTCGGTGAAACGTCCATGTAATCAATATTTTCAGGTTTAGCTAATTCAAAACCAAGATTTTTTCTGCAAGAAACCAATTCATCTTTGAAAGAACTGTCGTCACCCAAAGGAGAGTTTGCTTGAGCAATAGTAAATTTACCCTCTTCCATTGCTGAAAGATGATGGATTTCTTTTGTTACTTTTGCATTTTTTACCACTCGGTATGGGCTTTCAATAAAACCATATCTGTTTACTTGTGAGTAAGTAGCTAAGCTATTAATCAAACCAATGTTTGGTCCTTCTGGAGTCTCAATAGGACAAATTCTTCCGTAATGTGTTGGATGAACGTCTCGAACTTCAAATCCTGCTCGCTCTCTGGTCAAACCTCCGGGCCCTAAAGCTGAAACTCTTCGTTTGTGAGTAATTTCTGCTAATGGATTGGTTTGGTCCATAAACTGAGATAATTGAGAAGTTCCAAAAAATTCTTTCAAAGAAGCTGCGATAGGTTTTGAATTAATTAAATCCTGTGGCATCACAGTATCAATCTCCACAGAAGACATTTTTTCTTTAATTGCCCTCTCCATTCTAACCAAACCAACTCTAAATTGATTTTCAACAAGTTCACCTACGGATCTAACTCTTCTGTTTCCTAAGTGATCGATATCATCAACATCTTCTTTTCCATCTTTAAGGCGAAGCATTTTTGCAACAATCCTAAGGATATCTTCTTTGGTTAAAACAGTATTTTTTACATCGATGTCTAGATCTAATTTGCTATTTAACTTCACTCTGCCCACATCTGAAAGATCGTATCTAGTGTTGTTGAAAAACAAATTATTAAATAAGTTTCTTGAAGTTTCTGGAGTAGGCGGTTCGCCTGGTCTAAGAACTCTATAGATGTCCATACACGCTTCATCGGAGTTATTGTTTTTCTCCACTACCAAAGTATTTCTGAGATATGAACCAATGTTAATTCCATCTATATCCGAAAGATAAAAAGACTTAATTCCTAATTTGCTAAGCTTTTCTGCAGTTTCTGCATCAATTTCGTCTCCTGATTCAAAGTAAACTTCACCTGTTTTTTCATTGATGATGTCGTTAGAAAAATACCTTCCTATAACTTCTTCAAAATTAACAATAACATTTTTAAGACCTTCTTTTTGAAATTTTAAAGCTAGTGGTAAGGGAATTTTTGTTCCTTCTTTGGCAACTTTTTTATTAGTGTCCGCATCAACTAGATCAAATCTAAGTTTAGCATTTTTGTATTTTTCAGCGATAAATTTTGTTTTGCATGTGCCGTCTGCAAGCAAATCATATCTAATCGGAGTGTGAAATAAGTTAAGCAATTCATCTTTGCTATGACCTAGGGCCATCAATAAAGTAGTTGCTGGAATTTTTCTTTTTCTATCAATTCTAAAATATAAAATATCTTTAATATCGTACTCTAAATCCAACCAAGAACCACGGTAAGGAATGACTCTACAATTAAAAAGTAATTTTCCGCTTGAGTGTGATTTTCCTTTATCATGATCTAAAAATAAACCAGGACTTCTGTGCATTTGGTTTACCACTACACGGTCTGTACCATTGATAACAAAAGTTCCTTTATCCGTCATCAAAGGAACGTCGCTCATGTAAACTTCTTGTTCTTTAGCTGATAAAATTTGTTTTGTTTGTGCCTCTTCGTTAATATCGTAGGCAACTAATCTCAATGTTACTTTTAAAGGTGCTGAATAAGTCAATCCTCTTTGCTTACATTCAGCAACATCGTATTTTTCTTTTTCAAAACGATAAGAAATATATTCGATAGTTGCATGACCAGCAAAATCTTCTATTGGAAAAACTTCTCTAAAAACTTTATCTAAACCAGATTTGTTTTCAGAATTCAAATTAACAAAGCTACTATACGAATCTCTTTGAACTTGAATTAAATCTGGAATTTTTAAAATATTCTCTAGCTTACCAAAACTTTTTCTAATTTTTTTTTTATCTGTAAAAGATAAATGCATAATTATTTCTATTACCCAGTTTTACCTGGATTTAAATTGGTAACGTTAAACTTATTTTAAATCTACTTTAGCGCCGATGTCTGCAAATTTTTTCTGCAACTCTTCAGCATCTTTTTTGTTAACACCTTGTTTCAATTCTTTAGGTGCAGCTTCCACAAGATCTTTTGCTTCTTTCAAGCCAAGTCCTGTAAATGCACGAACTTCTTTAATCGCGCCGATTTTATTTTCACCGATGGATGTAAGTACAACCGTAAATTCAGATTTTTCTTCTGCAGGAGCAGCAGCTCCACCGCCAGCAGCAGCAGCTACGGGAGCAGCAGCACTTACGCCCCACTTCTCTTCTAAAATTTTTGATAATTCTGCAGCCTGAACTACAGTTAGGCTTGATAAGTCTTCTACAATTTTATTTAAGTCAGTCATGTTTATTCTATCCCTTGAATTGTGTGGTTAATCTATTTTTAAACTTTTTGCGTGCGCCAAATTAGCAATTTTTGCGCCAGGTGCAAGCAAAATACTTATTATTTGTTGAGCAGGCGTTTGTAATATGCCCACGATTTTCGCCCTTGCTTCGTTCAGTGTCGGTAATGTCGCAATCTTAGCAACGTCTTCTGGTGCCAAAACTTTACTATCCATCACTCCGCCAACAATTTTTAACATCTCGTTAGTTTTTTGAAAGTTAACTAATGTCTTGGCTAAAGTAATAGGATCCTTGGATAAAGCCACTCCGGTTTGGCCAGTAAATAAAGAAATGGCTTCCTCGTGTTGAGTGTCTTTTAAAGCAATTTTGGTAATTCTGTTTTTAGTAACTTTTAATAAAGCTCCAGCTTCACGCATTTTTTTTCTTAAATCATCAAGCTGAGTAACGTTTAGTCCTTGATAGTGATAAACCATCATGGCGCTATTGGCATTTAAACTTTCTTTCAGGGAAGTAATATATGTATTTTTTTCTTCTCTATTCATTTTTTTAATTTTCTAAGCTTATTCTCACAGAAGGTCCCATGGAATTAGTTGCAAAAACTCCTTTAATGTAATTTCCTTTAATGCCAGCTGGCTTATCTTTTTCTATAGCGTCATACACTGATTTAAAATTCTCAATAATTTTTTTATCTTCGAAATTAACTCTGCCAATGGATAAGCTCAAGTTCCCATCTTTATCGCATCTAATTTCTACTTTTCCTTTTTTAATATCGGTAACTGCTTTGGTAATATTCGCTGAAACTGTTCCAAATTTTGGATTTGGCATAATACCTTTTGGTCCTAATACTTTTCCCAATTTTCCTACTTTAGACATCATATCTGGTGTAGAAATTAAAATATCAAAATCTATTTTTCCAGAGTTAATAATCTCAATTAAATCTTCAGATCCAGCAATTTCTGCTCCTGCAGCTTTTGCTTCTTCAATTTTGTCATTTCCGCAAATGACTGCAATTTTAATTTTTCTTCCGTTACCATTTGGCAAATCAACTGTTGTTCTCAAAACACTATCAGGCTTTGTTTTGTCTACTGCTAAAGCAAAACTAACATCAAAAGATTCAACAAATTTTGCCTTTGCTTTTTCTTTTATAATTTTAACAGCCTCTTCAATTTTCAATGATTTGTTTTTATCAAAATCTCTGACTAGGGCTCTGTATCTTTTTGATTTTAAATCTTTGCTCATTATTCTTTTACCTGTATTCCCATAGATCTTGCTGATCCTGCGATAATTTTAATTGCTTGCTCAATATCAAAAGCATTTAAATCTTTCATTTTTGCTTCCGCTATTTTTTTTAATTGTTCTTTAGTAATCGTTCCCACAGAAACTCGTCCTGGTTCTTTAGATCCAGATTTTAATTTCATTGCTTCTTTAATTAAATAGGAAGCTGGTGGAGTTTTGATAATAAAATCAAATTTTTTATCTTTATAAATAGTGATGACTACAGGAACGGGTTGTCCCATAAATTCTTTTGTCTTGTCGTTAAAAGCTTTGCAGAATTCCATAATATTAATTCCACGCTGACCTAACGCTGGACCAACTGGGGGTGCTGGATTTGCCTGACCACCTTTGATCTGTAATTTTAAATAACCTGTAATTTCTTTTGCCATAAAAAACCTATAATTTTTCCACCTGCGTATAATCTAAATCTACTGGTGTCGGCCTACCAAATATAGAAACTGAAACCTTAAGTCTAGATTTTTCTTCATCTATTTCTTCTATTAATCCATTAAATGAAGCAAATGGGCCGTCCGAAACTTTAACCTGCTCTCCAATATTGAAAATAACAGAATTGATAGGGTTGGAAATGCTTTCTTCCATATTTCCAAGAATTTTTTGAACTTCCGCCTCTGCTATAGGAGATGGTTTTCCTTGTGGTCCTAAAAATCCACTTACTTTTTTAAGATCTTTTATTAAATGATAAATAGCATCCGTCATGTTTAGTTTTGCCAAAACATAACCTGGAAAATATTTCTTTTTAACTATGGTTTTTTTACCTTTTTTGATCTCGGTAATATCCTGAGTAGGAACCAACACTTGATCAAAATGGTCTTTTAGATTAGCTTTTACCAATTCTTCTTCTATCTGCTCAGACACCTTCTTCTCAAAGCCAGAATAAGCTTGAACAATATACCATTTCATCATGTTAAATTTAAGCTCCAATTAAAAAGTTAAGACCTAGTTTAAAAACTTGGTCCAAAAGTAAAAAAAACAAAGAAGCAATAACTGCCATTGCAATAACCATCACCGACCCCATCAAAGCTTCTTTGCTAGATGGCCAAGTGATCTTATAAATCTCTTGTTTAACACTTCTAAAGAAATTTAATGGATTTTGCATAGTTATCTATATCTCAATTCTGGCAGGAGTGAAGAGACTTGAACTCTTAGCCTCCGGTTTTGGAGACCGGCGCTCTACCAGTTGAGCTACACTCCTTTGTAGAGTTTACTCTATAACTTTAGTTACTACTCCCGCTCCAACAGTTCTTCCACCTTCTCTAATTGCAAATTTAAGATTTTCACTCATCGCAATCGGATTGATTAAAGTTACTGTCATTTTAGCATCATCACCTGGCATGATCATTTCTGTTCCTGCTGGTAATGTTACTTCACCGGTAACGTCCGTAGTTCTAAAATAAAACTGAGGTCTATACTTTGTAAAGAAAGGAGTATGTCTTCCACCCTCTTCTTTTTTCAAAATATAAGCTTGAGCTTCAAATTTTGTATGTGGTTTAACCGAACCTGGTTTTGCAAGAACTTGTCCTCGCTCCACTTGTTCTCTCTCAATTCCTCGAAGAAGAATTCCAACGTTATCTCCCGCTTCACCTGAATCAAGAAGTTTTCTAAACATCTCCACTCCAGTACAAACTGATTTTTGAGTATCTCTGATTCCAACGATCTCAATTTCTTCACCAGTCTTCACCTGTCCAAGTTCAATTCTACCTGTAACAACTGTTCCTCGTCCTGAAATTGAAAACACGTCTTCAATTGGCATCAAGAAAGGTTTGTCAATGGGTCTAGCTGGCTGAGGAATAGTTTCATCAACTGCTTTCATTAATTCTAAAATAGGTTTTATTCCCATTTCCATATCACCTTCTAAAGCTTTAGTAGCTGATCCTTTAATGATAGGAATAGTGTCGCCTGGATATTTGTAAGAAGTAAGTAGTTCTCTAATTTCCATTTCCACTAAATCTAAAAGTTCTTTGTCATCAACTGTGTCGCATTTATTTAAAAATACTACTAGCGCAGGAACACCAACTTGTCTTGCAAGTAGAATGTGTTCTCTTGTTTGTGGCATAGGTCCGTCAGCTGCGTTCACAACTAAAATTGCACCGTCCATTTGCGCAGCACCTGTGATCATGTTTTTTACATAGTCGGCGTGACCAGGACAATCCACGTGAGCGTAATGTCTTACTTTAGTTTCGTACTCAACGTGAGCAGTTGAAATTGTAATTCCCCTTGCTTTTTCTTCTGGAGATTTATCGATTTGATCGTACGCAGTAAATGTTGCAGAAGAACCTTCTCCCGCTGTAGATAAAACTTTTGTAATCGCCGCTGTTAAAGTTGTTTTCCCGTGATCCACGTGGCCGATAGTACCGATGTTACAGTGTGGTTTATTCCTGTTAAATTTCTCTTTAGACATTATATTTTTTAATCCTTATTTATTAGTTTAATTTTTTATTGGAGCGGGTGAAGAGAATCGAACTCTCACAACCAGCTTGGAAGGCTGGAGTTCTACCATTGAACTACACCCGCAGTACCAAACTGTTATACCCACAACAGCCAAGTGCTTATAGCATTAAAGTTTGAATAATCAACTGTTTGAAAAGCTAAAAAAACTTAACAAATAGTAGCTTTTTTTGGTGGAGGGAGAAGGATTCGCACCTTCGAAGGCCGGAGCCAGCGGGTTTACAGCCCGCCCCATTTGACTGCTTTGGTATCCCTCCAAAATTTCAATAAGCTATACAATAATTTTTATATAGATTAATTGATAACTTATACAATAATTTTTTATTTATAAAAAAAATGTCAGATAATAATTGTTTTTGGATCGGGGGTAAGCACGCTGTTTTATCAGCTATTAATAATCCCAAAAGAGTGGTCAAACAAATAGCCCTATTAAATTCCGACAATATGGAATTTATTGAAAATAAAAAAAAATGCGAAATTAAGAATGAAAGCTTCTTTAGAAAAATATTTTCCCAAACGCAAATAACTCACCAAGGCTTTGCTGCTGAAATACAAAAGTTAGAAACTGTGGATTTTAAAGATTTTTTTTCACAAGATAAAAAAAAAAACCTCACTTTTCTAATTCTAAACAATATTCAAGACAATAGAAACATTGGATCTATAATTAGAACATCTTTGGCTTTTGGGGTTGATGCTCTCATAGTCGAAAAAAAAAGCTACCGCAGTAAAAATGTTCAAATGTATAAAGCTGCCTGCGGAGCTATTGAGCAGCTTCCAATTATAGAGGTGGCCAATCTATCTATGACTATTAAATTACTAAAAGAACAAGATGTTTGGATTTACTCCTTTGAATCTAGCGCCAAAGATAACATTAATAATATTAATTTTTTAAATAGAGTGGCATTTATATTTGGCTCTGAAAATGAAGGTATTAATGAATTGGTAAAAAAAAATAGTGATCGTTTAATTAAAATTCCAATACAGAATAATCTCAATAGTCTTAACGTCTCCAATGCAGTTGCCTCTGCATTGACTTATTACAGACTGTGTAAATAAAAAAAAGCCCAACCGGTTAAGATTGGGCTTTTAATTTATTAAAACTAATTAATAATTATTTAAAACTAAATAATTACCAAGATTGTTTTAAAGTGATTGTGTAAGCATCTGCGTCTTTTGCAGTAGCTGAACCACCAAAATTTTCAGTTGTTTGGTAGTTAAGTGCTAAAGTTGCAGCACCTAAGTTATAAGCAACTTCAAAGGCATCAGTTGTTTCGTCTGAAGCAGCAGAGTTAATGTCAACTACCATTCTTTGTAAGCCAACAGTCATAGCATCAGTTACAGCGTAAGTAGCACCGTATGAAGTTGCTTTAATGTCAGATGTAGTTGATCCTGGAGCGTCAACATCGTCAACACTTACTCCAACAGCAAACTTACCAGTTTTGTAAGCTACACCGTAAGCAGTTCCATCAGTATCACCCGTTGAGTCTTGAACGGCTTTCTTTGAAGAAACACCAGCAAGAACAGTAAGACCTTCCATACCTAGAGATCCAACATATCCTAGTTCGTATGCAGAACCAGTACCTGCAGTATTACCAGTAGCTTTGTCACCATTGGTTGAAGGAGTTGCACCAGTATCTGGAGCGTAGATGAAACCAACAGTTCCACCAGCAGCTTTAACGGCTATACCCATATTGTTAGCGTTTGCAGCGAATGCAGTATTTCCCATTGAGGCAGTTGAGTTAGAAGCAGCATCTTGGATTATGTTGTAAGCTTTAGGCGTTACTCCATTATCCATGATTTCCCATTGGTCTCTTCCGATGATGAAAGAAACAGTAGGAGTCAATCCAATAGTCATTCCTAAATCGTTAGGAGCATTAGACTGAGATTCGCTCGCGTCAGAATAAAACTCTGCGTGAGTAGAGATTGTCATACCATTGCTTAAAGTACCGCTAGCTGTAACATCCATTTCGTATTCAAATCCAATTGCATTACCAGCTGATAATCCAGTTGTAGTTGATTCTTTATCCGCCATAGTCGCTTCAAGACCACCAGCGATTTTTACCTCAGCAAAAGCAGCAGACGCTAAAAGCGAAGTTGCCATTGCAGTAGTTAATAATAGTTTTTTCATTGTTTTTCCTTTTGTTAATGTTAAAACTGCCCTCATAAATATTGTTTTATTGAGAATATAAAAGTTTTTATTTGATAATTCATAACATTATTTAAAAATGTTGCAAAAATACAACAAGACACGAAAATGAACAAAAAAATACCCTATATAGCAGTACTACTTTTGCTTTTACTCCCTTCTTGCTCAAGCAAAGAAGCCAAACAAGCAGGGGCTGGAGAAGAGCCTATTGTTAAACCAAAAGTAATTGAACATGATAAAAAAAAAGCTGCGGAGCAGTACAAGGGGACTTTGTTTGGAAATTTCAACAAAAAAGGTGGGACCACTTATGAGTTTGCAAGCTCAAATGTTCTATGGAGAGCAACATTAAAAACATTGGATTTTATACCTCTACAATCGGCAAACTATTCGGGTGGTGTAGTTGTAACTGATTGGTATTCGTCAGATATAAGTAGTGATGAAAGTATTAAGATTGAAGTTAGGTTTAGCTCCAGCGAACTATCTCCAAACTCTGTAAATGTAATCTCTTATAAGAAAAAATGTGCAGGTCAAAAGTGTATTACTAAAAAATTAGGTTCTGATTTTAATCAAGAAATTAAATTCAAGATATTATCTAGTGCGAGAAAAATTAGCCTCGAAGATAAAGCAAAAGAAAAATAACACAAAAAAATTAAATCTAAAGTTTTTGGCGGGAGTGACGAGACTCGAACTCGCGACCTCTAGCGTGACAGGCCAGCGCTCTAACCAACTGAGCTACACCCCCGAATTGTTGGTGGGCGATGAGAGACTCGAACTCCCGACCCTCTCGGTGTAAACGAGATGCTCTACCAACTGAGCTAATCGCCCTAATCAAGTAATGCAGATATATCAATATTAATACAAAGATCAAATTGTAATATTATTAAAATCAAACAATATAAGGTATTTGTCTAAATAATAATTAAAATAAGATAATGAAAGATATTAATAAATTCCTATCACTTCTTCAGCAAAAAAAATTTAATGAAGCAAAATCATTCATAAATAGCCAAAACTCAGGAATAGATGAGGCGAACAAGCCTGCGCTCAACGGAATCTTGGAATTAGAGTTAAAAAATTATGACCAGGCAATACAATACTTGAAAGAAGCATCTTTTATATTTCCTAAAAATTTTGCACATAATTTTAATTTGGCTATAGCTTTAGGTAAAAACCAACAAATATCAAAGGGAATTAAACAATTTAGAATTTGTATTAGCAATAATTACAAAAAAGAAGAGTCGTTATTAGGGATAACAGAACTACTAATAGGCAAAAAAAAATTTAATTTTGCAATAAAAATATTATTAAATAGCAAAACTTTTAATGAAAAAATTTATTATCAAATAAGCTTTCTTTATAATCACATCTACTCCATTCAACTAGCAAAAAAATATATTTTATTGGCTTTAGATAAAAACCCAAAAAACATAAATTCATTATTTTTAGATGGTGAAATATTAAGAAAATTGGGGGAAAATAAAAAATCTATCGAAATTTATAATAAAATACTAGAGATTAATCCTAATTTAAAATTAACATTGATAAATATCGCAAACAGCTATGGTGAGATTGAAATATACAATGAATCTATTAAATTTTACGAAAAATATCTAATACACCACCCAACAAGTATTGATGCAAATTATTATTACTCACAAATTAAATTAAAGACTGGTCAATTTGAAGATAAAGTATTTTTAAATTTTGATAATAGGTTTTTTATTTCTGAAAGAACGGTAAAACAATATTATGATATAAATCACAAATTGTGGTCTGGTAACTATGTAGATAAGTTACTAGTTTGGAGCGAACAAGGTATTGGTGATCATATTTTTTTCTCTAAACATCTTGAGAATATATCTTCAAAAGTAAAAAAAATAATTTTTCTTACCAATCCAAGATTGGTAAATTTATTTAAAAACTATTTTTATAATAAGCCAGAAAATAATATTGAGATAGACTCTCTTGAAAATAAAATAAATGACTTTGACGCTCATTTACCTGCGGGATCAATAATGAGAATCATTAAGTATAATCCTCAATTAGATTCAAAAAAAGCGTTTAGTTTTCTTAAATCAAAGAAATAAGATGATACTTTTTTTTCAAAACATATGAGCAATAAAGTTTTGAATGTAGGTCTTAGCTGGAAATCTTCAAATACCAAGGAGATTTATAGAAATATAAATTTTGATAAAATTATAAATTTGCTCAATAAAAATATTAAGACATCTTTCTATAATTTACAATTTGATTTAAGTTACAAAGAAATAGAAGAGGCAAAAAAAAATAATTTAATTTTTTTTGACAATCTAGATTATAAAAAAGATATTGATAAAGTTGCTTCTATAATTGAAAATTTAGATATTGTGATTACCGTGCAAAATACCATTGCTCATTTAAGCTGCGCTTTAAAAAAAAAAACATACCTTTTGCTTCCACTGGGCTCAAGATGGTATTGGGGATCTGAAAATATTGATCAATGGTACAAAACAGCAACTATTTTTAAACAAAATACGCTTTTTGATTGGAACGAAGTTTTAAAATTAGTAGAAAGTAAGCTAAAAAATGAACAAAAATCATAATTTTTTTCTAAATGTTTTTATAGGATATGATCCGAATGAGTCGGTCGCTTACCATACATGCGTTCAAAGTTTAATTGATAATTCAACAATACCCCTAAGGATTGTTCCCTTAAAGCTTGGTCATTTTAAAAATTTTTACAAAAGAAAAAAAAGAAAAATTGATAGTACTGAATTTTCTATTTCAAGGTTTCTAACTCCATATTTATCTGGTTTCCAAGATTACAGCTTATATATGGATTGTGATATCATAATAAATGCTGATGTTTTGTCTTTATTAAAAATAATTAAAAAAGATAAAAAAAGTACATCATTGTGGTGCGTAAAGCATAACTACAAACCATCGAATGAAAAAAAATTTTTAAATAATGACCAGTATATTTATAATAAAAAAAACTGGTCTAGTTTTATGATATTTAATAATAAGAAATGTAAAAAACTAACCCCAGATTTTGTTGAAAAAGCAAACGGCTTATATTTGCATCAGTTTAAATGGCTAAAAGAAAAAGACATAAAAGAAATTCCTAAACAATGGAATATTTTAGTCGGCGAACAAAAAATACCAAAAAAAGTATGCGGAATTCACTACACTCTAGGTGGTCCATATTTCAAAAAATATAAAAATTGTGAGAAAGCCAATATTTGGAGAAAAAGTTTCTCTAAAGCAATTTTTCCTCTTAAACTCAAGTACTAATTAAAAATTATATTTTTAATGCTTACTTTCTTGGGAGCTATCTTTTGACAATTCTGGAATTTGCGCGATTTCAATCCACTTGACTGGTTTAAGTTCACTAACTAATGCAATTTTTAAAACCTCATCCACATGCTTCACCGGAATTATTTTAAGTCCTTCCTTCACATTTTGAGGAATTTCTTTTAAATCTTTTTCATTTTCATCAGGGATAATTGCAGTTGTAATACCACCTCTTAAAGCCGCCAATAATTTTTCTTTTAACCCTCCAATGGGCAACACCCTACCGCTCAAAGTTACTTCTCCTGTCATCGCTACATCTTTTCTAACCGCAACGCCTGTTAAAGCTGAAACGATAGATGTTACCATGGCAATACCTGCGGATGGTCCGTCTTTAGGAGTCGCACCTTCTGGTACGTGAATATGAATATCTTTCTTATCAAAGGTCGGCGGAATGATTCCAAAGTCTAAACATTTTGATCTAACAAAAGATTTGGCAGCTCTCATGGACTCTTTCATTACATCTCCCAGTTTTCCTGTAAGTTCTAATTTTCCTTTTCCTGGCATCACCAGTGTTTCAATGGATAACAATTCTCCACCAACTTCTGTCCAAGCCAAGCCAGTAACTACTCCTACTTTGTCATCTTCTTCAATTTCTCCGTATTTAAATTTTTGCACTCCAAGATAATCCTCAATATTGGCACTCTTAATATCTACAGCTGTATTTTTACTGGTAACAATTTCCTTAACTGCTTTTCTAGTAAGCTTGGATAGCTCTCTTTCTAAACTTCGAACTCCAGACTCTCTGGTGTAATGTCTAATAATATTTTTAACAGAGTCGTCATCTATAGACCACTCCGCCTCTTTCAGGCCACTATCTTTGATTTGTTTCGGGATAAGATATTTTTTTGCAATCTCTAATTTTTCATCCTCTGTATAACCAGAGATTCTAATAACTTCCATTCTATCCAGTAACGGTCCAGGAATATTAAGAGTGTTTGCCGTGGTTACGAACATTACGTTGGATAGATCGTAGTCAACTTCCAGATAATGATCGTTAAAAGTATTGTTTTGTTCTGGATCAAGCGCTTCCAGTAGTGCAGAAGATGGATCTCCTCTGTAGTCGTTTCCAATTTTATCAATTTCGTCTAACAAAATAAGTGGATTTTTAGTTCCAGTTTTCTTCATCATCTGAATAATTTTTCCTGGCAAACTACCAATGTACGTTCTTCTGTGGCCTCTGATTTCCGCTTCATCACGAACACCGCCGAGAGACATTCTTACAAATTCACGTCCTGTTGCTTTGGCAATAGATTTTCCTAAAGATGTTTTCCCCACACCAGGAGCTCCCACCAAACACAAAATAGGTCCTTTAATTTTTTGTATTCTAGACTGAACTGCAAGAAACTCTAGAATTCTATCTTTGACTTTTTCCAAACCAAAATGGTCTTCATCTAAAATTTTTTGAGCCTGATTAATGTCCGTATTTACCTTTGAGGATTTGGACCATGGCAACGCAACCATCCAGTCTAAATAATTTCGGACCACAGTAGATTCTGCTGACATCGGACTCATCATTTTTAATTTTTTTAATTCTGCGTAACATTTGTCTTCCGCTTCTTTGCTCATCTTTGCTTTTTTAATAGCGTCTTCTAAAACCTTATTTTCATCCTTGCCATCTTCAATTTCACCTAGCTCTTTTTGAATAGCTTTTAATTGCTCATTTAAATAATATTCTCTTTGAGTTTTTTCCATTTGGTTTTTAACTCTGCCTCTGATGCGTTTTTCAACAGACAAAACATCAATCTCATTATCTAGATAACCTAGGATAGCTTCTAATTTTTTTTGAATATCAGTGGTTTCTAACAATTTTTGTTTTTCAAAAAGATCAATACTTAAGTTCGATGCCACTTTATTAGCTATAACAGAAGGGTCATTTTCATTTTTAAAATTAAGATTGTTTTCCTCGCTAAGTTTTTTTGAAATTTTTGAAAGTTTGTCGTACTTGTTAATAATAGCTTTAGACAAAGGGATGGCCTCTGTTTTTTTAGAGTCCAAAATCACTTCCTCGCAGCTTGCTAGTAAAAAATCTTTATTGTCTTTAAATTCGGTAATTTTAACTACGCTTTTTCCTTCTACTAAAATTTTAACCGTACCGTCTGGCAGCTTTAGCAATTGCAAGATTTCTCCAAGAGTCCCGTAGGAATATACCTCTTTACCCTGTGGATCATCGATATCAGCATTCTTTTGAGCAACTAGAATGATTTTTTTATATTTAGTAGTTACAGCCTCCAAAGCATTGATCGATTTTTCTCGCCCGACAAATAAAGGAATGGCAGAATTCGGAAACACAATAATGTCTCTTAATGGTAAAACTGGGTATTCTTTAAGATTGTCGTTGGCTGGCTTGTTCATAATTACCCCTAATAAGTAATTATTAATTAAAGTAATACAAGTGTGATTTTGACCAACTGTTAATAAGCTAGTTGGCTATTTTTGTCTCTTTTGGAGTTTTTTTTGAATAAATTAGAAGTGGTGTTGCCACACCTGAAATAACCTCTTTATTAACCACTACTTCTTCCACACCTTCCAATGAAGGAAGATCAAACATGGTTTGAAGTAATACTTCCTCAATAATAGATCTTAGTCCTCTAGCTCCCGTTTTTCTCGTAATAGCTTTTTCGGCTATTGCTTTTAATGCATCTTTAGAGAAAGAAAGTTTTACACCTTCTATTTCAAACAGCTTGGCGTATTGTTTAGTTAATGCATTTTTTGGCTCTTCTAAAATTTTAATTAAAGACACTACATCAAGATCTTCCAACGTAGATATAATGGGAAGTCTTCCAATAAATTCTGGGATCAATCCAAATTTTAACAAATCTTCTGGTTCCACACTTTGTAATAATTCTCCTACTTTTTTCTCTGCCTTAGTATTTAGCTTAGCACCAAATCCAATGGACGAACCTTTGTCTCTTGATGAAATAATTTTATCAATTCCAGCAAAAGCACCGCCGCAAATAAATAATATATTGGTTGTATCTACTTGTAAAAATTCTTGTTGTGGGTGTTTTCTTCCACCTTGAGGTGGAACGCTAGCAACGGTTCCTTCCATAATTTTCAACAAAGCTTGCTGAACACCTTCTCCGGAAACATCTCTGGTAATGGATGGGTTTTCAGTTTTTCTACTAATTTTATCCACCTCATCAATATAGACAATTCCTCTTTGTGCTTTTTCGACATTGTAATCTGCAGCCTGAAGTAATTTTAAAATAATATTCTCAACATCCTCCCCTACATATCCGGCTTCTGTTAGCGTCGTTGCGTCCGCCATAGTAAAGGGAACGTCTAAAATTCTTGCTAACGTTTGTGCTAACAATGTTTTTCCACAACCCGTTGGGCCCATTAATAAAATATTGGACTTGGCTAATTCGACATCGCCTTTGTTATTTTTTCCTTCGTAATTTAATCTCTTGTAGTGATTATGAACTGCTACAGACAAAATCTGTTTTGCTTTTTTTTGACCGATCACGTATTCATCTAGAGACGCGTAAATTTCTTTCGGACTAGGAACTCCCTCTTCATTTTTAGAAAAATTACTTTTGCTCTCCTCTTTAATAATATCCATACAGAGCTCAACACACTCATCGCAGATAAAAACAGTTGGTCCTGCAATTAGTTTTCTAACTTCGTGTTGGCTCTTTCCGCAGAAAGAACAATAAAGAGTATTTTTAGTTTCTTTGCTCATTTTCGAATCAGTTTTGATTACAATAATATGAGGACCAGGCTCATATCAAGCATTAGTTGTATAGCGATCTAAATATGGTGGGTAAAATGAGATTTTGGCTATTAGTCAGTTCTTTTTTCAACAACTTTGTCAATCAAACCAAAAGTTTTGGCTTCGTTAGCGCTCATAAATCTATCGCGCTCTAAAGCTTCTGCAATTTTTTCCACACTCTGACCTGTGTGCTTGGAATAAATTTCATTTAGTCTTTTTTTAGTTTGAAGAATTTCTTTGGCATGAATCTCGATGTCAGTAGCTTGACCTTGAAATCCAGCAGACGGTTGATGAACCATAACTCTAGAATTAGGAAGTGACATTCTCTGTCCTTTTTCTCCAGCAGCTAATAAAAAGGATCCCATGGAGCATGCCTGTCCAATACATAACGTTGCAACCGCAGGCTTGATATATTGCATAGTATCGTAAATTGCTAAGCCATCGGTTACGATTCCACCTGGACTATTAATGTACATAAAAATTTCTTTTGAATTATTTTCAGATTCTAAAAATAATAATTGAGCAGATACTAAGCTTGAAATTTGAGAGTTGATGGGACCTACTAAAAAAATAATTCTTTCTTTTAAAAGTCTAGAATAAATATCGTATGCTCTTTCGCCCCTGGGTGTTTGTTCAACAACCATGGGTACGAGGGTGTTCATGTACACATCGAAAGGATCTTTCATACGAATCAGAATTTACTCTTTTTAACTATTTTTTGCTAGTTTTTTTAGGCTTATCTTCTTTTTTTTCTTTTGTTTTGCCGCTAGGTTTGTCTTTCCTGCCCTCTTCATCTGCTGAATTGAAAACTTTTAATAATTCGTCTTTGCTTAAAACCTTAGTGGTTATTTTTGCTTTTTTCTTTATTAACTCAACCACCTTATCTTCAAATACCGGGCCTCTTAACTTGCTAAGCTCACCTGGATTTTTTTGATAAAAATCTCTAATGTTTTTTTCCTGACCAGGGTAATTCCTAAGTTGCTTTTCAAGTTCCATTTTTAATTCATCAGATGTAACCTTAATACCATTTTCTTCACCAGTCTTATTTAAAACCAGAGCAAGCTTTACTCTTCGTTTTGCAATATCTAAAGCAGATTTTTTATCACTGTCTGATAATTTGATTTTGTCATGATCATGATCGTGCTTAAATTGCTCACCCTTAGCCTTTAATTCATCCATTTTTTCGTGAACTAGAGTGTGCTCAACGTTATGAATCTCATCATCCAGAAGACTTTTTGGCAATTCAAATTCAAAATTACTGTCCAAATTATCTAAAATTTCTTTTTTCAAAAGCTGTTCTGATACGCTATCAAATTCTCTTGAAATTTGTTTGCCTACCATGTCTTCTAAATCTTTCAAATCTTTTGCTCCAAAATTTTTAGCAAATTCGTCATCAATCTTTTGGTCTTCTGATTTTTTAACCTCTACAATTGTACATTTAAATTCAGCTGCTTTTCCTGCAAGTTCTTTGCTTGGATAATTGTCTGGAAGATTTACTTTAGCTACTTTTTCATCTCCTTTTGCAGATCCAACTAGCTGCTTGTCAAAGCCTGGAATAAAAAGATCCTTACCAAGGACTATTTGTAATTTTTCACCTTTATTTCCTTCAAAAGCTTTTCCTTCTACTGTTGCTTCAAAATTAAAAACAACTAGATCGTCATTTGTTGCTTTGTCATTTTTATCAACGTACTTTTTATTGCCGTCGGCAATATTTTTAAGTCTCTCATCGATTTCTTTTTTGTCCGACTTAACTTCGTATTTATTTAAAGTAATTTTTTCAAAATCAATTTTTTTAATTTCAGGAACCTGCTCTACTGAAATAGTAAACTCTAAATTTTTTCCTTCTCCTGAAGTTTGAACATCTATTTTTGGTTGACTGGCTGGGGTAATTTTGTTTTCTTTTAATGCCTCATAGGTAGATTCTTGTAGGATTTTTTCAGCTACCTCACCGTACACAGATGCACCGAATTGTTTTTTTAACAACTGCATAGGCGCCTTGCCGGGTCTAAATCCTTTTAGATTGATAGTATCTTTTAGCTCTACTAGTCTTGCCTCGATCTTTTTCTCAATCTCTTTTTTTTCTACTACTACTTTTAGATCTGAGTGCAGACCTTTTGATGATGTTACAGTTGCCTTCATAGTTCCTCTTCTGGTGCGGTATGAGGGACTTGAACCCCCATGCCTTTCAGCGCTAGATCCTAAGTCTAGTGTGTCTGCCAATTCCACCAATACCGCTATTAATTTTTGGCTATTTATATTGTTTTTTGAATTTTAATCAATTGAAGATAATTCATATTATGCGCGTCTGAACGTCTATAAACGTCGAAAGTTTGCTCTTTTAAATTTTTTTAATGACATGCTTGATTAAACTTTTTTAATCTCCAATAATTATAGGGCCAAGGCGTTACAAAACCAACCGCCAACATAATTGGTATCGCCCACCAAACAATCATAGCGCCGCCAGTGAGCAGATAATCTGTAGCATTCATAGAAATTTCCATACTTACCATAGAAATAAAACTCATCCCAAATGCTGTTTGCAAAGCTTTGGTAAAATTAAATTGCTGTCTCATTAAAATATAAGTTTCAAGCATAATGCTAGTAAGCAATCCATTAATCACAGCCAAGATCATAATTCCCAAAATAGGAAAGGGAATTTGCGTAAGTTGAAAAAACAAAATAGTTCCAAAGTCACCAATGGAGCATCCAACTACACACCACATGGTATTTTTGGCGCTTCTCTTCCAGGTGTGTTTACACGACCAGTTAAATGCTGCGCTAGTTTGATCCATATTTGTTTACTGAGCCGTCCACGCGCCATCTAAAGATATGCTGGATCCGGTAATTTGATCTGCTTCTTTGCTGCATAAAAAATATATCATAGCTGCGATATCTTCTTTTTTAACGAACTTTAATGATGGCTGTTTTTCTCTTAACATTTCAATGCCAGCTTCTTGAGTTGGAATATTTTTTTTCTTCGCCACTACGTCTATCTGATCTTGAATTAATTCTGTAAGAACAAATCCTGGACACAAGGAGTTGCAGGTTATCGGATCCTGTGCAGTTTCAAGAGCTGTAACTTTTGTCAAACCAACCAATCCATGCTTTGAAGCTGTGTAAGCAGATTTGTTCACCGATCCTATTAATCCGTGCGTAGAAGCTATGTTAACAATTCTGCCCCATTTATTTTTTCTCATTATTGGCAAAATTTCTTTCGTGAACAAAAAGGGAGTGGTGAGATTAATATCCATCATTTTTCTCCAAATTTTTTCTGGATATTTGTCTATTGGCATAACAAACTGGATGCCCGCACAATTAATTAGTGCATCAATTTTTTTAAATTTCTTTACTGAGGCTTTCACTACTTTTTTTACATTTCTAGAGCTGGTTAGCTCAATGTTCATTAATAAAGATCGCTTAGAATTGAATTTTTTTTGAAGTTGCTTAATAATTGCTTGCTTAGTCACTCCTGCAGCAATCACATTGAATCCTCTCTTATAAAACAGCTCCATAATAGAAAGACCAATCACTCCTGCGCCTCCAGTTACTAAAATTGTTTTTTTCATCTCTTTATATCTATCTTAATCTTTGCAAATGTTAATATATTAAGGGATTTTCTACTGTTAGCACAATCTAAAGTTGCCTTAATAGCCTCTTTCGGTATTTGCATTATGCATATCAGGCATAGCATAAAAACATTCAAAAATTTGCTTAAATAGTATTAATTAGCCCTCAGGTTAAAAACTAATTAAGGAATAACAAGGAGCAAAATGACAGCTGAGAATATTTTAAAAATAATTAAAGAAAAAGAAATTGATTTTGTTGATCTCAGGTTTACTGACGTAAAAGGTAAGCTGCAACATATGACACAAGATATCAGCACGATCGATGCTGACTTCTTAAATGATGGAACTTTTTTTGACGGATCATCTATCGCTGGATGGAAAGCAATTAACGATTCTGACATGATACTAAAACCAGATTTATCAAGAACTTTTGTAGATCCTTTTACATCTCACAACACTCTTGTTATTTTTTGCGACATCATGGATCCAATGACAAAAGATTATTACGAAAGAGATCCTAGATCGATTGCGAAAAAAGCTGAGGCTTATTTGAAAACTACTGGAATCGGAGACACAATTTATTTTGGTCCTGAACCAGAATTTTTTATATTTGATGATGTTAAAATTGCTAACAATATGAACAAAGTTTCATTTGAAGTTGATAGCAATGAAGGTCCTTACAATTCAGACAAAAAATATGAGAACGGTAACTTGGGTCATAGACCGGTTGTTAAAGGTGGTTACTTTCCAGTACCTCCCGTTGATAGTTGCCAAGACTTGAGAGCTGAAGCATTAAAAGCAATGAAAGAAATGGGCGTGAAAGTTGAAAAACATCACCACGAAGTTGCTCCTTCTCAACATGAGTTGGGAACAATGTTTGATACTATGGTGACTAACGCTGACAACATGCAAATTTATAAATACGCTGTTCAGATGGTTGCTAACTCTTTTGGAAAAACTGCAACGTTCATGGCAAAACCAATTAAAGGCGACAATGGATCGGGTATGCACTGTCACCAATCTATTTGGAAAAATGGAAAGCCTCTTTTTGCTGGAGATAAATATGCAGGACTTTCTCAAGATTGTTTATACTACATTGGTGGAATTATTAAGCATGCGAAGGCGCTTAATGCTTTTACTAACTCTACAACAAACAGTTACAAAAGATTAATTCCTGGATTTGAGGCTCCGGTAATTTTAGCTTACTCTGCAAGAAATAGATCTGCTAGTTGTCGTATCCCTTACAGCTCTAGTCCTAAAGGAAAAAGAGTTGAAGTAAGATTTCCAGATGCTGCTGGAAACCCATACTTAACTTTTGCCTGCATGTTAATGGCTGGACTTGATGGTATCAAAAATAAAATTGATCCAGGCAAACCATTCGATCAAGATTTGTATGCTTTATCCGCTGAAGAACTTAAGGGTGTGCCGCAAGTTTGTGGCTCATTAAGAGAAGCTTTAGAAAATTTAGATAAAGACAGAAGCTTCTTAACTGTTGGCGGAGTATTTACGGATGATCAAATTGATGCTTATATTGAGCTAAAAATGAACGAGGTGTACAATTTAGAACACACTCCTCATCCAGTTGAATACCAAATGTATTACAGCTGCTAATATAAACTTTTAAAATTAAAAACCCCGTATGAAAATACGGGGTTTTTTTTTGCCTAAAATTTATAAAATATTGCCCTGTACCTTTTTAAAAATTAATCTATTGCTTTAAATGTGGTCGCAAAAAAAAGTAACTATTCAGCTAAAGACATTGAAGTCCTAGAAGGTCTTGCACCGGTAAGAAAAAGACCGGGCATGTACATTGGTGGAACGGACGAGACTGCTTACCACCATCTTGCCAATGAAATTATTGACAACTGTATGGACGAGGTAGTTGCCGGAGAAGCCTCTGAGATTACTGTAATTGTAAACAAAAATGGATCCTTAACTATTGCTGATAATGGCAGAGGTATACCCATAGATAAGCATCCTAAAAAAAACAAAACTGCCCTTGAGGTGGTGATGACAACGCTTCACTCGGGAGGAAAATTTAAAGAAGACGGTGTTTATTCAACTTCAGCTGGTTTGCATGGTGTTGGTTTGTCGGTTGTGAATGCCCTATCTTCCAAAATGAAGGTGGAAGTTTTTAAAAAGAAAAAAATATATTTTCAAGACTATTCTAGAGGAAAACCGTTAAACAAACTTACCCAAAAAGGAACCTCTTCTATAGCCAATGGGACTAGAGTTACTTTTTTACCGGATGAGGAAATTTTTGGAAAAGAACTGAAATTTATACCGTCAAAAATTTACGAGACCTGCAGAAATAAAGCGTTTCTTTTTAAGGGTGTTAAAATTAACTGGGAATGCGACAAGAGTTTACTCAATAGAAAAGATAGCCTCCCAAGCAAAGACACTCTTTTTTATCCAGAGGGATTAGAGCAATACTTAAGATCTGAACTAGAAAATGCTAAAAAAATTCATGATAAGCCTAGTTTTTTAAAGGGTGATTTTGAAGATAAAAAAGGAAAAGTAGAATTTGTTATTCAGTGGCATGATAATAAAAATAACTTCACCAAATCATTTGCAAATACGGTTCCTACAGAAAATGGAGGAACCCACGAAAGCGTATTTCGAGCTGGTATAGCAAAAGCAATTAGAAAATTTGCAAAAGTAAAAAATAACAAAACGGTTATCAAAGCTTCCCAGGATGATATTTTTAATAACGCTAGCTACATCGTCTCTGTTTTTATTGGCAATCCAGAGTTTGAGGGTCAGACCAAAAACAGACTTTCTTCTGCATTTGTACTAAAATACTGCGATCAAACAGTGTCCACATTATTTGAGGATTGGCTAAATAGAAATTCTAAAGCCGCAAAATCCATTATTGATTTTATTGAAGAAAAAATTAGAGAAAGAAATTTATATGAGTTGAATGATAATGTTGAAAGGCAGACTTCTTTTAGAAAAATTAGATTGCCTGGAAAACTAGCTGATTGTGCCAGTGATAAGACTGAAGGAACAGAGCTGTTTATCGTAGAAGGAGATTCTGCGGGAGGGTCTGCAAAACAAGCTCGAGATAGATACACCCAAGCCATACTTCCCTTAAGAGGAAAAATTCTCAATGTAAAAAATTCCAATACTTCAAAAATTCTTGCCAATACAGAAATCAGTAACTTGTTACAAGCGTTAGGCTGTCAAAGAGGAAAAAATTATAACCGAAAAGACTTGAGATACGAAAAGATTATTATCATGACAGATGCAGATGTAGATGGAGACCACATATCCACTTTGCTTTTGACTTTCTTTTTTATTGAAATGCCAGAGCTAATTAAAGATGGAAGATTATTTATGGCAGTACCTCCTCTTTATAAAATTAGCGCTGGTGCACAATCTTTTTATGTAAAGGACGACAAAGAAAAAGACAAAATTGTTAAAGGTTTAAAGAAGAATGCCAAAATTGAAATTAGTAGATTTAAAGGACTGGGTGAAATGATGCCAGCACAACTGAAAGAAACAACCATGAATAAAGAAACCAGAGGCTTGATCAAAGTATGTGTTCCCACCAATAAAGCTAAGTACAAAGTAACTAGTAAATTGGTCAACGATCTTATGGGAAAAGATGCAGACTTAAGACTTAAGTTTATATCTGAGAATGCAGGAAAAAGTTTAAATTTAGATATTTAATACTTGGTGCCCTCGGCCGGACTCGAACCGGCACTCCCCGGAGGGCAAGGATTTTAAGTCTTCTCTGCACATAACGGTCTAAAAACCCTTGATAAAACCTGCTCCAGCTTTACACGACACACGTTTCTTCACACAAAAGTAAGTAAAAAAATTAGTCACATTAATTTTTTATTAAATTCCAAATAGATTTATTGTCATAATCTTTGGTAATAGAGTGATATATGAGTATAGAACCTTCTTCTAAATCAATATGTATCCTTTGACCGCCATGACCTCGCATTTGAACGTGTCTTGATTTGTTTTTTTGGTCATACCAAAAATATCCTGAATAGTCAGATTTATCTTGTCTTGTATTTATTTTCATATTTTCAATTTTATTCAAATAATTTCCTACACAAGACTTTGAATTCCAATCTTGAGAAACTTGAATAGCAAGCCTTAAGAAATCTTCTCGTGTTGCATAAAACCATGCATGCAGTAAAGGCCATCCGTTATCATCGGTTAGAAAATACATTTCTGAGGCAGTTCCTGATTTATTTGCAAGGCTTTCATATGAGCTTTTTAAACCACCTGGTACAGAAGTATCTATCGCTCTAGCAACTAAATCTGTTAAAAGGTTATTATAGTTAAATTTTTTTTTTGATAGCTTCACACCGGTTGATAAAATTAAATAATCTTTAACTGTCGTTTTTTTTGTTCCAACCTTGCCGGCATATGGAAGGTTAGCACTACCAGGCTTTCTACTAGAAAACTTAGTGTCCCCTGCCGACATGTTAATCAATTCCTTAAAAGTAGAATTTTCATAAACCGTCCCTTTTGTTTCAGGAACATAGATGGATATCTTGTCTTCTAAACTTTTAATATGCCCATTACATATAGCTTCACCTAAAATATAACTCACAAAACTCTTTGATATAGAAAAACTATACAGTTTTGTGTCGTTTTTTATCTTTTCTGATTTTTTGTTAATTACTATGTCTTTGCCATCAAAATAAAGGACGCTTAACAAACTTTTATTTTTAATATTTTTATCAATGTTTTTGATATTTTTATTTTCAATTAACTTTATATTTAAATTTTTAATTTTATTTGCCGATTTAATTTTTATTTTATCAAATTTAGCAGGCAAACTTACAGTTCTGATTTCAAGATATTTATCTATCTCCTTTTTACTTTTGCCTTTCAGGTGATCTGAAAATGTGGCTGTACTAAAAGCAAATGAAATTAGTGCAGTTAAAATGCAAATATTAAAAATTTTCATAATAAATTTTATCATACTTTTTTTTAGAAAATATAATTATTTATAGAGATTTTTAGATAGCCATATTGGTTTAGAACTAATGGTGCCCTCGGCCGGACTCGAACCGGCACTCCCCGGAGGGCAAGGATTTTAAATCCTTTGTGTCTACCAATTCCACCACGAGGGCACTTTTGTTTTAAGAAATTAAAACAATTCTTTTTATAATTTGGATGGTTTTTAAACAACTAAAATATATTTAATTTGCAGAGAACTTTTTAATCATTTCCTCAACTTCTTCTTTACACTTTAGTATTTTATCCTGATCAACAGCCCTCATAACCAGAACTGTTCCAAAACCACCCTCTCGGGAGTATGGGTAGCTACCAATGTCTATATCTGGGTACCTGTCTTGAATTTTTGAAAGATCCACTGCTATACTGCTTTCTCTGACCTTGGCATCACAAGAAACAGAAATAATTTTTTTACCACTTACTAAAATATCTTCTAATGGCGGCAGCATTAATTCTACATAACTAGGGATTCCTGGCAAAACAAAAACATTTTCTATATAAAAAGCCGGAGCTGAACCCTGCTCGTTGTATATTAAATTTGCACCCTCTGGCATCCTCGCCATTTTTTTTCTTCCTTCATTAAAATCTGAGTTTGCATAATACTTTTCAAGAATGGCGTACGCTTCTTTATTGTAATCATATTTTCTTCCAAAAGCTTTCGCCACAGATTCTGAAGTAATATCATCATGAGTAGGTCCTATTCCTCCAGTAGTGAAGACATATTGGTATTGTTTTCTCAATTCATTGAGTGTGGAGATAATTATATTTTCCTTATCTGGAATAACTCTCACTTCTTCAACGCTAATGCCCAAGTCTCCCAACCATTTTGCTATGAAGCTTGTATTTTTATCAACAGTTCTGCCTGATAATATTTCATTACCTATAATTAGAATAGCTGATGTAAATTCTTTACTGAAGTTCATTATGAAATTTAAAAATAAATTAATATCGTCAAAATTTCAAAAAAGATACAAAAGATTTTTTGTAGATGTGGAAAGCAAAGGAAAAACTTTGATTTCCCACTGTGCCAATTCTGGCTCCATGCTTGGTCTTTTAAACATGAACAGCAAGACCTGGATATCCCCCTCCGACAATCCGGATAGAAAATTAAAATATACTCTGGAAATTATTAATGACGGAAGATCGAATGTTGGTGTGAATACTCACCTAGCAAATAGAATTGTTGAAGAGGCTGTGCAAAATAAAAAAATTAAAGAAATATTAGCTTACCCAGATTATCAGCGTGAGGTAAAATTTGGCAGCAATTCAAGATTTGATTTTGAATTGACCGGTAAAAATAAAAAAGCTTTTTTAGAAGTAAAGAATGTGACTCTTTCTAGGGAAAAAGGAATTGCAGAATTTCCGGATGCCGTCACCAGCAGAGGTCTCAAACATCTTCAGGAGCTAGAAAATGCCATCCAGCAAGGTTACGAATCTTACCTTATTTACCTAGTGCAACGAGAAGATTGTGAATCTTTTCAAATAGCAAAAGACATAGATAGCAAGTATCACCAAGGTTTTTTAAAGGCCAAGAAAAATGGAGTTAAATTTATAAGTTATTCGTGTAAAGTAAGTGAAAAAGAAATTTACGTTAACCAACCAATAAAAATTATATTTAAATAAGTGTCTGTACAACAATATTCCTTTGAGGATTTTAAAAAATTAAAAAAAGCAGGAGAAATCACAGCTCAAGCTTTAGATTTCTTAGAAGACAAAATCAAACCAGGAATTACAACTGACTACATAGACAAAATTGCCGTTGAGTTTCTTCGTTCAAAAAACGCAACATCCGCTCCACTTTTTTATAAAGGTTTTCCAAAATCGATATGTACTTCGGTTAATCATGTTGTTTGTCACGGCATACCCTCTGACAAAGTTTTGAATGATGGCGATATAGTAAATATTGATATCACTAGTTATATTGATGAGTTTCATGGAGATTCATCAAGAATGTACTGCGTAGGAACTCCCGCTGTAAAAGCAAAAAAGCTAGTGGATGTTACTTACCAGTCTCTTGTCAGGGCAATTAAAATTCTAAAACCGGGAGTTACCCTTGGTGACATAGGATACGAAATTCAAAGTTATGTTGAAAAAGAAGGATTTTCAGTGGTCAAAGATTTTTGCGGTCATGGCATCGGCAGATTGTTTCATGAAGAGCCAAGTATTTTACATTATGGAAAAAAAAACCAAGGAATGAAGATAAAAGAAGGCATGGTATTTACCATTGAGCCGATGATTAACGCTGGAAAGTACGATACAAAAGTATTAAATGATGGCTGGACAGCTGTTACCAAAGACAAGTCGCTATCGGCACAATTTGAACATACAGTTGGTATAACTAATAATGGTTACGAAGTTTTTACACTGTCTAAAAATTACGATAAAAGCTTACATCAATGATTCCAAGATATAGCAGAGATATAGTTACAGATATTTGGTCCCAAGAAACTAAATACAAAATCTGGCTCGACATTGAAATATATGCGGCTGAGGCCATGGAAAAATACAAAATTATTCCCAAAGGTGTTGCTGCAAAAGTAAGAAAGAAATCTAAAATTAACGTTAAGAGAATTGATGCTATAGAAAAAGTAACCAAACACGATGTTATTGCATTTTTAACTTCTATTGCGGAAAAAGTAGGCCCTGAAGCAAAATTTCTTCACCAAGGCATGACTTCCTCTGATGTTTTGGATACTTGTTTTAATATTCAATTGCAAAGATCAGGAAAGATTTTGTTAGATGATCTAGATCAGCTTTTAAAAACTCTTAAACAAAAAGCCTATAAACATAAAAATACTATTTGTATGGGTCGTAGTCACGGCATTCATGCCGAGCCTATTACTTTTGGTTTAAAGCTTGCAACTTATTACGAAGAGTTCAAAAGAAACAAAAAAAGATTGGAAGATGCTGTAAAAGAAATATCCACATGTGCCATTTCTGGTGCCGTAGGAACTTTTGCTCATATCACGCCTAAAGTTGAAGAGTATGTTTCTAAAAAATTAAATTTAACACCAGAGCCGATTTCAACACAGATAATTCCAAGAGATAGGCATGCTCAGTTTTTTAGCGTGCTAGGTATTATTGCAAGCTCTGCTGAAAGACTTGCAACAGAGGTAAGGCATTTGCAAAGAACAGAAGTGCTGGAGGCTGAAGAATATTTTTCTTCTGGTCAAAAAGGATCGTCAGCCATGCCTCACAAAAGAAATCCAGTTTTGTCTGAAAATATCACAGGTCTCGCAAGACTAGTTCGAAGCTATGTATTTCCTGCTATGGAAAATATTGTCTTATGGCACGAGAGAGACATCAGTCATTCAAGTGTGGAAAGAAATATTGGTCCGGATGCGACAGTAACTTTGGATTTTTTATTAAGCAGATTGAATGGCGTTGTGAAAAATTTGGTTGTTCACCAAGACAATATGAATGCTAACATGAATAAATTTAAAGGTTTGGTTTTCTCACAAGGCGTTATGCTAAAATTAACCCAAAAAGGCGTTAAAAGAGAAGATGCTTACAAAACTGTGCAAAGCAATGCGATGAAAACATGGGATAACCATGAAGATTTTTATACTAATTTAAGCAAAGATAAGTTAATTAAAAAACATCTAACAACAAAAGAACTTGAGAAACTTTTTGATCTTAATTATCATACCAAAAATGTTAATTATATCTTCTCAAGAGTTTTTAAAAAATGAGTAGAAGAAAATTAATTTACGAAGGCAAAGCCAAAATTTTATACGAAGGTCCTGAGCGAGGAACGTATATTCAATACTTTAAAGATGATGCCACTGCTTTTAATAATCAAAAAAAAGCAATTATCGATGGCAAGGGTGTTTTAAATAATAGAATATCCGAATTCTTATTAACTCAACTTAATGAGATGGGAATTGAAACTCATCTAATTAAGCGAATAAATATGAGAGAACAACTAATCAAGGCTGTTGAGATAGTGCCTATTGAATTTGTGGTAAGAAATATTGCTGCGGGAACTTTTTCAAAACGTCTTGGAATTCCTGAGGGTACGCAGTTAAAAAGACCTATTATTGAGTACTACTACAAAAATGATGAGCTAGGTGATCCTTTGATTACAGAGGAGCATATAGACATAAACGGATGGGCAACTATGGACGAGCTTGCTATAGCAACCGATACTTCGCTTAGAATAAATGATTTTTTAATTGGCCTATTTAGAGCTGTGGGAATTAAATTGGTAGATTTTAAATTAGAGTTTGGAAGAATTTGGAAAGATGACGAAAAAAGAGTTATTTTAGCTGACGAAATTAGTCCCGATACATGTAGGCTTTGGGATGTAAAAGATGAAAGAAAATTAGACAAAGATAGATTTAGAAGAGATTTGGGAGGACTTATGGAAGCATATCAAGAAGTTGCCAAAAGACTCGGAATCATGCCAGAAGGAAGCAATATCAAAGAGATTAAGTCGGGAATTTCTAAAAACTTTAAAATTAAAAAATAAATTGAAATTTGAAATTTTTGTAACCCTAAAAAAAGAGGTTTTAGATCCTCAAGGCAAAGCTGTTGAAGGTGCTATTCAAAACTTAGGCCTATCCTCCATTTCCAATATCAGACAAGGAAAATATTTTACTTTAGAAGTGAACGAAACTGATGAAAACAAAGCTAAACAACAAGCTGAAGAAGCTTGTAAAAAACTTTTGGCCAATCTTACCATCGAAGAATACTCAATTAAAAAGCTAAGTTAATGAAAGCATCGGTTATCGTATTTCCAGGATCGAATTGCGATAGAGATATTCAGGTAGCACTAGAGCAATTTCAAATAACCACCACTATGGTTTGGCATCAAGAAACCAGTCTTCCAAAATGTGATTTGGTTGTTTTGCCAGGTGGTTTTTCTTATGGTGATTATCTCAGATGCGGAAGTATGGCTTCAAAATCCAAAGTTATGAATGAAGTTGTTCGGCATGCAAATAACGGTGGTTATGTTTTTGGAATTTGTAATGGCTTTCAAGTGTTGACAGAGTCTGGCTTATTGCCTGGAGCTCTTTTAAGAAACAATAAGCTAAAATTTATCTGCAAAGATGTGCATGTTAAAACTGTTAGTAATCAAACAGCATTTACTAAAAAAATTTCTGAAAATAAAATACTGACCATTCCTATTGCTCACAATGAAGGAAACTATTTTGCCTCTAAAGATGAAATCCAGTCGCTAAAAGACAATGATCAAATTGTATTTCAGTATTGTGACAAAGAAGGAAATATTTCAGGAGAATCTAATCCCAATGGTTCTTTTTTAAATATCGCAGGTATTACCAATAAAAATAAAAACGTTCTTGGCATGATGCCCCACCCTGAAAGAGCAATCGATCAGTTGCTAGGTGGTGTGGATGGTCAGGAAATATTTAAATCTTTACTATAAATGGAACTAACAAACGTTGATCAAGCTAAGCAATTAGGACTTACCGAAACTGAATTTAATAAAATAAAAGAACTTATAGGAAGAGTGCCAAATTTTACAGAACTTGGAATTTTTTCAGCAATGTGGAATGAGCACTGTTCCTACAAGTCGTCTAGAGTTTGGCTTTCAAAACTTCCTACAAAAAATAAATATGTAATACAAGGACCGGGTGAGAATGCCGGCGTTATTGACATTGGAGATGATGACGTTGCTATTTTTAAAATAGAAAGTCACAACCATCCTTCTTATATTGAGCCTTACCAAGGTGCGGCTACTGGTGTGGGTGGGATATTAAGAGATGTATTTACTATGGGAGCAAGACCCATTGCCAATCTTAACTCTATTAGATTTGGACGTCCCGAACATCCAAAGACCAAATATCTTTTAAATGGAGTTGTTTCTGGAATTGCAGGATACGGCAATTGCATGGGGATACCTACTGTTGGTGGTGAAGTAGAATTTGATGAATGTTACGATGGAAATATTCTAGTAAACGCAATGAATATTGGTCTTGCAAAAAAAGATAAGGTCTTCTTATCCATAGCAAGCGGCGTTGGAAACCCAGTGATTTATGTGGGATCCAAAACTGGTAGAGACGGGATTCATGGAGCCTCTATGGCTTCACAAGAGTTTGATGATAACTCTGAGGCAAAAAAACCAACCGTTCAAGTCGGCGATCCTTTTGCTGAAAAACTTCTTTTGGAAGCTTGTTTGGAGCTAATGAAAACAGATACGATTATTTCAATTCAAGACATGGGTGCAGCTGGTCTAACTTCTTCCTCTGTGGAAATGGCGTCCAAAGGAAAGCTTGGAATAGAAATTGATTTAAACAAAGTTCCTTGCAGAGAAACAGAAATGCAACCTTTTGAGCTAATGCTATCAGAAAGCCAAGAGCGAATGCTAATTGTTTTAAAAGAAGGAAAAGAACAAGAAGCTGAAAAAATATTTAAAAAATGGGATTTGGATTTTGCTGTGATAGGAAAAATGACCGATAGCAAAAATCTAGTACTCCATTTTAATAAAGAGTTAGTTTGCGATATACCAATTACCTCACTTGCTGACGAGGCCCCTAAATATAATAGAGAATGGGTTTCAACACCTCTTCCTGAAGAAATTAATATGGATCAAAAATTAAAAGATCTGAATATTAAAGACTGTTTAGAAAAACTGCTAAGTCACGAAAATCAAGCCAACAAATCGTGGGTATGGGAACAGTACGATCATATGGTTATGGGAGATACGGTGCAAAAACCAGGTGGTGACGCGGCCGTAGTTAGGGTTCACGGAACTAACAAAGCGTTAGCTGCGACTGTGGATTGTACACCGAGATATTGTTTTGCTCATCCTCACACTGGTGGGATGCAAGCAGTCTGTGAAACTTATAGAAATTTATCAGCTGTAGGAGCTGAGCCTAGAGCTATTACCAATTGTTTAAATTTTGGTAACCCTGAAAAAAAAGAAATCATGGGTCAATTTGTTGATGTGATCAAAGGAATTAGCGAAGCTTGTGTGGCTTTGGATTATCCAGTGATTTCTGGAAACGTGTCACTTTATAATGAAACCAATGGTGTTGCTATCAAGCCAACACCTACTATTGGCGGAGTTGGGCTTATTCAAGATGTCAATAAATCTATGACCTTATCTTTAAAATCTTCTGACAGTCTTCTTTTGGTTATTGGAGAAACAAAGGGGCATATTCACCAAAGTGCTTTATGCCATGACATTCTTCATCTCAAAAATGGCCCTCCTCCAGCTATTAATCTTAATGAAGAAAAGAAAAATAGTTTTTTTGTAAGGGAACTTATTGATAAAAAAATAGCAAAATCTGTCCATGATATTTCAGATGGTGGAATAGCCTTGGCTGTAGCAGAAATGTGTATGGCCGGTAAAATGGGCGCAAAAATCATTACTAATTTAATCGATGCGGGAAGAGTAAAGTTTTTATTTGGTGAAGATCAGGCTAGATATTTAGTTGAAATTAAAAATGAAGATAGTGAAAACGTTATGAAATTAGCGAAAGAGCAGGAAATAAGCCTTTTACAATTAGGTTCTACTAAAAAAGAAAATTTAACCATTGATGAAATGAAAATTTCAGTTGATGATTTGTTAAAATTAAACAATAAATGGTTTCACAACTATAACTCAAACTAAATGGCTATTAAACAAGAAGAAATAGAAAGACTACTTAAAGAAGGATTTCCTGACGCGGACATTGAAATTCAGGATCTTGCCGGTGATGACAATCATTTTTCAGCCAAAATAAAATCTTCTAGCTTCAAAGGAAAAAGTAGAGTTCAACAACACCAAATGGTATACAACTCGCTCAAGGGCAAAATGGGCAATGAGTTACATGCTTTAGCATTAACAACAGAGGAAAAATAATGAGCGCACAAGAAAAAATACAAAATATAATTTCAAGTAATGACGTGGTTCTTTTTATGAAGGGGACGCCCGATATGCCACAATGTGGATTTTCCATGGCTGTGGTTAACGCGCTAAAACATTTGGATGTAAAGTTTAATGGCGTTAATGTCTTGGAAGACGAAGAAATAAGAAATGGAATTAAAACCTTTAGTGACTGGCCTACGATCCCTCAATTATATGTTAAAGGTGAGTTTATTGGTGGATGCGATATCGTAAAAGAAATGTTTGAAAAAAAAGAGCTGCAAGCTCTATTGGACGATAAAAAAATTAATTATAAAAAATAAATTATCTAGAATAGTATTCAACTACTAGATTTGGTTCCATTAATGCTGGATAAGGTATTTCTTCCATTTTAGGAACTCTTGTAAATTTCGCAGAAAATTGTTTATGATCAGCAACAATGTATTCTGGAACGTCTCTTTCTTTGTTAGAAACTGCACTTAGAATAACTGCTAATTGTTTGGAAGATTCTTTTACTTCAATCACGTCATTTTCTTTTACTGTGTAGCTAGAAATGTTAACTTTTTTTCCGTTTACTCTGATGTGACCGTGGTTAATAACTTGTCTTGCTTGAAATACGGTTTGTGCAAACTTGGCTCTATAGATCACAGCGTCTAATCTAGACTCCAAAATACCAACTAAGTTTTCTCCTGTATTTCCTCTAATTCTGTCTGCTTCTTTAAATACATTTCTGAACTGTCTTTCATTCAGATTACCGTAGTAACTTTTTAATTTTTGTTTAGCTTGAAGCTGAATTTTGTAATCAGAAGGCTTTCCTCTAGCCTTAGTTTGTCCGTGTTGACCTGGACCAAAAGCTCTTTTGTTAAATGGACTCTTTGGACGACCCCAGAGATTAACTCCTAATCGTCTATCTACTTTATGTTTTGCCTGTATTCGTTTTGTCATTATTTAAGATAGGCACTTATAAACATCGGGGGTTTTTTGTCAATAAGCCTTTAAAATCAATACTTCCTAAAGGAGCTAAAAATACCCATTAAAGTACGCAGTTCTCTTGTGGTTAGCGGTTGTTTTGCAAAAATATTCTTAATGCTCTTGACCATAAACAGTTTTTTTTCTGGGGGTCTGAAAAAACCAGTTTTTTCAAGATTTCCAATAAGAAAATCGTAAAATTTAAACAAATCTTTCTGGCTAGCTATTTCGCTTTTATCAGTATTTTTGTACTTAATATTTTTAAATTTAAAAGCGTAAAGACAGTGAGCAATAATAGAAACGGCATGAGATAAATTTAGAGATTCGTATTTTTTGTCTGTTGGGATTTTTAACAGGTAGTTAGAACTAATTAAATCTTCATTGCTTAATCCAGCATTTTCTGGACCGAACAAAATTGCAATTTTTTTTTTACTAGCGCCAATAACTTTAATGGCCTCTTCTATGGAGAATATTTTTTTATTTATATTTCTAATTCTAGCAGTGGTCGCAAAAACAATATCACTTTTATTCAAAGCTTCTTTGGTGGAATTAAACACTTTTGCTTTATGAATAATATCCACAGCTTTGACAGAAGTGTATACCGCTTTAATATTTGGCCATTTTTCCTTAGGGCTAACAATGGACAGGTTGGATAAGCCAAAGTTTTTCATCGCTCTTGCCGTAGCGCCAATATTTTCACCAATCTGTGGTTTGACTAAAACAATTGAGATATTTTTCAAATTCATTTTGAGCTTACAGGAGCTTTTGATTTGTACAATTTGTAATCAATACTATCAATCAAGGCTCTGAAAGAGGCTTCAATAATATTTGGAGAAACTCCGATGGTGAACCAGCTATTGTTATTTTTATCTGTGCTCTCAATAGAAACTCTAGTGACAGCGTTAGTTCCTGTGTTTAGAATTCTAACCTTGTAATCAATTAATTTTAAATCTGAAAGATATTCAGAATACTTTCCGATATTGACTAAATTATTTCTGATAGCTTGGTCCAATGCATTCACAGGGCCGTTACCCTCTCCTTCACAAAAATATTCTTCTCCGTCAATAATCAAGGTTGCTTTTGCATAGGAATTCACGTTCTTAGAAATTTTTTCATTCTTAATAACTTTTACTTCGTAATTTTTTATCTCAATGTAGCTGGGAACCTCACCTAACAATCGTCTTGTAAGCAATTCGAAAGATGCGTCTGCTCCATCATATGAGTAACCAGCAAATTCTCTATCTTTGACTTCATCTAAAATTTTTTGAATTTTGGGATCTTTTGGATCAATTACAATTCCTAATTTTTCTAATCGTGAAATAATATTAGATCTGCCGGCCTGATCCGAAATTACTACAGATCTTCTATTGCCTACTAGTTCTGGGTCAATATGCTCATAAGTTTTTGGGTCTTTTTGTACTGCAGAAACATGCAGTCCCCCTTTATGTGCAAAAGCAGAAGATCCGACATAAGCAGCTCTTTTGTTGGATTTTCTATTCAAAATTTCATCAAGCAGTCTTGAGCAGTCGGTCAAGTATGATATTTTTTCACGGTTAACGGAAATGTCAAATCGTTCATTAAAATACTCCTTCAAAAGTAAGGTTGGAATAATAGAAACGAGATTTGCATTGCCGCATCTCTCTCCTAGTCCGTTTAAGGTCCCTTGAATTTGCCTAGCCCCAGCAACAACTGCCGCTAAAGAGTTGGCTACTGCATTTTCCGTATCGTTGTGCGCATGGATACCAATATTCTTTCCTGGAATAATTTTTGTTACATCACTTACAATATCTGAGATCTCATGGGGCAACGTTCCCCCGTTGGTGTCACAAAGCACAATCCACCTTGCTCCATTATCATAGGCAGCTTTAATGCAGCTAATTGCGTAATCCTTATTGTTTTTATAACCATCAAAAAAATGTTCGGCATCAAACATGAATTCTTTTTTGTTTTTAACAAAATGCTTAGTTGTTTCTCTAATGTTTTCTAAATTTTCATCATTGGAAATCTGCAAGGCGATATCCACATGATAGTCCCAAGTTTTTCCAACAACACAAACTGATTTTGTATTGGCATTCAATAATGCTGCTAGACCAGGGTCGTTATCTGCGCTTCTTCCATGTTTTTTAGTCATGCCGAAAGCAACCAGGACTGAATCTTTGCTGTCTGGCTGTGAATTGAAAAAACTAGTGTCCAAAGGATTGGCTCCTGGCCAACCTGCCTCAATGCAATCCACGCCTAAAGTTGATAGTGCCTTTGTAATTTTAGCTTTATCATCAATACTAAAGTCAACACCTTGTGTTTGAGCTCCATCTCTCAAAGTAGTGTCGAATAAATAAATCTTTTCTTTGGTCATTATTTGTATTTCCAAGTAGTTATGTTTTGATCATCTTCAATCAGAACTCCCTTGTCTTTTAGGATATCCCTGATCTCATCGGATTTTTTAAAGTCTTTTTTATCTCTTGCTACATTTCTTTCAGAAATGAAAATCTCAATTTCTTCTTTTGATAAAGATTTTTTTCCCTTAGAGTTATTCCATGCATTTTGATCCTTGTTGAACAGCCCCAACAATTTACAAGCTGAGGAAAGTTGAGCTGCTGACTCTTCATTTCCTGCCAATGCTTCTTGGTAGAGTCTGTGCATTTCCGAAATATACTGTGGAGTATTTAAATCATCTTTTAACGCATTCAAAAGAGCCTGACTAAGAGCTACTTCTTTTTTGGAATAAAATTTGTACCACTTACTTAAAGTTTTGTAAGAAGTTTCCAAAATCTTATCGTTCCAATCAAAGGGTTGCCTATAGTGAGTGCTAAGCATAGCTAGTCTAATTACTTGACCGTCGTATTTGTCTTTTAACTGATTAATAGTAATAAAATTATTTTCAGACTTTGACATTTTTTCTTTATTTACAGTGACATAACCATTGTGCATCCAAAAATTAGCCAATACCTTGGTTTTATTCGCGCAAACAGATTGGGCTATTTCATTTTCATGGTGTGGAAAAATCAAGTCCAATCCACCTCCATGTATGTCAAACTCTTTTCCTAAATACTTCTCTGACATAGCTGAGCATTCCAAATGCCATCCTGGTCTGCCCCTGCCCCATGGAGAATCCCATCCCGGCTCTTCGCTTAAAGATGGTTTCCACAAAACAAAGTCTGCTGGTGTTTTCTTAGACTGAGAAATTTCCACTCTAGCTCCAGCAATTAATTCTGATACTTTTTTATTAGAAAGTTTTCCATAATCAGCATATTTGGAAACTTCAAAATACACATGGTCATTTTGAACATAGGCAAAATTTGTATCGATTAATTTTTTGGTTAAATCGATCATTTCTTTTATGTGTTCTGTAGCTCTAGGCTCAACAGTTGGAATTAAACAGCCTAAGTAATCGCAATCTTCATGAAAATCTTTTGTTACTTTTTTTGTAAGATCGTTAATAGAAATGCTGTTCTTCTTTGCAGAATCTATAATTTTATCATCTACATCTGTTATATTTCTAGCGTACTGCACATGTTTGTTTCCATAAATTTCTTGTAGCAATCTAAATAATAAATCAAAAACAATTAGAGGCCTGGCGTTTCCAACGTGGGGGTAGTCATAAACTGTAGGTCCGCAGACATACAGACGAACATTTTTTTTATCTAAAGGAGCAAATAACTGTTTATTCCTCGATAGTGTATTGTAAAGATGCAGATCACTCATCGAATTTACAGACCGGTATTAAATTCATTTTGTGCAAATTTGTTTCTCTAATTTTTAAATATTTTGAATAATTTTTTGAATTAGGATTGTTCATGGCTTCTTCTAATTCTTGATACGTCATACCAAGTTGTTGCTCATCATTTCTTCCGTCCGCCCACAGTCCGTCTGTTGGTGCTGCATCAATAATAGACTGGTTAAGTCCCAATTCTTTTCCCATGTCCCATACCTGCGTTTTTGTACAATCTGCAATAGGAGAAATATCAACCCCTCCATCTCCATACTTTGTAAAAAAACCAACACCGAAGTCTTCAACTTTATTTCCAGTCCCAACAACAATCCCGTTATTAGATCCTGCAACTTGATACAAAGTTGTCATTCTTAATCTTGCCCTACTGTTAGCAAAAGCATGTTCGCTTGAATGTTTCCCAGATGCTTTTTCAAATTCCGTAAAAACATGGTCTAAATTTACATTAACAACTTCTACATTTTTAAAATTACTAGCTAGCCACTGACAATGAGCTTTGCTTAAATTATCTTGATCTTTAATTTGCCTTATCGGCATAGATAGTGCGTAAGTTTTCATTCCAGAAGCTGCACAAATGGTGCTAACAACTGCAGAATCTATTCCGCCAGACACTCCAACCACTAAACCATCAGGGTTTTTGGGCATTTTAGAGCAGTAGTCTAAAATCCATCCTGTAATAAATATAATTCGCTCTTTGGGTTCCATTCTAATTTTTAACTTAAATATCTTAAAAAATCTAAGAAAATTACGATGCTTTTTGAATTCCGCCTTTGGCGTAATTGGAATTCTTTTTAATTTCTTCAGAAATTAAAAAAGCAAGCTCCAATGCCTGACTGGCATTAAGTCTGGGATCACAGTGAGTATGATATCTGTCTGACAGGTCTTTGTCGGTAATATTTTGAGCTCCACCAACGCATTCCGTCACATCCTGTCCAGTCATTTCAATATGCAAGCCACCACCGAAGGTTCCTTCTGATTGATGAACCTGAAAAAAATTTCTTGTTTCCAAAATAATACTCTCAAAGGGTCTAGTTTTATAACCTGTGGATGCCTTAACTGTATTTCCATGCATGGGATCGCAAGACCAAACAACAGTTCTTCCCGCTTTTTTAACCGCACGTATTAATTTTGGCAAAAACTTTCCTACCTGATCATGACCAAATCTTGCAATTAAAGTAATTTTTCCAGCTTCATTTTCTGGATTTAAAACCTCAGTTAATTTTACAATTTCTTCAGGATCAGATGTTGGTCCGCATTTAATGCCCAAAGGATTTTTAATGCCCCTGCAAAATTCAACGTGTCCTCCATCCAATTGTCTAGTTCTGTCGCCAATCCATAAAAAATGAGCTGAGGTATCATGGTATTCTCCAGTAGTAGAATCAACACGAGTCATTGCCTCTTCCACTGGCAATAATAAAGCTTCGTGACTTGTAAAAAAATTAACTGTACGCAATCTTCTATTGTTCTCTGCAGTAATGCCGCAAGCATTCATAAATCCCAAAGCATCAGTAACTTTTTGTTCAATTTCTTTGTATTTGTCTTTTGCATTTTCTTTAACAAAAGACATATTCCACAAATGAACTTTGTTTAAGTCAGCAAAGCCTCCTTGAGAAAAAGCTCTTAGTAAATTTAATGTTGAAGCTGCTTGAGAGTAAGCTTTTAATAAACGATCTGGATCTGGTTTTCTACCCTCCGGATCAAAAGCCATAGAATTAATATTGTCGCCTAAGTAACTTGGTAGCTCTACTCCGTTCAAAGTTTCTGTTGGTGCGCTTCTTGGTTTTGAAAATTGCCCCGCTATTCTTCCCAGCTTAACAATCGGTAGATTGGAAGATACGGTTAACACCAAGGACATCTGCAAAAGCAGTTTAAAAAAATCTCTTATATTATTTGGATGAAACTCTGCAAAGCTTTCAGCGCAATCACCGCCTTGTAATAAAAATGCTTTTCCCTGACTAACTTGTGCTAAGTGTTCTTTTAAAGATCGAGACTCACCCGCGAATACCAATGGAGGAAAGTTAGAAAGTTCTTTTAAGACACTATTCAACTTATCCTGATTGGGGTACTCAGGTATGTGTTTTACAGGTTTGCTTCTCCAGCTATTTGGCTTCCAATTAGTCATATACAACTTGGAGTATATAAACTTAGTTGACTCGCTCAACAAGTAATTTATTCGACTGTAACTGATTTTGCTAAATTTCTAGGCTTATCTATGTCGTATCCTTTATTTTTTGCAGCGTGAAAGGCCAACATTTGCATGGGCAAGGTTAGTAAAAAAGGTAGCAATTCATCAGATGTTTGCTCGACTACAATTTTTTTCCAAACATTATCACTGCTAATCTCATCTTTGCTTTTATTGCTAATAAGCAAAACTTTAGCACCTCTAGATATAACCTCTTGCATATTGGACAATGTTTTTTCGTAATATTTATCTCTAGGAGCAAGAACTACCACCGGCATTCCATTTTCTATTAGGGCTAAAGGGCCGTGCTTCATTTCTCCAGCTGGATACCCTTCTGCATGAACGTAGCACAATTCTTTTAGCTTAAGTGCACCTTCCATTGCTATTGGATAAGCCAAGCCTCTACCCAAAAACATAGATCCTTTTGCTTCAGCAAAAGTATTGCTGATTTCTTCTATTTCAGATTCAATTGGAAGAGTTCTTTTAATTGCATCGGGAAGTTTTTTTAATAGTTTTATTTTATTTTCAAAATCTTTTTTCTTTATATCTCCTCTAACAAAAGAAATTTTTAAAGTAAGAATATACAATACCAGCATTTGTCCGATAAAAGCTTTCGTTGACGCAACTCCAATTTCTGCACCACAATGAATTGGTAAAACAAAATCAGAATTTCTTGCTATAGAACTTTCAATTACATTGACTACACTGAGAGTTTTCATTTTGTTTTTATTACAAAGCTCTAGTGCGGCAAAAGTATCCGCTGTCTCTCCTGATTGAGACACAAAAATGTATAAACTATTTTTTTTAAATTTATTAGTTTTGTAGCGAAACTCAGAAGCAATATCGATAGTAACATCTAAGGATGTTAGCTCCTCAATCCAATATTTTGCAATCATGCAGGCATGGTAAGCCGTTCCACACCCGACTAAAGTAATGGAATCTATTTTTTTTAAATCCCAAGGAAAATTATAAATATTAATATCGTCTCTAAGATGGTCGACATATTCACTAATGCAAGATTTAGCTGTATTAGGCTGTTCAAATATTTCCTTTTGCATGAAGGTTTTGAAATCACCTTTTTCATAGTCATCTGTTTTTTCAGATAAAATTAATATTTTTTTATTAACTTTTTTCCCCTTAGAATTGTAAAACTCAGCTTGATCTTTTTTTAAAACACAAATATCCCCGTCATCCAAATAAGATATTTTATTGGTCATGGATTTTAATGCGTAAGAATCTGAACCTAGATAATTTTCATTATGTCCATATCCAACAGCTAATGGCGATCCTCTTCTAGCTCCAATGATCAAGTCAGGATTGCTTTTAAAAAGAATGCCCAAAGCATAACTTCCATGCAGTTTTTCTAGTGTTTTTTGAACTGCAACTATTAATTTATTTTTTTTTAAATTTTCAGTAAGAAGAGCAGTTATCACTTCCGTATCGGTTTGAGATTTAAATACATAACCTTTTTTCTCTAATAATTTTTTTAACAAAGTGGAGTTTTCAATGATTCCGTTATGCACCACAGAGACACTTTCTGATGAATGTGGATGAGCATTGATCTCATTAGGCGCTCCATGCGTAGCCCAACGCACATGACCAATTCCAACTATACCTTTGAGGGATTTTTTAGAACAGATTTTTTCTAGCTTAGTAACTCTTCCTTCGCACTTAACCTCATCTATAAAACTGCCTGAAAATGTTGCTATACCAGCAGAGTCATACCCTCGGTACTCAAGCTTTTTTAATGAATTGATAATGTTATTTACAACAGGTTTTGAACTGGTGATTCCAATAATCCCGCACATCTATTTCTTTTTTCTTTTTTTAAATAATTTTACTTTTTTTTGCTCAGATCTTGTGAGAGCCAAAGTATTGTTCTGTACATCTTTAGTAATTACAGAACCAGCTCCGACAATAGAATTGCTTCCAACGGTAACTGGGGCAACTAATGAAGTGTTAGAACCAATAAAAGATCCGCTCTTAATAGTAGTTTTGCTTTTTTTAACTCCGTCATAATTGCAAGTAATGGTTCCAGCACCAATATTCACATTCTCACCCATGTTTGTATCTCCAATGTATGAAAGATGGTTGATTTTGGAATTTTTGTTAATTTTTGAATTTTTTATTTCTACAAAGTTGCCTACTTTTGAGTTGTCTTCCAAAATAGTTCCAGGTCTAATTCTTGCATAAGGTCCCACGGTAACTTTATTTTTTATTATAGAATTTTCGATGTGAGAAAAGGAATGGATGACAACATTATTGCCAATTTTAACTTTTAAACCAATTATAACATAAGGCTCAATCCTGACATTCTTTCCAAAAACAGTATCTTTGGATAAAAAAACAGTTTCAGGAGCTATCATCTGAACTCCCTTCTGCATTGCTTTTTTTCTTAATTGATCTTGCATAATAGTCTCTGCAATTCCAAGCTCATTCATATCATTAATGCCCAGGGCAGTTTTTGAATTGTTTGCGGTAACGAGCTTGATTTTATAATTATACTTTTTTGACAATTTTACAATGTCCGTTAGATAAAACTCTTTTTTAATATTGTTATTTTTAATCTGGGTCACTAATTGCAAAGCTTTTGAGCTAAGAGCTACTATTCCTGAATTGCAAATCTTGATCTTTCTTTGGTCTGCATTAGAATCTTTGAACTCGACAATCTCTTCCACTTTTCCTTTTTTTTCAACAATAATTCCGTATGAATTATTATGCTCAGGTTGAAAACCTAGAACAACTACATCGTTTTTTTTCAATTGGTTCTTAATATTTTTTAAATCATTAAAATCTACTAATGGATTGTCTCCATACAAAACTAACAGATTGGTATTTTTTAGTTTATTTTTTTTTTGAAAAATCTGTACTGCATGGCCAGTTCCAAGCTGTGGCTCTTGTAGAAATAGTTGAATGCCTGGATATTGCTCCTTCAAATCAACAATATCCTTATTGATCATTATAGAAATTTTTAATGGATTTAATTGTTTAGCTTTTGAAATAACATGATCAATCATTGAAACCCCGACTACTGTGTGCAAAACTTTGGGTATATCCGAATTCATTCTGGTTCCCTTACCAGCGGCTAAAATAAGAATTTGAAGATTGTTTGCCATTTTTAGATGCTTCATATAATAATGAAAAAAGTATCTTAACTCACAAATTATTGCCTACTAAAACTTTAATAAATGACAAGCAAAGCTATTCTTTTTGATCTTGATGGAACCCTGGTAGAGACAGCTCCTGATTTAATGGCTGCTCACAATCATGTAATGGAAAAATACGGTTATGAAAAAAAACCTTTGGGAGATATTAGATATTTAGCTGGCAGAGGTGCTGCTGCTATGCTTTTGCGTTCTGTAGACTCACAAGGACGTCTTAACAAGCAAAATAAAATTGACGAACCAACACACAAAGAGATGACTAAAGAGTTTATTGATTTTTATGCAGCAAATATTTCTAAGACTTCAGTTGTCAATGAGGGAGTTGTGGAATTTTTAGATTGGTGCAAGAGTAAAAAGATTCGCTTGGCTGTCTGTACCAATAAAATGGAGCATCTAGCTATCAAACTTTTAAAAGAAATAAAGTTATATGACTATTTTGATTTTATAGCAGGAGCCGATACTTTTAATTACAGAAAGCCAGACCCACAGCACTTAACTTCTATTCTTGAAATCTTAAACATTCCAATTAAAGATGCCATTATGGTTGGCGATAGCGAAACAGACGCTGATGCTGCCAAAGCGGCTAAAATTAAATTTATACTAGTCAAAGGTGGCTACACTGAAAAAAATTATGATCAAATATTTAAAGATCATTTAGTTGATACTTTTAAAGAAATACAGCCAATAACTCAAAAAATTTTAAATATTTAAAAAAAGTTTTTGGGAATCGTAAAAAAAACATCTATAAATCTACCCTATGCATTTTGTAAAAAAACTACCTAACGAAAAAAGACAAGATTTAGTCAATAAGCTAAAAACTGGAAAACTACTTAGGTTTCCAGGGGCTTACAACGCGCTTGTTGCAAAATTAATTGAAGATATTGGCTATGATGGTGTGTACGTATCTGGAGGTGTTATGGCTAATGATCTAGGCATGCCCGATATTGGGCTTACCACTTTGCATGACGTATCCACAAAATCTCATCAGATTGCAAGAGTAACTAATCTTCCAACTATTATTGATATTGATACTGGCTTTGGAGAGGCTATGAATGTTTCTAGAACTATTGAAACCATTGAAGCACTTGGAATATCTGGTTGTCATATTGAAGATCAAATGAATCCTAAAAGATGTGGTCATCTAGATAATAAAGATCTTGTGTCTACAGAAGAGATGGTAAAAAAAATTAAAGCAGCAGTAAAAGCCAAAAAAGATAAAAATTTTCAAATCATTGCAAGAACAGATGCCAATGCTGTGGAGGGACTAGAAAAAACAATAGCTAGAGCTCAAGCTTATGTGGATGCCGGAGCTGATATTGTATTTCCTGAGGCATTAAAAGATGAAAAAGAATTTGCGGAATTTAGAAAAAAAATAAAAGTATTTTTACTGTCTAATATGACAGAGTTTGGAAAATCCAAACTTCTAACAGCCAAAGAACTTGGAGACTTGGGATACAACATTGTGATTTATCCAGTCACCAGTCAAAGATTGGCGTTAAAAAATGTTGAGGATGGATTGAGACAGATCTTTGAAGAAGGTCATCAAAATAATGTAATTGATAAAATGCAAACTAGAAAAAGATTATATGAACTGGTTGATTACGAAAAATATGGTGAATTTGACCAATCCGTGTTCAATTTTTCTACGAAAGGTCATGAGTAATGAGCGATGAGATAAAAAAAGGATTGGTAGGAGTAATTTCTGATGAAACAAAAATATCTGAAGTTATGCCTGATATCAACTCCCTAACTTACCGAGGTTATGCCGTTCAAGATTTGTGCAAGAGATGCTCTTTTGAAGAAGTTTCATACTTAATTCTAAATGGAGAACTTCCAAATAAAGATCAGTTAAAAGAATTTGAAAAAAAAGAAAGATCTAATAGAAAAATTAGTGAAAGCTTAAAAGAAATTATCAAACAATATCCAAAAAAAGCCCACCCTATGGATACTACCAGGACTTCTGTAAGTCATATGGGTTTAGAAGACTCACAAACAGCTGATAATTCTCCTGAAGCTAATATGGCAAAAGCAATTAGACTGCTTGCAAAAATATCCACATCTGTTGCTGCAAATTTTAGAATTAGAAAAGGTCAAGATATTATCGAACCAGATGAAAATTTAGGTTTTTCGGAAAATTTCTTCCATATGTGTTTTGGCAAAATTCCAAGCAAAGAGGTTGTGAAAGCTTTTGATGTATCGCTTATTCTTTATGCAGAACATAGTTTTAATGCATCCACTTTTACCACAAGAGTAATCACAAGTTCCCTGTCAGACATGCACGGGGCAGTTTGCGGGGGTATTGCTAGCTTAAAGGGGCCGTTACATGGTGGTGCCAATGAAGCGGTGATGCACATGCTCAATGAAGTTGAGGAACCTGAGAATGCAAAAGAATTCATCTTAAATAAAATAAAAAACAAAGAAGTGATTATGGGATTTGGTCACAGAGTATATAGAAGTGGTGACTCCCGCGTTCCTACCATGACAGAATATTTTTACAAAACTGCAGAATTTTACAAAAACGATAAGCTTCCAGCTATTTCAAAAATACTAGCTGAGACTATGTTGAAAGAAAAAAACATTCACCCTAATTTAGATTTTCCGGCAGGTCCTGCTTATCATCTAATGGGTTTTGATATTGATTTCTTCACACCTATTTTTGTTGTTTCAAGAATTGCAGGATGGTCAGCTCATATTATGGAGCAATTTTCTAGCAATAAACTAATAAGACCACTATCCAAATATATTGGCAGTGCTCACAGATCTATTAAGTAAATTATTTTTTATTTTTCTTAAAAAAAGTCAGTAATCTTTGTTGGGCATCAAGCTCCACTTCTTGGCTATACCCGTCTTTTTTATTTTTGGGGCTATTCCAATCCCAACTATGTCCAGCATCAGGATAGTAGTGAACCTCAACTTTTGGACTTTCTTTTTGAGCAGACATTATTTTATCTTTCACTCTTTCGTATGTTTGGACTGTTTCTTTCATTCCATGCAATGCAAGCACTGGGTTGCTGTCCTTATTGAAATACTTAAGAGGATAACCATTGTATCCAGGAAAATTCCAAACTCCGTAGTTTGATACACCTGCATTTACTTGCTTAGTAGCCGCTAAATAACTGGCCCAATAGCCTCCGTTAGAATATCCGGTAGCAAATATATTCTTTGGATCAATTTTTGGATCTTTTCTCATGATTTCTAAAATTTCTATTAACTCTTTTTCAATAGGCAGTCTAAATGTGGTCCATGTCTCAAATCTATTTTTCGAACTTAATTTATGACGTGCAAAAAAATTAGGTCCGTAAATTGCATAGCCATTTTTAATTAAATAATCTAACTTGGGAGGTATTCCTTTGTAACCACCGCTTGTATGTAAATAAATAACAGCTGGAAAAGGACCGTTGCCTTCAGGATATTTCTTGTCATGATAAATGGGCTCAGACCAAGCAGCTTTAGCAAAAAATAAAAGAACTAAGAATGTAAATCGGCCCATATATAATTACAGGACAATAGCAGACCTATTGGATTGGCAAGCTAATTTAGGTGCTATTTGGTAAAATCAAACGCTTCTACCCACGAACCTTTAGTAGAAGCTTTGGAATACTCCGTAGCTCTACCTTCAAAGAAGTTCATGTGCTCAACGCCATTCAACATGTCGTCTAGCCAAGTTAACGGGTTCTCTTTAACATCATACAAATCGTTTAATCGAAGCTGTGCTAATCTACGATTTGCAATCCATCTAATATAAATTTTTACTTCCTCAGCTTTTAAGCCTTCAATATCGCCCATTTCAAAAGCAAGATCGATAAAAGCATCTTCGTGCTCAATAATAGTAGAGCAAGATTCGTAAATTTCTTTTTTCAAGCTCTCGTCTAACAATCCTGGATTTTCATCACAGAATGTATTGAAGATTTTGATCATGGAATTGCAATGAAGAGTTTCATCTCGTACAGACCAAGTAACGATCTGACCCATCCCCTTCATTTTATTAAATCTTGGAAAATTAAGTAAGATGGCAAAGCTAGCAAACAACTGCAGACCCTCTGTGAATGCGCTGAATACAGCAACTGTCTTAGCAATTTCTCTTTTATTACTCATGTCAAAGTTTTGCATGTAGTCGTACTTATCTTTCATCTCTTTGTACTTTAAGAATGCAGAATATTCTGTCTCAGGCATTCCAATGGTGTCTAGTAAGTGAGAGTAAGCAGCAACGTGAACTGTTTCCATAGAAGCAAAAGCTGTCATCATCATCAGCACTTCTGTAGGTTTGAATACAGTTGTATAATGTCTTAGGTAACAGTTGTTCACTTCCACATCAGCTTGTGTGAAAAATCTAAAAATTTGGGTTAGAAGATTTTTTTCATGCGGTAATAATTTTTTTTGCCAATCTCTAACATCTTCTGCTAAAGGAACTTCTTCCGGTAACCAATGAATTCTTTGTTGAGTTAACCAAGCGTCGTAGCACCAAGGATATCTAAAAGGTTTGTAAACAATTTTCTCTTTTAGCAATCCGTGTTCGGTGCAATAATTTTCTGTAATAATAGGTTTTGCTACTTCTACTTTTGGGGCTACTGACATGATAAACATTCCTCATAATTTGCCGCTTCACCGCTAGCAGGAGCAACTGGTTGATTTTTAGCAGCGTTCGCTACCGTTTGATTGATTACTTCTGCACGTTGAATAGATTTAGATCTACAATAGTACAAACTCTTCAATCCTTTTTTCCAAGCTTGGAAATGCACTTGGTGCAAATCACGCTTATGAACATCTGCTGGTAAAAAAACATTTAAAGACTGAGCTTGTGAAATGTAAGGAGTTCTATCTGCTGAATGATCAATCAACCAACGTTGGTCAATTTCAAAAGCAGTTTTGAACACGTCTTTTTCATGGTCTGATAAAAAGTCTAGGTGCATAATAGAACCTTGGTTGGTGGTAATAGAAGACCAAACTTCATCTGTGTCCTTTTCATGCTTAGCCAATAATTCTTTAAGGTATCTGTTTCTAACGTTGAATGATCCAGAAAGAGTTTTGTGGGTATAGCTATTTGCAGCTACGGGCTCAATTCCAGGAGAGGCACCACCACAAATAATAGAGATAGAAGCTGTGGGAGCAATCGCAGTTTTGTTAGAAAACCTTTCCATAATTCCGTAATCCGCAGCATCAGGACATGCACCTCTTTCTTCAGCAAGCTTTATAGAAGCGGCGTTTACACCTTTATCAATTTGTTTGAACATTTTATTGTTCCAAACTTTTGCCATCACTGATTCAATCGGGATAGAATGTTTTTGCAAGAATGAATGAAAACCCATTACACCAAGACCAACGCTTCGTTCCCTCATAGCTGCGTACGTTGCGTCTCTAAAAGAATCTGGAGCTCTATCGATAAAATCAGTTAAAACATTATCTAAGAATCTCATTATGTCTTCGATGATATTTGGATCGTCTTTCCACTCATCATACGTTTCAAGATTTAAAGAAGACAAGCAGCAAACTGCAGTTCTGTCTCTACCCGCTTTATCAATTCCTGTTGGCAAGGTAATTTCGCTACATAGATTAGAAGTTTTAACCGTAAGACCCGCAAGCTTGTGATGCTCTGGTATCATTCTGTTTACTGTATCAATAAACACAATGTAAGGCTCTCCCGTTTCTACTCGTGCAGTAAGAAGTCTAATCCATAAATTTCTTGCTGAAATTTTTGATTGCACAGTTGCATCATAAGGACTTTTTAGTGGCCACTGCTCATCAAGCTCAACCGCTCTCATGAAAGCATCTGTAACTAAAACTCCGTGATGTAAATTTAAAGCTCTACGATTTGGATCTCCACCAGTAGGTCTTCTCATTTCAATAAATTCTTCGATCTCAGGATGATCAATGGGCAAATAACAAGCAGCTGAACCACGTCGTAAAGATCCCTGACTGATTGCTAGCGTTAATGAATCCATCACTTTAATAAAAGGCATGATGCCAGAAGTTTTTCCAACTCTACCTACTTGTTCACCAATAGATCTTAAATTTCCCCAGTAGCTTCCAATTCCACCACCTTTAGCAGCAAGCCAAACATTCTCGCTCCACAAATCTACAATTCCAGTTAAAGAATCAGATGCTTCGTTTAAGAAACAAGAAATAGGAAGTCCACGTTCAGTTCCGGCATTGGAAAGAACTGGTGTCGATGGCATAAACCATAAGTTACTAATGTAGTTATAAATTCTTTGTCCATGTAGATTGTCGTCAGCGTAAGTGCTTGCAACTCTTGCAAACAAATCCTGGAAGGATTCGCCCTCATTTAAATATCTGTCTATTAAAGTAGCCCTACCAAAGTCGGTTAATTTCGAATCTTTGCTTCTATCGATCTTGATAGTGATTCCCTTTTCATTCTGAAAAAGCTCAGTTTCATTGGTTAAGGAGAATAAATCCGGTCTTTTTAGGTCCTGTAAGTTCTCGTTAGATTTCTTAATGATGTTTGATTCATCACTTTCAACAGCATTTTTTATTGCCAGAGCTAAATTTTCTTGCATAATCTTCAAATTATTACAGTTTTTTGTAGAAAACAACTATATGTTGTGGTTCAGAATGACTGATATACCATTAGTTATAGTCGATCAAGAGAACATATAATGAACAAAAACAAAAATCCATAAGAAAGTTAGAATAGCCAAATAAATTACTATAAACATTGAAAATTATTTTATGAACAATTTTAAGCTAGTTGTGAACCAAAATGGCTTCCGAGAATATGATGCTAGGTGGCTATATCCGGATGACATCAATCTAGAAGGCATCAAGCACTTGGGTATGGGTCTTGGAACTCAAATTGTGAGTCGCACAAAAAAAAATCCACGAGTTATAGTTGGTCACGACTACAGATCTTACAGCGAAGACATTAAAAAATCATTGATCGAAGGACTGACGCTTGCAGGATGTGCTGTAGAGGATGTGGGATTGTCACTATCCCCTATGGTGTACTTTGCGCAGTTTGAATTGGATGCAGATGCAGTTGCGATGGTCACAGCAAGTCACAATGAAAATGGTTGGACGGGTGTAAAAATGGGAATTGAAAAAGCATTAACTCATGCGCCAGAAGAAATGGCAGAACTAAAAGATATAGTTCTTAATCAAAAATTTACATTAGATCAGGGAAGCTACAAAGAAATAAAAGGGTTCAAGGAAATTTATGCCAACGATCTTATCTCCAAAAACAAAATTAAAAAAAAGATTAAAGCAGTGGTTGCTTGTGGAAATGGAACCGCTGGAATATTTGCACCTGATATTTTACGAGGCATTGGTTGTGAAGTGGTAGAACTAGATTGTAATTTGGATTTTACTTTTCCAAAATATAATCCCAATCCAGAAGATTTAGAAATGCTGCATGCCATAGCAAAAGCTGTGAAAGAAAATAATGCAGATGTAGGATTTGGCTTTGATGGAGACGGAGACAGAGTTGGTGTCATTGACAATTTAGGTGAAGAGATATTCTCAGATAAAATTGGGCTTCTGATTGCAAGAAACCTTGCCCCTAAACACAAAGGTTCAAAGTTTGTGGTCGATGTTAAATCAACAGGTCTGTTTGCTCATGATAAAGTGTTAAAAGAAAATGACTGTGAAACGATTTATTGGAAGACAGGACACTCGCACATTAAGAGAAAAGTGAATAAAGAAAAAGCATTGGCTGGATTTGAAAAAAGTGGTCACTTCTTTTTTAATCAGCCCTTAGGTTTTGGTTATGATGATGGAATTAATTCTGCGATTCAAGTTTGTCATTTACTTGATCATCAAAATAAAAAAATGAATGATCTTATTAATGAATTGCCAAAAACATATCAGACACCCACCATGGCTCCTTTTTGCAAAGATGAAGAAAAATATAAAGTAGTGGAAGACTTGGTAAAACAAGTAGAAGAATTAAAAAAAACTACCAAAATAGATGGTCAAGCTATTACGAATGTATTGACGGTTAATGGGGTTAGATTTTCGTTAGAAGATGGGTCTTGGGGGCTTATTAGAGCCTCATCAAACAAGCCTTCTTTAGTGGTGGTAACAGAGAGCCCAACTTCGGATGAGAGAAAGAAAAAGATCTTTGATTTTATCGATGATCTCCTGCAAAAAACCGGTAAAATTGGCGAATACGATCAAAAAATCTAATATCCTTTAGTCCAATATCCATAAACGCAACGAGTTCCATTTCTGGAGCAGTCATAAGTATCATAAAGAACGCCGTCTTTGACAACAGTGATGTGCTTAGAGCAAGACACGATTAAAGTTCCCATGGGTAACTCTTCTTTTTTCAAATGCACCTTACAACCCTGACCTATAAACATGGTCGGCGTCCACTTCCATCCTAGCTTTTGCAAATATTTCTTTAATACAACTCGGTGCGTTCCTGCTCTCGGGCTGTCATTTTTTTGTTTTAAACTTTTAGCGAGCCTAGTTCTCGATGTATTTCTAAACTCTTCATTTTCTTTATACAGATCTTCGTAAACTTCTGAATAAGCAATCCCGGTTGCGATCGCAATGGATCTAACTACACAGTCCCCTGCTTTTCCTTTGTAGCCCGCAGCAGCTCTACCACCATCATCCATTTTTAGTTCTAAATTGCTTGTAGAAAATAATCTTTTAAAAAACATCATAATTTATTTTACTTGGCTGATTCTGATCTTTAAGAGTTTCTAATAAAATATCAAGACTATTAGAAATGTCATTCTTCATCTGTTCTGGGGCATTAATAATAAAAAAACCAGTTCCTTGCATCCTAAGAAAAGAGTTTTTTAATTGAATATGAATCTGTGTGGTATTCTTAATTTTAAGATTTAGAAATTGTTGGACAAAGGCATCTGTTTTCTCCGATTCTAATACTGGGTACCAAATCAAATAACAGACATCGGGAAATTGACTGGCGTTATGTTTAACTAGTTTGCTAATTTTTTCATACTCATTTTTAAGTTCGTAGGAAGGATCGATGAGAACTAATCTGGTTCCTTTATAAGAAGTGATCATTTTATCGAGCGAAGCAAAGGCATCTTTTTTCTCAATAACTATTCTAGGATCTTGATCAAAATTCTTCTTTAAAATCTCAAACTCATTATTGTGTAGCTCTGATAGATAAATGGCATCTTCCTTATCCAGAGCTAGAGAGGACAAAAAACAGGAACCTGGATAAATTTCAATCTTGTTTCCTTGTTTATTTGGGTTCGTTTTTCTTACCAAGTTTAGATAGTTATTAATCAAGGGGTCTTTTAATTCTGCATTCAGTACTTTAGAAATTCCGTTTAAGTATTCTTTATTCTTCTCCATAAAAGGATCGGTTAAAGAATATTTTCCCGCAGCTGCAAAAGGATCGATAAAAGTGAATGGCTTATTCTTTTTTAGTTCCTGCAAAAGATAAACTAGAATGAAGTGCTTAAAGACATCGGCGAAGTTTCCTGCATGAAATCCGTGCCTGTAGCTTAGCATTTAAATAACTTTTTTTAATTTTTCTAAAATTTTGGCTAGTGCAACTTTAGTATATGGCTTGCCTTTAACCACCCAAACCGACAAAGGCCAACTAGGATCTTGTTTGTGTCTAGCGATCACATGGATGTGCAATTGAGGTATGATATTGCCTACTTTTTCCACATTAAGATTGAGGCATGTGAAATGCTTTTTCATAACTTTGCTACAATATTGAATCTCATCCATTAACCTAATCTGATCTTTCCTATTCAGATCCAAAATCTGACCAACACCTTTTCTCTTAGGTAGAAGCATGATCCAGGGAAACTTGGCATTATCATTTAGTCTTACTTGGCAGAGTTTTAAATCAGTAATGTAATAACTAGTTTTCTCAAATTTTTTATGTACTTTGAACATATAAGTAAATTACATAACTATTTTATAATGGATTTAAAGAAAATTAATCAGAAAATAAAAAGCTTCGTCAAAGCTAGGGATTGGGATCAATTTCATTCTCCCAAAAACCTCGCCATGGCCCTATCGGTGGAAGCATCCGAACTAGTAGAAATCTTTCAGTGGCTCAAAGAATCGGATATTAAAAAAGTGGATAAAGAAAAAGTAGCAGATGAAATTGCGGATATCTTTTTCTATCTACTTAGAATCTCTCAGAAAATGAATATTGATATTGAAAAAAGCTTCCACAATAAAATGATCAAAAATATAAAAAAATATCCTGTACAATTATCTAAAGGAAAGTCAGATAAGCGATATTAAATAATCGCACCTTGTTGCATTAAAGCGTCTATCTCATCATTCGTAAAACCATTATCTAATAAGATTTGCTTAGTGTGCTGACCAAAAGTTGGTGACTCTTTCGTATCTTCTACTTTAGTATCTGAAAACTTAACCGGCATGCCTATGGCTTTAAAGGAGCCTGCTTTGGTATTTTTTACATCAACGATCATCTTTCTTGCGATGGTTTGAGGGTCTTCAAACATTTCTGTAACTGTATGGATAGGACCACACGGAAGACCTTTTTCATCAAAAATTGCAAGCCATTCTGCTGAAGTTTTTTTTATCAATTCTGTTTTTAATATTTCTATTAGCTCTGAAATATTTTTCATACGATGAGCATTGCTGCTAAATTTTTCATTGTCTTGAAGATCTTTTCTTCCCAATGCATCAATTAGATGTAGCCATGTATTTTGATTGGATGCTCCCACGGTAATCCATTTATCTTTGGTTTTGAAAGCTTGATAGGGCGCTGTAAGAGGATGAGCAGAGCCTAGTGGACCTGGTGCAACTCCTGTTGCTGATGCAATAGCAGATTGCCAATAAGTGTGAACAATTCCAGCTTCATACAAAGAGGTATCTACCCGCTGACCTACTCCGGTTCTTTCTCTTGCAACTAATGCAGCCAACACTCCCATTGCTGCTAAAATTCCTGCAGTAATATCTGTTACTGGCGCTCCTACTTTCATCGGAGGTCTATCTTTACTTTCCCCAGTCACGCTCATAAGTCCGCTCATGCCTTGGGCAATTAAATCAAATCCACCCTTGTCTGCATAAGGTCCTGTTCTGCCGTAGCCTGAAATTTCACAAAGGATAATACGAGGATTTATTTTTTTTAATTCCTCATAACCAATGCCCAATCGTTCTAAAGTTCCTTTGCGGTAATTTTCAACAACCACATCCGCATTTTTTACTAATCTTTTAAAAACTTCTACTCCCTCTTTTTTCTTCAAGTCTAAAGTCATGCCTCTTTTGTTACGATTCATCATCATAAAAGCAGCAGCTTCGCCATTTACATCGGGTGGTAAAAACCGTCTGGTATCGTCTCCTCCAGGAATTTTTTCAATTTTAATTACATCAGCACCAAGATCTGCCAACATCAAACCGCAGGTAGGTCCTGCCATAATTTGAGCAAGCTCCAAAACCTTAATTCCTTTAATAGGACCTGGCATATTACTTATTTTTAAACTTAGGCTTAGTTTTACTTAGGAATGATTTGTAGCCAATTTGAAAATCTTCTGTGTTGTAGCACTTGTAACCAAGATCATTTAATTTGTTAGAAATTTTTGTTTTCACAATCAATTCTTCCGCAAACTTCTTGTGCCATCTTGCTACTAATGGAGCACCATCGCAAATTCTCTCTACTGTTTTGTAAGTTTCTTTTTCCACATCCTGATCTGGAACCACTCGGTTAACGAGGCCCTTTACATAAGCTTCTTCTGAATTAAAAATTCTTCCCTCTAGTAAGATTTCCATAGTCACGGATCTTCCTACTAATTGCAATAACGCCTGTAACTCACGTGGAGCCATAGTTAAACCTAATCTTTTAATCGGCACACCAAAGGTAGAAGAGTTTCCGCAAATTCTCAAATCACAACAAGCAGCAATCTCCAAACCTCCGCCGACACAAATTCCCTCGATCAAAGCAACCGTCGGGATCGCACATTCTTGAATAGCCGCCAAGGTTCCATGAAGATGTACACCGTAATCTTTAGCAAGTTTGCTATTGGATCTTGTTTTTTCAAATTCGCCAATATCATTTCCAGGAGAAAAAGATTTTCCACCTTTTCCACGTATCACCACGCATCTTATGGTTTTATTTTTTTTAAGATCTTTGAATATAGAACCCAGTTTTTTCCACATGGGTTTAGTTAGGGCGTTTAATTTTTCAGGTCTATTTAAAGAAACTTCTAAAACATGCTCGTTGATTTGCTTAGCTTGAACTAAATCAGTCATGCCTACCTATAGAAATATTCTACCAAGCTCATTGGTACAACCGGAACATAAGTTACTAGCATCAAAACAACAAACAGAACTGCAATAAACATAATATTGGTTTTGGACACTTCCCAAATGTCTGCTTTGGCAACCGAACAGGCCGTGACTAAAACACTGGCTACTGGAGGGGTTTGTTGGCCAATGGCTAAGTTAAGGGTTACGATAATTCCAAAGTGAACGGGGTCAATTCCTGCTATTGCTATAAGAGGCATCACAATAGGGATAACCAGAATAATAGCAGCTGCTGAATGTAGGAAAAACCCTATAACCAATAAAAAGACATTTAATATGGCAAGGATCGCATATTTATTCGTAGTAAAATCAATAATGGAAGCTGCCACTTTTTGAGGTACTTGCTCTATCGTTAAAAACTCACCAATAAGAACGGAAGAGGCAACTAATAACATAACAATGGCTGTTTGCGATCCACCTTCTGTGGTTGCTTCAAATAATTTTTTAAAATTAAGCTCTCGGTAAATAACACCTATAAGTAAAGACGCAACCACCGCAAGTCCTGCGCCTTCAGTAGCAGTTACAAATCCTCCAAAAATTCCTCCAAGGATAACTACCGGAAGAACAAATGCCAATAAGGCTTCTTTTCCAGTTTTCCTTACATTCTTTAAATTAAAATTTTCTTCGATAGGAAGATTTTTTTTCTTTGCATATAAATAAGATACGAACATCATTCCAAATCCACCAATAATTCCTGGAATAATTCCTGCAACAAACAACTGAACCACCGAAGTTTGGGCCATCACCGCATATAAAATCATTGGGATGGAAGGAGGAATGATAACGGCTAAGGATGCAGCAGATGAACAAACGGCTGCAGCAAATGGTGCTGGGTAACCTTTTTTCTTCATCGCTGGAATTAAAATGGATCCTAGTGCCGCAACATCAGCAACTGCTGATCCAGAAATTTCTGCAAAGAACATGGAAGCTGCAATAGTAATCATGCTTAATCCACCTCTAACAAATCCGACTAAAGCTGAAGCAAAAGCAATTAATCTTCTAGAAATACCAGAGCTGTTCATAATAGCTCCTGCCAAAATAAACAAAGGAATAGCAATCAACGGAAAGTTCATGGATCCATCAAACATAACAATAGCCGTATCAATTAAAAAATTAGTTCCATTACCAGAAACCATTGCAATAATCGTAGTCACAGCAAGCGCTATAGCAATAGGAACATTTACTGCCAAAAGTAATAAAAGAACTATGAACATAATTAGAACAATCATATTAGCTTTGCTCCTCCATAATCACTTCTGGTTCTTTTTTCTTATCACTCATAATTTCTGCATAATCTTCTCTTAATCTCAAAGTTTCTGAAAGCATGAAGAGCAAAGAACCAATTGGTATTACAGATTGTACAAATATTTGAGGAACCCACTCTAAGGTTACTAATGTTTCGCCTTGAATTAAGGTTAAAACTTTAATTCCGTAATAAGCCAATAAAATAAAAAATCCGTAAATAATAATTTTAGAAACGACCCATAAAACTTTTCTTACACCTAAAGGAAATGATCTTAATATACTAGGCACTCCAATATGAGATCCTTTCAAAGCTGCGTAAGCTGAACCATAATAGGTAAGCCAAGCAAGCTGCACGGATGCCACTTCATCATACCAAACCAAAGCTTGTCCAGACCAACGAAAAATAACGCCGATCACCACTGTAGTGGCCATACCTATCATCATAACAAACATAACGTACTGAAGAAATGTATCGTATGAGTTTTTAAAGTTACCGGAAGCCATAGTTCTAAATCTAATATTTTTTATAATTACTAAATGAATTTTGTTGTTTTGAAAAGCTGTTTTTAATTAAAAAAAGATTGGCCCTTAATTTCTTAAGGGCCAAAGTTTATAATTAATTTATTTTGCTAAAGATGAAACTGCTTTAATCAAAGCTCCACCAGAAGGAACGTCTTTTGTAAACTCTTCATAGATACCTTTACTACCTTTAATAAATGCATCTTTGTTTGCAGTGTTTACTTTTACGCCAGCTTTTTTGATATCGCCTAACATAGACTTTTCATATGAAGCAGCCGTTTTATAAACGAACTTTTGGTTTTCTTTTGCAGCAGATTCTAAAATCTTTTTTACATCCGCAGGTAGCTTGTTGTAGTGGTTTTTGTGAACCGCTACGTACGCTGGTGTGTATACGTGACCTGTGATTGAAAGATATTTTTGAACCTCTTGAAATTTAGCACTAGTAATTTGTGCGTAAGGATTTTCTTGTCCATCCATAGTTCCCGTTTGTAACGCTGTGAACACTTCAGAGAATGCCATAGGAGTAGGATTTGCTCCATAAGATTGGAACATTTTTACTCTCCACTTAGACTTAGGAGTTCTCAATTTAATTCCTTTTAAATCGCTAGGAACGTTGATTGCTCTTACATTATTAGTAATGTGTCTAAAACCATTTTCCCAAACACCGATAATTTTATAACCAGTTTTTGCTTCTAGGTTTTTAAAGATACCAGGCAAAACATTTTTCTCTACTTTTGCCATATGCGTTCTATCTTTAATGATGAAAGGCATATCAAATACACCGAACTCATCATGGATAGAAGCCATCACAGAAGAAGGCAACCACATGTCAACTGTTCCCAGTTTAAGTTTTTGCATTCCTTGTTTGTCTTTTCCAAGTTGTGAAGATCCAAAGACAGTTACTTTGCCTTTGCTACCTAATTTCTTGTTAGCTATTTTTGCAAAATTCTCAACTGATGCAGCAAATAAAGAACCTGGTTTTCCTACGTGACCAAACTTTAACTCTACTGAATGTGCAGCTGAAGAAATAAAAATAACTGATGTAATTAAAGCGATTAGTTTGCTTAAATTTTTCATTATATTCTCCCCTATTAGTTATTAAAGAAAACAACTTAATAAAAAATTTGAAAAGAAGCGAGTCTTTAAACTCCATTTTAAAGAAAAATGTGAGTAAACTTATTTTATTTAGCTAAAAAATCTAATGCAGCCATGATTCCGCCAGCTTTATAAGGAATTTTTGCTTTTTTTAATCCCATTTCAACACCTGATAATGTTCCCATAAGCATCAAATCATTAAAATCACCAAGATGACCGATTCTAAAAACTTTTCCTTTAACTTTGTTCAATCCCATTCCTAAAGACATATCAAACTCTTCTAGAACTATTTTTCTAAAGTTATCAGCATCATGCCCATCGGGTAACATTACAGCTGTTAAAGAATTGGAATACTCGTCTTCATTCTTACACAAAATTTCTAAACCCCAAGCTTTCACAGCAAGTCTGGTAGCTTCCGCATGTCTTGCGTGTCTTGCGAAAACATTTTCCAAACCTTCTTCGAGCAGCATATTGATTGCTTCATCTAATCCGTAAACTAAATTCGTTGCTGGAGTAAAAGGAAAAAAACCATTTTTGTTATTTTCAATCATAGGCAACCAATCCCAATAATGTTTTGGCATCGTTGCTTGTTTATGAGCCTCCAAGGCTTTGGGACTTAATGCGTTAAAAGAAAGTCCAGGAGGTAGTAATAATCCCTTTTGAGATCCGCCTACAGTTACGTCCACTTTCCATTCGTCATGTTTAAAATCGATAGAAGCAAGAGAAGAAATCGTATCCACCATATATAAAGCTGGGTGATTAACACTATCTATAGCTTTTCTAATCTCACCAATTTTACTTGCAACACCCGTTGATGTTTCGTTGTGCACTACAAATACTGCTTTAATTTTATGATCCTTGTCATCTCCTAATTTTTGAGCAACTACTTTAGGATCCACTCCTGTTCTCCAGTCCCCTGGAACAAAGTCTACTTCTAATTTAAATTTTGCTGCAATCTCTTGCCACAAAGATGAAAATTGTCCTGTCTCGAACATTAAAACTTTATCACCTGGGTTTAATGTATTTACAATCGCCGCTTCCCAAGCTCCTGTTCCCGAACCTGGAAACATAATTACTGGGTTCTTTGTTTTGAAAACTTGTTTAATTCTATCTAAAACTCTTTTTGCTATCTCTGCAAATTCTGGTCCTCTATGATCAATGATGGCTCTGTCCATCGCGCGAAGTACACGCTCAGGTAAATTCGTAGGTCCTGGAATTTGTAAAAAATGACGCCCTGCTTTGAAAGAATTTGATTTTGCCATACGCGTATATATGATGTTTTGAATACTTAATCAAATCGAAATATAGTAAAAAATTATGGATTTAATTGATCGCATTGAGGTTTACAGCCTGCAAGGTCCTGCGCAAAAAAAACCTTATTGGGTCAGTCACTTTATTGTTCCTAATGCTAATGAGCTTTTGATTAAGTTAACAACAAAAGATGGAATTCAGGGATTTGGTATGGCTACTAGCTATACAGATATCACTCCTATCCTAAAACCATTTACCAATGGTTTTGCTGATCACATTATGGGAATGAATCCTTATCAACCTGAAGAGATTTATAATAAACTTTTTAATTTAACTGATACGAGAATTTCCAATGAAAAAAAATGGAGCCGAGAAGCCTTAATTAGAATTTCTTCTGCGGTGGATATTGCCTGTTGGGATATTATTGGAAAGAAAGCAGGTCTTCCCCTGTATCAAATTTTTGGTGGTTTTAGAGATAAAGTGCCTTGCTATGTTACTTGTGCCTACTACCAAGATGGAAAAGACAATATCCAACTTAAAGACGAAATTCAAAAATTAGTTGCAGAAGGTCATCAAGGATTCAAGGGTAAGGTGGGAGGATTGTCTTTAGAGGAAGATGTAAAGAGAATGCAAATTATTAGAGATGTGATTGGCCCAGATAAAGATCTTATGATTGATGTCAATCGTGCATGGGATTTGAAAACAGCTATTCAAGCTTGTAAATTATTAGAGCCGTTAAAGCCTACTTGGCTAGAAGAACCGGTGAGGTGGGCAGATGATAGAAGGCAAACTACTTTACTAGCAAAGCAAACCTCGATCCCTATCTCAGGGGGAGAAAGTGAAATCACTAGCTTTGGCTGTCGTTCTTTTATTGAAGAAGGTGCTATTCAAATTTTGCAATTTGATGTGACGATGTTTGGTGGTTTTACTCATGGAAAAAAATTAACAGCACTTTGTGAATTAAATCATGTGGATGTGGCTCCTCATCACGATTGTTATATTCATGCGCAATTAGTGGCCTCTTCTCCTGCTGGAAGAATTGTAGAATCTTTTCCAGACCCTGAAAGAGATCCTCTTCAAGCAGAATTGTTTTCCAATCCTCCTGAAATTAAAAATGGATGGTTAACATTGAATAAAGAGCCTGGGTTAGGACTAACCCTGTCTCCAAGTGCGATGAAAAAGTTTGGGACTTTAATTTATCAAAGTAAAAAATAGTGCTACTAATCTGAAGTAGCAACAATGAATCAAAATCAAATAGAAAAAATTGCAAAAGAAATACAAGGTCGGGTTAGAGGCACGGTTTTGTTTGATGATTTTTCTCGAGGCAGATACAGCACCGATTCTTCTCTATATCAAATAACTCCGGTTGGCGTGGTAGTTCCTAAGGATACCAACGATGTTTTGGAGTTAATGAACTACTCTCAAAAAAACAATATTCCCTTATTAGCAAGAGGCGGTGGTAGCTCGCAATGTGGTCAGACCGTTGGTGATTGTATTGTTTTAGATTATTCCAAATATCAAAACAAAATTTTAGATTTAAATGTTGCTGAAAAAACAGTGTGGGTAGAACCCGGCATTGTTCTTGATCAACTAAATGCACATTTGAAACAATATGGACTTTGGTTTCCAGTAGATGTCTCGACTAGTAGCAGAGCAACTATTGGTGGGATGACTGCAAATAATAGTTGTGGCTCCAGATCGTTATATTACGGCAACATGGTGAACAACGTCCTGGCGGTGGAAGCTATACTGGATGACGGAACTATTCACACCTTTGATGACATAGATAAGAATTATTTAGACATTACTAATAATCACAACCGTAAATACGAAATTATTAAAAATTTTTTAGAAGTGAAGGAAAGAACCAAGGAAGAGATTGATTTGCACTTCCCTATCACCCAAAGAAGAGTGGGTGGATATAATATCGACTTAATTAATCCCAATGGATTCAATACCTCCAACATTCTGGTTGGCTCTGAAGGAACTTTGTCTTTATTTAACAAAGTAAAATTAAAACTATGGGAGATACCAAAGCAAAAAGTCTTAGGAGTTTGTTTTTTCAAAAGTTTTAGCGAAGCCATGACGATTGTAAAAGAAATGGTCAAACTACAGCCAACCACGGTTGAGCTACTAGATAAAAATTTAATTGATCTTGCAAAAGCCATCCCACTGTATGCTGGTGAAATTAACAAATACATCAAAGGAGATCCAGAAGCGGTACTGATGGTAGAATTTATTGATGACGACATTAATCTTATCAGACAAAAACTCAAAGATTTAGAAAGCTTGGTTAAAACAGATAACGCAGCAAATGATTTTTCTGCTCATGAAAATTTACAAGATCAGAAAGCTATTTTTGAAATTAGAAAAGCAGGTCTTAATATTTTAATGTCGATGAAGGGTGATAAAAAAGCGGTAGCCTTCATTGAAGATTGTGCTGTCACTTTAGAACACTTGGCTGACTATACGGCTGGACTAAAAGAAGTGTTTAAAAAATATAATACTAGCGGAATGTTTTACGCTCATGCATCGGTGGGAACTTTGCACGTCAGACCGGTGTTAAATATGAAGACCGAACAAGATGTAAAAAACATGAGATCTATTGCCGAAGAAGCTTTTGCTATGGTGAAGAAATATAAAGGATCACACTCTGGTGAGCATGGGGACGGAATTGTTAGATCTGAATTTCATGAGATGATGTTTGGCAAAAAAATCGTTGGTGCTTTTGAGGAAATTAAAGACAGCTTTGATCCTAAAGCCCTTTTAAATCCAGGAAAAATTGTCAGACCCTATAAGTCTGATGATAGATCTTTGATGAGATACAAAGCTGATTACCAGGCAGAAAATATATCCACTCATTATGACTGGTCGCAGTGGGGGCAATTCTCCGATGCTGTAGAAATGTGCAATAATAATGGAGCATGTAGAAAACTAGATTCAGGAGTGATGTGCCCTTCCTACCGTGTCACTAAAGATGAAAAAGATTTAGTTAGAGGAAGAGCTAATACCTTACGATTAGCGCTTTCTAATCAATTACCAGAAGGATCCTTTGCATCGAAAGAAATGTTCGAGACCATGGAGCTTTGTGTGAGCTGTAAAGCTTGTCAACGAGAGTGCCCAATGAGTGTTGATATGGCAAAAATGAAAAGTGAATTTTTATCTCACTACTACAAAAAATTTACCATGGGCATTAAAGATAAAATTATATCGGATATGCCAAAATTCATTTGGTTGTTGAAAATAGTATCGCCTATTTTTAATAAGGTAAAAAACATTCCCCTTCTCGATAAACTTATTGAGCTATCCGGTTTTTCTACCAAAAGAGAAATGCCAGAAGTACAAAATATCACACCTTTAAAAGAAATTTATAACACCCAACCGAAATCACAAAACAAAATCATTCTGCTAGCAGATACATTTAATATTAACTTTGAAATTAAAAATATTATGTATGCCATCAAAGTATTAAATAAGTTTGGCTTTGAAGCCATCATCCCAAGTTTTGATGATAGCAACTTATCTAGACCTTTGTGTTGTGGAAGAACCTACATCTCTTATGGTCAAATGGATAAAGCCAAGTTCGAGATGAATAGAGTTACTGATTATTTATATGAAAACGGTTATGCAGAAATGCCAGTGGTAGGAATTGAGCCATCGTGTCTTCTTACTTTTAATGATGAATATAGATCCATCAAAGGAATTAAGAATAGAGATAAATTAAAAAACAAATTTTATTTAATTGAAGAATTTATCTTAGAACAAATCAAACAAGGAAATACGGTCAACGCTCACGCTTATCACAAGAATGTTTTAGTTCATGGTCACTGTCACCAAAAATCACAGGATCGTTTTAAAGGATTGTTAGAACTGCTAAGCACTCTTAAGATTAATCACCAACCCATTGATAGTAGTTGTTGTGGAATGGCAGGATCTTTTGGTTACAGTTCTAAACATTATGAAGTTTCTAAAAAGATGGCTAATCTTTCTTTGATACCAGCGATTAATAACAATCCTGATGACGTGGTGGTTGCTAACGGAACTAGCTGTAGGCAACAAATATTTGATTTTTCCAAAAGAGACGCCAAGCACGTCGCAGAGTTACTATTTAATATATTTGAAAGAGTTAATTAATTTTTACAATAGAGCTTATCATATTGTCGATTGTCTTCATTCTAAGTTGATAAGAAATAACTGCTTCACGAATATTAATTTTTTTAAATCTAACAAAACTACCTGGTGCAGATTGTGCTAAATGATCATAATCAGCAGCTGCAACCACTGCAATCTTTGGATATCCACCAATAGTTTGGTGATCCGAAAGCAAGACTATCGGCTGACCATCTGCCGGAACCTGTATAGAACCTCTGATAATCCCTTCTGATTTTATATTGGGACTTTTGACAAAACTTATTTTCGGACCTTGCATTCTCATGCCCATTCTATCTGTCAGATTAGAAACCGAATAATTGTCACCATAAAAAGCATTAATACCAGCGCTTGAAAAGTATTCTTGCAGTGGACCTTCCAAAACACGGATAACGTTACGGTTATCTTTTTGAGGTATTCTGGATAAAACAAATTCATCTTTTGTTGTAGAGCTTTTCTTAAGTTGCACAGTATCGTTGTTTGTTATTTTATTTCCGTTATTGGGACCTATCTTCGATCTTGAATTGGCTGAAACGCTTTTAAAATACGACTTAAGCTTCATGCCTCCTGCAAAACCTATATAACCATAAACAGATTTAACCGTTGTCAAAACATCCAAGGTGTCATTTTCTTTTAAGTAATAACTTCTATAACAACTTCCATTAACAATGCTCCCGTCAGATCTGACAATATTAAATAAGACATTGCCGGTGATGGCTACCTTGCAAGCTCCTTGCGTAACTTTAATTTTAGGTCCTTGATAGGCAAATTCAATTTGTCCTTCGTTTTGATCATTGTGCAGTATGGCGTTGCCTAAAAGAAAATTTTCTTGGTCTATGCAACCACCTTGTACAATGCCAAGATACTGAAGATTCAATCTTCCCAAGTCTTGAAATGATGATGATATTCCAGATCTTTCTACTATAAGAGCGGTCATAATAAATTTTATACTAGCTTAGTAAACTCCTCTAAATTTATCTTATAAAATTGAACATTATCTCCTGGAGAAAGCAGGCACGGGTTTGTAGAGTCTTGATCAAAAAGTTTTATTGGGGTTCTTCCTAAAATATTCCATCCTCCGGGATTCTTGTAGGGATAAATGGCACAAAATTTTTCTGCGATAATAATAGAACCATCTAATATTTCCACTCTAGGAGTTTCTAATCGTGGGGTATACAGCTTATCGTCCAAATCCCCCATGTAAGGAAAGCCAGGCATAAAACCAATCATATAAATATAAAAATTAGTTTTTTCATGCATGTCGAGAATTTCTGAAACTGCAAGTCCGGTGTATTTAGAAACCCTTTCTTGATCAATTCCAAAAACCTCATCGTAACAAACTGGAACCTTCCAAGTTTTTTGATTTTGTAATACGTCATCAGAATCATGCTCTTTAATACTTTTTAACAAATCAGAAATTTTCTCAAAGGTTGTTTGGGCAAGATCAAAATTGATAATCAATTTATTGTACGATGGTATGCAGTTCTTAATTCCAACAATCTCAGCATTTTTAATCTTTGCGTTGATGATATTAAAAAGAGAAATAACCTTTAAGTTAATTTCCTTCCGCACCTCATCCCCAAAATCGCAAATGATTCCCTGGTCACCAAAATTTAATATTTGTTTAATCATGCTAATTTGCTAAAAATTCATTATATATATGAATAAAATTTATGGAAACTAACATTAATTGCGATCTCGGAGAAACTTCTATTCACTCTTCTAGTGACAACGATCCAGCTCTGTTGCAAATTATTAATACAGCTAATATAGCATGCGGTTTTCACGCCGGTGATGAAAGCACTATGGTCAGAACAATTCAAATTTCTAAAAAAAATAATGTCAGTGTTGGCGCCCACCCATCATTTAATGATAGGGAGAATTTTGGAAGAAAAAGAATTAAGCTGTCTTCGATAGAGCTTAAAAAACTAATTATTGATCAATTAGAGATTATTACTAGAATTGCTGAGCGAGAACAGTACCAAATTACTCATGTAAAACCACATGGTGCCTTAAACAATATGGCCTGTGAAGATTACGACTTGTCTTACGATATTGGATTAGCAATCAAAGAGTTCGATAAAGATTTAATATATGTGTGTGGTGCTTCGACTGAAATGGAAAAAGCTGGAAACAATTTGGGCATGAAAGTTGCTTGTGAAATTTTTGCAGATAGGAATTACGATGATCACGGAAGATTGGTTTCAAGAAATTTGTCCCACGCATTAATTACAGACCCTGAAGAGTCATTGCTCCATACTGTTTCCATGTTAAATAATCAGGTAATTAATTGCTACTCAGGAAAAAAAATACCATGTCAGATTGACACCATTTGCCTTCACAGTGATGGAAAAACTGCTGTGCCCTTGGCAAAAAAATTAAAAGAAGGTTTGCTTGCAGCCGGTTTTGATCTGAAGCCTTTAAATAATTTTAAAAAGTTTTTATAATAAAGGATTTGCCATCTTGCTAGGCAGCCACAAAACTATCTGAGGGAATAAGACGATTATTACAACAGCGGCAACCATAAGTAAAAAAAGTGGAAATGCAGCTTTTGCAATGTAATATATATTTTTTTCTGCCATGCTTTGCAGGACAAAAAGATTAAATCCAACGGGAGGTGTAATTTGGGACATCTCTACGACTAGAACCAAATATATTCCAAACCAAATCATATCAAAACCTGCTTGGCGTATCATGGGTTCGACAATCGCCATAGTCAAAACTACGGCTGAAATTCCATCTAAAAACATTCCAAGAATTATATAAAATATAGTTAAAACAAAAATCAAAGTGTAAGGAGAAAGATCTAAGCTTTTAATCCATATCGCTAAATTCTTAGGAAGTCCGGTAAAGCCCATGGCAAGAGATAAAAAAGTAGTTCCGGCTAAAATAAAAATAATCATACAGGATGTTTTGGTTGCTCCCAATAAAGATAATTTAAAATTATTAATATTGAGACTCTTTTGAAAATAAGACAAAATTAACGCTCCCATTACACCCAGCGCAGCAGCTTCTGTAGCTGTTGCTATTCCAGTGTATATGGAGCCAATAACAGAGGTGATCAAAATAATAATGGGAAGTAATTCTGCAGAATTGATAATTTTTTCTTTAAAAGAAAAAGTTTCTAGAACCGGTGGCATTAATTTTTTATTAAACAAAGACCAGACAATGACATATGCCATAAATAAAAATGCTAGAAAAATTCCAGGAATAATTCCAGCCACAAAAAGCTTCGATATAGATTCTTCGACAGTAACTCCGTAAATAATTAAAATAATTGAAGGAGGAATTAGCAGCCCTAAGGTTCCAGATCCAGCTAAGGTTCCAATAATTATTTTTTCCGGGTACTTTCTTTTACGAAGCTCTGGAATGGACATTTTTCCCACAGTAGCGACTGTTGCAGCTGAAGATCCTGATATAGCTGCAAATATTGCGCAACCTAATATGTTCACATGCAACAAACTTCCCGGAAGTCTATGCAAGCGTA
>FLOH01000498.1_pt1 | contig 84030 bp, 76 predicted proteins | sample 756751 | NCBI WGS metagenome assembly FLOH01 (sample SAMEA4026879, study PRJEB14308) | marine metagenome | biome: coastal water; material: water | depth 74 m
CTGCTTTTTTACATCACGCGCATACCCGGCTGGGCGCCGTCGTGTGGTTCGAGCAGGAAGATATCTTCACCGCCCGGGCCTGCGGCCAGTACCATGCCTTCGGACATGCCGAATTTCATTTTACGTGGCGCCAGGTTGGCAACCATCACGGTCAGCTTGCCGTTCAGGTCTTCCGGGTTGTAGGCCGATTTAATACCGGAGAATACGTTGCGGGTTTCGCCGTTGCCGATATCCAACGTCAGCTGCAGCAGTTTTTCTGCACCTTCGACGTGTTCGGCTTTAACGATACGGGCAATACGCAGGTCGACTTTGGCGAAATCCGGGAACTCGATGGTGTCGGCAATCACTTCGTTACCGTCTTCACGCAGCTCTGGTCCTTTATTCTTCGCTTTTTTATCGGCCTTTTTCTCTGCGTTTTTCGCAGCGGTTTTATCGGTGCTGTTATCCGCCGCCGGTGCTTCGCCGTTTTCTTTGGCCAGCTCGGTTTTGGTCTCTTCCAGAATGGCGGTTACTTTATCCATTTCAGCACGGGCCAGCATCGGCTGGAATTTATTGATTTTGTGGCTCAGCAGAATCTCGCGGCGTGCTTCCCAGTCAAGGCTGTCCAGATTCAGGAATGCTTTGGTTTTGTCGGCAATTTCCGGCAGTACCGGTGCCAGATAAGTCACCAGCTGACGGAACAGGTTAAGCGCCACGGAACATACGTCCTGCACTTCCTGCTGGCGGCCTTCTTCTTTATTCATCGCCCACGGGGCTTTTTCCTGAATATATTCGTTGGCGCGGTCGGCCAGCGCCATGATGTCTTTCATCGCGCGGCCAAATTCGCGTTTTTCGTAATGGCTGGCAATCTGGTCGCCGGCATCAATAAATTGCTGCAGCATTTCCGGTTCAGCGCAGGTCGCGCTCAGTTCGCCGGACGCTTTGGCAATAAAGTTGCCGGTACGTGAGGCAATGTTCACCAGTTTGTTGACCAGATCGGCGTTTACGCGCTGCACGAAATCTTCCAGATTCAAATCGAAATCATCGACGCTGGAGCTCAGTTTGGCGGCAAAGTAGTAACGCAGATAGGTCGGGTTTAAATGATTCAGGAAAGTACGCGCCTTAATAAAGGTACCGCGCGACTTCGACATTTTAGAACCGTTCACTGTCACGAAACCGTGGGCATTGACCGCTGTTGGTGTACGGTATTCTGCGGCGCTCAGCATGGAAGGCCAGAACAGCGCATGGAAGTTAATAATGTCTTTACCGATAAAGTGGTACAGCTCGGTGGTGGAGTCTTTTTTCCAGTACTCGTTAAAGTCGAGGTCACCGCGCTTGTCACACAGGTTTTTAAAGCTGGCCATATAGCCGATAGGGGCATCCAGCCAGACGTAGAAAAACTTGTTCGGTGCATCCGGAATTTCGAAGCCGAAATATGGCGCATCACGGGAAATGTCCCACTCCTGCAGACCGGAATCCAGCCACTCGGCCAGTTTGTTGGCAACTTCATCCTGCAGGGTGCCGGAACGGGTCCACTGCTGCAGAAACTCCTGGAAGTCCGGCAGTTTGAAGAAGTAGTGTTCAGATTCTTTTTCGACCGGGGTGGCACCGGAAATAACCGAGAACGGGTTTTTCAGCTCGGCCGGGGTGTAGGTTGCGCCACAGGCTTCGCAGTTGTCGCCGTACTGGTCGGCGGCGCCACACTTAGGGCACTCGCCTTTGATGTAACGGTCGGCCAGAAACAGCTCTTTAACCGGATCGTACAGCTGCTTGATGCTGCGGATGGCGATGTGGCCTTTGTCACGGCAGGCTTTGTAGATTTCTTCTGACAGCAGGCGGTTTTCTTCGCTGTGGGTGCTGTGGAAGTTATCAAACGCAATCTGGAAACCGGCGAAATCCGCTTCGTGCTCGGCTTTTACCCGCGCAATCTGCTCTTCCGGGCTGATACCTTCTTTCTCGGCGCGCAGCATGATGGCGGTGCCGTGGGCGTCGTCGGCGCAAACATAGTGGCATTCGTTGCCACGCAGTTTCTGGAACCGAACCCAGATATCAGTCTGAATGTATTCCAGCAGGTGGCCGAGGTGAATGGAACCATTGGCATAGGGCAGGGCGCTGGTGACGAGGATTTTGCGGGGATTCTGTGCGGTCATGACAATTCGCTACGGGTTATTCAAAGAAAGGGCAGCATTGTAGCGATTTTTGCCGCTGGCCGCGATGGCTGCGGTACGGCTTAAAAGCGCTGCGGCAGCAAACTCTGCCGCGCAGCGCCTGATACTCAATGGCCGGGCATCACAGCTTTCCTTCAGCCGCCATCTTCATATAGCTGTCGGTAAAGCGCAGCTTCACATTACCTTTATCGCCAAAGGTTTTGCCGTTCGGGAAGGCCATGCCGATAAAGCCGGCATCGGCGGCGCCATCACCCAGCAGACCGTGGTCGAAGGAGAATTTCGCCACGTATTCCATGGTTTTTGGCAGCTCGGCGCTGTTCACAAATTCCACAGCTTTTTGTGCGTCGTAGAACATTTTGGTGGCGGCCAGCTGGGCATCGTAACCGGCAAGGTCGGTGCCTGAGGCTTCGGCCATCATGCTGCGTGCTTTTTTACCTTCGGCGTCGTCTTTCGCCATGATGCTCATGGTTTCGTACCAGGCGCCGGTCAGGGCTTTGGCGAAGGCGGGGTTAGCGGCCAGGGTTTCGCTGTTGACCATAGTGGTGTCGATAATTTCACCCGGAATCTGTGAGGAGTTAAACACGGCGGTTGCGTTTGGCTGCGCCAGAATCTCGCTTACCAGTGGGTTCCAGGTCACCACGGCTTTAACATCATCGGTGCCATAAGCTGCCACCATATCGGCGTCGGAGGTGTTGATCACCGATACGTCTTTTTCGCTCATGCCCACGCTTTCCAGACCGCGTGCCAGCAGGTAGTGGGAAACCGACAGCTCCACCAGATTCACCGGCAGGCCTTTGATGTCTTTCAGGCTTTTTCCTTCTTTCAGAATCACGGCGTCGTTGCCGTTGGAGAAGTCACCGACGATTAAGGCGGTGGTGTCGACGCCGCTGGCGGCCGGAATGGTCAGGGCATCCATATTGGTCATTACGCAGGCGTCGAATTCACCGGCGGTAAACTGGTTGATGGATTCAACGTAATCGTTGATCTGCACCACTTCGATGTCGATGCCGTATTTATCGGCCCATTTTTTTACGATCCCGGCTTTGTCGGCGTAATCCCACGGCATCCAGCCAACATAGATAGACCAGGCCAGACGGAAACTGTCTTTGGCCTGAGCGTGTAATGGAGTAAGGGCGGCCAGGGTGACCAGGCTGGCGGTGAGCAGACGTTTTAACGGCTTCATAGGACTTCCTCTTTGATATCCACATAAATCAGACGGCAGGAGAACTCAGCGCGAAACGGCCAGATGCTGGCATTCGCGTGTGGGTCTCCCGGGCTTTTGTCCCGCCGTGTAACCTGCGCTGTGAATACGCTGAGGTCGGTTGCTCTCGGACCAGACGTTCTTTTTCAGCAAAGAACCGGAACCCTAGCCACCTATTTCTGTGAATCCCAACCGGATTCGGTTGCCGAGTATCTCCTGTTACTGATCAGTGTTCAGCAAGGGCTGTACCAGTTTTGCCGGAGCCTGAAAATTGCGGCATCCGGCAGGCTGGCGAGTGTTAAGTTGCTGATTTTGCTGTCAGTTGCACCCCAAAAGGGTGCACAGATGATTAGCTGAACAGATGGTCGCTGCATTCTGGGGCGCTTATTCGGTTTCTGTTGTGTGCGCCGCTTTGCAGCTCTTGCCGGTACTAGCCAGGGTGTTGGCCAGGGTATTGGCCTTTATTCGGTTTCTGTTCTGTGTGCCGCTTTGCAGCCGGTGTCGGTGTTGGCTAGCAGGCGGGCGAGGGCGCGGGTCGCGGGGCCGGCGCTTTCTTCATGGGCCATTACCAGATAGAGGTCGACGTAGCGCCGCGCATCCTGAGCAAAGGGAATCACCTGCAAGGCGCCGCTTTTCAGGTCGTCGGCAATCAGCAGCTCCGGCAGCCAGGCAAAGCCCAGACCACGGCGAACAATATTTAGTCGGGTGCTGGTATGGGTCACGGTCCAGCGCTGATGGGCTCCGAGCCAGCCACCTTCGCTGCGGCGTTTGCGGCTGCTGTCGCGCAGCACCACCTGCCGGTGAGCGGTGAGGTCATCGTAGGTGACCTCGCGCCCCAGATGCTGCAACGGATGCTGCGGGCTGGTAACCGGCAGAAAGCAGGAGCGGTGTACGTGCTCGCCGTTCCAGCCACTGGGCAGTTGCGGGGTAATCAGAATATCGATGCTGTCTTCGAGCAGCATTTCGTTACCGCCGCTGAGTACAAACTCTTCCAGCTCCAGGCGGGTATCGGGGTACTCGGCCGAGAAGGCTTCAAACACATCAAACAGCACATCGTTAGGGTAAATAGTGTCGATGGCAGCACGCACAACAGGCTCGACGCCCTGATTAAGCGAGCTGGCAACCTGATCGATATTCTCTGCCTGATCGAGCAGCTGTTCGGCACGCTGTAACAGAATACGGCCGTGTTCGGTCAGTACCGCTTTGCGCCCTTCTACTTCCAGCAGTTGTACGCCCAGCTGCTCCTGCAGCTTGTGCACACCATAGCTGATGGTTGACTGACTCTTGAAGATGGCCTCGGCCGCCTGAGCGTAGCCGCCATGGTCGACCACCGCTTTAAACATGCGCCACTGTTCGAGGGTTGTTTTCATTGAAATGCCTTTTCGTAAATATCGAAAGCTATGAGTTAAATTATGAGATTTTTAATCGAATAAAGCGAACTTAAACTGCACTCATTGCTTAACAGCCCTAACACCACAACCAATACCCGAACCGATACCCGATTTAAGGATGCCGCCATGAACGTATTTGATGCCCTGAGCCAGCGTACTTCTGTGAACTACTTTGATACCGAACGTGCCATCAGCACGGCGGAAGTACTGGAGCTGCTGGATTACGCCCAGCATGCACCAACGGCCTTTAACATTCAGCATACCCGCTATCTGGTGGTGACCGATCAGGCGGCGAAAGAAACCTTAAAAGACATAGCCTACGGTCAGCAGAAAGTGGCCGATGCCCCGGTGGTTATTCTGGTGCTGGCCGATGAGCAGGGCCATGAACGTATGCCGGATATCGCCCAGCGCGGCGTTGATGCCGGTATCTACAACGAAGGCGTGCGCGACTACTTTGTCAGCGCGGTAAACGGTGCCTACGGCAATAACAAAGCTGCGGCCCACGATGAAGCACTGCGCTCGGCCAGTATGGCGACCATGAACCTGATGACGGCTGCGGCCGGTAAGGGCATGGCCACCGGGCCGATGATCGGCTTCGATACCGCGAAAGCGAAAGAAGTGTTCAACATTGGCGAACGCTACAGCGTTGCCATGATGGTGACCCTGGGTTACGCCAAAGAAGGTAACTGGCCACGTAAGCCGCGTCTGGCGGCAAGCGAAGTCACTGTGCTGGATGGTCGTCCGGGTAAGCTGCACGATCTGAGTAATTAATTGCTAAACAAGTTGGGAAAAACGGGCCGGAAATAAAGCGGGCAGAGCGCCCGCTTCAGCGTTTCAGCCAGCGCCGCAGAGCACTCCAGCGGTTGGCCAGCAGCGCCAGCAGAATCAGGGTGCAGCCGAGAATCTGCGCCGTTTCCATCCGTTCGGTAAACCAGAAGGCGGCGATGATCGCGGTCCAGACCGGCTCCAGCACCATAATCACTGCAGCATGGCTGGGTGACGCCAGACCCTGAGCATAGGTCTGCAGCAGAAAGCGTGCGGCGGTGCCGACGGTCACGCTCAGAATCAGCCACAGCCACATGGTTGGGGTAAAGGTATCGGGCCAGTCTTCAAACATGGCCGACAGGGTAAAAGACACAACGCCGACCAGCACCAGCTGGATAGCGCTCAGGGCCAGTGCCGAAATACGGGCAGCGGCACGGCCGTTGAGAATAAAGGTGAGTGACAAAAGCAGGGCGGCGGCAAAGAAAAACAGCTGGCCGGGGTCAGGGTTAAAGCCATGACGTAACGACAGCAGTGCCAGACCGCCGATGGCCAGCGGCAGGGCAACCCAGATACTTTTCGCCGGACGTTCGCGGAACAGCAGCCAGCTGATAAAAGGCACCAGCACCACCGCCAGGCTGGTAATAAAGGCACCTTCGCCGAGGGTGTGAGCATTAAACAGCCCCATGATCCAGAAGCTCATGGCGGCACCGAAAAACAGGCCGACCAGGGCCGAAGCGCGCCATTCGTGGGGCTGTAAGGCCGCCAGCGCACGGCGGCCGGGAATCGCCAGCAGCAGACCGGCGGCGCTAAAACGACAGGCCATAAACAGCAGCGGCGGAAATTCGTTTAACGCCTCTTTGGAAAACATCCAGCTGACCGCAGCCAGCAGGGTAACGCCAAGCAAAATCAGGTCGGCGCGCAACAGCTGGGCGTGATGCTGATCGTCTGTGGATACGGATTCGGAAGTTGAAGACACAATAAACCACTGGCCCGCAGGGCAGTAACGCAGACCGGTAAGCACCGGGTGCAGTGAAAAAGGCGTAGCAAAAAAAGCGCAGCAGTATTTCACAGCCTCCCGTGGAAGTCTGTGGGGGTTTTACTGTTGCATTGAAAAAGAGCGTTGCATAGTCCGGATTAATGAAGAGTTTTGTCAATAATTTTTGTGAAGCGTTTTAAAGAGGAGATCAGCACATGTTAATCTTACGCGCAGCCAATGAACGCGGCCGGGCCAATTTTGGCTGGCTGAACAGCTCGCATACGTTTTCTTTTGGCCAGTATTACGACCCCAAACATATGGGGGTGTCTGCTTTACGGGTAATCAACGATGACCGGGTTGTCCCGGGCGCAGGCTTCGATACCCACGGCCACCGCAATATGGAAATTATCAGCTATGTGCTGAACGGCACCATTGCCCACCGTGACTCGATGGGCAACGTTGAGCATTTGCCGGCCGGTGAGTTTCAGCTGATGTCGGCGGGCAGCGGTGTGATGCACAGCGAATTTAATCCGGCGACAGACCAGCCGCTGCATTTTCTGCAGATCTGGATTCAGCCCAATGAGCAGAATACCGAACCGGGCTATCAGCAGAAGCGCTTTCCCCGCCAGCAGGCCATTCAGCCGGTGATTACGCCGGACGGACGCGACGGCACGCTGAGTATCCGCCAGGACGCGCAGCTGCTGCACGTGCGCCTGACCGCAGAAAGCGCAGAGCAGTTACTGAATCCGGCGCGTCGCTATTATGTGCATGCCATTAACGGCCCGCTGCAACTGCAGGCCGGCGATAACACGCTGATATTAAATGCCGGTGACGGCGTGAGTATCAGCAATGAACAGGCGCTGACCTTCAGTGCCGACAGCAAGGCGGAGGCCCTGTTGTTTGATTTACCTTAAGCAGGCAACGCCTGCTGCCGGAGCCGGATATGAGGGTACAGAGACGGCTCCGTCTGACGGAATAGTTTTGTGGATCTGACCTTTGTTGCGATTGCCGTACTCGGCGTGTTGTTAACCGGCATTGCCAAATCCGGTTTTGGTGGTGGTATCGGTGTGGTGGCAGTGCCGATGATGGCGCCTTTTATCGGCGGTGAGCAGGCCATCGGTATTCTGCTGCCGATTCTGCTGCTGATGGACATCATGACCCTGCGTGTCTATCGCCGTTACCTGTCGTTCGCGCTGGTGAAGCCCCTGCTGCCCGGTATTCTGCTGGGCATCACGGCGGGCACCTTATTATTAGGCGTTGTCAGCGAACGTGGCGTACAGGCGTTGATTGGTCTGATCGGTTTCTGGGTACTGGCGCAGAAGCGCTGGCCCTGGCTGGCCGGCCGGCGCATGGCGGCAGCCAGTGAAGAACAACCGGCGCAGGCCTCGGCGTTACAGGGTGGTTTACTGGGCAGTATCGCCGGTCTGGGCAGTACCCTGGCCCATGCCGGTGCGGCACCGCTGCAGGCATATTTTTTACTGGGCAAGCTCAATAAAGAATCTTTCCTGGCGCAGATTACCCTCGCGATCGGTCTGATGAACGCGATCAAATTATTGCCATACGGCATGCTGGGGCTGCTGAATTTTGATATCGGCTGGTTAACCGTGATTCTGGTGCCGGTGGCCTTTGCTGGTGTTTATCTTGGTCGCTGGTTAAGCAAACGCATGGACGGCGATGTGTTTTTTAAAGTGATGATGTGGCTGCTGGCGGGTAATTCAGCCTGGCTGCTGGGACAGGCTGTTATTGGCTGATGCTTTATACCGGCCGTGCTGCAGCGCTGTGCAGCACGGCGCACGGCAGGAATTAATCCAGACGGATTTCTACCATCAGGTCATTGGAAATAGCTTCCAGTGCACTGGCCAGAATATCGGTATCAAAACTGTGTGGTACGCGCAGCAGGGCTTCGGCGCGGAACAGTGGCACCGCAGACATTTCGGCGGTGCCGCAGTCGGTGGTCAGTTCCAGTACGTTCACGCCCATTTTTGCCAGCGCCTGAGACACTTCTTTGACGATGCCCGGACGGTCATTGCCGACCAGATTCAGGGTCAGGTCGAGGCTGTCGTTTTCTTCGCTGTCGCTGCCGGTTTCGGCGTTTACCAGGATACCGCGTGAGCTGAGCGAGCTTAATTCGGCAATCAGGCTGTTGCTTTGTTCGGCCGGAATAGATACCCGCAAAATCCCGGCAAATTTTCCTGCCATATGTGCCATACGGCTTTCCAGCCAGTTACCGCCATTACGGGCGATGGTGGCTGAGAGTTGTTCAACAATTCCGGGTTTGTCGTCGGCAATAACGGTTAATACAAGAAAGTTTGCCATTGCTTTTCCTTATGTTTTTTCTGCAATCAGATTGTCGCTCTGACACTAACACAGCTTTATGCGATTTACCGCACGTACTGTGCTGGTCAAATTCCTGCCGACTGATCGTTGTTCCCCAGCGGTTGATACAGTAGCCTTGAAGCCCCTTTAATTACCTGAGAATCAGGACACCGTTATGGATACTAACTTCCCGCGCATTAAGCGCCTGCCTCCTTATGTCTTCAATGTGATCGGCGAAATGAAGATGGCGGCACGAGCGGCGGGGGAGGACATCGTCGATATGTCGATGGGTAACCCGGATCAGGACACGCCAAAACACATTGTTGATAAGCTGGTGGAAACCGCCAGCCGTGGTGGTACCCATCGTTACAGCCAGTCGAAGGGTATTCCGCGTCTGCGCCGCGCCATGGCGAGCTGGTACAAGCGCAAATTCAATGTTGATCTCGATCCGGAAACCGAGGTGATTACCACCATCGGTTCTAAGGAAGGTCTGGCGCATCTGGCGCTGGCCACTCTGGGTCCGGGCGATAACGTGCTGGTGCCGAATCCGTCTTACCCGATTCACCCTTATGGTTTTGTCATTGCCGGCGCCGATATCCGCCATGTGCCGATGACGCCGGATGTGAATTTCTTTGAAGAGCTGGAAAAAGCCATTAAAACCACCTGGCCACGGCCGAAGATGCTGGTGCTGAACTTCCCCGGCAACCCGACCGCCGAGTGTGTCGATTTAGCCTTCTTCGAGAAGGTGGTGGCGATGTGCAAAGAACATGAAATCTGGGTAGTGCAGGATCTGGCCTATGCCGATATCGTGTTCGACGGTTATCAGCCGCCGTCCATTCTGCAGGTGGAAGGTGCGAAAGACATTGCGGTGGAGTTTTACTCGCTGTCGAAGAGCTACAACATGCCGGGCTGGCGGGTTGGCTTCTGCTGTGGCAATAAAGATCTGATTTATGCCCTGGCAAGGATTAAGTCCTACCTCGATTATGGTACATTCACGCCTATTCAGGTGGCAGCGATTGCGGCACTGGAGGGTGATCAGACAGTGGTGAGCGATATCTGCGAGATGTACCGCAGCCGCCGGGATGTACTCTGCAAGGGGCTGAATGATCTGGGCTGGCCGGTAAAATGGCCGAAAGCCACCATGTTTGTCTGGGCGCAAATTCCTGAAGCTTATCGTAAAATGGGCTCCCTCGAGTTCAGCAAGAAGCTGCTGACCGAGGCCAAGGTTGCCGTGTCACCGGGAATTGGCTTTGGCGAATACGGCGATGACCATGTACGCTTCGCCCTGATTGAGAATGACCAGCGCACCCGCCAGGCGCTGCGCGGCATTAAACAGATGCTGCGTAACGATGGCTTTGGCGGTTAACAACTTAATACTCTCTATATCTTAAGGAGAAACGACCTTGAAACCGGTAAAAGTAGGTATCTGTGGTTTAGGTACAGTTGGCGGCGGCACTTTTAATGTGCTGACCCGTAATGCACAAGACATCGCGCGCCGGGCGGGTCGTGAAATTATTATCGCGCAGGTGGCTACCCGTCATCCGAACCCGGATGTGGACACCGGCGCTGTGGCGGTTACCGCCGACGTGAACGACGTTATCAACAACCCGGAGATTGATGTTGTTGTTGAACTGATCGGTGGTTACACCATCGCCAAAGACGTGGTGCTGGGCGCGATTGCCAACGGCAAACACGTGGTTACCGCCAACAAAGCACTGATTGCGGTACACGGTGACGAAATCTTCGCCGCGGCGGAAGCCAAAGGCGTGAGCGTGATGTACGAAGCGGCGGTTGCCGGCGGTATCCCGATCATTAAGGCGATCCGTGAAGGTCTGGCGGCCAACCGTATCAACTGGCTGGCGGGCATCATTAACGGTACCGGTAACTTTATCCTGACCGAAATGCGCGACAAAGGCCGTGACTTCGCCGATGTACTGGCTGAAGCTCAGGCGCTGGGTTATGCCGAAGCCGACCCGACCTTCGACGTTGAAGGTATCGACGCGGCACACAAGCTGACCATTCTGTCGTCGATTGCTTACGGTATTCCGCTGCAGTTTGCCCGTTGCTATACCGAAGGTATCAGCAAGGTGACTCCGGATGACGTTGAGTACGCCGAAGAACTGGGTTACCGCATCAAGCACCTGGGTGTTAGCCGCCGTACCGACAAAGGTATCGACCTGCGCGTACACCCGACCATGATTCCGGTTGCACGTCCGATTGCGACCGTTGATGGCGTGCTGAATGCCGTGATGGTCAACGGTGATGCCGTTGGTAACACACTGTATGTTGGTGCCGGTGCCGGTGCTGGCCCGACCGCTTCTGCGGTAGTGGCCGACATTATCGACCTCGCCCGTACCTTTGACGCGCCGGCGGAAGCCAGCGTCAATCACCTCGCCTTCAACGATATTGAAGACGTGGCGGTACTGCCGATGGAAGAAGTGGAAACCGCTTACTACCTGCGTATTCAGGCGGAAGATAAAACCGGTGTACTGGCCGCTGTTGCCAGCATTCTGAGTGAGCGTGGCATCAATATCGAAGCCATCATCCAGAAAGAGCCAAAAGACGGCGAAGCGCTGGCGCAGATCATCCTGCTGACCCACGTTGTGGTGGAAAAACAGATGAACGAAGCCATTGCTGCTATCGAAGCCCTGTCCAGCACGGTGGGTAATGTGACCCGCATTCGTGTGGAGCACCTCAACTGAGGTTTGCCTGACAGCTGAGATATAAAAAACGGAGCTTCGGCTCCGTTTTTTTATGCCTGACGGATGCTCCTGTCCGGGTGCCAGGTTTTATGTAACAAACATTTAACCGGATGATGGGTGTTTGTGTAATAAATCGCAGTGTTATGCCTTGCACTGCGGATAACCTTGCACTGTGAAACTGAATTTCAGGACATTCTGAGCTTTTTTATTCAATGCTCTGGTCATGATTTTTCTCTGTACTATCGTTTACTGATATCAGGAGGAAATTATGCTTACCAGTATCAAATCCCGGATGGCGGTCTATGTGGTTGTTACTGTCACAGCTTTGCTGCTGATGATGGGTTTTTACAATTACGAAAGTAAAGCTCTGGCGCTTAAACAACAGCTGCAGGCACAGGCACACCTGGTTACCACTCGCCTAAGTCTGAGCCTGCCGAATTTTATCTGGAATTTTGATACCGCCAGTATAGAAAAAACCCTCGAAGCAGAACTGGAAGCAGAGAGTATCAATAGCCTGACGGTAGAGCTGCCGGAAGGTGATCCGGTCATGCGGGCAAAAGACAAGACCGATAGCGGCAATGATGCTCTGGAAACCCGGACTGAATTATTCTTCAACGATAACGACAATCAAAAAAGTGTTGGCCACCTTGTTCTGCGGATGAACGATTCGGTGATGCGCAAAGAGCTGAATCAGGCAATACACTCGGTGATTATCGAAATGATTCTGCTGGATATTATTCTGGTCAGTCTCATTACCTTTCTGGTATCGCACTCTGTGGTTAATAAAATTTCTGCAATTACTGCGGCAGTGGCAGAACTTGCAGCTGGTGGTGGTGATTTAAGCAAGCGTCTTGATACCAGTCGTGGTGACGAAATTGCAGCACTGGCAGAACAGGTTAATCAGCTTCTGGCCGGGCTGGCGAATATGATTGGTCAGGTTAATCATTCATCAGAAGAACTGAAATTACTGGCCAATTCCAGTCAGCAGGATATCAGTAATATCCGTCAGGGCTTTGATGTGCAGAAGCATGAAGTGGATATGGTCGCTACCGCCAGCACCGAGCTGGCATCGACCACACAAAATGTTGCTGATAACGCCAGAAAAGCCTCGGAATATGCCGCTAAAGCAAATGTGGAAGCCAGCCATGGCCAGGATACTGTAAAAACAGCAGCCGATGTTATCCGTAATTTATCCGGTGAAATTCAGCATGTAGGCGAGGTGATCCGCAATCTGGAAAGTGAAGGTGTTAATATTGGTGCGGTGTCGGATGTGATTCAGGGGATTGCCGAACAAACCAATTTACTGGCGCTGAACGCGGCTATTGAAGCGGCACGTGCCGGCGAACAGGGGCGTGGTTTTGCTGTGGTTGCCGATGAAGTACGTACGCTGGCCCAGCGCACCCGTGATTCAACCAATGAAATTAACCAAATGATCGGGCGTCTGCAGTCTTCGACAAGTCAGGCTGTTGAAGTGATGCACAAGAGCACGGAGTATACGGCCTCCAGCGTGGAGCAGATTGAAAAAGTCGGGGAATCGATTGCTGGCGTTGTCAGTATGATGATGCAGATCAGCCATATGAATGCCGAAATTGCTCAGGCATCGGGTGAACAAAGTCATGTGATTGAAGAGCTGAACAAAAATCTGGTACATATTAAAGAAAGCGTTGATGCCGCCAACGAAATGATCGGCAATACCGCGCGCTCAAGTGTTGAAGCACAGAAACAGGCGGAAGCGCTGACGTTCCTTATGCACAAATTCCGTTTTTAGAAATTGCCGCAGACAGCGGTAATGTATGACTCTGACTACTGGTGGAGAAAGACTATGAAAAAGCATATGTTGTTAGTCTTTGCTGTAGCTCCTATGGCTGCTTTTGCCGGAGTTACGGCTGATCTGGAAGTGGTTTCCGATTACCGTTTTAACGGTGTTTCACAAACGGATAAAGGCCCTGCACTGCAGGGAGCATTAGATTACAGCCACGACAGCGGCATATACGCTGGTACCTGGGCCAGTAATGTCGATTTCGGTGGTAAAGATGATACCAATCTGGAGTGGGATTACTATCTGGGCTATTACCGTGATATAAATCCGGCCTTTGGTTTTGATATTGGTTATGCCCAATATACTTACCACGGCGCCAGTGATTCGGACGATCATGATTATGGCGAGTATTATCTCGGACTGTACTTTAATGCCAACACCACGCTCTACTGGTATCACGCTCCGGAATATTTTGGCCTGGATACCGACCATAATATTTTTAAACTGACACACAGTATGCCGCTTGGCGATTACACGCTGGCATTTGCTGCCGCGCACAGTGTATCCGGTGATAAAGATATTTTGGCCTGGGATAAAAACGAAGCATCCTACCAATATGCTGAGGCGGCTATCAGCCGTATGTTCCACGGCTTTGATATCAAAGCGACTGTAATGACCACCACGATTGACGATGACTTTAACGATAATGGTAACAGTACTGTTGTGCTGTCGGTTAAACGAAGCTTTAAACTGATGTGAGGGAAATATTATGCGTCATATTTTATGCGCTGTTTTATTGCTGGTTAGCGGGATTTTTCCGGCACAGGCTGAAAATAAGTTTGTTTATCTGACCTCGCTCAGTTGGCCGCCGTATTCTGACCCACAAATGGCAGAGCAGGGGGCCAGTGTGGCGGTGGCCAAAGCTGCTTTCTCTGCCATGGGCTACACATTAGTGGTTGAGTTTTACCCATGGAGCCGGGCAGTTCATCTGGCGAAAGATGAGAGCAGTAAATACGCCGGATACTTTCCGGAATATTACAGTGAAGATATTGCAGCTGAGTTTATCTTCTCAGACAGCATGGGGAGTGGTCCGTTGGGCTTCGTGCAGCCAGTGGGTAAGCCGGTTGCATGGTCATCGCTGGATGATTTGAAAAAATATCAGGTTGGCGTGGTGAAAGACTATGTAAACACGGCCGATTTTGATGCCATGGTGGCGGCGGGTCAGCTGAAAGTCAGTGAAGTGATCAGTGATAAAAGCAATATTCAGAAAGCAGCCTTCAGCCGTATCGATCTCGCCGTGATTGATAAAAACGTGTTGGAATACAGTGTTAAGACCGACCCTGATCTTATCAAGCTGAAGGATAAAATCAGTTTTAATGACAAGCTTCTGGAAGATAAAAAACTGTTCATCTGTTTTAAGAAGAACCAGCAGGCAATCGCCGATATTTTTAACGAAGGTCTGAAAAAGATCGATGCTGCAAAAATTCAGGCAGATTATCTGGCCGGATTAAAATAAATCGTTCATACAATGAGTGTTTCTTTCAATAAAAACGGGCCTGATTAAGGCCCGTTTTTATTGATACAGACTCGGTCTGCTTACTCAGGCTGGCAGGTGATCTTTGATAATCTCGTACAGCTCCGGACGGCCCTGAGCGATTTCTTCGTTGCTCAGGCCTTCCAGCGAGTGTGGATACTTCAGCCAGGCGCTGGTTTCGTGGATATAGTAATCCGGTACACGGTCGGTCTGGTTGCGGTGCGGCTTATAGTAGGGCACGGCAACGCGGATATCGTGTGGGGTATTCAGGCGTGCACGGCGGCTCAGCTCGTTAATAATGGCTTCGATGGAACGGCCGCTGTCGAATACATCATCAACAATCAGCAGGCTGTCGCTGTGCTTAACGTTCTTCACCAGATAGTTGAGGCCATTTACTTTGACTTCTTTGGCCTGCTGGTCGATGCCCTGATAGGACGAGGTGCGGATGGCAATGTTGTCGGTCTCTACGCCGTGGTAATCGAGGTATTCCTGCACCGCAATGCCAATCGGTGCGCCGCCGCGCCATACGGCAATCATAAAGGTCGGGCGGAAGCCGCTGTCGAGCACCTTGGCCGCAAGATGATAAGAATCTTCCAGCAATCCCTGGGCGGTTAGGTACAATTTGGCACTCATAATGATTCCGGCTCCCGTCGTGTTTCGAAACAACTCTTTACCTGACCAATTGGTCAGGTGCTATCATAACGCTCTGTTCCTATGCCTGTCACATAAGAGTACCTCATGCAGAAACGATTTTTGGACGAAGAAACGGTCATTCAGGATGCGTTCCGCCTCGGCGTGCAGATTTTTGAGAGCGGTTTCCGCCCGACCTTTATCGTTGGTCTCTGGCGTGGTGGCAGCTCGGTGGGCATCTATGTGCAGGAATGTCTGCAGACGCTGGGCGTGAAAACCGATCATATCGCGCTGCGCACCTCGTATCGTGGCCTGCCGGCCTATCAGAGCATGGTGCAGTCACCGGAAGATATTCGCGTACACGGCACTCAGTATCTGGTGGAAAACCTCAATGTTGATGATGGCCTGCTGATTGTCGATGACGTATTCAGCACCGGCTACAACATCAGCGCGGTGATCAACCGCCTGCAGGGCAAGCTCAAGCGTAATATGCCTAGCCAGGTTAAGGTTGCAACACTGTGGCAGCGTCCGGCGTATAACCGGGTCGATTTCAAGCCTGATTTCTGTCTGCGTGAAACCGACGACTGGCTGGTGTTTCCGTATGAGCTGAAAGGCCTGACTGAGGAAGAAATCGCTGCCAATAAACCCTGGGTTGAGCCATTCCTGCGTAAGGCAGACCACTGAGGCTTATACTCAGTATTAATAAAAGTTATGCACCAAGGCAGTTGTATAGCCTTGGTGAATGCCGGAATTCCTGCGACAATGCGCCCTTCAACACTGAAGGGTGATGTCTGTGAACCTCGATCGTATCGATCTTAACCTGCTGGTCTACCTCGATGTCCTGCTGCGCGAAGGCAGTGTTACCAAAGCGGCACAACAATTGGGTATTACCCAGCCGGCGATGAGCAATGGTTTGCGCCGCCTGCGCGAACTGTTTGGTGACCCGCTGCTGGTACGCACCTCAGACGGTATGACGCCGACTGAGCGGGCACAGGAGCTGCAGCCGGTGATCCGTAAGGCGCTGGGCGAACTGGAGATGGCGTTACAGCCACTGGAAGAGTTTGACGCCCTGAGCAGCCACCGCGTGTTCCGCATTATGGTCAGCGATTACGCCGAATCGACACTGGTGCCGGAGCTGGTTAAGCGCCTGCGTACCGAAGCGCCGGATATTATCCTCGACGTACTGACCCCCTCGGATGTGACCTTTAAAGACGTAGAAGCCGGTAAGGTCGATATGGCCATTAACCGCTTTGACGAGATGCCACAGTCTTTCCACCAGATGACTCTGTGGCAGGACGACTTTGTCTGTCTGATTAACCCCGATCATCCGGGGATTCTCAATTTTGATCTCAATGCCTATCTGGCTTCCAAACATATCTGGGTAAGCAAAACCGGTATGGGTGCTGGTGTGGGTATCGACCCGGAGAAGGTGATTCGTCTGGGCTGGGTGGATAACGCCCTGTCAAAGCTGGGGCATAAACGCAAAATTTCGGTGTTTACCCGCCATTATCAGATGCCGGCGTTGCTGGCGCTGAATAACGATCTGGTGGCGACATTGCCGCGTAAGGTGGCCGATATGCAGGCTGAATCGGCCTCGCTGGTGGTGAAAGAGCCGCCGTTCAAAATCCCGCCGTTCGAGCTGAAAATGGCCTGGTCGCCGCTGTTGCAGCACCATCAGGCACATCGCTGGTTGCGTCGCACTATTGTCGATGTGGCGCAGTACTGCTGATTGCCGTTCGATCGGCCTTCGCTTGACGATAATCAACATCGTAATCAGTAGTGGCGGGTTAGACTGCCACTACTGATTGTTGCTGCGGATCTGCTGTCATGACCATCGAATTCCGCGATTACCGCCCGCTGGCGTTAGCGCAAATGAACCGTGAACACGAAGAATTTGCCAACCTGCTGAACGAGGCCGAACAGGCGTTGCTGATGGGGCGCGCAGGGCTGCCGTATTTACGCCGCGTGTATGAGCATTGTCAGCAGCACTTTGCACAGGAAGAGCGTGATATGGAATACCTGCGCTTTCCCGCCCTTGCATCCCACCGCCATGAACACCAGCGTATATTGCAGCAGTTTGCCGACGCCCTGGCAGGCTATGAAAGCAGTGACGATATGACCGGTGTGCTCGAATTTTTAATGGATGTAATTCCAGACTGGTTTGGCCGGCATATGAACGATTACGACCGGGCGCTATCGCAGTTTTTAGTGCAGCAGGAACAAAAGCAGGATCAAAAACGGGCGCATTAATAGGCGATTATTCACGAATAACCGCCAGCGCCGGATTATCCTGCAATAACGCGGCAATAATATCTTCTATCGCTTTATCCCGTTCCCGGGTATCGGCCTGCATAGGCAGATTTAGCGAGCGGGCAATGGGGTAGTCTCCTTCTACGGCAATATAGCCGGGGCCGATAAATACCTTACGGATATCAGCAGCGGCCAGTGTCAGTGCCGGGTGGTTAGCATGCGGGGCAATAAACAGTTGCCCATCGTCATAGCGCAGCAGGGTTTTAACCCGTTGCTGCTGATGATGGCGTTTATGTTCCCACCACTGCAACCACAACAGTAATGGCAGAGCCAGCGCGGTAACCGGCCAGAGAACGGCCGGAGGCTGATCACTGCTGACCAGCCAGGCAACGAGGAAAGCGATGCTGTAAAACAGCAACATTTGTAACATCCGTACCTGACGTGGGGCGCTGACGGTTAATTCGTAAGACACTATAAACCTCCTTGTTAATGTTGGCAGAATGCCGTGTTAATCCAGCGAGCTTAACCCTGACCCAGCGAGCTTAATTGTAGTCCCAGGCAATGCTTTTCGCCTGCCGCGAGGGTAATTACATCGGCAAAGGCATTGGCGGTTTCTACACAAAACATCCGCACCCAGGCATCCGCTGCAAACTGGCTCAGACGCAGGCTTTTTTCAATATACGGGTTCCATACCACGGCACTGGCGCTGCCACAGGATTGCAGTAATAAACGTTGTTGCGGGCTGATTAAACGTAAGGGACGCGTGGCATCGTAAATACGGTCGGTTTCACCGTTAAAACGTACCGGCCCCTGCTGAGTTTTCTCGCACCAGCCTTCTAAGGTTTCGATATAACGCTCACCTTCAAAGCCCAATACCTGAGTGACACGTACATCGTCGGTGGGGAAATAGGTATGCAATGCCTGGCTGAAACATACCGGTTCGGTTCCGTTATTCTGGCTGATTAAATTAACCGCCAGACTGTCAGCGCGGAAAATAAACTGCGCCTCAGCGTTCAGCTGCGCTGCCCATTGCGGATGCTGGTGATCATTTAATGTCAGCGTAATTTCTACCCGGTCGCAGGCCTCGTACAAATTGCTCAGCTGCCATTGCCGTGCACGGGCAAAACCATGGGCCGGTGCCTGCTCCGGATTAGTAATGGTGGCTTTTACCGCCGCCGGATTCATCGCCGCACTGCCAAACCACGGCCAGCAAAGCGGAATGCCGCCGCGCAGCGATTGGCCCTGTTTGTATTCCGCCTGCTCGCTCAGCCACAGCCAGTTGTTCTCACCTTCAGGCGCGTAATGAATTAACTGCGCACCCTGTAATAACAAATCGGCGCTGAACTGCGGATGACGGATTTCCAGACAGGTAAGCTCATCACGCTGCACCGCTTTAACAAAAGGGCTGTGAGCCAGTACCCGTGAGGCCGCGGAGGCAGAAGAGGCAGAAGAGGCAGAAGAGGCAGAAGAGGTAACCGGGTGAGATGACAGAGAAGGCATGGTTAGCGCTATTCCTTAGGTATTCGCTCAGACACAGCCCTGAACTCAGGGCGCAGACAAAGCATTAATATAAACGACGAATAGGCCTATAATCGCATAATTCTTTATTTTTCGGTTATCCATTTGAACACAGTTCCGTTTGCCAAAAGCGCCCTGAAAGAAGCCTTGCTGGCCGCCCTTGACGGCGAAATTGCTGCGGCGCTCAATGCCGCCCGCCAGGCGCAGGAAACCGCCTCCCACGAAGGTAACAAACCGGAAAATCAGTACGACACTCTGGCGCTGGAAGCCGCTTATCTGGCCCACGGCCAGTCGGAGCGTATCCGCGAACTGCAGGAAACCCGCATCCTTATCGGCCAATGGCCGGTGCCGGACTTCAGTGAAGACGACACCATCGCCTCCGGCGCATTGATTCAATTACTGGATGCTCAGAACAACGGTGCGCAGCAAAATCAGCGCTGGTTGTGGATAGCGCCGGTTGGCGGCCGCCAGCTCGTGGCAGAAGGACGCACTATCGCCGTGCTAAGTACTCAGGCACCGCTGGCGCAAACACTGATGCGTTTGAGTATTGGCGACGAAGTAGTTATGGGGAAGGAGCGCTGGGAAATCGGCGGGGTCTGGTAAGGGCAGGGCGGGCATAAAAACAGCAGTACGTTTGGTGAAGCAAGACAGTGTTAGATTCATGATGCTGCATCGATGAGTGTCGTAAATAATAAAAGTTCATCGTGCTTAATTGTTATCCAGTAATTTATCGGGCTTGTGCAATCAGCCTGATACCCCCTGAGTTTCTTCAGCATAGCTAGGTAGTCATAACTGTCCTGTATTGTTCTTATGGCTTTTCAACAGTCGGTAATCTTAGTGACAGGGGCTGTAAAAGGTCAGATGTACTTGAGTTATATGTGCTCTATTGTACCCACTGGGCCTTATTTTACCCGATATGACTTCGACATTGCTCACATTACCCGTTTCTAGGGGTGTTTTTTTAGGCATGAAAATTGCCGAGTTTTAATTTACGTAGCTGTTTCACAGCCCTGTGCTGCTTTGAGCTTCGTGGTTAGGGTGCAAGTTATAAGTTGGGAATTTAGTGGATGGGCGATTCCTTTTTGGAATAGCTTGATTAGTCGTCGGATATTGTCGGGAGTAGGTTATGGGGCATAAGAAATATGAAAACCCACAAAGGAGAACGCCAGGCTTTGTGAAGGGGGTTCAGCCTCAGGGAAGAGTTGTCAGGAGGCGTAAGGATGTCTTTGCTGATATTGGTGCTAATAAAAGTATTGGTGATGTAGGTAAGCCTGTACACGCTAAAGACCGGCCGGAGTTCGATATTTTTCCCATCGGATCCAATAAAAAAAGTATCCTGTCTATGCAGGCTGCAATACAGGGAATGACTCCCAGTCCTGGCGCTGGAGATAATGTTACGTGGACGCCCCTGACTAAGCGAGAAGTTATTGGAAAGCGGACTTTTTCTCAGCCTGACCAGGTGTTTGGTGGTCTTAAGAGGTTTACCCAGACTCGTTTTCGGAGTGGCAGTATTATTGAAGATCATGAACATCAGGCGAAAGGTAGCAGCAGTTGGGAGCAAGGTTCAATTCTGCATATGGATAGAAATAAACGGACTCAATATACCAATAAAAGTCGACGTCAGGGCATTACTGACCCGCTGCCAACTAAAACTAAATAAGGTGACAGTACCTTTACATGAAGTATTTCAGACGCTCAGCATTCGACTATACACTGGTTATGGTTGGAAATATGCGGTCTAGAAAATGGGATGAAACTCTATGATTCTTAAATCGCTATAAAAATTATAACAGCTATATGAATTTATATCTGGCCTGGGTGCTGTTTCAGACAAGCCTAAGCAGCTTAGGAATATTAGTAGATGAATCCATTTGTTGACCTCCTAGATGCTTCTAAAAAGAAGGCGACCGAATTAACTGGATCGGCCATAGAACCCGTTCGTAATAAAGCGCGTGAACTGTGGGCTAAAGGATTTCACGGAATTATTGATGATGCAAAAAACTTAGGTCAACATTCAAAGCGTGGCTTGGCACCTTCGGTAAGTAAAGAGCTGCAAGATAAGACGGCGCAATATTATAGTAGCTTACATTCCAGTGGAGTAATGCCTTCGAGTCATGTCCGCGTGGCAGCCTCCCAAACATTAACTAACCGGCCCGGAGCAAGCACATCTTTTGTAGGTATTGGTTTAGATGAAAATATTCCTACTCGCATGCTTAAAGATAAAACTCTGATGAGCGCGATTACTAAATCTGAAGCTGAAGATAATTTTTCAATACGATCAAGAACCTGCGATCTGGTTTGGGCAGCATCCGATCCGAACTCATCAGAGCCAATTACAGGACATACCCCGGCGATTAAGAAGGCGGAAGTAAAAGGAACAGCCGAAGCGCTAACAGCTGAACATAATATTCGTGACCAATTACGAGAGAAGGCGATTGATAGAACCTTGGCGGATGCATCTTCTCCTGCAGCCATGAGAGACACTAGGGTTATGGCATCTCTGGCTACAATTAAGTATATGAGCAGCCCGGCTGAAGAATTAGAAACTAAACGAGCTGCAGTGCAGGCACTTCCTACACCACGATTTGCTGCCATACTAGGAGCTGGAAATCGAGATGTTAGGCAGAACAGCGAATTTAATGCGCTGAAAGCGCATATACAAGAAGCACGCGAAACAAAAAAATGGGAAACGGCATCAGCGATGACCCGTGACCCTCGTCTTGCTAATTTAGTTCCTAATATTACCAGACGCTACTTAGCTGCTACTGGTAATGATCCAATCAAAGCAAGGGATAGCTTTAGATCAGATTTGCACGGATCTTATTTAGCTGCTCCACCTGTTAATCGGGCAAAAACATCTCAAACCGATGATTTAACAACAAATTCCTTGCACAAAATGGCTACCGCTCCAGCAAAAGGGCGACCTAGAGCCTTGAGTAACCCAAGAATGTTGGCCCCAAAAAAGCCGCAGAATAGCCGTGGTGATCATTAGCCTTCAAGTTATAGCCGACAAAATTAATGTTAAATATAGAATAAATAAAAACTCCGGACAGAACCCGGAGTTTTTTTAATCGCCAGCAGCTGACTGAACCAGATTTCAACACCACCTGACTTCAGTCAGAAGCCGCCAGCAAAGGCAGCGGCCATTATTTCAGATAATAACGATCCGCATTCATAACCTTCCCCCAGGCTTTAACAAAGTCTTTTACAAACTTCTCTTTGTTATCGTCCTGAGCGTACACCTCGGCGTAAGAGCGCAGGATGGAGTTAGAACCAAACACCAGGTCGACACGGGTCGCTGTCCATTTCACATCGCCGCTTTTACGCTCAACGATGTTGTAGGAGTTTTTACCCGTTGGCTTCCAGCTGTAGGCCATGTCGGTGAGGTTCACAAAGAAGTCGTTGCTTAATACGCCTTCTTTATTGGTGAACACACCGTGTTTGCTGCCGCCGTGGTTGATGCCGAGTACGCGCATACCGCCGACCAGTGCGGTCATTTCTACGGCGGTAAGCCCCATCAGTTGCGCACGGTCGAGCAGCAGTTCTTCCGGCATTACTGTGTAGTCTTTTTTCACCCAGTTGCGGAAACCATCGTGGATCGGCTCCAGCGGTTCAAAGGATGCTGCGTCGGTCATCTCGTCGGTGGCATCACCACGGCCCGGTGCGAACGGCACAACAATATCCACGCCACCGTCTTTGGCGGCTTTTTCAACCGCGGCGCTGCCGCCCAGTACAATCAGGTCGGCCATGCTGACGGGTTTGCTTAAACCGGCCTGAATGCCTTCCAGCACTGTGAGTACTTTCTGCAGACGCGCAGGTTCGTTGCCTTCCCAGTCTTTTTGCGGCGCCAGGCGGATGCGGCCACCGTTGGCACCACCGCGGTAATCGGAACCACGGAAGGTGCGGGCGCTGTCCCAGGCGCTGGCAACCAGCTCGGATACGCTCAGACCAGAGGCCAGAATTTTGGCTTTAATATCGGCCACTTCGGCCTCGCTCAGTGTGTAGTTCACCGCCGGTACCGGGTCTTGCCAGATCAGGTCTTCGGCCGGTACGTCGGCGCCGAGATAGCGGCTTTTCGGACCTAAATCGCGGTGGGTCAGTTTGAACCAGGCGCGGGCAAACACGTCTTCGAAGTAGGCCTGATCGTTACGGAAACGTTCGGCTATTTTGCGGTATTCCGGGTCGATCTTCAGTGCCATATCGGCGTCGGTCATCATCGGCATACGGCGGATGGACGGATCTTCGACATCCACGGGCATGTCTTCTTCAGCGATATTCACCGGTTGGTACTGGTGGGCACCGGCCGGGCTTTTGGTCAGTTCCCAGTCGTATTTAAACAGCAGGTCGAAGTAGCCGTTATCCCATTGGGTTGGTTTGCTGGTCCAGGCACCTTCGATACCGCTGGTGACGGTATCGCGGCCAATGCCGCGGCTTTTGTGGTTGTTCCAGCCGAGGCCCTGCTCGTCAACGTCGGCGCCTTCCGGGGCAGGCCCAAGGTTGGCGGCATCGCCATTGCCGTGTGCTTTACCCACGGTGTGGCCACCGGCGGTTAAGGCAACGGTTTCTTCATCGTTCATGGCCATACGCTCGAAGGTGACGCGCATATCCTGAGCGGTTTTCAGCGGATCGGGGTTACCATCCACGCCTTCCGGGTTTACGTAGATCAGGCCCATCATCACGGCGGCTAATGGGTTCTCTAAATCGCGCTGACCGCTGTACCTTGTTCCTTCGCTGCCGCTTGGTGCCAGCCATTCTTTTTCTGAACCCCAGTAGGTGTCTTTTTCCGGATGCCAGATGTCTTCACGGCCACCGGCGAAACCGAAGGTTTTAAAGCCCATGGATTCATAGGCCATATTACCGGCAAGAATCATCAGGTCGGCCCAGGAAATCTTGTTGCCGTATTTCTTTTTCAGTGGCCATAACAGACGACGGGCTTTGTCGAGGTTGCCGTTATCCGGCCAGCTGTTCAGCGGTGCAAAACGCTGGTTACCGGTGTTGGAACCACCACGGCCATCGGTTGTGCGGTAAGAGCCGGCGCTGTGCCAGGCCATACGGATCATCAGGCCGCCGTAATGGCCCCAGTCGGCTGGCCACCAGTCCTGGCTGTCGGTCATCAGGGCTTTCAGGTCGCTTTTCAGGGCTTCGAGATCAAGCTTTTTGAATTCTTCGGCGTAGTTGAAATCGTCGCCCAGAGGATTGGTCTTGCTGTCGTGCTGATGGAGGATGTCCAGATTCAGTGCGTTGGGCCACCAGGCCATATTGTCGTTGCCGGACGTGGTGTTACCACCATGCATGACCGGGCAGGTGCCTGCCGGCTTTCCTTGGTTGCTGTTACTCATGCGTATCTCCTCGTTAGCGTTTAACCGGCGTCTGTCATGGCGCTGGCTGACTGTGTTGTGACGGTACAGATACAGACTAGGGGAGAAGTACGCGCTTGCCGAATTAGTTGTGGCAATACGTTTCTTAGTCAAAAACTATCGAACTTTTTAAAAGAAAGGATTACTGACTATCGTTAAGCCATTGAAGGAGATTGAGGGCAGCAGGCTGAGGGAGTTAGGTTGGTGAGTCAGGCTGGTTTGTCGGTAGGGGTTGCTGAAATCTGTTACGGGGTTGGCAATGTGCCGGGTCAGGTAAACACAACAGCGACAGCCGCAGATAAAACACCTGCCCCGGATGGGGCAGGCCGATAACGCTCAGTCGAGCAGGAACTCCTGCCATTCGCTGAGCAGTTCTTTAAAGTCGTCGAGGCCACAGGCGGCAAAGGATTCGGCGTCGTAAAACTCCAGATCTTCGCCTTCCAGCTCCTCCAGTGAATGATCCTGCAGCAGTACCAGGGCAATCACCTCGGCATCGTCACGGGTCAGACGCAGTAAGAAATCGCGCCCCTGCCACTGAAATTCACTCTGTTGGCCCTGTTCCAGGCTGGTAATGGCCTGCAACAGACGGCTCAGCTGCTCGGTATCGGCACCCAGTTCGTCGGTGAGCCAGAGGCCAAAGGCTTCGTGGTCCATCGACAGGCGTGCGCAGGGCAGCTGGCGTTCATTGTAGAAAAAACGGTAATCCATAAAGGGTCTTCGTGTGGTCAGTCGTTGTCGTCACTCAGGTCGGCGCCAGCCAGTGGCCAGCCGCCCAGATCTTTGTAGCGATTGATAATAAAGCAGAACAGTTCGGCGGTTTTGTAAGTGTCGTAAGCGGCACTGTGCGCAGCGCTGTTGTCAAAATCGATGCCGGCCATTTTGCACGATTTGGCCAGCACGGTATGACCGAGGGCCAGCGCGGCAATGGAGGCGGTATCGAAGGACGAAAACGGGTGGAACGGATCGCGCTTGATATCGTTGCGGGCGACGGCGGCACGCAGGAAGCCATGATCGAAGTGGGCATTATGGCCGACCAGAACGGCGCGGTTACAGCCGTTGGCTTTGATCTCACGGCGCACGGTCTGGAACATGGCGGTCAGGGCGTCGATCTCAAATTCGGCATCGCGTTCGGGGTCGAACGGATCGATGCCGGTAAAATCGAGGGCTTCCTGCTGCAGGTTGGCACCATCAAAGGGATGAATATTGGCGCTCAGGGTTTCATTCGGATGCAGATAGCCATCCTCATCCATGCGCAGTGTGACCATGGCGATTTCCAGCAGGGCGTCGGTTTCGGCATCGAAGCCGCCGGTTTCAACATCGACAACCACGGGTAAAAATCCGCGGAAGCGCTGTGCCATCATGGTTTTTTCCTGTTTCTCTTCACTCACCCTCAGTACTCCAGTTTCCAGCGCAGGGTTTCGCCGGCACGCAGCGGCACAATAACATCACTGCCGAATGGCAGCTCGACCGGCGCCTGCCAGTCTTGTTTGATCAGGGTAATTTCGTCGCTGTTACGCGCCAGACCGTAGAAGTCCGGGCCGTAATGGCTGGCAAAGCCTTCCAGTTTATCCAGCGCACCGAGGTCTTCGAAGATTTCGGCATACAGCTCAATGGCGGCGTAGGCGGTAAAACAGCCGGCACAACCACAGGCGTTTTCTTTGGCGCCCTTGGCGTGTGGCGCACTGTCGGTGCCGAGGAAGAATTTGCTGTTGCCGCTGGCGACCACATCCTGCAGCGCCTGCTGGTGGATATTGCGCTTCAGAATCGGCAGGCAGTAGAAGTGCGGCTTAATTCCGCCAACCAGCATATGGTTACGGTTGTAGGCCAGATGCTGCACGGTGATGGTGGCGGCAACGTTGCTGCCCTGGCTCTGTACGAATTCGGCGGCGTCTCTGGTGGTGATGTGTTCGACCACCACTTTTAAGGTCGGATGACGGCTGACCAGCGGTGCCAGAATGGTATCGAGGAATTCTTTTTCGCGGTCAAAGATGTCGATGTGGTTCTGGGTGACTTCACCGTGCACCAGCAGCGGCATGCCGTTTTCGGCCAGCGCAGCGGCGATATCATCGAGTTTGCCGAGATCGGTAACACCGGAAGCGGAGTTAGTGGTCGCTCCGGCCGGATACAGCTTAACGGCTACAATGTTGCCGGCTGCCTTGGCTTCAGCAATCATTTCCGGGGTGGTATTGTCGGTTAAGTACAGCACCATAAGAGGGTTAAATGTCAGACCCTGCGGTACGCGCGACAGGATGCGGTCGCGGTATTCCAGTGCCTGTTCGGCATTCATCACCGGTGGCTGCAAGTTTGGCATGATGATGGCGCGGCCCATCACCCGGGCGGTGGCAGGCACAGTATGTTGCAGCACGGCGCCATCGCGTACGTGCAGGTGCCAGTCGTCGGGGCGGGTAATGGTCAAACGGTCAGTCATGCTCTTCAACCTTCAGCTAAAATTGATGGGGCATTGTACCGAAAGCAGCCTTTAACCGCTTAATTTTTCTCGGAATTGGCCGATAACTCACTAAAGCCCCGAATTTAACAGCCTCAACCGGATGTCTATGCACAAACTAATTGCCTTAAGCTGCATGTTGCTCAGCGCTTTCTGCCAGGCGGATGCGGCGCTGGACTACGGCGGTGACATTGAAACCACCGACTGGTCGGTCAGTGGTTCGGTATTCGAGTGCCGTTTTGAGCAGACGCTGGCCGGGTATGGCCGCGCGGTGTTCTATCACGAGGCCGGCGAGGACGTTACTTTTCAGCTCGAAACCCTGAAGAACCTGATGTCGTACAGCCAGGCACGGGTCAGTATTCTGCCGCCGCCCTGGCAGCCGGGAGTAAAAAGCGAAGATCTGGGTGTGGCGCGGATTGTAAAAGACACGCCGAATCTGAGTCTGGACGCCACCCGCACCAATCAGTTTCTGCATGCCTTGCTGGAAGGCAAATGGCCTGCGATCAGCCACAAAACCTATTACGATCAGAACCGCTTTGTAAAAGTGCATCTGTCGGCGGTGTCGTTTCCGCAGTTTTATCTGGATTATCTGGAGTGTGTAAAACAGCTGCTGCCGGTTAATTACCGGCAGGTGGCGCGCTCGAAGGTGCTGTTTGCCAGTGGTGAAGAGCAGATCGATGCCCCCGATATGAAAATTCTCGACCGCATTATTTTTTACATAAAGCATGATCCGCGCATCTTTGCCGTGTATCTGGATGGTCATTCTGACAACGTTGGCCGCCGTTACGATAACCGCCAGACGTCCAAGGCGCGGGTTGAGGATGTGGAGCGTTACTTTATCAAGCAGGGCATCGATCCGGAAATGGTGACCACCCGTTTTCATGGTGACCGTTATCCGGTGGCCAGCAACAAAACCGCCGCCGGACGCGCCGAAAACCGCCGTGTAACCATCCGCATCGAACAGCGGGAAGATATGCCGATACCGGATAATCTGCTGTTTAAACCGAAGGTCCGCACCCAGACTACCGCCAGCGGCGACTGATACCAGCCGCGCTTTCTTTATTGCTCTTTTTAGTCCTCTTTCTTTACTGCTCTTTCTTTGTCCTTTGGGTACGCCTGTTGGCTATCCCGTGCACAATCAGTACAATACCGCCCCTTTCATTATTGCTATCCGCCGGTACGGGCTGTTTGCCCCCTGTGCGGCCAATCATCATCCTGGAGAATACCCATGTCAGACATCAAGAAAGTGGTGCTGGCCTATTCCGGTGGTCTGGATACGTCCGTGATCGCCAAATGGCTGCAAGAAGAATACAAGTGTGAAGTCGTAACCTTTACTGCTGACCTGGGCCAGGGCGAAGAAGTTGAACCGGCACGCGCCAAGGCTGAAGCTCTGGGTATCAAAGAAATCTTCATCGACGACCTGCGTGAAGAGTTTGCCCGTGACTTCGTATTCCCGATGTTCCGCGCCAACACCATTTACGAAGGCGAATACCTGCTGGGCACCTCGATTGCCCGTCCGCTGATCGCCAAGCGTCTGATCGAAATCGCCAACGCCACCGGCGCTGATGCCATTGCCCACGGTGCAACCGGTAAAGGTAACGACCAGGTGCGTTTCGAACTGGGCGCCTACGCCCTGAAACCAGGCGTAAAAGTGATTGCTCCATGGCGTGAATGGGATCTGACTTCCCGTGAAACCCTGATGGCGTACTGCGACAAGCACGACATTAAAGTTGAGAAAAAAGCCGGTAAGAAATCTCCGTATTCTATGGACGCTAACCTGCTGCACATCTCTTACGAAGGTGACATCCTGGAAGACCCGTGGAATGAGCCGGAAGAAGATATGTGGCTGTGGTCTGTGTCTCCGGAAAATGCTCCGGACGAAGCGGCTTATCTCACCATCAGCTTCAAAAACGGTGACCCGGTTGCCATCGATGGCGTGGAAAAATCTCCGGCCACCATTATGGAAGAGCTGAACAAGCTGGCCGGTGCTCACGGTGTGGGTCGTGTGGATATCGTAGAAAACCGTTACGTGGGTATGAAAGCCCGTGGTTGTTACGAAACTCCGGCCGGTACTGTACTGCTGAAAGCACACCGTGCGATCGAATCCATCACTCTGGATCGTGAAGCGGCACACCTGAAAGATGAACTGATGCCACGTTACGCCAAGCTGATCTACAACGGTTACTGGTGGAGCCCTGAGCGTAAAATGCTGCAGGCGGCTATCGACGAAACCCAGAAAGTTGTTAACGGCGATGTGCGCGTAAAACTGTATAAAGGCAACGTGATTGTGGTTGGCCGTCGTTCAGAAGACACTCTGTTCGATGAAAAAATCGCCACTTTCGAAGACGATGCCGGTGCTTACGACCAGAAAGATGCGGCCGGCTTTATTAAGCTGAACGCTCTGCGTCTGCGCACGGCTGCGAAAAAAGGCCGTAGCTTCCTGGATTAATTCCGGCGCTGTTGCTTTTCGCAAAAAAGAACCCGCTACGGCGGGTTTTTTTATGGGCTTTTTGAAGCTGTTTTCAGAACACTTCTGCATGCTGCTGGCATTTTATGTCGCAATAAATCCCTTGTTTGCTGATGGTCAGACTGATAAGTTTATTTTTAGCGTAGCGCCTTATTGATGATGGCCTGCATATCATGAAATGACTGCTTGTTAGGGATAACGATGCCGGTATTTTTCAGCGGAATAGCACAGTTACGGACGTATTTTTCTCAACCGGTTATTTATAATTTTCAGCGGCGGATATTTCTGGCGGTCATGCTGGGATGGCTGAGCGGCTGCACGGCGAATGTGTATTTTCACCCTCCGGAAGAAATGTACTTAGTTCAACCGGAAATGGCGGTGAAAAAGGATCATCAATCCTGATTATGCTGTGCGCTGATACGACCCAGATAACGTGGGTGGTGAATCAGCCAGCCACCAATAAGACCAATCAGACTGCCCAGTAAAATATCGCTGAAACGCGCCAGCATAAGGGTATCCAGCGGACTTTGCAGCGCCGTTACTTCGGCAAAAAGCAGTGTTAATGGCGTAATAAAGAGCATGGCAATGCCGTAATTACGCACCACCAGAACTTCAATCGAAAAACTCAGCAAACCAATAATCAGCACCAGCATCCAGCCGTTGGGCTGCAAGGCAAAAATCAGCCATGCGATGCCCAATCCCAGTGCGGTGCCGACGACGCGGTGTATTTTCCGTTGCCATACCAAACGAAAGTTGGCGCCCTGAATAATCGCGGCGCAGGAAATGGGGACCCAGTACGGATTATGCAGCTGTAGCGCGTTGGCTAATAACGATGACGCTGCAACAAAGACGGCGATAACCGTGGCTTCGGCCAGTATCCGGCGTGCCGGGGCAACGGCGCTGACTGGTGGTGTTGTTTCTGCTGGCAACAGCAGACTGTACAGCAGGGCAAGAATACAGGCTCCCGCGCTGCCGAGGCCAACCAGCAACAGTCTATGTGAAATCTGTTCCGTTTCATGAGGCAGAACGCTTGCCAACGCGGCAACCAGAATAAAAAAGAAACTTCCTGGTGGTGGCATGCTTAGCCAGCGTGTCAGAAAGGTACTGGCCATGGTTATCAACAGCAGCATCAGGGCAGCACTCAGAGGACCTGAGCTGATGCTGGCGAGTAAAAAACTGAGCTGAAAACCAAGGCTGCAGGCCAGCAGTGTCAGCAGACGGCGACGCAATCCGGCGGCGGGCAGATACAGAATCACCAGCGCACCAACACAGCCGAGAATGCCGGATTTTATATCGCCATACAGTACACCCGCTAATGCAGGCAGTGCCGAACAACACGCGACCAGCAAGGGTAAATGCCACGGACGGGTGGTCGGATTAAGGTGCAGCAGGGCACGCATTTCCTGTTTTATGATGGACCAGCGTGAGGAACGCTGTGGCGAGGGCGGCATAGATTCAACCTGAGCATGCAAAGGACTATGATACGGCGATGAGGTATTGGCTTACAGAGGTTTTATGTCGTCTTCAGGGGACAATCATACCAGCGTTCAGCAGGCGGAAAACTGTTCAGAGGGTGCAGATGAGCAGCGTTGTCCGCTCTGCGGCGGGCTTAACCAGTGTGCGGTTGCAGCACAAACAGAGCCATCGGCTTGCTGGTGTTTTCAGACGGAAGTCAGTCTCAGTAAATTGCTGCACCAGCAGGCTGATCTGCCAGAAAATTATTCCAGGCAGACGTCCTGCATTTGTCCGGGTTGTGCATCGAGACTGATTTCAGAACACTCGCGGATACCATAAGGGCGGAATAATTCCAGCAGCTTACCGTTGCTTTTCAGTTCATCCATCAGTTGGTTGATCTCTTTTGCGCCAGGCATAAAACCAGGACGGATCAGAGCGGAGTGCTGATAGCGCTGGTCATAACGATCCGATACCAGAAATTCTTCACGCGCGCCGGGGTTATCTTTAAAAAAGCGATGCAGAAATGCTTTGCTCATGACTGCAATATCGCCATGCCGCTCACGCAGCAATGACAGATTTTTTTCGTTGGTCCAGGACAAAATCATCTGAAAATTCTGCCGCAGAAACTGTTCGTCGGCATTAAAGGCGGCGAAGCCGTAATGAAAACCGAGAATGCCGATCATGCGCTTATCTGAGAGGTCGGCAAAATATTGCTGGTTGCGGCCTTGTTCGGCCAGTGCCACATAGACTTCACCGTCAGTCTGATAGGGGCGGGAAATTTCTATGGGAATACCCTGCCAGCCCCAGGCCGGGTTCTCAAAAAAGATGACGTCATAATCGCCCATGGTAAAGGCCTGATAACGGCGCTTGGGTGAGATGGGCACAGGTACAAACTGATAATGACTCTGGTGCTCGTTAAGCAGCTGAATAAGGCTGATGGCGATGCCCTCATATTCTCCCTGCTCATTCTGTTCAACATAGGGAGGATATGGATAGATCCCGACTTTAACCTGAGCTTCCGGCTGTGCTGAGGCAAGCAGCTGCGGAGACAGTAAACACAGGGCCAGCCAAAGCATGATACGGCGGCTGGCACTGATCTGTCGGAAGGGGGATGTTACTTTGTAAGATTGCTTAACCAAGTCCTTGGCCTCTTTTGTATAAGCATTGTATACAGAATAGTCCTGTGTCCGGGGCTTGAAAAGATTTTACTCATCAAGCTCTGGAACGGTTCACACTAATTTAACGGGCCCGGCTTGGGAGCGGCTCTGCGCGCTGTTATAGTCCGGCCTTATTGTTGCAATTTATTGCTCAGATTCTTTGTTCTGATGTCCACGCAGGATGCCTGGTATGACCAATTCATCTCCCCAGACTTTATATCCGGACGCCGGCCCGGTGGCTGAAATCCCGTCAACTTTGAAGTTGATTGACAGTTTGCGCCTTAACGCCCAACTGGGTAAGAACAGCCACTTTTACGCATCGCTGAAGCGCCGTAACCTGCATATTCTCTGTGGTGTCCCGGTGGTGATTATTAATCTGATTCTGGGGTCGGTATTTTTTGCTCTGTTACAGGCCGAGTTGCCGGACTGGGGCAAATGGCTCAGTGCCGGTCTGGCATTACTGGCGGCCGCTCTGGGCGGTGTGCAGACTTTTTTTGATTTTAAGAAAAACTGCGCCGGTCATCGTGAAGTTGGTAACGATTATCTGGAGCTGGCGCGTGAGTGTGAGCGTCTGCTGGCATTATACGATGATGAACTGATGAATCTGCAGCAACTGGCTGTGGAGCTGCGCCGGCTGAATAAGGAATATGCCGAGATTAACGAGCGGGCCGAGATGTTTATTGTGTCACCACGTGAGTATGAATATGCCCGCCAGCGTTTGCTGACACGGGCACGATAGCGCTAGTCATCCCGGCTGCCGCTCTGTTGCCGGAATCGGAATCCACATAATAATAAGGACGACAGCATGCCAACTGAATGGGCTTATCAGAGTGCGACCCGCTTACTGGCGGCAATGGCCGCCGGACAACTGAGCAGCCGCGATCTGCTCGAATATTACCGCCAGCGGATCGAACGCTATAACCCGCAGCTTAATGCGGTGGTCGCCACCGCTTTTGACGCCGCGTTCCGCCGTGCCGATGAGGCTGATAATGCGCGCCGTGAAGGTGTGTCCTGGGGACCTCTGCACGGTCTGCCGATCACCATCAAAGATACCTTCGAAGTGCAGGGCATGCCCTGTGTGGCCGGCGCACCGGCACTGGCCGGACATCGGCCGGACAGTAATGCCTTTGCGGTGCAGCGCCTGCTGGATGCCGGCGCCATTATTTTCGGTAAAACCAATGTGCCGCTCTATGCCGGCGATATTCAGAGTTACAACAAGGTGTACGGCTCGACCAATAACCCCTGGGATGAAAGCCGTACGCCAGGTGGCTCGTCCGGCGGTGCCGCAGCAGCGCTGGCCGCGGGCTTTACCGCACTGGAGCTGGGCTCGGATATTGGTGGCTCGATCCGTACACCGGCGCATTTCTGTGGTGTGTTCGGCCATAAAGTTACCTACGGCATTGTTTCCAGCCGTGGCCATATTCCGGGGCCGCCGGGCATGCTGAGTGAACCGGATCTGGCGGTTCCCGGCCCGCTGGCGCGCAGCGCCGAAGATCTGGATCTGGCACTGCAGGTGGTGGCTGCTCCCGGGCCGCTGATGTCGGAGCACTGGTCACTCAATCTGCCGGCGCCACGGGCTAAGCAGCTGCAGGATTTCCGCGTGTTGCTGTGGCTGGATGATCCGCTCTGTCCGCTGGATGAAACCCTGAAGCCGGTGTATGACGGCCTGTACCAGCAGCTGCAGCAAGCGGGCGCGAAAGTGACGTACGGCGCTCCTGAAGGAATCTCACTGAGCCGCTTCTTTCCTGTGTATATGAGCCTGCTGGGCTCGGTGCTGGGCTCCGGCATGAAGCCCGGCCAGCGGCGTATGATGCGTCTGATGGGCGGCATGGCCAAACGCTTTGGCCGCTGGTTGAAAAGCGGGGCATACGGTGATGAATTTTTGCTGGGCATGGGGCAGAGCCATGCTGACTGGGTAAAGCGCAGCGAAGAGCGTCATCGCCTGACCGAGTCGTTCAGTAAGCTGTTTGAGCAATACGACGTGGTGCTGACGCCGGTGGCGATGACGGCGGCCTTCCGTCATTTGCAGGATGTCCCGATTCAGGTGCGCAAACTGGATGTGAATGGCGGGCAGCGTAACTACTCCGATATGTTTATGTGGATTGCTCCGGCCACCCTGATGGGGCTGCCTGCGACCAGCGCACCGGTCGGGCAGACCGCCACCGGTCTGCCGGTTGGCATTCAGATTCTGGGGCGCCGCTACGATGACCGCACGACCATTGAGTTTGCCCGGCTGCTGGAACAGGCGGGTATGGATTTCCGTGCGCCGCCGGGGCTGAGCTGAATGCCGGCAGGGGAGGATGGCAGCCTGCTGACTGTACTCTTTGCCGGGTTATCGGTACCGGCGTTGCTGACCTTATTGCTGTGCAGCTTTCTCGGTTCGTTGCTGACAGCGGCACTGGGCGTTGGCGGCGGGGCATTTCTGATTACGGTAATGGCCGGTATTGTGCCGCCGCTGGCACTGATTCCGCTGCATGGCATGGTGCAGCTGGGCTCTAACGGTTCTCGCGCCTGGCTGGCCCGGCGGCATACTCAATGGCCTAAGGTCGGTTGGTTTTTAGCCGGTGCTTTACTGGCCGTGGTGTTATCCGTACTGGCTTTGCACTGGTTGAGCGGGCGCCTGGACCCTGGTGTTATTCCGCTGTTTATCGGTCTGTTTATTCTCTGGCTGAGTTGGGGCAAAGTGCCGCCGGTTGGGCTGGGGGAACATCCTCTGGGGTTGTTTGCAGGAGGCTGGCTGACGACGCTGGCGACCATGCTGGTCGGGGCCACGGGGCCTTTGGTGTCGGCCTGGCTGGGACGCAGCGATGGTGACCGCTGGCAGTACACGGCCAATTTTTCGACCAGCATGAGCGTACAGCATCTATTAAAAGTCGTGGTATTTGGCTTTGCCGGTTTTGCCTTCAGCCAGTGGCTGCCATTACTGCTGCTGATGGTGCTGGCCGGTTATCTGGGTACCCGTGCCGGTCTGAAACTGATGGGCAGGATTCCGGAAGCCTTGTTCCGCACCTTGTTCCGCTGGGTGCTGACGCTGTTGGCGTTACGGCTGATCTGGGTCTGGTATCAGGGCTGACAAGCCGCTGCACTCAGACGCCGATATCTTCGTTCCATAATGTTGGCTGATCTGCAATAAAGCCGCGCATCAGTTCAATGCATTCTGCATCGTTGAGTATGGTCAGGCTGACACCGCGCTCGCGCATATGGGCCTCGGCGCCCATAAAGGTAACGTTTTCGCCGATCACCACCCGCGGGATGCCATACAGCAACGCGGCGCCACTGCACATATCGCAGGGAGACAGGGTGGAGTAGAGCGTGCATTCGCGGTAGTCGGCGGCGGTTAGGCGTCCGGCGTTTTCCAGACAATCCATCTCGGCGTGTAACACCACGCTGTTCTGTTGTACCCGGCGGTTATGGCCGCGACCGATAATCTGCCCGCCTTTAACCAGAACCGAGCCGATGGGAATGCCGCCTTCGGCCAGTCCTTTACGTGCTTCTTCGAGTGCGGCCTGCATCGCTTGCTGATCGTTCATAGGTTTGTCCTTTTGCCTGTTTTTGCTTTGGCCGGTTGCCGTTTTTATTGGGCTACCAGAGATCGCCGAAACGTTCGCGGTGGCTTAAGTATAAGCGCAGGTCGAATTCCAGCTGGTGGTAATCCGGTTCCATATAGCAGCACAGTTTGTAGAAGGCTTTGTTGTGTTCTTTCTCGCGCAGGTGCGCCAGTTCGTGTACCAGGATCATGCGTAAAAAAGCCTCCGGCACCTGACGGAACAGGGTGGACACGCGGATTTCGTGCTTGGCTTTCAGCTTGCTGCCCTGCACCCGTGAGACAAAGGTGTGCAGTCCGAGGGCGTGATTAATAACGTGAATTTTGTCGTCATAAATTACTTTGCTCAGCGGTGGAGAACTGCGCAGGTGGTCGTTTTTTAACGCCATGGTGTAGTCGTACAGCGCACGTTCGTTATTCAGGCTGTGACTGTGCGGATATTTTTTCTGCAGCAACGGACCGAGTTTACCGGCTTCCAGTAACTCGGCGGCCTGGCGTTGCAGATCGGGGCTGTAGCCGTTGAGATAGTTTATCTGGCGTTGTTTCATGGGTTCCTGTTCGTTACCTGGTTAACGACGTGCCTCAGGGATTGAGGGCATGGTTACGGCACAGCTCAATCCAGGCCTGAATACCGGCGCTGCGGTATTTCTGGCGGTGCACAATCATATACAACTGGCGGCTGAAGTCGCGTTGCGGGACTGTTAAATGCACCAGGCTGCCACGGCGGAAAGCATCGGTGAGGGTAATCTGCGACAAACAGCCAATACCGAGCCGCGCTTCCACCGCACGCTTAATGGCTTCGGTGTGCTGTAACTCAAGGGTGATGTTGAGGTCAGGCAGCAGGCCGTGCAGGGCGCGGTCAAAGGCCTGACGGGTGCCGGAGCCGCTTTCGCGCAGAATCCAGCGGGCGGCGAGTAAGTCGCTGTCATCGATATGGCCCTGCTGTTGTTGCTTGTGCGCCAGCTCGTCGTCGGGGTGACAGAACACCGCCAGTTCGTCGTTATGCCAGGGAATCATTTCCAGTTCCGGATGATTCAGCTCGCCTTCAATCAGGCCGATGTCCAGCTCGTAGTTCAGCACTTTGTCGGCAATCTGGCGGGTGTTGGCCACATCCAGCCGCACCGGTGCATCCGGGTGTTCGGCCATATATTTCGCCATTAAACCCACCGCCAGATAATTACCGATGGACAGGGTCGCACCCACATTCAGCGGCCCGGCTTCGGCATGGCGCAGCAGTATCTGTTCGAAATCCTGTGCCTGAGCCAGCAGCGCTTCGGCCCGTGGGCGTACCAGCCGGCCCTGTTCGTTCAGCTGCAGGCGCTTGCCGACACGGTCAAACAGCTGCACGGCAAACTGATGCTCAAAGTCTTTTAACGCGCTGCTGGCGGCACTCTGCGACATCGCCAGTTCATCGGCGGCGCGGGTCAGGTTCTGGTGGTGGGCAATGGCAATAAACACTTGCAGCTGACGCAGGGTGTAACGCATGGCGGCCTCGGAGATGCCGGAGCCGGCATCGGGTTGTTATTCGGTAAAACCGAATAAAGTTATTCAGATAACTTGATTTGCCGATAGTCTGCCGTGGGTTACTCTGCCTGACAAGTTAAATTGGCCGCCAGGAACCAGCCATTATGAGCAATCTGATCCGCGAAACTGTTACCAGTGTGCATCACTGGAATGAAACCCTGTTCAGCTTTACCACCACCCGTAATCAGGGGCTGCGTTTCAAGAATGGTCATTTCACGATGATTGGTCTGGAAGTGGAAGATAAGCCACTGCTGCGTGCTTACAGCATTGCCAGCGCTAACTATGAAGAAGAGATGGAGTTTTTCTCCATCAAAGTGCAGGACGGCCCGCTGACCTCTCACCTGCAAAAGCTGCAGGTTGGCGATGAAATTCTGGTGGGTACCAAACCGGTGGGCACACTGATTACCGATAACCTGCTGCCCGGCAAAAACCTCTATCTGCTGAGCACCGGCACGGGGTTGGCGCCTTTTATGAGCATCATCAAAGATCTGGATGTGTACGAGCAGTACGACAAAGTGATTCTGACCCACGGCGTGCGCTGGGTATCCGAGCTGGCGTATCAGCAGCGTATTGAACATGAACTGCCGAATAACGAATATTTTGGTGATGTGGTGCGCGAAAAACTGATTTATTACCCAACGGTTACCCGCGAGCCGTTCCGTAATAACGGTCGCCTGACCGATGCGCTGACCAGTGGCAAGCTGACCCGTGATATCGGCCTGGCCGATCTGAATCCGGAAACCGACCGCTTTATGCTGTGCGGCAGCCCGGCGATGCTGGATGACCTGACCAGAATTCTCGATGACATGGGCTTTGAAGAAGCACGTGGCGGTAAGCCGGGGCATTATGTGATTGAGCGCGCCTTCGTCGAAAAGTAAGGCGCTGTTGCCAATGAATTCGCCGTCATAGCGGCAAGCGGGTAAGCCCGCCCGTTATCTGTTCTGCCGGAATCTTGGCCCGTCAGAACAGAGAACGGGTGGGCTTTTTTATTGCCTGCTATTCCGCTGCGTGCTCAAAACTGAGCAGCAACTGACGCAGCAGATCGTTCAGTTGCCGTTGTTGTTCAGGCTCTAATGCGTTGAGCAGACGTGCCTGCAATTGCAGATGGTGCTCAACTGCACGGTTAATCAGTTCGTGGCCACTGTCGCTCAGCTGTACCAGCAGGCTGCGGCGGTCATCGGGATCGGGCAGGCGCTCAATCAGGCCGCGTTGTTCCAGCCGGTTCAGACGGTTGGTCATGGCACCGGAGGTCAGCATGGCCGATTTAAACAGAACCGTCGGAGTTAAGCGGTAGGGCGGGCCGCTGCGCAGCAGGGTGGCCAGCACATCAAACTCACCACTGGCGAGCCCCAGCTGCTTATGCAGTTCGCTGATTTCCTGGCGGGTATAGTTTGCCAGACGCGATAGCCGGCCCACCGCCTGCATCGGCCAGATATCCAGGTCTGGCCGCTCCTGCTGCCATTGGTCAGCAATAAAATCCACATGATCCTGAGTCATAAGGTGTCGCTTTTCCTGTGTAAAACGGAATCTGTTCAGTGTGCCCGGGAAATATCTTAACGTAAAGATATTTGACCGGGATCGTCGTTAGGGATATCTTTGCTTGAAATATCTTAACATGAAGATAATTGGTGGGAAGAAATGACAGCGAGCAGTAAAGATATACCCGTTGGTTTGCCGCTATGGCTGATGGCCGTGGCAGCTCCTTTATTGTGGGGAACAACCTACGCGGTGACGCAGGCTTTTCTCCCCGGAGTTGATCCATTCTGGCTGGCGACGCTGCGCATCGTAGTGCCCGGCGTGATGATGGTATGGCTGGTGCCGCTGGCGGTGTGGCGCCGGCATTGGCTGAACATCGTGGTGCTCAGTGCGCTGAATATCGGCATCTTCACGGTGTTGTTGTTTGGTGCTATTCAGCGCTTACCGGGCGGCATGGCGGCGACACTGACGGCCAGTATGCCGCTGCAGTTACTGCTGTTGCGCGCGTTGCAGGGCAGGCTGCCGGCCCCTTTGCAGTTGCTGGCTGCGGTGGGCGGGATGGCGGGGGTTGGGCTGCTGGTCTGGCAGGCTCCGGCTGAACCTGACTGGACGGGAGTAGCGCTGGCTTTGGCGGCAGCGTTCTGCATGGCGCTGGGCGTGTTGCTGATGCCGGTTCTGGGGCGAGGTATCAAACCGCTGGTATTGGCCAGTGCGCAGTTGTTCAGTGCCGGTGTTGTGTTATTGCTGCTGATGCTGCTCTGGGGACGGCCGTTTCCGGCACTGGATACTCAGGGCGTGCTGGCGCTGGTCTGGCTCGGACCGGTTGGTATGGGACTGGGTTATTACCTGTGGTTCCGTGCTATTACCCTGATTGCCGTTGATAAGCTGGCCTTTATGGGGCTGATTAATCCGGTGGTGGCAGTACTGGCGGGTGTTCTGGTTATGGGTGAACTGATGAATATCAGTCAGGCTTTTGCCATTGCATTGGTGCTGTTCTGTGTGTTGCTGGCTCAGCATCCGGCGGCGCAGCGGCATTTGTCTGCAGCCAGGGTCAGTTAAAACTGGCACTGAAGCTGCAATGTCTCCGGTTAGTTAAATAAATCGTCGGATTTCCGGCGTTATTTGAATGATCGTGTGACAGGAGAATGACAATGCCCGGACAAGGTACCGTAGAAGATGTACTGCGCAGCCTGAACTTTGCTCAGGATGTCGGTAAGCAGATACGCGACGCCGGTTATGTGCTGGATAAAACAGAGCTGAAGCGTCTGCTGGCTGAACTTACCTCGGCGGTTGCCTCCAGTAAAATGGAGCTGGCTTTGCTGCAGGGTGTGTGTGAAGCCCGTGACGAAGAACTGATTCGCTTACATGAAGCACTGGTGTACAAAGGCAATCTGCGCCGCCGCGGTGATGGCTATTACAAAACGCTGGATGGCCGTCCTTATGGTCAGCCTTATTGCTCCTACTGCTGGGAAAGTAAGCAGCAATTACTGCATCTTCACAGCCGGATTCTGAGTAAAGACATCCGTATTTGTCCGGGCTGCAAAAATGAATATCAGGCCATCCGTACACCGTATCTTGAAGCGGACGGCATGACGGTTTAAGCCAGCGCACGCCGATCGTTGCAGCTGGGAGACAGAGTGTCTGCGCTGTTTGGCGGGAAAATGGCCGGACAGGTAGAGGCTGCTCTCGCACTTCGCTCAGGGCACGGCTATATTGGCCGCGCAATGTCTGGCGATGGAATCCGTATGAAGCTGCTTAACCCTGCTGTTCTGATTTTAAAGGTATCGTTACTGGTCCCGGTTCTGGTCTCAATGCTGTGTCCTGTTTTTGTGGCCAATGCTGAAGACACTGAGGCTGATGCCGGAGCCGGTAGCGAACCGACGGTGCTGGAAGAATTATTACCCGCCACCGGGCCGCTGAAAACCAAGCAGCAACCGGTTGATATGATTGCGGATGATGAGTTCAAACCAGCATTGCGTGACAACCTGCCGCAATTGGTTGAAAAAATTCAGGTTGAGCGCCTGGCATCCGACAGTCCTTATGTGATGCTCCCGCACCGGCCTAATTATGTGTTGCCTCTGTCTTATCAGGGCCGTCCCAGTGATCGTGAACAGAACCGGGTTTTGCAACATTACACCGGAGATCCTGACGCTGAACGCGAAGCTGGCAATGATCATCTGGAGGCGGTATTTCAGCTCAGTATCAAATACCGTTTGTCCGAAGGTCTGCTGGGAAAATTCAGCAGCATTGATGTGGCTTATACCAACCGTTCCTTCTGGCAGGCGTACAACGGCGATATTTCCCGGCCATTCCGTGAAACCAACCACGAACCCGAGCTGATATTTTCCTGGCAGCCACAAAATAAGTGGGTTGATTATTTTTCTCTGGCCATTAATCACCAGTCCAATGGCCAGACCAGCTCGATGTCGCGCAGCTGGAACCGGGTTATTGCCCAGGTCGCATCGGTATCGTCTACAGGGATCTATTCCACCCGGATCTGGTGGCGCCTGCCGGAAGAAAGTAAGGCCGATCCTTTTGACCCCGCCGATAATGATAACCCGGATATCGACGATTATATGGGTAACGGTGAATTCACCTATATCTATGTCATGGGCAACCACAATATCAGCACTATGTTGCGCAATAATCTGAACCCGGATAAAAACCGTGGCGCGATTGAAATCGGCTGGACCTTTCCGCTCAACCGTAAAATCAAAGGCTTTGTGCAGTATTTTAATGGTTACGGTGAAAGCCTGATTGATTACAACCGCTATCAGGAGCGTATTGGCGTCGGCATTAAACTCAGCGACTGGTTCTGAGCTGGCTGTATAACAATAGCGCGGTATAATCGCCGCGCATTCAGGCCGGAATTTCTATGATGTTAACCCTCGGACTTATTATTAATCCTTATGCCGGTATCGGTGGCGCCGTTGGTCTTAAGGGCAGTGACGGCGCGGACATCGTTGCCGAAGCTCTGGCCCGTGGCGCTGAGCGTAAAGCTGTATTACGTGCCCGTCAGGCGCTGGATGTTTTGACGGCATTAAAAGAACGCTGCCATTTTTTGACTTGTCCCGGAGAAATGGGGGCCGATCTGCTCACTGAGCTGGGTTTTTCTTACCGTTTGATCGACGCCGATATTCCGCAGGTGAATACCAGTGCCGAACATACCCGCCTGGCGGCGGCCGCAATGCTGGAGAATAACGTCGATTTACTGTTATTCGCCGGTGGCGATGGCACCGCCCGCGATATCTGTGCGGTTATTGGTGATACCTTACCTGTACTCGGTATTCCGGCTGGCGTGAAAATTCATTCGGCGGTGTATGGCATTACTCCGGCGGCTTCCGGTGAAGTGGTGCGCAGTCTGCTCGAAGGCGGACTGGTGGATATTAAAGAAGCCGAAGTACGTGATCTGGATGAAGAGGCTTTTCGTAATAATCAGGTACGTGCACGGCATTACGGTGAAATGCGTGTGCCTCAGGCCGGGCATTTTGTGCAGGCGGTAAAGCAGGGTGGCGTTGAAGTGGAAGAGCTGGTGCTGGCTGATATTGCTGCCTTTATCTGTGCCGATATGGACGATGATGTGTTGTATCTGGTTGGCTCAGGCAAAACCACGCAAGCGGTGATGGATGAATTAGGGCTCGATAATACTCTGCTGGGTGTGGATGCTGTCTTTAACCGCGAACAGATTGGTAAAGATTTAACCGCGGCTGACATACTCAGGCTATTGGCAGAATATCCGCAGGCTCAGGCGATTGTCAGTGTGATGGGCGGTCAGGGACATATTTTCGGCCGTGGTAATCAGCAGTTCAGTCCGGAGATTTTGCGTTTGCTGGGTAAAAAGAATATCCGCCTTATTTCAACCAAAACAAAAATTGGCGCACTGAATGGCCGGCCGTTAATTATGGACAGTGGTGATCCTCAATTGGATAAAGACTGGGCCGGGACCATTGAAATTACTACCGGTTATCGTGATCAGATTGTTCATACCCTGATTTAATCTGAATCCTGTAAAGCATAAAAAAACCGGTGTTAGCCCACTGCTGTCCCACCGTTTGGAGTGACATCGTGTCACTACAAACGGCAGCATTCATCGACTACTGTTTTTCAATCTGAAACGCCTTTCCGGGGCAAGCCCCTGGCCCCCTGCAAGGAGAGGTATCTCCTTACGATCCTCTCTTTTCGGCGCGTCCGGCTTCATCCAGCCAACTGCAATGATTATGCGGCACGCAAAACAATTCGCCCCGGAACGACACTTTAAAACACCAGCAATTTGTATCGTTCCGGGGCAGGGTTTTGCTCTGAAGGCCGCAGAATCATCTGGTTGTCTGGCGCCGCACGATCGCCGGTTTTAGTAATCCGCTCAGCCGTATTTCAACGGAAACCGTGTTGGAGACATGATGTTTAAAAAATGCGCTGGATCTGAAACGCGGTAGTGCGGTGATGGTTTTCTGCGCCTCTGGGGCCGCCGCAGAAACCGCTGATGTGTCTGGTCTGTCCGCAGGGATGCGGACAAGCGGCTCCGGCCATGGATGGCCGATGAGGCGCGCGGCCAGTAAATATCAAGGTTTCAAGGACTATTTTGCCGGAGCAAAATGAACAGCCGAAGGCTGGCGCGTAGCGCGAAGGGCAGGACGCCCGGAGTCTCACGGCCCAGAAAGCGCGAAGCTGGGGTCGGCCCGCCGGCAAGGGGATAAGTTCCCCTGGGAGGCATTGGGCCTGGATATCAAAAAATGCTGTTTTTGTCAGCTACGGTGCCGATTAAAAACTGTGGGACAGCAGAGGGTGTTGGCCGGTTTTTTATTGTTTTTCCGGGAGAGAATTGAGCCATCAGTTGACGACAAATTTCTCTACCGTCTGATTCAGACGCGCTGCCAGTTCTGCCAGTGCTGCACTGGCCAAGGCCGCCTGAGACGCCTGCTCATGGCTGGTGCTGGCCAACTCATTAACACGTACGACGTTGCGGTTAATCTCTTCGGCAGCATAGCTTTGCTCTTCGGCTGCAGTGGCGATCTGGGTGTTCAGGTCGTTGATGCTGCTGATGTTGCTGTAAATCACCTGCAGAGCTTCACTGGCTTCACTTACGCGGGCGATACCGGTTTCGGCGCGGTCACGGGATTTCAGCACGGTGTTGACCACTTCAGCGGTTCCTTTATTAAATTCGTTGATGGTTGCCCGAATAGACTCAGTGGATTCCTGAGTGCGGCTGGCCAATGTCCGCACTTCATCGGCAACCACGGCAAAGCCACGTCCCTGCTCGCCGGCACGTGCGGCCTCAATGGCAGCGTTCAGAGCCAGCAGATTTGTTTGTTCGGCAATGGCACTGATTTCACCCAGAATCGCGCCGATACTTTCACTGTCTTTCTGCAGTTTTTCGATGGCCTTGGTGGCCTCCAGAATTTCACTGTTGAGGGTTTCAATTTCGTGGCGGGCTTCATCCGAAATACTTTTTCCGCGACTGACCTCGCGATGTACTTCGTTGACCGCACTGGCTGCCTGATTAGCATTGCCGGCAATGTTCTGAATAGTTGAGGTCATTTCGGTCATGGCAGTAACCGCCTGGGCAACTTCTTCCTGTTGCTGATTGCTGGCATCGCCGACTTCACGGGTAATGGCTGACATCTCTTCCGATGCGGAGGCTACTTCGGTTGCACCGGATTTTACCTGCTCAACGGTTTCGCGCAGTGTGGCAATTAAAGCGTCAAAGGCATGAGATAAAATACCAATCTCATCACCGGAGCGGTGACCGATTAATTGGGTCAGGTCGAGGTCGCGGGCAATGCGCTGAATTTTTCCGGTAATATTCTGCACAGGCTGGTAAATCGCACGGGATACCAGAAAGGTCAGGGTTGCAACCACGGCGAAGGTTAACAGGATGCTCAGCGTGAGGGTTGTATATACCCGCTGAGTCATGGTTTCCATTTCACCGGTGATGTAGACCGTCAGCTCATCAAAAATGGTTTCGGTTTTATGGATGGTGCTGCGCATCTCGCCGCGCAGACCCTCTTTTTCGTTTAACCCCATCAGCTGCTCTTTATTGAACAGTGTGGTGAACTGATCCTGATAACTCCTGAGTTCCTGCTGAACCTGGCTGTTACCGGCCAGACTGCTGCGTTCCAGCGCCTGACTGAAATCGTTAATACCCGCTTTGAATTTATCCATATAGGATGGGTCGCTGCGCAACATAAAATCCTTTTCATGGCGGCGCAGCATCAGCATGTAATAAAGCAGCTCATAGTCTTCGGAAGATTTTGCCGAGGTTTCGATATCATGTACGGCTTTGCGCAGGCCGCCATACAGACCGCTTTTAGGGTCCAGACCGATTTCCTGCTGAGCAGCGGCAAGGGTATCAAATATCTTGCGGTAACCATTCACCTGGGTGCTCAGTTGCTGGACCTGAGTGGTATTCAGACCCAGCCCCCGCATGTGGCTGTTCAGTTTCGTGATGTCATCCTGAGTTTTATCTGCGACGGTGCCGAACTGCTGGACATACTTCATATCCTTGCGTGCCAGAAAATCCTTTTCATTACGGCGCAGCAGCAGAATATCGCCACTCACCGTTTGCTGTTGATACAGCACATCAGATAAAGCACCAAGGCGGGAAAACTGCTGTACGCTCAGTGCTGATGTAATTATCAGGCCAAGAACAACCAGCACCAGAATCATGCTGTGTTTACTTTTAATGCTGAAATTGTCAATAACCATGGGGTTAACCTTTATGTAGCTATGACAGAAGACTAGAACAACTGCCGTAGGGCGCCAGTTGTATGCGGTATATGGCAGGTTTTGGCTGCGTATCGCTGTTTCCGGTGTAGCCATTGGCATGGCAAGTCCTAGGGAGTACGGATATATCCCTGCTAATTTAATACGTAAGTACCATAATAAAAAATAACAGGGCCTTACCATGTCGATTATTACTCACGCCAGCCGCTACCGGCGCACCGGTTTTTGTATTCTTTCTGCTTTGACACTGCTCCCCCTGCAGGCTGTTGCTTTGCACAGCATTCCTGCTGCAGATGAGGTGCTTATCAGAGAAAAAGTCGTTGCCGGTCAACAGGATAAGGTCTTTGCCGCTGCCTCTGGCCGCGAGCTTGGATTCCGTGGCTTCAACGTATCCGGTGAAGTGAAGCTGGCAGAATCGGGCTTTAAAGCCTTTAAAAACAGTGAAGATGCGCAGGTCAGTCTGGGCTTAATGAAGGACAAAACCGGTGCCAATCTGATTCGCTACACCCTGGCATGGGAAGGTGTGCAACCGCAGCCGGGGCAGGTGGATGAAGATTATCTGGCGGCGGTCAGCCAGCAGATTGCCATCGCAGCGGACCTCGGACTGTATGTGCTGTTGGATTATCACTCGGATTTATACAGCCGCCATACCTTTACGGCCGATTCCGGCGATACCGGTAATGGTGCGCCGCGCTGGGCGGTAAGCGATGTTTACGGCAAGGATGATTGTGGTCTGCCCTGTCAGCTGACCTGGGCTGCGCACAAGCAATCCGATTCGGCGGTACGTAATGCCATGCGTGGTTTCTGGGCTGACCACTGGGCGCTGAATCAGGATCTGGCCGATATTGAACTCTATCTGCCAGCGTTGGATCAGTGCGTGGATATTGCTGGTGGTCAGGCCGGGAATTCGGTCACCGTTGGCGGCTGGAGCTGCCATGGCGGTGCTAATCAGCGTTGGCATTATCGGCAAGATGGCACCTTACGCAGCCTTACGGACACGGGCCAGTGTCTGGATGTAGCCGGTGCCAAAACCGCAGCGGGTACCGATATTCAGGTGTATCAATGCAATGGCAGCAGCGCGCAGCAATTTATGGCGGATGCTTATGGCCGCGTACACGCTGTGCTGGACCTGAATAAATGCCTGAGCCTGAATAACGGTAATGTGCAGCTGGATGAGTGTGTGGCAGCCAGTCAGGTTGCAGACAGCCATCAGCAGTTTCAGCTGCGTGATGCCGCCACCGGCCTCTCTCTTATGCCGCAACTGGATTTTGTCCAGAGCCAGTTTGTCTGGCAGCTGGGGGAAATGCTGAATTATCTGCAGACACATCTAACAGCCGCACAGCGGGCGATGATTATTGGCGTTGATCCGGTTAATGAGCCCTTTGACGGTGGCATCGGCAATATGAGCTATGCCGACTGGGATAATGAGGTGCTGTGGCCATTTTATCAGCGTGTGCGTGCAGAAATGGATCAGCGCGGCTGGAGTAATACCCCGGTGTTTGCCGAGCCGATGGTGTTCTGGAGTTCTATTGCCGGAGCCGTTGCACCGGCAACCGGTGGCCATCACTTAACCTATCAGCCCGGTGATGGCTTTGTTTTTAACAGCCATTTTTATGATCAGGCCCGTATGGGCGTTAATGATTTAACCGTGGCGCGTAATGGCAGCTATTTTTCCAATATTGACCAGATCCGTGACGAAGCCCGTTATCTGAATATTACGCCGTTTTTATCGGAGTTCGGTATGTGGCTGGACGGTTGGGGACATACCGATACCGAGCGGGTGGTAAATGCCACCTATCAGGGGATGGAAAGCTCAGATCGTGTTTCCGGTAAAGACCGGTATGTGGATTTTTACACGCCTCTGATCAGCGGTACTCAATGGCAGTGGGATTATTATTACGACAATCATCAGGAATTACAGAATGGTAATCCTCAGCGCGTGATGACCGACGATGATGCCTGGAATGGCGAGAATTTTTCCGTCATCCGTGATTATGGCCAGAACTACAATATTAATGCCGAACTGGTACAGCGTGCTTATCCGCGTGCATTGCAGGGGGATCTTCTGCATTTCAGTTATGAAGGCCGGGTACCGGATCGTGCCGGCGACCGGATGAACTACCACAGTATCCGTGTTTCTTTACCGCCGTTATTTTCTGAACGTGAATTTCTGCGCAATACCGAATTTTCTTTTGCTGCCTGGCGCGGACGTTTAAGCGATGCGCCGACGGAAATTTACTGGCCACGGCATTTGGCAAAAGAACAACTTACTGTAATTACCGATGCCGATATTTTTCCGGCCGCGACATTATCGGCTGCGGTAACACAGCAAGCGGATGAAGTGGTTATGATTTCTGATCGCGGGGCTGGCACTGGCCAGCGGGTATTCATCTGGGATGATGTCACTGAAGGAGAAAATTCTGACAGTCTGCATTTTGCCCTGTTAATTCATGGGGATGCCGGGCTCAGTGGCGAAGAACTGGCGGATTTACAGGCAGGTATCCGCTATCAGTTAGCGCAGGGAAAAAGCCCGGTGTATCTCACCGGCAGTATGACGCATTCCGGCTATAGCGCCGACAAAGGAACTGCGGCCAATGGTTTTTCGCTGATTAATGCCCGCTCAGGCTTATGTCTGGATGTTGCCGGGGCACGCAGTTGGAACGGCACGAATGTGCAGTCCTATCCATGTAATGGCAGTAATGCCCAGCGCTGGTTTTACGATGCCAACAGTGGCTATCTGAAATCGGCACTCGGCAATAAATGTTTAGATCATGGAGGCCAGTTACGTGATAACGGTAAAGCTGTGATCTGGGACTGTGTAAACAGCGATAACCTGCGCTGGAACCTTCAGCCGGATGCTCAGGGTTATCAGCTGATTCCGCGCTCATCGGATGCTTATGCCCTGGATGCCTATGGCACTGAGGACAGTTCTAATGTGGGTCTCTGGTCACGTCATCAGGGGGCACAACAACGCTGGAAAATGCAGTTCTGAACTCTTTTTTGTGGGGCCATAAATAATAATTAAAAAATAAACTTATAAATAAAAACCACAAAAATGGAATAACTCATCATGACTTCTGCGTTACACAGATCCCGGATGCCGTATGGCTCCGGGAGGCGGCGAAAGCCGCTGCTTAAAGCTTTGTTTCCCGTTACAACCTTACTGCTTGGCAGTGCACTGACACAGCCGCTGCTGGCCATGAGTGATACTCCGCCAGCGGAATCGCCTGCCGGATTAGCTCAGCCCGGTCCCGGGCTTGGTAATCTGAGCTACAGCAGCAGTGAATTATTCACGCCGGTATCCTGGATTAATCAGGATAACGGCATCCCACCGACTTATGCTTTCCGCAAAGCTTATGGTGCTAACGTCGGCATGATGGTGGACGGATATTTTCTGACGTTATTTGCACCGGACAGCGGCTGGGGACCGGGTGGCTTCCTGCTGTACGACGTGTCCGACCCGCGCAATATCCAGCTGGTAAAACGCATTTATGAACCGGAAGGGCGTACCGGCGAATTCCGCGAAGCCCATGCCTTTGGTCTGACTAAAATTAATGACCGCCGTTATGTCAGCATGCAGACCATTAAAGGCATCGAAATATGGGATTTCACAGACCTTAACGACCCGCAGCAGGTCAGCAAGCTGGTTCTGCCGGGGGTGAATTCCGGTGACTATACCGCCGTTGCCTGGCAGCAGTGGTGGCAGGCGCCTTACCTCTATGTTGCCGCCTCGGATCAGGGGGTATTTATTGTTGATGCCAGCGATCCGGCCAACCCTGTTATTGCTAACCGCGGCAACGGCCGGCCGAACCCGGTACCTCCGGCTGAGCTGGGTGGTTCGCGCATCGGACCGATCTTTACGCTGGGCAACCAGATGGTGGTCACCAGCATGGATCAGCGTGATGGCTTTGCCAGCCTGGATATTTCCGATCCGCTCAATCCGCGCTTACTCGACCGTACACCGGACTTACCGCAGGGCTATTACGCCACCTGTTTCGATGGCAACAAAGTGCATGCCTCGGTGCGTGGTGCCGGCGCTTATATGGTCAGTTATGACCTGAGTAATCCGGGTAAATTTGTACTGGAAAGCAACAGCCTGCAGATTGATGAACAGCTGTATTGCGGTGTTCAGGACAACCACGTGTTTCAGGGGATCGAACACGCGGTGCATAAAGTGGATATCAGTAACCCGTTTAATTACACCGATATTGGCCATGGCTCCTTACCGGTCGCCAATGCCGATCATGGTCAGGTCGCGCCCTTTGGTAACCTGGTGTTTATCGGTAACGATCACGGCACCGGTAATGCCTTTATGGTGCACGATATTCACCCGGATACGACGGCTCCCTGGGTGAAGCAGGTGTCGCCACGTCCGGGAGCACTGAATCAGGCGCTGACCAGCCGTATTGGTATTGCCTTTGCCGACTCCGTCGATTTTGAAAGCATCAGTGCTGCGACTATTCAGCTGCGCCCTGTGGCAGAACCCGGCTCGGCACCGCTGGCCGGTACGTACAGTGCCTGGCTGGGGCTGGTGAATTTCACGCCGGCACAGCCTCTGGCGCCCAACACCGAATATGAACTGCGGGTCAGTGGCGTGAAAGATTATGCCGGTAATGCCCTGAGCAATCTGTACAGCAGCCGCTTTACCACCGGCAGCGCGACCAATGCCAGCCTGGCTTACCACTGGCCGCTGGATGGTAATGGCCGTGATGAGGCCGGTGGCAACCACGGCGAGCTCAGCAACGGCCAGTTTACGGAAGGTGGTCTGGCGCTGAATGCGGCAGGGCAGCTCAGTCTTGATGACGATGTATCAGGCATTCTGGGTGGTTCGGCCACGGTGTCGTTTTATTTAAAAACCACGCAAAGCGGCAGCAATAACGCCTGGCAGGCGCCGGGATTATTTGGCCGTGATAATGAGAACGGTACTGAAGACGTATTCTGGGGCTGGCTCGACAGCAACGGCCGGCTGCGCCTGAGTGCCGGTAACGATGCGGGTATCAGCACACCACAGGCTGTTAATAACGGTGAATGGCGGCATGTTGTGCTCAGCCGTAATTCTGCCGACGGTGCACTGAGTATCTGGCTGAACGGTGAGCGTGTTGCCAGTGGCAGTGCCCGCGCCGGTATTCTTGGCGGCGCCTGGTATAACAGCTATCAGACCTTAGGCCGCATTCTGCAGCAGGGGCAGGCGCTGCAGGGCGTTATTGACGATGTACGGGTGTATAACCGTGTGTTATCCGATAACGAAATCCAGACGCTGGCGGCAACGCCGGTGCTCAGTATCAATGCCGAGACCCGCGATATGCAGCAGCAGGTGAATGCCGCCGGCAGCTTCCGGGTGGATATCCGTGGCAGTGAAAACGCGTTAATCAGCTGGAATTTTGGCGATGGTACGGTGACGCCGTTCAGCAGCGCCAACCCGGTCAGTCACCAGTACAGCACGCCGGGTCACTACCGGGTGATTGTGACTATTCAGACGCCGGAGGGCGAACAAACCCAAAGCTTTGAGCATACGGTGACTTATCCGCTGACACCTCAGGCTCCGGCGAATTCAACCCCGGTCACTGGCGATGGCCAGCAGGTGTATAACGTCAATCCGGATAACGGCACTGTGACCGCCATTAATGCCAGCTCTCTCAATAAAGTCTGGGAAGTGGCTGTGGGGCGCGATCCGAAAACCCTGGCCATCGGTCCGAATGGCTGGATCTGGGTAGCGGTACAGGCTGACGATCTGCTGCTGGCACTGGACAGCGCCGGGCAAGTCCGCAAGCGTGTTGCCTTACCTTATGGCGACGGCCCTTACGGCATTGTCTTTACTCCGGACCAGAGTCTGGGTCTGGTAACACTGCAAAACCGCGGTCAGTTACTCAGCTTTGACCCTTATAGCGGTGCCGAACTGAACCGCGTTGCGGTGAATCCGGATGCCCGTGGTCTGGCGGTGGATGCTTACAGCGAACGGGCCTACGTGACCCGTATGCGCACAGCGATCAGTAATAACGGCACCGGTGGCGCTGAAATCAGTGTGGTGAACCTGAGCAGCATGACGGCGGAAAACAGCATTCTGCTGGCCAACGACACCAGCACCACCGACGCCGAAGACCGTGGCCGTGGTGTGCCGAACTATCTGCATCAGGTGGTGATTTCGCCGGACGGCCGCCGGGCCTGGGTGCCGTCAACCAAGGTGAATATCGAGCGCGGACCGGTGCGTGATGGCCGACCGCTGAGCCATGACAGTACCGTACGCACGGTGGTGAACCAGATTGACCTGAGCAGCGGCAGCGAGCTGTTTGCCGAACAGATCGACTTTAACGACCGCGATTCCGCTCATGCGCTGGCGTTCTCACCGCAGGGGGATTACGTGCTGGTGGCGCTGCAGGGCTCGAACACCGTTGAAATTGTCGATGCCTACAGCGGTGCGGTGCGTGGTGCGCTGAATCAGAGTGGCCTGGCGCCTCAGGGCGTGTATATCGATGCTGAGCGTCAGCGCGCTTTTATTTATAACTTCACCAGCCGCTCGGTCAGTGTGTTTGATCTGAAGGATGTGCTGGCATCGGTCAGCTTTGCGCCGGCAAAGGTTGCCGATATCACGGTGGTAGCCAACGAAAAACTGGAAGATTCGGTGCTGCGCGGCAAGCAGATTTTCTATAACGCCCGTGATCTGCGTATGAGCCGCGATGGTTACATGGCCTGTGCCAGCTGCCATATCGAAGGTCTGGATGACGGTGTGGTATGGGACTTTACCGACCGTGGCGAAGGTCTGCGTAATACCATCAGTCTGAAAGGACGTATGGGGCTGGGCCATGGCCGGGTGCACTGGACGGCGAATTTCGATGAAATTCAGGATTTCGAAAATGATATCCGCTACGCCTTTGGCGGTACTGGTTTCCTCGCGGATGCTGACTTTAACGCAAGCCAGGCGCCACTGGGTGCGGCCAAGGCTGGCAAAAGCACTGATCTCGATGCGCTGGCCGCTTATGTCGCTTCGCTTGAGCACTATGAGCGCAGCCCGTACCGCAGCGAAAACGGCAAACTGACGGCGGCAGCACAGAGTGGTGAAGCCCTGTTCGGTGAGGTTGGTTGTGCCGGCTGTCACAGCGGCGATACCAAGCGTGACGGACAGCGTCACGATGTCGGTACCATTCTGCCGGACTCCGGTCTGGGCCAGAATCAACCGCTGGCGGGAGTCGGCTTTGATACCCCAACGCTGCATGGCGTCTGGCGTACCGCGCCGTACTTCCATAATGGTCAGCTACCGACCCTGGAATCTGTGCTGGCATCCGGACACGGTGCCAACCGCAGCCTGAACAGTGCGGAGCAGGCCCAATTGCTGGCCTATGTACGCTCGCTCGATGGTGCTGAGAAACAATACTTCCGCATGCAGATGCGTGACTGGGATGAATGCTGGGTGGCCGAAGGTGTGGGTGACGATGCCAACATTGGCCGTTACCAGTGCGGTGACTGGAACGATCAGTGGTGGTATCAGGATCTGCTCGGTCGCTTCCATCCGAAACGGGCCGAACATTATTGTGCCAAAGGTCAGGCTGCTGACGGTGGCTGGTTCTCGCTGTGGAAGTGTAATAACAACGCCGATCAGCAATGGCAGACCGACGGTTACCTGATCCGCCTTAAAGCTGATCCGGGTAAAGTCGTGGATGCGCACCAGGGCCAGTTACGTGAAGTAAATATGTGGAGTGAAAACGGCAACAACAACCAGTTCTGGCAGAAGAACCCGTCTGACTTCCGGCATTTACGCCATGGCAGTGGTTTGTGTCTGACGGCTGTTGCGGTACAGCAGGACAGTGGTCTGGTACTCAGTGAGTGCCGTGTGGATGAGAAACAGCAATGGCGTGAAGACAGCGCCGGTCGTTTCCATCTGCTCGCTAATCCGAATCTGTGTCTGGATTATAAAGGGCAGACGCAGGACAACGGTGCGCTGGTTCTCTGGGCCTGTAACGGTGACTGGAATCAGCAGTTTATCCGTGACGGAGCACAGCTGACGACCCGCCGTAATACCGCTTTCGCTGTTGAATCAGCCGAAAATGTCAGCGGTGCCTCTGTGCGTATCTGGTCGCGTGATCATTTACCGCAGCAGCAATGGGTCAGTGAATAAGCAATACTGCGCTGAGTAAAATTTGCAGTCAGTCTGGTAAATTACCGGGCTGGCTGCGGGTTTAAGCAAGGCTGTGTTGAATAAAAATTGAGGAACAGCACGCTGTACGTTTCTATTACATAAAAGTTACAAATTCTAAGAGGATTGATAACATTGTTATTAATCCTTTTTTTATATAGGGGTATAAAATTCTTTTTTATTTTTTGTGGAATGCATGGTTTATGAAGTGCGAGTTTTGCCATCAGTCGGCATTAGCCGGAAAACCCATCACGGTTTCCGGAATCGGTATTGCACACCAGTCCTGTTATGAGCGTCATCTGATTGAACAACGTGTGTTTAAATCTCTGAATCTGCGTCAGCTGAATGCAACGGAATTGAATGAGCTGCAGGATCTGGTGCAGATTGAAGTTAATTCCCGTCAGTCGATTCATACCGAAATCGAACTCTGGTAGCCGCCCAGCAATTTGCCGGATAAAAAGCAACGACCTCTATGCCTCTTGGGCAATGTTTTATTCGGCGTATACTGATGCCATTACTAAAGATAGGGATACTGTCATGGCACAACCATCGGCTCATTTTAATCTGCCCACCAAACTGCTGCACTGGGGGTCTGCCCTGCTGATTTTTGCTCTCCTGGCGATTGGTATATTGCTGGAGGAATTACCCCGCGGGCCGGAAAAACTGCAGCTCGTTGGCCTGCATAAATCCTTTGGCGTAGTGGTGCTTATTCTGCTGATTATCCGCATACCGGTACGCCTTAATAATCCGGTTGCCCCGTTGGCTGGTATACCAAGGGCGGATGTGATTAAAGCCAAAGCCGTACAGGGACTGCTTTATCTGTGCATGCTGCTGATGCCTGTCAGTGGCATTCTGATGAGTCAGAGTGCCGGATATCCGGTTGCGCTGTTTGGTCTGGAGTTACCCACTCTGATAGGTAAGAGTCACGATATGCATGAATTCTCTGAAGGTGTACACGGCCTGACAGCCTGGGCTCTGCTGATCTTACTGGTAGCTCATATCGGAGCGGCGCTGTATCACCACATCAAGCTGAAAGACGACACGCTGAAACGCATGAGTCTGAAAAAATAACCAAACCAGCTCAGCATAAAAAAAACCGGCAATACGCCGGTTTTTTTGTCCGTTACGATCAGACCGAGCCAGCTCAGAACGGGCTCATCACCAGAACCACATCGGCATCGCTGATGGTCAGGGATTTCAGCATCATGCGCGCCATGGCTTCCGTCATATCCTGATCGCTCAGGGTGTAGACCGGCTGCTTGGTCAGCGCCGGGGTCAGCGCCTTCTGCGCCAGTGATATCAGCTGTGGCTGCAGGGCCGGAGCCAGGCCATCAATATCAAGCTGGCGGATGACCGGTTCTTCAATAAAAAAGCTGTAGCTGGCTTTGTCGTAGCGGATTTTGCCTTCCACGGTCAGTTGGCCACTGCTTTGCAAACCAATGCTGGTGGCAATAACGGCGTTGGTCTGCAGGCTCAGGCGGTTACCGCTGGGCAGCAGATCAAGCTTTGGATTACTCAGCGTTAACGTCACCATGCCCTGACTTTGTGTCAGGGGCATCTGGCTGTCTAACTGCTGCTGCAGTTGCTGTTCCGTGAGGCGTACTTCATAGGCCTGTGCGGCAAGACTGAACAGCAGCAGGCTGCTGGTGCAGAGTGTGGTTAATAATTTCACAGATGCTCCTTAACCGCCTTTTGCTGGCTCAGATTGCGGATTTTTTTATTGGTCTGCCACTTCCAGAAAGCGGCCAGCAGAGAACCGCTGATGTTGTGCCAGACGCTGAACAGTGCGCCGGGCAGTGCGGCCATTGGGCCATAAAATTTCAGTGCGAGCGCGACGCCCAGACCGGAATTCTGCATCCCGACTTCCAGCGCAATGGTGCGTGCTTCCACTTCGGTATGACCATTCCAGCGTGCAATACCATACGCCGCGGCCAGACCCAGCAGGTTATGCAGCATCACCGCTACAACGGCGAGTCCCCCCATGGTCGCAATCTCGTCAGCATTCAGGGCAACGATGATGGCAATAATGGCGAGAATAAAGGCACTGGCAATATCCGGCAGGTGGCTGTTCAGGCTGCGTCCGACCTGGGGAAGAAAGCGGTTGCACAACAGGCCACCGGCAATCGGCAGTAAGACAATCTGAGCGATGCTGATGATCATCGCCTGGGTATCCACGGCAATTTCTGCGGACGAATAAAAGGCAACCAGCCATGGCGTCAGCACCACGCCCCACAGGGTGGAGATCAGCGTCATGCTGACCGACAGCGCCACATCACCGCCGGCCAGATAGGTCATCACGTTGGAGGCGGTGCCGCCGGCACAGGCGCCGACAATGATCAGGCCAATCGCCAGCTCTGGCGGCAGTTGCAGCAGCTGTACCAACAGCCAGGCGATCAATGGCATTAAAGTAAACTGCAGCAACACTCCCAGAGCGATAGGCTGTGGTTTATTCCAGACGCGGCGAAAATCCGCCCAGCGCAGGGTCAGGCCCATACAGAACATAACGATGGTCAGCAGCGGCACAATGGCGTCTTTCAGCCCCAGCAATGGCTGCGGTTCATACCAGGCGAGGGCGCTGACGGCGATGGCCAGCAGGGGAAAATAACGGTTAACAGAAAACATAGGAGCCTCCGGAAGCAGAGCGCTATGTTACCTCAGTGACGCCTGCGGCGCAGTGCTGAGCGTTGGTGTATCGTCATCGCTTATCCGTTGTCTGGTATTTCACGCCGCTGGCGGGAATAATTCACCCGGTTGTAAATCCGATCAATAACGGAGTCATCATGGAATTACGTTTTGCCGACCTTAACCCTGTTGAGAGTTATCACCTGCTGATTCAGACCGTTCTGCCGCGGCCGATCGCCTGGATTCTGAGCGCAAATGACGATGGCTCATCCTATAACCTGGCGCCTTTTTCGTTCTTCGCGCCGGTCTGTGCCAACCCACCCACCTTTGTGGTTTCTGTGGGTAAAAAGCCCGGCGGCGACGAAAAAGATACCTTTACCAATCTGGCCCGTGATGGCCGTTGTGTGCTGCACATCGCATCGGTTGAACAATTACAGGCACTGAACGCCAGCTCGGCAACGCTGGCCTATGGCGACAGTGAGGTCGAGCGTTCTGCTCTGGCGCTGGAAGCTTTTTCCGGATCAGCCCTGCCGCGCCTCAGTCAGGCGCCGGTGGCTTTTGCCTGCACTCTGCAACAGCAGGTGGATGTCGGACCGGGTGGGCAGCATGTGCTGTTTTTACAGGCCGAGGCGGCGTATCTGGCGGACGATATTGTACTCAGCAAAGAGCCGCGCCTGCAGGTCGGGGCTGCGGAGCTGAACCCGCTGGCGCGTCTGGGCGGCAGTGAATATGCCGCGCTGGGTGAGTTGTTTAATCTGCCGCGGCCGGAATAAATACGCTGGCACAAAACAGCGTCGTAATAAAAAACGCCCGGAAATCCCGGGCGCAGCAACTCAGCCTTTATTCAGAAAGCGGATAATGGCGCGGGTAACCGCCCGTGGCAGCAGCTGGCTGGCGGCGTAGGTCAGGGCAAATTGCAGACTGACGGCGCGGTGGGTCTTAGGTTGTTCTATCTGCTGCAGAATGGTCCGGGCGACATCCTCGGCGTTCAGATGCACACCGAGCTTATCCAGCACCGGGGCGCCGGAGGCCTGTTCATTCAGCATGGGTGTGCTGACAAACGGCGGCATCACATCGCAGACACGGATACCGTACTCCTCCCATTCCAGCTCCAGCGCTTCGGTCAGGCCGCTGATGGCAAATTTGGAGGCGGAATAACTGGCCAGCCGCGGAATGCCATAGGTCGCCGAGGCAGAACTCATATTGATCACCTGAGCGCCGCTGGTATGACGCAGGTAGGGGAAGGCTGCCTGACAGCAGTGGATAGTGCCCATCACGTTGATATCGAAAATCTGCTGGTGGCGCTGGCTGCTGACGTCTTCAAAACGGTCAATCTGCAGAATACCGGCGGAGTTGAACAGCAGGCGCAGCTGTTTGTCATGCTGCGCGGCAAACTCACCGATCACCGCGGTACACTGCTCTGGCTTGGTCACATCGAGGGCGTAGCAGTGTACGCGCTGCTCATCCCAGCCCAGTGTCATTTCCTTTAATGCCTGTTCGTTAATATCCGCCAGACCCAGACTCCAGCCCTGAGCGTACAGGGTTTCGGCTGTGGCGCGGCCAATGCCGGAGGCGGCACCGGTGATAAAGGCATTTTTCATCATGTGGCTTTACTCAGTAAAAAGAACCAGAGCGTCAGACTCGCGATTATTGACTGACAGGTAAAGGGTAAAGTACGCCAGACATAAAAAAGCCCGCAATGTCACAGATCATGGCGGGCTTTTAAATCAGTAAAGGCTTACTGAGCGCTGTCTGCCAGACCGGCAGGCTGCAGCGTAAAGCGTGACAGCTGTTCGCGTTGCAGGCTGTCGAGCGCTGGCCAGTCCTGTACTGCGCCGCCCTGGGTCAGTAGCAGCCAGGGCTTGCCACGTTCCAGAATGGCATTCTGGTAGAGAGCACGGACTTCGTCCTGGCTCAGGGTTTTCACCTCGGCGGCGATGGCTTCGTTGGTGTCGAAGCTGTAGCGCTGCACTTCAATATCACGCCAGAAGCGGGCGACTTTTTCCGCCATATTTTTCGGTTTTTCCAGCAGCAGAGTGCTCAGGCCCTGGCGGTAGGAGTTAAATTCTTCCTCCGACATGCTGCCCAGCTGCTGTTCGAAGTTGCTGAAAAAGCTCAGGCTGCTGTCGAGAATTGCCTGTGGAGACGCTTCCGGTGACTGCACGATAAAGGCTAGGCCCGGAATGGTCTGCTGCGGGAATGGCGTGGCAAACACGATATAACCCAGCTGCTGTTCGGTGCGCATGGTCTGGTAGTAAGGCGCACTGAGAATCTGACCCAGCAGTGCGTAGCGTGCACGGTTGCGGTCGCTGCCTTCCTGGCCCTGCACGTAGAGCACGATGGCGGTGTCCTGGTGATCCAGTGTCAGGTTTTTCTGGTACTGGCCGGCCGGAATCTGCAGCAGTTGTGGCAGAGCGACCTGAGCGGCTTTGGCCGGATACTGAGCGTCAACAATGGCGGCCAGCTCCTGTGCCTGAGCTTTGCTCAGCTGACCATGAACATACATCTGCACGGCCAGTTCGTTCTTGAAGGTTGCGGCGTATTGCATAACGTCTTCACGGCTGACTGCGGCCAGAGCCTGCAGCAGATCGGCCTGATCGAAGCTTGGTTCGTACAACCAGTTTTTCAGCACCGCCAGTTCACGTTCAAACGGCTTGTTCTTCAGCTGATTTTCCAGAGTACGCTGCAGCGAGGCTTTGTAGCGGCCGAAGTCTTCTTCACTCAGGTTGATGCTGTTCATTTCGCTGAGAACGCGCTTCAGCAGTTCCGGCAGCTTGTGCTGATAACCACCCAGCGCCAGTTCCAGACCTCGGCCGGAGGCATTGAGGCTGTAATTCAGACCAGCCAGATAGGCCGGATAGCTGTAGGTGTTCAGCGCTTCGTTAACGGTGCGGCTGTACAGCTGCGCCAGTACCCGCTGACGCGCGGAATTCTGTACGCTGGCCTGTTGCAGCTGCACCATCACCCGGGCTTTCGGCATGGCGAATTCATGCTCCGGGTAATACCACAGCAGACGGCCGGGTTCGCTGATCAGTTTTTCCGGAGTCGCCTGGGTGCTGTCTGCGTGCAGGGTAAAGTCGGTCGGAATAAACGGATTCGGTGCCGGCAGGGTCAGGCTTGCCAGACCCTCAGTGGTCACCGCATCGGCGCGGTAATCGCCGGGGCGGATACGGATCGCGGTGCTGTACCATGGGTCGATGGTTTCGGTGGCAATCTGTGGGGCGATCAGGGTGCGCAGCATGTTACTGGCGGATAACGCATCCAGATAAGGCTGCAGCTGTTGCTGGCTGATTGGCTGCCAGCGGTAATCGCCGTAGATAATGTCTTCCGCCGGATACACCAGCATGTTGCTGCTCAGGCGTACCACGTAATCACTGATGCGGCTCTGTTCCTGGAAGCGGAATGACAGGTCGCTCAGTTGCTGCTGCTCGGTAAGCAGGTATTGCGGCAGCGGCTGTTGCTTCAGCAGGTCGATGTAATGCATCAGCGCCTGAGTAATGTTTTCGGTATACAGCAGGCCCAGTTTGGTCAGCTGAATCTGCACCACCAGTGTGGTTTCGTCCTGAGTGCTGAGTGAGCGACCGGCGCTCAGACCTTCAGCCCAGCCTTTCTCTTTCAGGAACGCCAGCAGGCTGCCTTCACCTTCGTGGCCGATCAGGTTTGACAGAATCTGTACCGGTTTATAGGCATACAGCGACTGGGTTTCCGGCATCGGGAAGGTGAACTGCAGGCGGCGGATTTCTTTCACCGGCTCAATGTTCATATCCAGTGGCAACTGGCCCTGAATAAACAGGGGCGGGTTAGCAACATGAGCTACGGTCTGACGCTTTGGCACTGCAGAAAAATGACTTTTTGCCCAGGCTTCCAGCTGATCCAGCTCGTATTTACCAGCCAGTACCAGAGTCATGCGATCGGCAGAGTAGTGGCTGTTGTAGAAGGCCAGTAACTCGTCGCGGGTTTTGCTGTCAGGACGGTCGGACAGGGTATCGAGATTACCGGTGGCAAAGGATGCGTATGGGTGATCCGGATTCATCGCCTGTTTTTCGGCGGAATAAATACGGCGGAAATCGTCTTTCAGTTTAGAGCTGTATTCGGCATGAACGGCGTTTTTCTCACGCTCAACGTAGGCTTCATCGAAGGTTGGTGAGATAAAAAACGGCGCGAAACGATCCAGTGCGCCGCTTAAGGCTTTGTTGTCGATGTCGAAAAAATACGTGGTCTGGCTGTGGGCAGTAAAGGCGTTATGGCTGCCGCCATGACGGCTGATATAAGCCTGATATTCACCGGCTTCCGGGTAAGGCTCGGTACCGAGGAACAGCATGTGCTCAAGGAAGTGAGCCAGGCCTTCACGGCCTTTGGGGTCATCGCCACTGCCGGCATCGACGCTGACGGCGGCAGCGGCTTTGTCGGCATTGGGGGTATTGACCAGCAGCACTTTCATACCGTTATCCAGAGTCAGATAACGGTAATTAAAAGTGTCAGCCGGGCTGACGATCAGTTCGGGTCCGGCGGAAAACTTAATCATAGAAAATACGATTGCGCCCAGTACGATGAATAAAAACGTCCAATAACGTGGCGATAACATGCCTGCTCCCTAGTGTGCAGTTCCGTTGTAATGAATGATGGCCTGCGCATCCGCCAGGGTATGGCGTTGCGGATCCAGCTGTTGAATCTGGTTGAGACGGTGCTTGCTGTCTTCGAGTTCCGCAACCAACAGGGCAAACTGACTTTCGAAGGCGTTATCGATAACAGAATACAGCTCTTTGACCGGGTCTTCGGCGCTGGCACCGGCTGGGGTACGCAGGGCTTTCAGGCAGGCGAGGGCAATCTGGTGGTAGGCTTGATCTTTATTCACAACGGGCTCCTTTTAACAGGAGCCTATCATAACCCAAGGAGCCTCTGAATAACCCGCTACCCACACGGGATTGCAGAAAAGTTCTGCATCATTCAGCCCAGTTCGGCGCTGGGCGAGAACCATTGCAGCTGGTCGGCGCTCAGCTCGCGCGATAATACCGATCCGGATAACCAGTCGACATTACTCTGATGGGCCGAAGCCAGGGCTTCGGTATTATCCATTCCGGGAGCGTAAATGATCAGCTCATGATCGTGAATGCGCTGCAGCAGACGGCGGCTCTGTGGCAGAGACTTACTGTTGCGCATATGAATGAGGAATTCCGGAGCCAGACTGACGCCCTGAATCGGCAATGACAGTATCTGGCGGGAGTTGAGGAAGCTGCGGCCGAAGTTGGCAATAAACAGCTGACACTGCTGGGTGCGCAGTTCGTCACGCCAGTTAAGATCGGCTTCATCCTGGCTGAGAATGCAGTCTTCGCCGAGGATGATATGGCATTGTAGGGGCAGCCGCTGACGGGCTTCAGCAAGGGCTTTGACAAAGGCCCTGACACTGGCTGGCGGTTGCTCAGCTGCAGGCATAATAATGTGCAGTTCATGATCAAAGTGTTGCTGCCAGATATTGCCGATGGCTCTGAACCAGGCAACCCAGCCGGATTCATTGTAGGTACTGGCTTCCGGAGCCTGCAGTGCGGTCAGTGTTCCCTGCTGGTTAAAGACCGGCAGAGCCCGGAACTGGCTGCTGGCATGATGTTGATCAGCAACCGGTGTGGTTGTGGTCGTACGCGGTTGTTCTTTTCCGCTGGTCGCCGGCAGGCCCAGGCGGCGGCGCAGCCAGTCATCCCAGTGAGCGATGCCTGCGGGTTTCTGTTCGATGCTGATCTGTGGTTGCAGCAGAATTGGCTGTCCCTGAAAGCTGACACTCTCATTGAAATCCTGCTGAATATTCTGGCTCAGCCGTTCAATCTGTTCCGCAGATACCGACGCCGGCAGCAGAATCAGAAAGGTATGTGGTTGTGGTGAGTAAATCTCGTAAAGGTCATCTGTTGCGGCTTGCAGGCGCTCGTAGCAGATGGATGACAGATCTTTATGGCTTACTTCTTCTGGCAGCGCGACCACCATCAGCTGTGGTTCGGCACGGGCATCGTCTGCCGCCTGTTGCAGGCGTTGCAGGTGGTGCTCGCCGGAGTAGCGCTGCAGCTCGTCTTTAAGATCGCGTTGCGGAGACTGGTCGGACGTCACAAAGTTGCAGGAGCACAACCGGTACTGGCTGCCTAACGGGGTGATTGCCATCCAGGCTGGAAGGTTCAGCTGCCGTGGGCCGGTAAGGTTGAAGTGGCCAAGCCAGGTCTGCTGCTGTTCTACCTGACGGGTTACGTCGGTTTCCAGTGTCACGGGCATCGAGGACAGCGCATGGGCAAAGAGATTAATACCCAGCAGATCGCTTTCTTCACATTGCAGGGCCTCGCACAGTAATGGGCTGGCCATGCGTACAATCCAGTTGTTGTCAGTCAGCAGCATTGCCTGTTCGGTCTGTACCGCCTGACTGACCTGTTGCAGGTTTTTCAGTAAATCGTGCTGCTTCAGACCTTCTTTGATATCAATACCGAGTAACAGGTTGTCCCAGGGTTTGGCGACAAAACGGTGAACATCGCCTTGCTGCCAGGCGCTGCGCAGGGCGCTGTAATCAACCTGGCCAGACAGCAGCAGGCGATAGGTGGCGGGAGAAATTTCACGTGCTTTCCGGCACAGGGTCAGGCCATCCATTCCCGGCATTTTGTAATCGGTGATCAGCAATTCAATGTCATAGCGCTGCAGGATGGCAAGGGCTTCATCGCCACTGCTGGCCTCGTGGATATGAAAGGGCTCTGCACGCAGCATACGGCGGATGGCCTGAATAATGCCGGCCTCATCATCGACGAGTAAGACGTTCCTTTGCATTCTTTTTCTCCTGGCGGTTTAACATGGCCTGAGTCTGTCCTGAGCCAAAGCTACTGTAGCATCCTGCTTCTGCTTTATGTATGGCTCTGCCCGGGGTGAAGCAGGGGAATGTCGCAATTTGCTCATTTCTCCTTGCATTGGCGAAAGGCTATCTATACTGAAACCAGTGTAGTTGCTGACTTGAGATAATGCTGTGAGGGAAAAACAGGCCTTAACAACCGGAGAAGTGGCGAAATACTGCGGCGTGAATTTCCGCACCGTTATTCGCTGGATTGAACGCGGTCACCTGGATGCCTATAAGCTGCCGGGGCGCGGAGATAACCGTATTCCGGTGAGCAGTTTTATTACGTTTCTGCAGGACAATAATATGCCGGTGCCTGGTGATTTATCGCTGGGAGTAAGAACGCTGGTGTTATTGGCTGATGCAGAAGATTTTTCCGCCGATGTGGCTTCTTTTGTCCGGCGTGCAGGCTGGGAGCCGTTGGTGACCACCGACCCGATTCAGTTTGGTTTCCTGATTGCCGAACATCAGCCGGGAGCCATTGCTGTAAATTCTGCAGCTGCTCAGGATTCGGTTGCCCGCCTTATGCGCGACAGTGAATCCCGTGAAACCCTGTATCTGCTGATCAGTCGCCACGAACCGGAGAAGCCGGCAAAGGATGGCTGGCTGAGCTACCAGTGGCCCAGGGATCAGCAAGCTCTGTTGGCATTTCTGACGGGTGACGCTGCTGCATAGTGAAACTCTGGGTCACAAAGGACTGAGACCTGTCCGGAGAGGGAGCTATGACTTTTTCTGCGTTACTGGGATTAACGCTTCTGCTGGTTTTACTGGTTCTCTGGCTGGCCAGCTGGTGCTGGCGTCTGCGGCGGGAGTTAAAAGAAAACCTTGCCTCGGCTCAGCGCTTCCGCATTCTCTGGCAACACCTGCCTGACGTTATCACCGAAATTGACCGTGAAGGCCGTATTCTGGATGTTAACCATTTGTTTGATGGCTTTACTCTGGAAGATGTTGCCGGCAAATCATCGGTCGATTTTCTGCCGCAGGATCAGGCTATCCGGTTTACTCAGAGTCTGGAAGCTGCGATCAGGAGCCACTCCCCTCAATCCTTTGATATTACTCTGCGCGATCCGCAGGGCCGCATTAACTATCTCCATAATCAGCTGATTCCGCTGAGTTTATACCGCGATTTGCAGAGTTTGCTGGTGATCAGTACCGATGTTACCGAGCAGAAGCTGGCGCGGGATATTCTGACTGCAGAAAAAGAACAGGCGGAAGAAGCGAATGTGGCCAAAAGCCGCTTTCTGGCCAGTATGAGTCATGAAATCCGTACGCCGATGACCGGGCTGCTGGGTATGGTTTCCTTACTTGAGCAAACACCTTTGTCATCTGAGCAAATGGGCTTTGTGCGTATTATTCAATCATCTTCAGAACACCTGCTGACTATCGTTAACGATATTCTCGACATTTCCAAAATTGACGCCGATAAGCTCACGATTGAAGAGGAAAGTTTCAATATCCGTGAAATGATCGACAGCCTGATTGCCATGATGAGCGCGAGAGCGCGGGAAAAAAACCTGAGTTTGCAGTTCTTTGTAGAGGATTCGGTGCCGCACTATGTCATTGGTGATGCCATCAGAATCCGCCAGATTCTGATGAATTACCTCACTAATGCACTGAAGTTTACCGAGCAGGGCCATGTTCTGCTGCGCCTGGTTGTGGTCCGGCGCCAGTTCAGCCAGGTGTTGCTGCGTTTCTCGGTAGAGGACTCCGGTATTGGCATCGCCGCAGACCGGGCTCTGCAGTTGTTTGATGAATACAGTGTCGCGCATGGGCGTCTGTCAACGCTGGTCGGTGGCACCGGGCTTGGTTTAAGCATTTGCCGTCGTCTGGCGACGCTGATGCATGGCAAGGTCGGGGTGATCAGCTCGCCTGGGCTGGGGTCAAACTTCTGGCTTGATCTCAATCTGACGATTGCGGCCAGTGATCTGCCATCAGGCCAGCATCAGCCGGATACCAATGTTCATAGCGGCACGCTCTGGGTCTGTGATGAGGCCCGGATTAATCGTGCATTACTGGTATCGGTCGTACGCCGGCTGGGTATAACGGTCAGAGAGTTTTCTGTTGCTGAAGATCTGCTAGATGCCCTGAAAGATGCCAGGCCCGATATTCTGGTTCTGCCTTATCGTTTATTTAGCCTTTATCGGGACGGAGTTACCGCCAGTCTGAGCGAGGGGGGCACCCGCCTTGCGGTAACGGCTGCAGACAACGTGCCGGTGCCGGAAGCGGATTTGCTGGCACAGGGGATTAATGCATTCTGGGACTGGCCGATCAGCCAGGAGCACTTACAGCAGCTCTTGTTGCGCTTGTTTGATGAAAACAATAACCATCAATTGATTACCCGCTTCGGCCGTCAGTTACAGGAACATTCACCCGACCCGGGGCAGTTGCAGGGCATCCGTATACTGCTGGCCGAAGATAATATTGTGAATCAGAAAGTCGCTACCCAGATGCTGGTCCGGCTGGGTTGTGAGGTTACGCTTGCGGCTAATGGGCAGGAGGCGGTTGAACTGTACCGCCAAAAAGAGTTCGATCTGGTGCTGATGGATTGCCATATGCCGGTTATGGATGGGCTGGAGGCAACGAGAAAGATACGCAGCCTGACGCAACGCCGGCAGATTCCTGTTATTGCATTATCGGCGGATGTTATGGCTGAACAGAAAGCGGCCTGTAAACAAGCCGGGATGAATGGTTATTTATCAAAACCCATCCGCCTGGAGGAGTTGCGTCAGGCGTTATGTGGCTTTCTCTATCCGGATCAGAGTGCGCTGCCATAAGGTATGTAGCGGTTATCGGTCAGGCTCTTCAGATGACGGATTGCGTCTTTTTCCGGCAGCTGACCATTCCTTTTCAGGGTGCGGAAAATCCAGATTGCCGGGTTCTTAGCGCCGCACTGCCAGCCACTGAACTTCATTTCTGCCAGCGTAAAAAAGGTTGCCAGCTGAAACAGCTCATCTGCACTGAAGGTTTCCAGAGCCGGCTGCCACTGCTCCTCGGTGAGTTGTATATGGGAACGCAGCGATTTAACGGTATCTTCACCCAGCTGTTGCTCAGCCTGGGAGCTGTCGCCGGCCATGAGCGCTGTTACTGCCAGGCATTGTTGTAACTCTGACGCGCTGATCTTGGCCGAACCTTCGGTCGATGGCACCCATTCATCAATCATTTGCTTTAACCTTGGTCGTTATCTTAAGCAGGGGACGATAGGATATACTAATCCGCCCGAATTCTTAACAAGCCAATGGGTTGGCGATCTGGTGTGCCAGCCACGATCAGCGGGTGGATTGGTTTTATTTTTGCCCCGATAACAGTGAGACTACATGCAGGATCTATATTCCGATATCCGCCCTTATCATGACGATGAAGTCAGGCGTGTTATTCAGCGTCTGACTCACGCCAGAACTCTGCAGAACGCATTGGTTAAATATCGTTTTCCCGCGTTGCCTTCCTGGCTCAGACAGGCATTGTTGCCTCTGGCTGGCTGGTATCTGCGCCGTCGTACTGCACATATTCAGACCGTTGAAGCCTTTCAGCGTTGGCTGGCTCCGTGGATTGCGGGGCTGTTGGAAAAATCAACCGATGAAATTGTGGTCCGGGGGCTGGAACATTTATCGGCGGACAAAAGCTATCTGTGGATTTCCAACCACAAAGACATTGCCATGGATCCGACTCTGATTAATTACAGTCTGCATCACGCCGGCTGGCCGACCAGCCGGATTGCGATTGGCGATAATCTTCTGGGGCACCCGGATGTTGCCGATATTATGCGTCTTAACAAAAGTTTTGTGGTTAAGCGCAGCATTGCCAATAAACGTGAAAAACTGCGTGAATTACAAAAACTATCTGCCTATATCCGCAGCTCGCTTGAGAGCGGTCATTCCGTCTGGATTGCCCAGCGCGAAGGGCGCGCCAAAGATGGCATCGATAGAACCGATACTGCGGTACTTAAAATGCTGGCGCTTAATGGCCGTGAGCGCGGTGAGGATTTTACCGCGACGATGACAGCCATGTGTCCGGTGCCGGTGTCTATTCAGTATGAATGGGACCCCTGTGATGTACAGAAAGCACAGGAGCTGGTTACCCGTGCAGAAACCGGCCGTTATGAAAAAAGCGATGATGAAGATACGCGCAGCATCCTGCTGGGGCTGACCGGGGCCAAGGGGCGTATTTATGTCGATTTTGGCCGGCCGCTGAACACTGAAGAACTGGTTTCGGCCGATACGATGGCTGCTGCTATTGACCTGCAGTTGCAACAAATGTGTGAGATCCTTCCGGTGCAGCAATCGGCTCTGAATTTGTTGCAGCAGGAATTTTCGCTGGCAACCGAACTTGTCTGTGGTGATGTGGTCACTGCAACACATGAACAGCTGCTGCTGCGCTTGCAGGGCTTGGACCGTCCGGTCCGTAAACGCCTTCTGCAGACCTATGCCGCACCGTTATTACAGAAAATGGCAGCGGTAAGCACAAGTGAACCGCAATCAGGAAGCATTGAATGAAAACATTATGGATCCCGGCTCTGGCCTGCCTGACTCTGACCGGTTGTCCGGAATTAGGGCGGGAGTGGACAGATAAGGAAGAAACACTGCTGGTGGATTATTACAAAGTGCAGTGTGATAAGGATGACAGCAAGCTGTGCTTCCGGGTGCGTGAAAAAACTACCGACAGCTGGAAAACCGCCGACCTTCCGTTTACTGGCTTCAGCAGCTTTGTCTGGGGCAACCGCTACAGCGTTACTGTGAACACCAGTTTTAACAGCAGCGGTAAAGACAGCGCTTATGAATTCCGCGCGGTAAAAACTACCACGGCGGTTAATCCTGCTGATGAAGCCTTCGCTTTAACCCTGTACAGTCGCGCCGGAGTGCTCACTCCCCAGAATGACACGACCTGGTCTCTGGGAGATGAAATTACTTTTGCCTGTGGCAGCTATTGTGCGCAGATTAAAAGTGCCGTGGATGCGCAATATGCTTTGCAGCTGGAATTCACAGCCAGTGCCGGTGCCGTAACCCTGACCTCTCTGTTGTGCAGTGCCAGTGAAAAGGATTTTTCCAGCGATTGTTCCGGAGAAAGCACGGTCAGCTGGACGGTGGCACACTTTCAGTCAGAGTGTGGTCTGGCTGAGGCTGCAATGTGTCTGCTGTATCGGGTAAACAGTTCTGACGATTTCTCGTTGCTACAGCTCTCTGGTGATATCAGTAATTTCACTCCGGTCTGGGGTAAACAATATGATCTGAAAGTGGTCAAAACCCTGTCCTCGGGCGGTAGCATCAGTAAAGCGGTACTGAAGGAAAACGACAGCAGCCCGGATGATAAAGCCAACAGTACATATCCGTTTAAATTTATTCTGCGTGGCAGTGCGCTGGCGGCGAATAATGCGGGGGTTATTACCGGTTACGATGGCGCCGCGAATATGAACTGCAGCAGTAATTCGCTGTGCGCTGATCTGGATAACTATATTGATGATGACCAGTGGTTATTGCTGAAAGGATATGTCGATGGCGAGCAGATTCTGTTGCAGGAAATTATTTGTCACGATGATGTGCTGGCTGATTTCAAAGAGTGTGTCGCAGATGAAAAGGATGTTACCTGGTCATTCTGACGTGGTGGTTTAACCATAAAAAAGGCCCTTATTCAGGGCCTTTTTTATTATCAGTAAATACCATTAATCCTGGCGGTTAATCAGTTCGCTGATGCGCTGGTTGGCCCGTGGAGCAACAGATACGTGCGGGAATTCCTGCACAATCTTACGGAAGTAGGCCAGTGCTTTCTGATTATTGCCGGCCTGATTATATGGACTCATATAGATCAGACCCAGCTGGTACAGGGATTTGGCCCGCATTTCAGCTGACGAAGCTTTGTTATCGTAGAGAATCAGATAAACCGCTTCAGCATCGGCAACCCGGGCTTCGGTAATCGCCCGCTCACTCATCGGAGTGAGTTCAGCGTCAAACGGTGTGTTGTCCGTTTTCAGCAGTTTACTGCGATCAACCTGTTTCAGCAGTTGTGTGGCCGATAGCTGTACCGGTTCATTCTGGCGGGCTTCAATAACCTGAATACGCTTGATTACTTTTTCTTTCAGACGCGAGTCAGGAAATTCAATCCGGTGCTGTTTAAGGTAGGTCAGTGCTTTCTGGTCATCGCGCTGATCGTTGTAGCGGTTCATGTAGAGTAAGGCCACCTGATAAATCGCCAGCGATTTCATGTTACTGCTGTAGTCAGGATCGCTGTAGCCTTTCATATAGGTGCTGGCGGCCTGTTCAGTTTTGCCGCGGCTGATGGCCTGTACAGAAAAGGTGAGCAGGTCTGGCTCTTCCTGCAACGCTGCTGCTGCACGGACTTTTATATTTTCATCGTAGCGGGCCACCTGGTGGCCACCTGCTTCAGCAATAAGCAGAGGTGTTGCTGCTGCACAGCCGGTCAGTATGGCAACCGTTGCCGCTGTCAGTATGGCTTTGATCATTATCGTATCCCTGATCATATTTTTAGAGTCTGGTGAGAGCGGCTAGTGTAATCAGCACCCTTCGGAATGGAAAGGTATAGTCAGGCCATATACTGGTTATTTATGATCAGGGTATGAAAAGCCCGGCTGGCGGGCTTTGGCAAGATGGTAATCAGAGGAAAAAGGCAGCGGTAATTCCGGCCAGAGCACCAATAACTGCACCAGCGGTGGCAGCCTTGATAGCTGTTTTTTGCAGCTCTTTCTGTAATTCGCTGCGGGTAGTGGCGAGTGTTGCTTCCAGTGCTGTCTGGCTGGTTTTCATGATGGCGATCAGGTCGTCAGCATTTTTCTTGTCCAGTTTGTCGGCAACCGTAACGGCGAGGCGCTGATTCATTACCCGGGTTTTCTGAAATAACGCCTGTTCTGTCAGCGTCTTATTAACTTCCAGTTGCCAGCGTTCCTGTTGCTGATGCATACGCGCCTGAATCAGATCCAGTTGATGGGTCTGGTGGGTTTGCAGTTGTTGTGTCGTGGCATCCAGACCGGCACTGATTTCTGCTTTGGCTTCAGCAATAGCATTACGCAGATGCTTTTGTACGAGCTTATCAATTTCAACCAGTGCAATGGCCGGGGACTGAGATTTTTGCTCATCATTGGCGGCCGGCTCATCCAGAGACTGAATGACGGCCATAACGGCTTCATGGCTGGCGGGCTTGGCCAGAACACCATGAGCTCCGTGAGACAAAGCCATTTCCTGATATTCCTGCCCCTCTTTGGAGGTATACATAATGGTCGGAATGGTAGCCGTACGGGGATTGGATTTAATCAGCTGGGTTGCTTCCAGACCATCCATACCCGGCATCATATGATCCATAAAGATGACGTCAGGCTGGCGGCTTTCGAGAAAACTGAGCGCCGCTTCGGCACTGTCGACGGCATCGGCCTGTACATTAATTTTACCCAGCAGGCGCTGCAGCATCATGCGGGCGGATTTGGAATCATCAACGACTAGAGCATTTTTTATGGTCATGATTTGGCTCGTTCTGGACAGTCCGGCCGATAATAAGACCAAGATGCCTCTGATGGGTCAATAGGCGCAGGCGCCATCCTGTTTCAGTTTGTGGCAAATTACCACTTTTCGCGCTAAAAAGTCTGATCTGCCCAGGCCAATCTGGCATAATCCTGTGTTTACTGTTAATGAATCTGTAATGACTGTGACTTCTCATGCTGTCTTGATTAAACGTGCGTCCAGCGCATCGGTTCTGGTCGCTGTGACCCTGTTGTTAGCTAAAGTATTCGCCTGGGTTATCAGCGATTCCGCCAGTGTGTTGTCATCTATGCTCGATTCTTTAATGGATATTGCAGCATCACTGGTGAATTTTTTTGCCGTACGTTATGCGCTGATGCCGGCGGATGATGATCATCCGTTCGGGCACAGTAAAGCTGAAGGTCTGGCGGCGCTGATTCAGTCTGCCTTTATTCTGGGCTCGGCGGTGGTGCTGTTATTACACGTATTTGATCGTCTGCTTAACCCCCAACCGCTGACTGCTTTGGGAGAGAGCATCGGTGTCATGACGTTTTCGATGTTCGCCACTATCGGCCTTGTGCTGTATCAGCGCTGGGTTTTCCGTCAGACCGGATCGCTGGCGATTAAAGCCGACTCTGCCCATTATTACGGTGATATTCTGACCAACGTGGCGGTTATTATGGCGTTAATAGCAGCTTACTGGCAGCAATACTGGTTTGACCCGGTTGTGGCGCTGGCTATTGCCGGTGTGTTGTTTTACAGCGTGTACGGCATTGTCAAAGAAGCGCTGCAGGTGCTGATGGATCAGGCCATGCCGGATGAGGATGAGGCCGAGCTGAAAGCGTTGATTAACAGCTGTGAAGGCGTGCGTGGGTTTCATGATTTACGTACACGGCAAGCAGGGGCGCTGCAGTTTATTCAATTTCATCTGGAGCTGGATGCGCTGCAACCGCTGAAGTCCGCACATGCTATCGGGGATCGCGTTGAGAAACGCATTCTGGAACGTTTTCCCCGTGCCGAAATTATTATTCACCACGATCCGGTCTGAACGCAGATGATCTGGCGGGGATGGCTGGTATTGCTGGGACTGGCACTTTCCGTGTCAGCATCGGCGCTCAGTCCGGAACCCTTTCTGCAAGGTGACAGTGAGCAACTGATCGCACCGGTCGTAACGGTTCCTGTTGCTGAAGAGCCTCCTTATACCGCTCAGACTACGGTTGATCCGGCGATGCTGGATCGTTCAAAGGACTGGTTGGCCGGTTATCTGAACCGGTTGTCCGGTAATATTGATACGTTCTTTGTCGACTCTTTTTTCAGTGAAGAAATTACGGACGATGATGTTAAGGGCAGCCGCGCCAAGCTGTCGTTTTACACCCGGCGGGTTTTAGGCGACCCGGTGGATTATAAATTCGGCCTGAGTGTAAAACTGGTATTGCCGCATACCAATGAACGGCTGAATTTACTGCTCGATTCGGAAGATGAAGATAACCGCGAAGCGGACCCGATAGAGAGTGTTGAAAACGTGAATTACACGGCGGCGCTGCGTTTTATTGTGCGCGAATCCGATCAATGGAAAACCAACGTGGATGCCGGAATCCGCTGGGGCGTTCCGCCTAATCCTTTTGTGCGTTTCCGCGCCCGGCGCTATGCCTATTTATCCGAGTGGGAACTGAAAGCGACACAGACACTGTTTTATTTCTCTCTCGATGGCTGGGGAGAGGAAACCCGTCTGCAGATGGATTATCCATTAAATACGGAGAAGTTATTCCGCATTAATGCCAAGGCCGGTTATCAACTGAATGATGAATATTTTAAGCTTTCGTATGACGCCGGGCTCTATCATGAATTGAGCAGTAAAGCGGCGCTGGGTTTTGTGGCCGGGGCCAGTGGCGACAGCGAATTTGATTCAACTTTTTATTCCTATCATGCCGGTGTTCGTTATCGCCGTCAGGTATACAGCAATTGGGTATTTGCTGAGGTGGCACCGGAATTTATCTGGCATCGTGACAAAGACTATGGCACGACCCCGGTTATTATGTTCCGTCTGGAATCTGTGATTGCCCGCGATTAAATCACGGGCTCAAGCGGATAAATCGTGCGGAAAGTAAGGTTGATGCGTGGCTGCCGGATGCGTGCGCGCTTGGGCAGGCTGTGCTGCCAGTGTCTCTGCATACCGGGTTGCATATCCAGCAGGCTGCCGCTGGCCAGTGGCAGGATTCCCGATTGACGGCTGCTGCCTTTACGGCGTAAGGCAAAATCCCGCTCTGCGCCCAGACTGAGTGACAAAATCTGCGGATTTTCGCCCAATTCCTGCTCATCGTCAGCATGCCAGCCCATACAATCCTGACCGTCGCGGTACAGGTTGCACAGCACGGCATTCAGCTGTAATCCGGTTAGCTGGTTCAGTTGCTGACAAAGAATCTGCAGTGTTGGTGTCCAGGGATCTGCGTGCAGGGTTTTTCCGGAATAGGTGTAACAGATGCCGGGATCGCCGTGCCAGGCCTGTAAACGCGGAATAATGTGCTCGCGTCCGTAAATAAAAACGCGGCCCTGTTGCCAGGGAATTTCATGCAGCAATTGCTGATACAGAGCGTTTGCCTGCTCAGGCTCCAGCAGAGCGGGGTGGTAGTGCAGCAAACCGTCGAGCAATAGGTCGGGCGACTCCATGCGGAGCCGCCATATGGGTGCCGCCGGGTTACTTGTCAAAGAAACCTTCAAACAATGGTGAAGTGAGATAGCGCTCACCGGAGTCCGGTAAAATAACGACGATTTTCTTGTCTTTAAAGGCATCCTCCTGCGCCAGGCGCAGTGCGGCCACCATGGCTGCTCCACAGGATATACCGGCCAGAATACCTTCTTTTGACATCAGCTCATGGGCCATGGCCATGGCAGCGTCATTATCAACCTGCTCAACACGGTCAATCATGCTCAGGTCAAGGTTGCCGGGAATAAAGTTGGCACCGATTCCCTGAATTTTATGAGGCCCAGGACTGATGGCTTCGCCGGCCAGTGTCTGGGTAATGATCGGAGAGGCTGAGGGCTCTACCGCCACCGACGTGATGGCTTTATGTTGTTTGATAAAGCGCGAGATGCCGCTGATGGTACCGCCGGTGCCGACACCTGCAACCACAACATCCACCTGGCCATCGGTATCATTCCAGATTTCCGGCCCTGTGGTTTTTTCGTGGATGGCCGGGTTGGCCGGGTTATTGAACTGTTGCAGCATAATGCGCTGCTCCGGTGCTTCGGCGACCAGTTTTTCTGCGGCCTCAACTGCACCTTTCATACCCTTGGCGCCTTCGGTAAGCACCAGATTAGCGCCCAGAGCCATCATCACCTTACGGCGTTCCATACTCATGGTTTCCGGCATGGTGAGGGTAATTTTGTAGCCGCGGGCTGCTCCGACAAACGCCAGAGCGATACCGGTGTTCCCACTGGTTGGCTCAACGATTTCCATTCCCGGTTTGAGTAGCCCATCCTGCTCGGCCTGCCAGATCATATTGGCACCAATGCGACATTTAACGGAATGCGCCGGATTACGGTTTTCCAGCTTGGCATAGATTGCCGGGTGATCAGTCAGATGGCGAATGCGTACCAGCGGCGTATTTCCGATGGATTGGCTGATATCTTCAAAAACCTTCATAGAACCTCGCATGAACATGGACGTGTCAGGATATTGTCTAAAATGGAGATAGCGTGTCTTATGTCACAAAAAATAACTTCAGCTTTGCCGTGTTCTGGTGGATTCTGTCAACACCAGCAGGCGGGTGTGGGAGAACCGGTGCCAAACATCAGCAGTCAGCAAGACAGTGACACCTTAAAGCGAGTAGAGGAGCAGATCAATATCCTCTCTGGCATCCTCGAACAGGGCCGTCATCATTTACGCTTCCCTGGCCGCCTTGAACAACGTTATCTGGAATTCCGTAATCAGCGTTTTCTGGAAATCGATCAGAAAATTATCATTGCTGGCCTGCTGTTTTACCTCGGCTTTACCTGGTCGGACTTTTATCTGGGCGGGGATAACGCCGGGCTGATTTTTGCCTGCCGCCTGCTGATTACGATTTCCATGTTTGCTTTGCTGTGGTGGATTCCCCGCTCCCGTTTTGCTACTCACATGATGACCATTGCCGCCAGCGGAATTTTTATTGCGGGGCTGTCGGTTATCTTTTTTATTCAGCTGATTCCTGATGCCCTGAAATATGCTTACCATCTCGGGCTGATACCTATTCAGGTATTTACTCTGGTGGCGCTGCGGTTGAGTTACCGTTCTATGCTGATTGTTTCGGTATCGCTGCTGAGTTGTTACGTAATGATGCTGCTGATCAGTGATGCACCGGAGCTCAGTGCTGAGCTGGGGGCCATCGTTGATATTTTTATGCCACTGTTTGTACTGTTCTGGCTGTTGTTGATCGGTATGGGGGCTTATCTGGCTTATGCCATAGAGTCTTCTGCGCGCAGCGATTATATGAAAAACCGCTTACTGGCGCTGGAAGCAGAGCGCTTGCAATACCTGACCCGGCGACTGCATCTGCTGTCGACCACTGACAGCCTGACCGGCATAGCCAACCGCCGTTATCTGGAAGAGTGTCTGGCCAGCGAATGGCGCCGCTGCCTGCGGGCGCAACGGCCGTTGGCCCTGATTATGATCGACATCGATAATTTCAAAGATTATAACGACCGTTATGGCCATCAGCAGGGGGATCGCTGCTTGTACGATATTGCCCGTAATATGGCTTCATTCTGCCAGCGGCCCGGAGATCTTTGTGCCCGGTATGGCGGAGAGGAATTTATTATTATTCTGCCGGATACAGCGCTGGGTGAAGCGGCTTATATGGCTGAAAAAATCCGTGAAAGTATTGTTGCTCTTGGTATCCGCCATGAAGCCTCAGAGTTTTCTGTGGCAACGATCAGCGCAGGCGTGGCAAGTATGATTCCAACGGCGGAAAACAGCAGTGACGATTTGTTGCGTATCGCCGACCGGATGTTGTATCAGGCTAAAGATCAGGGCCGCAACTCGGTGGTTGCGGCCTGAGCCAGTCTGCTGATTACCTTACCGGCGATTGTTTAACCGGCATAGCAAGGTACTCAGCTGGCGTTATGCAGAGCGCTCAGTTGTTGGTCTTTTTCTTCCCACAGCTGCTGTACCCATTGCTGGAAGTGCAGGCGGTAGGTGTCGTCATTTTCGTAGTCACCATCCAGCAATTCTTCCGGGATCGGCTTTTCGTTAATAATCACAGTACAACGCTGCATCTTTCCCTGTAAAAAGTCCCAGAACGTCGGAATTCCATCCGGATAGTGAATGGTTACGTCCAGAATTGAGCGGAACTGGTTACCCATCGCATTCATGGCGAAGGCCATTCCACCGGCTTTGGGTTTGAGCAGATGCTGAAACTGAGAGTCCTGATCGTCGTGTTTACGCTGAGTAAAGCGCGTACCTTCGAGAAAATTCATCACGCTGGTCGGCATTTCGCGGAATTTTGCACAGGCCTTACGGGTTGTAGCCAGATCCTGTCCGCGTTTTTCCGGATGTTTTTCCAGATACGCTTTGCTGTAGCGTTTCATAAACGGGAAATCCAGTGCCCACCAGGCCGCGCCCATTACCGGAACGCGGATCAGTTCCTGCTTAAGAAAAAACTTCAGCAACGGAATGCGGCCGTTCAGCGCATGTTGCAGCACGATAATATCTACCCAGCTCTGATGGTTGCTGATAACGAAATACCATCCCTTTTTATCCAGACTTACCGGCCGCTGAATATTCCAGTTCATTTTCTGTGTCAGCATCATCCAGCCGGAATTACAGCTGACCCAGGCATTGGCAATGGCAGTCAGAATCGCGGTGACGCCTTTGCGTACCAATGGCACGGGAATAATGATTTTTACAAAGGTGAAGATAAACAGCAGGGAGCACCAGAACACGATGTTGATAAACAACAGCAGGCTGGCAATAACACCGGTAATAACCGCAAGCATTTATTATTTTCCTTTATTTTGTTGTGACTGAATCGCGGTGAGAGCGATGGTGTAAACAATATCTTCAATCAGTGCGCCACGGGACAAATCGTTTACCGGCTTGGCCAGGCCCTGCAGCATTGGTCCGATGCTGATGACATTGGCGCTGCGCTGTACCGCTTTATAGGTGGTATTGCCCGTATTCAGATCCGGGAATACCAGTACGGTTGCCTGCCCTGCGACCGGGCTGTCCGGCGCTTTACTGCGCGCCACACTCGCCGTGGTAGCTGCATCGTACTGCAAGGGCCCGTCAATCAGCAATTCAGGGCGCTGCTGGCGTACCAGTTCGGTGGCCGCGCGCACTTTTTCCACATCGGCGCCGCTGCCGGATTTACCGGTGCTGTAGCTGAGCATGGCAATGCGTGCGGGAATGCCCATGGCAATGGCAGAGTCGGCACTCTGCATGGCGATATCGGCCAGCTCCTCAGCATCCGGATCAGGGTTGACTGCACAGTCACCGTAAACCAGTACCTGATCCGGCAGTCCCATAAAAAAGACGGAAGATACCAGCTTGGCGCCGGGCGCTGTCTTAATCAGCTGCAGTGCCGGACGGATGGTGTTGGCAGTGGTATGAATTGCGCCGGATACCAGACCATCCACTTCATCCAGCGCCAGCATCATCGTGCCGAGCACCACGTTATCTTCCAGCTGCGCCAGCGCCATAGGTTCGGTCAGCTGCTTGTGTTTGCGTAATTCGACCATGCCGGGTACATAGCGGGCACGTACGCTGGCCGGTTCAATAATCTGCAGACCTTCCGGCAGCTCAACCTCATTGGCCTGGGCGATCTGGTGGATACGCTCCGGATCACCGAGCAGGACACACTGGGCGATACCGCGTTGCTGGCAGATTGCCGCCGCCTGAATGGTTCGTGGCTCTTCGCCTTCAGGCAGTACGATACGCTTTTGTGCGGCACGAGCTTTGGCAACAATCTGATAGCGGAAGGCCGCCGGGCTGAGGCGTGAAGCATGAGGCTGGCCCAGACGTTCCATCAGTACCGGAATATTCAGGTGCTCGGCAACGGTGGTCATGATGTGTTGTACCCGGTCAACGTCATCAATGGATACGTGAGTATCCATCTGCGTCAGTTGCTGGGCAGTGGTAAAGGTATCCATGGGGGTCTGCAGTACCGGAATACCGGTCTGCAGTGCCGGACGGCAGAGGTTAATAACCTGTTCGCCGGGTTGAAGTCCGCTGGTCAGCAGCAGTCCGGCCAGCGGAATACCGCTGCTGACGGCCATGGCTGCAGCCACAATAATATCGTCGCGGTCGCCTGGGGTTACGATCAGCGTGCCGGGACGCAGGACATCCACCATATTGCCCAGTGTGCGGGCACAGAGGGCAATGCGCAGTACGCGCCGGTCAGGTTCGCCTTCGTGCAGGGTCTGAGTATCCAGAGCTCGGGCAATATCCAGTATGCGCGGACTGACCAGTTCGGCTTTCCAGGGGATAACGCCCAGTACCGGACATTGCTTCATGCTGAGCTGCCAGAAAGCATCCTGTTCCTGTTGGCTGACCCCTGCGTCCTGAGACATCAGTTCGCCGGAGGGAATGACCTGCTGAGCGGGTGCTTTACCTGCTTTGTTGATAATGCAGCCCATCAGATTGGCCTGAGAGCCGCCAAAAATACCAACCTGCAGCTTCAGCTCCGATTGTATCTGGGCGGGACTGCGGTTACGGCCACTGGCCACCAGAATCACTTCTGCATTCAGGGCTTTCGCCATCTCGGCGTTGAGTTTGGCGGTGTAGGGTTCGCTGCGGTCAGGCACCAGCCCTTCGATCAGTACCACATCGCAATCGCGGCTGACTTCATCGTGCAGGGCGATTACGTCTTCCAGTACACGGTCGAGCATGCCGTCGCTGATACGTTGCTGTACCAGATTCAGGTGCATCGGATCGGGGGTTGTCAGGTGCAGTACGGTGCGCACCAGATGGCTTGAACGTTCGCTGGCGGCGTAGCCCGGAGCAACCGGCTTAACGAAGCCAACCTTCAGCCCCTGCGCATCCAGTGCGCGGATCAGACCGAGGCTGATGGTGGTGAGTCCGCTTTCCAGCCCGGTTGGGGCAATAAAAATATTGATCATCAGAGGTTCAGTTCGCAGCAATCAGTTGGTAAGTGTCGAGGGCAATCATGCGCTCTTCTGAGGTCGGTACCACCAGAACCAGCGGTGAGCCGGGCTGACTGATGCGTCCGTTTTCATCACCGTGACAACGGTTCAGTTCGCTGTCGAGACGGAAGTTCATCAGGCGCCAGGCGGCCAGAATACGCTGGCGTACCGGTGCGGCATGCTCGCCGATACCGCCGGTAAAGACCACGGCATCAATGGTTGGCAGAGAGGTTGCCAAAGCGGAAAACTGACGGGCAACGCGGAAACAGAATACCTGGATTGCGCGGTGCGCGCCTTCATGACCTTCGGCCTCGGCGGCGAGCAGGGTACGCATATCGTTACTTAAACCAGACAAACCTTTAAGGCCACTGTTGCGGTTAAGCTCGTGCATGATCTGCTCCAGCGACAGATTACGGCTGCGCTGCATATGTTCAATCAGGCCCGGGTCAATGTCGCCACAACGTGATCCCATAACCAGGCCTTCCAGGGGGGTCAGGCCCATGGAGCTGTCGACCGAACGGCCACAGAGCACGGCAGCAGCGCTGCAACCATTCCCCAGATGGGCAATCAGCAGGTTGCAGTCTTCAGGGGCTTTTTTCAGGCGGCGGGCGGTTTCCTGCGTGACATAGCGGTAGCTGGTGCCGTGGAAGCCATAACGGCGTACCGCATCCTGCTCATACCACTCGTAAGGCACGCCATACAGGTAGGCTGACTCGCTCAGGGTCTGATGGAAGGCTGTGTCAAATACGGCGACCTGTGGCACGCCGGCAAACAGCTCGCGGCACAGCTCAAGCCCGAGCAGATTGATTGGGTTATGCAGTGGTGCCAAGGGGGACAGCGTCGCCAGGCGCTGCTGCTGTTCGTCATCAATGATGGTGCTGGCATGAAACAGTTCACCGCCATGCACAACCCGGTGGCCGATGCCCTGCAGATTTTGCAGCACTGAACCACAGCGCTCAATAAAACTCAGCAGTGCGGCTTTATGGCCGGAGTCTGCGGGCAGGTCACCCTGATATTCAATAGCGCCCTGAATACGGATGCTGGGCTGGTGTTCATTCAGGCGCTCGGCCAGTGCAGTCAGCAATGGCGCGGATTCATCGGGATTGGCGTACAGAGCAAACTTAATGGATGAGCTGCCACAATTGATGACAAGTACAGATTGGTTCACAGCAGATTCCTTGCTTTTATCGATGTATGCCCGGCTCAGGCCGGGCTGACGGATTTCAGGCTAACTTCCAGACGTTGCAGAACGGTGTAAGCCCCACGACTGGCAACCTCCGGCAATTGCCCCATCGCAAATTTCAGCGCGTAGAGGTAATCGCCTCCCGAGGCTTCAGCACGAATAATCACGGCGGGAATGGCTTGCAGACGGTGGTCACGGCTTTCGATGCTGATCAGCAGCCGTTTACCGACCTTCATTTTCAGTGGCGAAATAATGGCAATACCGCCGATGGCAAAATCGCGGGCGATGGCCATATGGGCTTTTTTCGGCCGGCCAAACAAATTCAGCATGCGGATTTCCAGCTTCAGCGGAGAGGCATCGTAGCGTTGACGGAAACGTCGTTCATTGGCTTGCACATTACCCCCTGGGGACTGGTTGCTGTTCGGCGGGAAGGTTTTCCTGCAGAGGCTGCTGGTCATAGCGGTTCAGTTTATTGTGTTCGATCATATTACGAATTTCGTCAATATACTCCTGACCACGGGTTGAGTAGCCATGCAGGCCTTCGGTCAGGGTTTCGCCACTGGCGTAGCCCCGCTGCTCGATTTCCTGTTCACGCAACTCGCGCAGCTCACGGTAGCGCGGGTGGCTGTTCAGGTTGCGCATATAGCTTTCGACCGATTCCAGTGGTGATTCAAAGGCGCGTACTTCATGACGCGAACTGCCGCCACGGGCTTCAGGCACCAGACCACAACCCTCGCGGAAACACCACTGCCCAAACAGATTGTTGCCTTCCTGAGCAAAGCGCGAAGTGCCCCAGGCGGATTCATTGGCGGCCTGAGCCAGTACCAGTGATGGCGGAATGGTGTTGACCCGCAGTAGCAGCAATGCTTTCTGCTCATCTTCGTCGTCGGTATTCACGCGGTACTTGATCAGCAGTTCCTGCAAGGTTGCCCGGTCACGTTCGGTTAATTCGTCAGGCGCCAGATACCACTTCTCCACGATCTGACGCTCGGCCAGCACCCGTGTATTGGCCTCTTCAATTAACGGCAACAGGTAAGAGAAGAATGCGTTTTTCTTTTCTTTAACGTTCTGGTAACTGCTGAAGTCAGGCAGCGGCTGTATCTGCACGCTGGCACTGCGGACGTCATTGTCTGGTTGCGGGGTGTCTTCCCGGCAACAGCCGGATAATCCCAGAATGATGATAAATGCTAAGTACTTTGGCTTGTAAGAAACTGATTTTTTTAAGAAAGCTTCGTCTAAGTTTAGCGAATTTAACGCATTCCCCCCAGTACCGGAGCGTGAAGAAACGTCGGCAACGAACTGTCTTACTGATTGACACAATTGAAAGGCATTTGAGTCAGAATATTGTCTTATATTCACAGTCCAGTGATTTTTTGTTACCGCTTATGCGCTTTGGTGTATTCTTGCCGATAAAGCAATAAAGGCGCACCAAATACGCTGGAGTGCGCTGTCTACGTAATATTCAGGAAGCCGATTCTATGTCCAGTCAGCCATTGGTCATCATTGCTGCTGAAACCCTTGCTCTCCAGGCTCAGCTGGGGGATTTGCTGGCTGCGGAAGTCTGTGTGACCGGAGCGATCAATCGCGCACAGCTTTATGACTGGCTGGATGAGCCTTCGCAGATACCGGATCTGCTGATTCTTGAACAGGGCTTGCTGGAAGAAGATCTCCCGGCCTTTTGCCGCCGTTGGCATAATCATCCGCAAACCCGTCATTGCGATATTCTGCTGTTGGGTAGCGCTGATGAGGTTCTGGAAACAGAAGCGCTTATGGCAGGGGTTGCTGATTACCTGCGTAAGCCGCTGAACCCGTTGCTGGCACTGACCCGGATAAAAAAACAGCTGGCCCAGCGGGCACAATGCAAACGGCTGGAAGCCTTGTCGGTGACGGATGGTCAGACACAGATTGCCAACCGCCGGTATCTGGATGAATTTCTTTGTGCGGAGTGGCGCCGGGCACAACGGGAAGGCGGTAATATCGGCCTGATGATGGTGGATATTGATCACTTTAAAAGCTTTAACGACCATTACGGCCACCCGCAGGGTGACCGTTGCCTGACTCAGGTGGCGCAGTGTCTGCAGAAAACGGTACAGCGGCCACGGGATCTGGTGGCCCGTTACGGCGGCGAAGAGTTTGCACTGGTTCTGCCGTCTGTTCACTTTGAGGGGATGGCCGTGGTTGCTCAGCGTTTGCAGGCTGCTATCGCCGGGCTGGCGATTGCTCATGCAGCCTCTGCGGTGAGTCAGTATGTGACCGTGAGTATTGGTCTGGCCTGGTGCGAACCCCAGGCCGATGAAAGCCATGAGCTGTTGTTGGCGGCTGCCGATGAGGCGCTTTATGCCGCCAAATCAGCCGGGCGTAATCAATTCAGTGAAACGGTGAATCTGGCGCTGGTGCGCCAATTGCTGGAACACTGATCGTTCAGTTACTGCTTAAATTGGCACTCAGTTTATTCAGCAGGGCGCTGAGGCGAGACGAGGTACTCTGACGCCGGGTTTTCTGCAGCGCAATCCGTTGGAAATCTTCCAGTGCCTGCTGCAGTGAAACCAGTCCGGTGCTGATGACTTCATATTCGTAATGATGATCCTGAATGCTGATTTTCAGCAATTCCATATATTCTGCATTCAGCAGCTGCATCAGATTAAAGACCTGATCTTTTTCTTCGCAGTTGCTGGCTTCCCAATAGGCATCTTCCAGTGTCTGAATCAGGTCCCAGATCAGTTCGCTGGCCTGACTGATGGTCATGGTGGACATAAGGCTCCTGTACAACATTGATGGTGACTGCTTTAAGCGTAGCAGACCGTCGATATCATGCCGTACAGGTGCGGTTGATCAGTGACTACGGGCAGGCTTGCGGCGGATATACAGGGTTTTACGCGCGCGGGCGACCAGTTCGCCCTCGGCATCGACAATGTGTACTTCATAGGTCGGCAGAAATTTTTCGCCGTTCGCGGTTTTATCGCGGATTTCGGCCAGCATGGCATCAGTTACCAGAAAATGTGCACTGACAATACCGCGCCCGGGTTTTATAAAATCAATTTCAGCGCTGGCATCCCAGACGATGTAATCGCGGCCGAGACTGTTCATCAGCAACAGCATGTAAAACGGATCAATCATAGAGAACAGGCTGCCGCCAAAGTGGGTGCCAACATAGTTACGGTTAAACCAGCGCAGTTTCATTTCGACTTTGGCTTCGCGGAAGTCTTTGGCCAGATAGCGGACTTTGACACCCGCGCCGAGATAAGGCCCGTAAACATTAAGGATGCGGCGTAAACCGGATGCAGAGGTCAGCCACTGGGTGAATTTTTTAATCATAACTTTCTCACGGCATTATTGGCGGCCGCGCAGTCTAGCGGTTGTGGCTGATGCGGAAAAGACAGAAATAAAAAGGAGCCCGCAGGCCCCTGATTATCTTAAGCAGCAGACGCCGGTTCAGCGTCAGAGATCAGTTTTGGTGAAGTGACGCAGGTAGCGCTGGTTGATGTCTTCGCGGGCGAGCAGAATCAGGGCGTCGGCGACATTAAAATCTTTATCGAGACAGGGCTCGCCGCAGACTTTGACGCCAATGCGCAGATAGGCTTTCAGCAGCGATGGCACCAGCGATTTACCGTCGATATCGACATCAATGCGTGGCATATGCACTTTAGGCTCAGCACGCATGTGTTCGGGCGTGAAGTGTTTTTCGCGCAGATGATTCACAATGGCGATGGTACGGGCATAGCCTTCGTTCAGTGGAATACTGGCGCAGCCCATCAGGTAATCGATATTGTGCGCTGACATAAATTGAGCGATGCCGGACCACAGCAGTCCGATGGCGGCGCCACTGCGGAAATCCGGATCAACGCAGGTGCGGCCAATTTCCATATAGGTTTTTCCCGGCAGCACGATGTTGCTGAGGTCAAACTCGGTGGCGGAGTAGAATCCACCGGCGCGTTGTGCCAGCTCGTTGGTCAGGATGCGGCTGTAGCCAATCACCTGGTCGCTCATCACGTCTTTTACAATCAGGTGCAGACAGAGGTCGTCGAAATCATCTTTATCGATGCCTTCGCTGGCGGTGGGCAGGCTGGCGCCCATGCCTTCGGCAAAAACACGATAACGCAGTTCGAGAGCCTGACGTATCTCCTTTGGATCCTGTGTAATACGGGCAACCAGTGGCGATTCGAGGGTTTCAGTCTGTTGGCGTGCAGTGGCTTGCTGCATAGTCAATCCTGTTATCTTGTTGATCAGCGCGACTCTAAGTCAGGGCTGTGACATTTCTATGACAAGTCCGACATTCGTCTAAAGGGCGGCTATGCTAAGTGACGGGGAGGATTTATGAAACCGTTAATTATTACAAT
>FLOH01000499.1_pt1 | contig 84008 bp, 75 predicted proteins | sample 756751 | NCBI WGS metagenome assembly FLOH01 (sample SAMEA4026879, study PRJEB14308) | marine metagenome | biome: coastal water; material: water | depth 74 m
CTTCAATTCCTCGTTGATCTTGAAAAGTGCCGGTTTTATCGCAACTATTCTTTGGTGATTTTCTGCCATCTCTTTTCCCGCAAAATCAAATGCGGAGAAATAATCTCTGACGGATTTCAGGTCGCCCAAGTTTTTCCAATAATCCTGAATAACCTTGCCGACTATTTCTGCTCTTATGTCAATGTCAGTTCCAGGTGAAGGAATATTGTCTTTCAACAAATGCCCGGAAAACTTCACGCCGTCCACAGCATTTCCCACAACGTCTTTATCTGATAACCAATCAACAATCGCTCTGACTTTACTTTTTTTCGCCATGTTTCTTACCCTTCTGTTTATGGTAAATTTCCAATTCTTCCAAAAATATTTTTGCCAATAATTTTTTCAAATTGCCCATAGAATCGTCACTTTCCGTGCCACTCATCTTGTCTTTAAAAGCCGCCAGCCAATCGGCGGTTTTTTCAAGATTCCGGCGGTACAGGCCGCCTAAAAAGTACTCATGTGCTAACGCGAATAACGCTTGAGGAAAGCCGTTTTCAGCTGCTCTGTTCAACCATAATTTTGCGGATTTCTTGCTATAGAATGGGTTGTCTTCGTTCGCATGCATTAAATACAACAAGTACATTGCACGTGGATTTCCTTGATTGGCGGAGAGCGTCAAAAGGCGGTTTGCACGTTTCCGATCGGATTCGATTAGCCGTGACGCCAAAGCATAGAGTGCATCGGGGTCGCTGCGCGAAGCAGCTTCATCAAGCCATTTTTCGCCCAGTAGCACTTTTTTTTCGCCAAAAACCGCTTCATTTCTCGACGAAGCATATAGTGCTCCCAACGCGACTTGAGCCTGCCGACTTCCCAATTTCACTGCACTTTTATAGTACGCCTCTGCCGCACCTAGATCCTTCTTCGAAAAAAAGTGGTTTTCGTTTATTTTCCCTAGAAAGAAAAAGGCGTGTACATATCCATCCGTTGATATTTTTTTCAAAGAATCGATAACTTTTTCGTTTGGCTGTTTGAGCTTGCGGTTTTGATACAGTTTCACCACCAGCAACTGAAATTTAGTCCGTACCGTTGTCGGGTATTCATTAGCTGCAAGTTCACAAGCTGCAATTGCGCGGTCCAACTTCAAATTCCAATATTCCACGCCCGGCGCAACTGCTTCCGGATCACCTGGGACGGCGGCAAGTCGGTCACATTCAGTGACGCCTTGCGCCATTACAGGATGACTCGATGTAAATACCGCTACGATCAAAGCGGTAGCAACTAAATGGCGAGCTTTTAATCTCGACAACAAATGCTTCATATCGACGTCCCTTGAAATCTACAGAAATTCGCTCGCGCAAATCATACACGCATGGCGACATATCTTTTATGCAAGGATCAGAGCCGGAAAAAGGAACGAAGGGGGTGTTCAGTACGCGGGTACTGCTATTCTGAACACCCCCTCCTCCGACCGGTTAGGCTGGGGCCTTCATGGTCCGGGGCTTGGCGGTGGAGGACGCTTTGGCGCCACCCTTGCCCAGGGATTTTTTGCCTGCCGGCTTTGTCGACTTGGTCGACTCGGCGAGCTTGCCCGTGAACTTGCCGCCCGGTCGGGATGAAACAGGCCCGATTTTAAGGCTGGCTTCGGGCGTATCAGCATCAGATGCCTTCGCCTTAAGCACATCCATCCAGGAACCCAGATCATCAATCGTGGCGATCTGGAACTCCTCGCCAATGTCCCGCAAGCGGCCGTAGTAGCCGCGCTTGAGGGCCTTGACCTTGACCGGTCTAAACACGACCGAGCGCCCTACAGCGCGTCAGCCGCGGCGGACCACTGCTCAGGCTCTTGATCGGTGAGCCAGGCGGTGACGGACGCGGTGGGCGTAGTGCCGCCCATGGTGTAGTTGAGACGCAGGTAACGTTCGTTCTCATACGGCACGGCGAGGACGATTTTATCGCCCACGGCCATGGCCGTTTTCTGCACCGACGCGACAATGTCGGTGGCCGACGAGAACGACGCATTGTCGTCCGTCTGCAACGCCACATCCAGGGTGGGACTGGTCCCGGCCAGGGCGACGTCGCAGGAGACGACGATCCATTTGGTCTCGCCGCCGCCGATGTTGCGGTCGGACCCCAGATCGATCAGGTTGGTTGAGGCTGCCGTGGAGGTCAACGCCTGAGCGTCCGAGAACTGGAGGTCTTTATCGATATACATATGTGTGCTCCTTAAAGCAGTTGGTTAGGTGATTTGCGCTTCGGTGCTGAGGACCGCATCGCAGCGGCGAACCGGCACACCATCAAAGGTCACGACCTTCTTGCCGACGACATCGTCGTGGGCAAGATTGACGTTGTCCTTGTTGGCGATCTGGCGACGCAGGAAGGAGAACACCGTGCGGTTGGCGTAAAACGCCGCCCGGCCGGAATTCAGGTGCGGCACCAGCTCCAGCGCCTGGACCATCAGATCAACCAGATCGGCGCCCGTGGCCGCGTCCTTGGTCAGGTTCGAAACATCGATGTTGGCGATGCGGACAACGTACCGCCAATCCCGCACCGTCACGCCGATGTCCCACTTGTAGTGCGTGCGGAAGCCTTCGTATTTGCCACCCGCGGCGTCCTCCAAAGTGACCTGGCCCTTGTCGTCTTGCATGAAGCCGAACTGCGAGCCCTTGGGGTAGATGCCGTGGCAGGTCTGCGGACCCCACAGCACCAGCCATACCGACGTGTTGTCGGAACCGGTGCCGGCGGCGTCGATGATGTTGCCGCCGTTTTCCGCCGACAAGTCATTGAAGCGCGGCGAAAGACCGGTGAACTTCTCCGGATCGACACCCGAATCACCATAAAATAGCGTGTTCGCCATTTCCTGGTTCATGCCTTCCAGAAATGCCGCGTCTTCCGACATGCGGAACGACCGTTCGTCACCGCTGAGATCGGCCAGAACCTTGTCGACTTCGGCATAGGCTTCGAGCATGCCGCAACTGTCGGTGACCTGAACCGTCGTCGATTTGCTGGGCTGAACGCCGTAGTTCAGCAAACGCCAGGTCGCCGACGGCAAACCGGACCGGATGGTGGTGCGATGACCGGTCGGCAGATTGCCTTCGAGGAAGGTCATATCGTCGAGTACTTCGTTGGTTTCGGCGAGCATCTCGATGATCTCGTCGACTTTCTTGTCGGGATTGCTTCGCTTTGCGATATCAACAAGGGTCGGGTTTGTATTGCCAATAGTGGCCATGTGTTAGTCCTCATTTTTTCGGGGGTAAAGAATTTCAGCGCGGGTTTTGGGGCGCTCGGGTGCCGGCTGGCCCCCGATATACGCGTCCTCGCTGATCGATTGTCCGACACGCCAAGCGAAGCGGATCATTTCCGGATGGTTGCCCATACCGGTCTCATCCAGTGCCTCGCGGAGTGCCGGGGTGCCAAATCGTCCTATCGCTTTGGCCGCGATTTGTACGCTCTGATCGAAGTTGTCGCCGCCGTATTCGCCGTCCGAGCGGGCGTCGTTTTTCCAGCCCGTCAGCATCTGTGACACGGCGGAGGTTTGCGCTTCCGCAACATCCATCATCGTTTTGGAATGCAGGTCGACGAAGTGCTGAGCTTCCTTTTGCGTCAGGCCCATATCGCGGGCCAATGGCTCAAAACTGTTCAGCACGTCGGGGTTGACCGCAAATCCATCAGGTGTGGTGAAGGCTTCGAAGGCGTCGGGTCCATAGACGACCTGATCGGCGGCGTCGACTGAGGATTGAACTGCATCGTTCCCGGCGGGCGCGGTCGGTTGGTCGCCGCCCCGTTCGTAGAAGTTACGTGATCGTTCAGCCGGCGGGGTGCCGGAGGCGGCGGTATCGACAATGGCAGTGTCAGCTTTGTTCGGCTCGGGTGTGTTCAGCGCGGTGGCGGGTCCGGCATCGCCGCCCCCACCGTCGCTGTATGCCGGAGCCGAAGCGGCATCGTTGCCGGGCGTCGTATCAGAGTGGGGCTCGGTTGGTGTATCAGCATCAGACATCGTCGTCTCTCCTTGGTTGGTCATCATCAAAGGGTGGAAGGAAATTGGCGGGCCCGCGCGCACGACGCACAAAAGAGTGCCGTCGCCCGGTGAGCCCGCCGGTCGTGGGGTCGTGATTAAATTGTCAGGGGTAGGTGGTGGTCGTGGTCGTCAAGCAGGCATACGAATGTCTGCGGTCGTTCTTCGGGCGCGCCTACTCGCCCAGCAGCTTCTTGCCGTAGTCGGGGATCTCGGACAGCGGCTTCATCAGCGCCGGCCCCTGATACCCGCCGGGCTCCCACTGCATACCCAGCAGCGATGGCCCAGTGATCAGGGCGGGTGCGGCGGTCAGGCCGAGAGACGAAGTCAGGATCGTCGAGCGGTGCCTTTTCTTCTTGGCCGCCGCCAGCCGCGCCTTGGCCCGATCTTCCGCCGAGGTCTGGTGCGCGTTGGACAATGGCGAGACCGGCGGCGTCGGCAATATCGGCGATGCCCCCGGCGTTCCGTTCAGCGCGTCCGCAGCCTCCGCCTCCTCCCGACGCCGACGTTCCAGATAATCCGGCCCATCCGCCCCGCCATGCAACAACTCCCACTGCGGCGCCCCGATATCGAACGCACCGCCGGAGTCCGAAAGTGAAAAACCAGAAGGTTTATCTGTTATTTCACCAGTTGTTGAATTAGGGGTCACAAGGCCTCCAAAAAGATCTGCAAGATCAATATCAACCGTACTTTGATTGGCACTCGGATGACCCGCGGGGCCGTCTTCTGGCATACCGCTTTCGGGATCTGTTACTTGCATTTGATTTTCGGTTGCTGCCATCGATATTCTCCTTTTCATGATCGTAGCGCATTGGCGAATAGTCGATGTGACCATCTCGATGCGCCTGTTGAACGAGTTTGCTCATTGGTTTTGGTGTCGCAGGGAGCGTACCGTTAGACGACCGTTCAGAATGGCGCCGCCGGCACACCACACAAATCAATGTTCTTCGCTAAACCATCAAGCGTTGCAGGTCTTTGATCCGTCCAGGAAAATAGCCGATTTTGACTAGTGGGTGGCCATGATTGTCGTTGGATCACCCAGGGCGTAGGCTTGCTGTTTTCGCCCAAAGCGGCGACGGGCTTGGTAGGTCATTTCGTCGTCGAGGTATTTTTGAACTTCGGCCAACGAGATTTGACCGTCACCATTGCCAAAGCCATCCTGGTCCGCAGCGCCCTTAAGCGCGGCCAGCAAGTGCTTGGTAAACAGACCCTGCTTTGCCTCTTCATCCCAGCTGGCAAATTGATCGCCTTGCGCCGCCGTTAGCACGACCATACGCCCCACGTTTGTCGGCAGTTTTGGCGTGACTGACAGGCCCGATGTGGCGCGAATAATCATGCCCTTGGGGCTGTCGCCCGAGAAACAAGCATCCAAAAATACTGACATCGATTTCGCAGGAATCTGAGCAAGATTCTTGAACAGAGTTTCAATTGGATAGCCGTTAATTTCGATAAGATCTGGGTCGGCGTCTGCCGGAAGTAAATATCCCCGCCGATCATTCATTCCCGGCACACCGTGACCGGAATAAAAAACCGTGACGTCCGATTTTCCGGCGCGCACATAGTTGAACAATTTTCCTTCGTGAGAACTGTGATTGCCGAATACCGCCATCAATTCAGCCTGGGTCGCATCACGGAGGTCAATGATATTGCCCTCGCGGTAGCCTAGCCAATTCAAAAGATAATCCTTGAACGCATTCGCATCGTTGTGGGCAAAGGAAACTTCCGGTGTATGGCCTTTGTATTTTTTGTTGCCGATGATGATACCGACAGCGTCGCGATACCGCTTACTGTTTTCAACGAAGTGCTTCATATCCACATTTGAGGGTCGCCGATGCTGAACACTCGTTTTGACTAGCGGATTTTCGTCCAGTGGATACTTTTTTGTCACATTTAGAACAGCATATTCGACGTCAATTAAAGTGCAAATATCTCGCTGATTTTGCCCACTCGAACCTTCGTATCTGACGGGCAACGAGACCTTCGGGCTGTAGTACCAAACGATTTTTGAACTGGAACTTTTTGAAACAAGTGGAATTACCGTCAATTCCTCGCCAAACCGTTGAATGAACATCTTTCGATTCGGGTCTATCTGAAACCATCGATAAGTAAAATTCGAGCCTATGTGTTGACCCGTTAAAATGTTAAATTCGATTTTCTTTAAAACCGGACTGATCGTGAGTGATCGTAGTTTTGCGAGTTCGGGTTCTCCATATTCGGCATGATATTTTGACGCAAATCTTCGAGATGGACGATCATGCATCGAATAATAAATTTCGCGCACGATCCCCGGCAGAAATAAACCCTTGTGATATACAATATTCCGATTATTCCGCCACCCCACCCCTTCAATAACGACGACAATATTCTCCGATTGATCTCGTTTGATTGTCCACGTTCTGGATTTTGGATAAATAGAGCAAGCCCAAACAAGTTTTGTCCCATCAGGTGGTACTTTGATAACGGGCTCGTTTGCGACAACGCTTGGCGCAGCAACAAACAAACTCGCAGACGCCAGCACCGCAATCCCCACCAACTTTTTCAACAAATTCCCCATCATCATTCCCGCCATACGCGCCTGTGCCCGCATATCCTGCCGGTAGCAGACCAGATGGCGTTACTTTCGTCAATATAGTAGGGTTATGGGAAGATCAGGGGTGTTCTTTGGCGGCGCGGTTAGAGCGTGGCGTTGAAGTCGTCTTTGAATGGGTCGGCGATGGGCTCGGGTTGCGGGGCGAAGGGCTCGATGGATGGCGTGGTCAGGTCGGGCACGGGATTAAACTCAGGTGTCGGTACGGGCCGCGCGCGCAGGGCGTCCTGGACGATCCATTTATCCTCACCCGCGCGCAAGTCGGGATAAATGTTCTGCGCCCGTGTTCCGCTGCGCCGCGCCTTGATCCAGCCCGGCACCGAACCATCAGGGCTGACCGCGAGCAGGTCGCCGATCTCGGGGATGGGTGGCATCGGTGTGGGTTTATAGTCGGGGAACTCGAATGGCGTGGGTCCGTCCGTGCCCGCAGATAGCACCGCACCTTCCGGCACGGGCCCGATTTTCGGGGAAAGTATGTCCGCGCCTTTGATATCATCCTCAATTTTTCGCAAACTCGGCCCCACCGCTTCTTTCCGTGATTTCGGCTGCTCAAAAGGATTGCGTTGCCGGGGCATATTCCGCTCCAAACCGCCCAGCGAGACCCAACTGCCCGTGCTGTCGGAGAATTCCTGACCGGGATATTTCTGGTTTGTCTCAGTATAGGCGCGCAAGATTTCCATCAGGCGGTGTTTGTCTTCAGGAACCGCTGGCTTTTGATATCCCACCGCCTCGCGGTCGGCAAAGTCGTCGCCGACCCTGGTCTCTTCGCGCAACGTATAGACATGGCCGAGGTGCTCGCCAATGGCGGACAGTGGGTCGCCGCGTCGACGCACCACGGAGACATTCTCGGCCCAAACCGGGCGCGCCTTGTTGCCCTCGAATATGCCCAAAAAGGCGTCCTTCACATCGGCGGGTACACCACTCTGACCGGGCGCCGATATCGCCGTAACGTCGGCGAACAAATCGGGGTAAAGGCGCTTGGCGTTGATCGCCACCCAGCCGCCCAGAGAATGGCCGGCTAAATTGATCCGGACGTTGGGTTAGCCATTCTGGATTTGTTTGGCGAAAGCAAGGAGCGCTTCGATCTGCCCCTTTGGTTCACCGCCCACCGCGATTTGGAAATCGTGTTTGAGATCGGCCCAGGCTTCGCCCGACTGCCCGCCGTCGGAGCCGTCTATGGCGATCGTGATTACGTCGTCTTTTCCCTTTACCGCCAGCATCCCCGCACCTGCCCGGTTTTCAGTGCCGACCAGGGTGGGTTTGTTTTTCTCTCGCCAGTCATTATAGACCTGCGCCGGAACTTCGCTGTCCTCCTCTGACGCTAATCTGGCGAGATAACCCTTCTCACCGCCCGGGCCGTTTCGAAAATCGGGCTTGAGCTTCACTACATACGCAAACGGCTTTACGATGTGGCACTATAAAACGGCTGATCAGGTCGCCGATGTTCTCGCATCGGGGTACTTTGACCCGGCGCGCGATATGCTCAGGGTCGGCGATTTTGTGTTCGCCAATTTGGATTTCGACAACGCCGGGCAAAATGGTTTACTCATCGTCGTTCATAACAATACGGGATCAATCAGCGTATCTCCGCCTGGGTTTTCCAGCGAACAGGAAGCACAAACCTTACATCCCGGTCGGAGCGTTGCCACCTGAGGGGATTTCCTCCCCGGATGGCATCGGCCTCTGCCTGCCTTCAATCCATGCCGCAACATCCCGCCATACTGTTTCCGCCTGCAAATCATGCAGCAGCATGTGCCAACCTTTGGCATAGCGAACATACCGGTAGTCCACCGCGAAATTCCGGCGCATCTTCTCGATAGCGTGCGCTGGTACGATTTGATCATGGTCCCCATAAAGCAATAACATCGGTCGCCGGATTCCCGCCGCTCCCGCCAGACCCGCGTCCATGATGCCGACCACGCCGTACACAGCATCGACACGTGTATCCTTGATAATCAACGGATCACGCCCTAGCGCTTTCAGCATCTCTACGTTATCGGAAGCCTGCGCCCCCAAGCCACTTCCGGTAACGCTATTACCGGGAAAAGTATGGGCTGACAGCCAAAGGGCCAGCTGAAAGAAGGGATGCATTTCAGATCGCCCCCAGACAGCGGGTGCGGAAAGAATGATTCCGGATACCCGCCCAGCCAGTTCTGTCGCTTCAGGGTATCGTTCATCCATCGCCGACAAAATGACAGCGCCGCCCATGCTCGTACCCAACAGAAATATCGGCACGCCCGGGCGTTGATCGGCAATGGCCAGAACGGCATCCTTGAGATCGCGCTGCAAGGTCTGGTTCCCCGGCCATATCCCCGGCTCGTCCGTCTCCCCAAAGCCCCTTTGATCGTAGGCGTAAACGGCGATACCCCGTTTCGCCCACCACTGAGCCGGCGTTTCAAAAATCTTTGAATATTCGTTAAACCCATGAAGTGCGATGAGAATTGCCTTGGCGGGGGTTTCCCCCTCGGCAGGTGCCCATAAACGCAACGGCAGACGCGCACCATCGGAGGCAATCAAATATTGCAGACCCGCCTCGCCGCTCCCGCCAGCAACCAACACGGGTTTTTGCGTAACGGGGCCAGCGTGATGAACTGTCGGGGCGCAACCCGCGACAAAGAGTGCGGTGATGGCAACTGCAAACATTCTAAACATGGCCAGATACTACTCCAATCACACTTCTGAAACACAAGCCCACCCGCAAGCTCGTTGCAACGCAATTTTAACCTCCATCTGCCTACACTACTGTCGATCGTCGTCGCAACCCATCCGGGGCCGCGCTAAAAGGCTCAAACAAAAGCAATGAACAACTTGAGAACAAATCATCGGGACAGACGGGCGGGCTCAGATCGCCGCGACGCCAAATCGCTCATTTTCTCGCCTGCGCGCTACACCAGAGGGCGTCAAAGCGACGCCAACAACGCGGGCAATCTCTCCAGTGCTCATTTGATGCGCTCTACGGATATCACGTCCGCAATTCGCCGTGGCGAGTTCACCATTGATTACCAACCGAGAATCGCAACCAATGGCGGAGCCATTGCCGCAATGGAAGCATTGGTGCGTTGGCACCACCCCCACCTCGGCCTGCTCGAGCCGGACAGCTTTATTCCGACCGCCGAATCAAGCGACGCAATTATCGAACTCGGAGAATGGGTGCTGATCACCTCTCTGAAAAAGCTGAACGCATGGATCAACAGAGGATACGAGCCGGGAAAAATAGCCGTCAATATCTCGGCTCGCCAAATCACGGATCCGGCCTTCGCTGATATTGTCCTGCAGGCCTTATCTGTCAGTGACGTGGCGGGAGATCGTCTCGAACTTGAACTGACCGAAAGTGTTCAGATCATTGACATGCCAGCGGCAATTCAGACCATGAATAAAGTTTCCGCTGCGGGTGTGCGGTTTTCGATCGACGATTTCGGCAGGGGTTACGCTTCGTTCGACTATCTACGACAGTTGCCCGTTGAGGCCGTGAAAATTGATCAGTCGTTTATCCAAGGGGTCACCACAGGTTTGCGCGACGTTACTTTGTTGCGCGCTTTGATCACAATGATCGCAGACATAGGCCTTCGAGTTGTCGCCGAAGGCATCGAAAATCAGGATCAACTGAACGCCGTGCGGGATATGGCCTGTGACGAACTTCAGGGTTTTGTCTTCAGCCGCCCTTTGACAGATCACGACGCGGGGCACCTTCTCAGCACCTGCCCCGCCTACGCCGTCTAAATTTGCGTGGCGTTATGCCATATCTGGGCGTGGTCGAAGATGGGGATTGAGGCGCTTTTCGAGAAAGTGGAACACCCGCGTTATCGCGAACGTCATGATCAAATAAATCAATCCTGCCGTGATATATATTTCGTATGGCGCAAAGGTGTTCGAGACGATCGTCCGAGCAACCCCGGTGATGTCGAGAAGCGTGATGGTGCTGGCAAGAGCGCTCCCTTTGAGCATCAAGATGACTTCATTGGAATACGCAGGGAGCGCCAGTCTGAAGGCCCGCGGCAATACGATGCGCCGCAGTTGCAAGCTGCGAGACATTCCAACGGCCCGCGCGGCTTCGACTTCGCCGGAGGGCACGGCTTGAATGGCACCGCGAAATATTTCCGCCGTATAGGCCGCCGTGTTCAGACTGAAGGCAATGATGGCACACCAGTATGCTTCGCGAAATATCGGCCAGATAAAACTTTCCCGAATAGATTCAAATTGGCCCAAACCGTAATAAGTCAGAAATATCTGAACCAGTAACGGGGTCCCACGAAAATAAAAAATATAGCCGTATACCGGCATCCACAGCAGCGGCGAACGGGCGGTTCTCATCAACGCCAAGGGCACGGCCAGGACCATGCCGACCAAAAGCGCCAGCCCCACAAGCTCAAGCGTCACCACAGCACCGCCCAGCAACTGCGGGACGCTGTCGACCATGAGTTCAAATGTCTCAGCCATACCATCGAAAAAAGGAAGAGGTTTCTCCATCAGATCAAGCCCGCCTGACACCACGATTGACCCGACGCTCCGCTAACTGCAGCGCGATCGTTGAAACGAATGTCAGACCAAGATAAATCAACGCCGCGGCCGCATAAAAGGTGAACGGCTCTCGCGTAGCACCGGCGGCTATCGCCGACTTGCGCATCAATTCATCCAATCCAATAACCGAAATCAACGCCGTATCTTTGAGCAGCACCATCCAAAGGTTGCCGATGCCCGGCAAGGCGAAGCGCCAGACCTGCGGCAGCATGATCCGGCGAAAGACAAGCCATCTGCTCATGCCAACGGCGCACGCCGCCTCAATTTGGCCGGGATGTATCGCCAATATCGCCCCCCGAAACACCTCGGTTGCATAAGCGCCGAATACGAATCCGAGCGTCAGAACTCCAGCCGTAAAAGCGTTTATTTCAACAAATTCTTCACGCCCAAATGCTTGGAAAATATTTTGAACCAGCATCGTGCCGCCGTAGTACAAAATCAGCAAAAGGATAAGCTCGGGTACGCCGCGCACGATGGTCGTATAGGCGTTGGCGACCCGGTGCGCCGGACCGGAGTTGGAGAGTTTCGCCGCCGCGCCCAGTAGGCCCAGGATCAAGCCGACAAAGACCGCGGCAACAGCAACCTGCACCGTAAGCAAAAGCCCAACGCCGAGTTGCCAGCCGAATCCCTGCAGGTCCATCATTTCTCCTCTGAAGCATTTAAAATAAAACCGCTGCCAGTCATGTCGGGGACCGGCAGCGGTTCATCGTATGCACGCTCAGTCAAGACGTTGAAGCTGACCGAACTTATTTGCCGTAAACATCGAAGTTAAAGTACTTCGCATTGATTTTCTTATAGGTGCCGTTGGCCCGGATCGCGGCGATCGCGGCGGTAAATTTGTTCGCCAAATCACCGTCACCCTTACGTGTGGCGATGCCCGCACCTTCACCGAAATATTTCGGATCGGTGTAGTCGGCACCGACGAACTCAGCGCCTTTGCCTTCGGGTTTGGCCAGGAAACCCTCCATCAAAGCCACCGAATCAGCGAGCAAGAGGTCAAGACGACCCGCGGCGAAATCAAGGTAGGCTTCATCCTGTGTGCCGTAGGCCTTGATCGTCACAACACCGCCGAATTCACCCTTAACGAAATCGGCATGAATAGTCGCGCGCTGAACACCGACGGTTTTGCCTTTCATGCTGGCGGCATTAATTTCAATGCCAGAGCCTTTCTTGCGCACGAATTTGGCCGGCGTGGTGTAGTACTTTTTCGAAAACGAGACTTTTTTCTTTCGCTTTTCCGTGATCGACATTGAGGCAATGATGGCATCGTATTTATTCGCGATCAGGGCGGGAATGATACCGTCCCAGTCTTGTGCCACAATTGTGCAGTTCGCCTTCATTTGCGCGCAAAGCGCATTGGCGATATCGACATCGAAGCCCTGTAACTTGCCGCTCTTGTCGGTAAAGTTGAACGGCGGGTAGGCCCCCTCGGTGGCGATACGAATAGATTTCCAGTCTTTGGCGATACTCGGCCCGGCAGCAAGAACCAGAACGGCGGCTGAGACTGCGGCAATGACAAATTTCTTCATTATTTTTCCCCGTTACATATGGTTGATTGTTGTTTTCAAGGCTCGGTGCCCCGTTCACGTGGTCGTTGCACCTAGCGTCCTCTGATGAAACCTTGTCGTCAAGTCGGAACAGACAGAATTTACAATTTGAAATTAATTCAGGTTGGCGGCCAAAAACTGCTTACACCGCTCGGAACGCGGATTTTCGAAAACCTCGACCGGCGTACCCTGCTCTTCGATGCGGCCTTCGTGTAGGTAAATCACCTGATCGGCGACCTCTCGGGCAAAACCCATTTCATGGGTCACCAGCAGCATTGTTCGACCTTCATCTGCCAAATCCCGAATGACTTTGAGTACTTCTCCGACCAGTTCAGGGTCCAGTGCTGATGTTGCCTCGTCAAACAACATGACCGCCGGTTCCATCGCAAGAGCGCGCGCGATGGCCGCGCGTTGTTGTTGCCCGCCCGAAAGATGAGCCGGGAAGTGGCCTCTCTTTTCTGCAATCCCAACTTTTTCAAGCAGCCTCTCGGCCCGGTCTACCGCTTCGGGCCTGGACATTCCCAGCACATGGACCGGCGCTTCAATCACGTTTTCCAGCACCGTCATGTGCGCCCACAGATTAAAGCTCTGAAACACCATACCCAGTTTGGCTCGAATGCGGTCGACTTGGGTGCGGTTTGCGGGCTCAGCGCCATGTTTGCCCGTTTTCATCTCGATCAACTCGCCCTGCACCCAAACCTCGCCCGAATCGGGAATTTCGAGCAAATTCAGACAGCGTAAAAAAGTGCTTTTTCCGGACCCGCTGGCACCAATCAGGGCAATAACGTCACCTTCGTGCGCCGTCACCGACACGCCCTTGAGCACTTCCAAACTGCCAAAGCGTTTGTGAATGTCATGCACGACCAGGGCGGCGTCAGATCGATTGTGAGATGGAGTACGCTCAATTGTATCGCTCATGATTGAAACGTTAGATGGCTTATCCGGGCTGGGCAAGCACCGCGTTCTACAGTTATCAATGGCGCTACCCCCTTGAACCCGTGCGTCCTTCGCACTAGTTTGCGCCATTGGTCGTGTCTCAAGCTGTAAGATATCGTCCCGAATGCTGTCTCCCCAGTATCCCCGTTGTGCAAAACAAGGCTGAATGAAAAAATGAGATTTGAAGGTACTGACAATTATGTCGCGACCGAAGACTTGATGGTCGCCGTGAATGCCGCCGTCGCCTTGGAACGCCCTTTGCTGATCAAAGGTGAGCCGGGAACGGGTAAAACGATGCTGGCCATCGAAGTTGCCAAGGCGATGGGAATGCCGTTGATTGAGTGGCACATCAAATCGACCACCAAAGCACAGCAGGGGCTCTATGAATACGACGCCGTTTCGCGCTTGCGGGATAGTCAACTCGGCGACGAACGCGTCCACGACATCGGCAACTACATTGTCCGCGGCAAGCTTTGGGAAGCTTTTGAAACCGAGCAACGCCCGGTGCTTCTGATCGATGAAATCGACAAGGCGGACATCGAGTTCCCCAACGATCTGTTGCTTGAGCTCGACCGCATGGAATTCTTCGTCTACGAAACCAAGCAAACCATTAAGGCAGAACACCGCCCGGTCATCATCATTACGTCGAACAACGAAAAAGAACTGCCCGACGCGTTCCTGCGCCGTTGTTTCTTCCACTACATCCGCTTCCCTGAAAAAGAAACGATGGAGGAAATCGTTGAGGTCCACTACCCGGGCCTGAAACGGGACTTGGTGAGCGAAGCGTTAAACGTATTCTTTGATATTCGCGAAGTGCCGGGCCTGAAGAAAAAGCCCTCGACATCGGAGTTGATCGACTGGATCAAATTGTTGCTCGCCGAAGACATCGACCCCGAAACATTGCGCACACGCGACATGAAAAAACTAATTCCGCCCTTGCATGGTGCCCTGTTGAAGAACGAACAAGACGTTCATCTCTTCGAGCGACTGGCCTTTATGGCTAAGCGGGACCGTGGATAATTGGCGCTGATTGGAATAGACTGAAGCCATGTTCACGCAGTTCTTTTACGACCTTCGCGCTGGCAAGGTACCTGTTTCGCTGAAGGAGTATTTGATGCTTCTTGAAGCGATGGAGAAGGGCATCGCCGCTTATCAGGTGGAGGATTTCTATTACCTGTCGCGCAGTGCGCTGGTGAAGGATGAGCGCAACCTCGATAAGTTTGACCGGATCTTTGGCGAAACTTTCAAAGGCCTGGAAAATCTCGGTGAAGGGGTTGAATCCGAAATTCCAGAGGAATGGCTGCAAAAACTGGCCGAGCTTTCCTTGACCGAGCATGAGAAAGCCCAGATCGAAGCCATGGGCGGCTGGGAAAAGCTCATGGAAGAACTCAAGAAACGCCTGGAAGAGCAGGAAAAGCGCCACCAGGGCGGCTCAAAATGGGTCGGCACCGCTGGCACCTCGCCGTATGGTGCCTACGGTTACAACCCGGAAGGGGTGCGCATCGGGCAGGATAAATCCCGTCATCGCCGCGCCGTTAAAGTTTGGGACAAGCGCGAATATAAAAATCTCGACGATTCGGTCGTTTTGGGTACGCGCAACATCAAAGTCGCTTTGCGCCGGTTACGCCGCTTCGCCCGCGAGGGTGCCGATCTGGAACTGGACATGCCGGACACCATTCGCTCGACCGCGAACAACGGTGGTTACCTCGACCTGAAACTGGTGCCCGAACGTCGCAACAAAATCAAAGTGCTGTTGTTCCTCGATATCGGCGGCTCCATGGATGACCACATTCGCACTTGCGAAGAATTGTTCTCGGCCGCCACCGCTGAATTCAAGCACCTTGAATATTTCTATTTCCACAACTTCCTTTATGAAGGCGTGTGGAAAGATAATTATCGTCGTCACGCCGAAAAAATCCCGACGACCGAAATCATCAACACCTACGGACCGGACTATAAAGTCATCTTCGTCGGAGACGCGACGATGAGTCCCTATGAGATCGTCTATCCCGGCGGCAGCGTCGAGCACTGGAACGAAGAGGCGGGTCAGGTCTGGATCGAGCGCATGCTGGGGCATTATCGCCATGCCGTCTGGCTTAACCCCGTGCCCGAACGCCACTGGGATTACACACCTTCCGTGCAGATGACCCATCAACTGATGGAAAGCCGAATGTACAGCCTGACGCTGGGCGGCCTCGACAAGGCCATGCGCGAACTTAATCGCTAGAGCTAAGCCCTTTTTTGGCACCAGAAGCGATAGACGCCAAGATTTTCCGGAGTCGCGAAGAGGGTCGGATTCGCCACCTCAACCTTTTGCCATTTATCGAGATCAGCAAGTGATTCCGCGTCGGGGAACATTTCCAGATAATGCCCGACCGGCGTCGGGTCGGTAATATGAAAGCCCAGAAATTCCAACCCTAGCTGACCAAGTGTCGCCGCCAGAGATGGGATGGTGAAAGTGCTTTCTGCTTTCGGCATCAAAAGATCGCGACTGCTTTTCAGTCCATAAAAATCCTGCGCAGCCAAAACCGCTGGGCCGGGATGATCGCTCGCCAGAGCGAGGATTTGAGACCGGGCGGCGCGAATATCTTCGACGGTGTCGCCCTGTATCTCTGATAACGCGTCCCGGGCGGCGGCAACGCCTGAGCGGCCGATTTCACTATACAAGCCGACTCTCATGTAACCACGGGGTTCAAGGAGATCAACCAGCGTCTGCCAGTTTCCCACCGAATTTTCGGTTTGGCTCAGGGCCTGTGGTACGTCGATCAGATGAAAGAGCTGATCAGAGCCCTTCAGATCGTCAATTGACCCTTGTGCAAAGCGAACATTGGTCATCTCCATCTGCATGGCTTTGCGCCAAGCGTAAGCGACGTTAGCGCCAATCTCATCGACACCAAGAACCAGCGATTGCGGATACTGCAGTGCAAGTTCCAGCGCTGGTTGGCCTGTACGACACCCCGGCACCAGGATTGCGATGGCACCGTCGGCAAAGGCCGGGGGCTGGATCTCGGGCACCTGGGCACGCAAGACATCTGCGAAGGTCGCGGGTTGGGACGGCGCAAACGTCACCCAGCGCGGGTGCGGTGATAAATCCAGCACATCAGCGGTCTCAGGCTTGCTCTGCGCACCTTCGGCAATGAACTCGATGCTGCTCGCCACGTCGGTTTCGATCGCGGGTTCGGCAAGCTGCTGGGCAACCAGATTTGAAACAAAGAAGGGCAGACCGGCAACATCGGTCGACAGCAATTTCTCCGGATTTGCGAAACTGGCCATCGCCCGGTAGCAAGCGCCAACCATAATTCCGCTCCAAAGCGGCGCTGCGGCATCTCCGTCTGAGAGGTCGTCGATCGCCTTGCCGAGATCGCGAAGCAGCATGCCGACGACCGCGGCTTCGCCCTGCATCTCGGACCAGGCGTACCCGGTATTGTAGGCTTGCATGGCCAGTGCGGCGACAAACTGCGGCTGGCGACTGACTACCGATTCCGGCGGCTGAGGCGCGACACCTTCTTCAATGATGACACGTCGCAGGCGGGTAAAAACAAATTCAAAACCCGGATCGGCAATGACCGTTCGAGCCATCATCCCGCGCAGCAAGGGATCGGTCATAAAATCATCGAAGACGCCGCCAGCGACGGCTTCGGCCATCGCCTGTATGTCTGTTGCCGGGCTTTCGTTAAAAGCCATCGCCAAAATGCCCTGAAACTTCTCTTCTCGTTTAAGCACGGCGATTGTCGCCGGGTTCAATGACTGATGGTCGATGCCGTCAGTCATGTAGGCAGTCTCAAAGTCCTGTCGCACACTGTCAGGGACTTTGATGAACGGCCCACCGTTCAGCGTTTCAATGAAATTCTGACGACAGCCCGGCTGCTCCGGCGCGGCCACAACAGCCTTGGCGAAAGCACCTAGGGCGGCGTCAAATTCACCGATTTGGCGCAGGACCAGGCCTAAGTTCGACTGGGCACTCGAGTTTTCCGGCTGCAACGCCACGGCGTGGCGCAAGCTCTCGACCCCTTCACCGACATAACTGTTTTCAAAGGCCAACAGTCCCAGGTTCGTGTGGGCTTCAAACATGGAATGGTCGAGCGCAACCGCACGACGATAGGCCGCCATGGCCGCATCGGTCTGCCCGTTGGCCCGCAACGCCTCACCGAAGTTGAGATGGAAATGGGGATTGCCGGGCTGGGCGGCGATGGCGTGCTGAAGGTGCTCAATGGCGGCTTCGGCATTGCCGGTCTGATAAGCGATCATCCCGATCAGGTGGTGCGCGTCCGGATTGTCCGGTTCGGCCTCCAGCACGGCTTCGTAAGCGGCCTTGGCCCCGGCCAAATCGCCGTTGCGATGATGTTCCATCGCGGCTTCAAGTGCCGTCGCGGTACCGGTGGCATCGCCGACCCCGGCTTCGGCTTCGGCCATCTCTGTGGCCATCTCTGTGGCCATCTCTGTTTCGTCGTATTGATCGGTCAAAGTCTTGTCCGTGTTTTTGCATGCCGTCGAGCATGCGAATGATTTGTGCGGCGCTACATAGCACGACACAGGCCAATTCGCTAGGGCGGGGCCAGACGAACAATAATCGTTAGTGAAAATCACGCGATGGGAAATTGCCGGGATTTGCGACCCCGGCGGCCGAATTCACCAGTAACGGCAAATCATCTGCCGCCGGCGCGTCGTCGCGCGCCAATTCGCCGAGCCTAACACTCAAATCCTCAAGCCGGCGGGCGATCACATGAATAACCCGCCCCTCGCGCTGGACAATACCGGTAATACCCAGCAAGCGGCTGCGCAGGGCGACTTTGCGGAAACGTTCGAACACTTTGGGCCAGACGATGACATTGACGACGCCGGTTTCATCCTCCAGCGTCGCAAAGATCACGCCGCTGGCCGTGCCTGGACGCTGGCGACACAACACCAGACCTGCGATCCGGACCAGCGTGTCGGCTTTAACCGTCTCCAGCGTTTGTGCCGTAATTACACGCTCCGCCCTGAAACGCGGACGCAACAGCTTCATCGGATGCGCCTTCAGGCTGAGGCGAAGTGAGGTGTAATCGTCAATCACCTGCTCGCCAATCCCGGCCAGCGGGAGAACCGCTTGCGGCTCGTTCTGCAAGGTCAGCAGGTGATCACGTTCCTCGGCGGCGGCGAACAGCGGCAGCACAGTATCGCTCAACCCCCGCACCGCCCACAAAGCCGCCCGGCGATTGAGCCCAAGCGACGTAAACGCATCCGCCTTAGCCAGCCGCTCCAGCACTTTTGGGCTGAGCCCGCTACGCCGCCAGAGCACACGAATGTCGTGGTAGCCTTTGTCTCGTGCGGCGACCAGGCGTTCGACATCAGCCTCCCGCAAGCCCTTGATCTGGCGCAAACCCAGCCTCAGTGCCACACGGCCCTGACTGCAGGGCTCCAACGTACAATCCCAGTTACTGTGATTGACATCGACGGCGCGAATAATGGCACCATGTTCGCGGGCATCACGCACCAGCTGGGCTGGGGCATAAAAGCCCATCGGCTGACTGTTCAATATGGCCGCCGCAAAAGCTGTTGGATAATGGCATTTGAGCCAGGCCGAGACATAAACCAGCAAGGCGAAGCTCGCGGCGTGGGATTCGGGAAAGCCGTAATCGCCAAACCCCTCTATCTGTTTGAAGCAGCGGGTGGCGAAATCTTCGTCGTAGCCATTCGCGGTCATGCCGTCGATAAACTTTTCGCGAAAGCCATAAATCTGACCCGTCTTGCGAAACGTCGCCATGGCCCGGCGCAGGTTGTCGGCCTCGGTCGGTGTAAAACCAGCACCGACAACGGCGATCTTCATGGCCTGTTCCTGAAATAGCGGCACACCCATCGTCTTACCCAGCACGGCTTCCAGCGCGGCGGAAGGGTATTCGACGGTTTCCTCGCCGTTCCGCCGCCTGAGATAAGGGTGCACCATGTCACCCTGGATCGGCCCCGGCCGGACAATCGCAACCTCGATCACCAAATCATAAAAACAACGCGGCTTGAGGCGCGGCAGCATCGACATCTGGGCCCGGCTTTCGACCTGGAAGACCCCGACCGAATCGCCCCGGCACAGCATGTCATAAACCCTAGGGTCCTCGGCCGGTACGCTGGCCAGGGTCAGGGCGCGATCATGGTGGCGTTCAATCAGGTCAAAGGCACGATGAATACAGCTCAGCATACCCAGCGCCAACACATCGACCTTGAGGATGCCCAGGGCATCAAGATCATCCTTGTCCCATTCGATCACGGTGCGGTCTTCCATCGCCGCGTTGGCGATGGGCACAATGCTGGAGAGCGCGCCCTGGGTCATGACAAAGCCGCCGACGTGTTGCGAGAGATGACGGGGAAAGCCTTTGATCTCATTCGCCAGGGCCAGCGCCTGCATCAGACGGGGCTCCATTGGGTCAAGGCCGGCAGCACGCACCTGATCGTCGTCAAGCCCCTCCTTAGTCCAACCCCAGGCGAGACCGGCCAGTGCGGCACCAATGTCTTCGGATAATCCCATCGCCTTTGAGACTTCGCGCACAGCGCTCCGCGTGCGGTAGCTGACCACGGTCGCCGTCAACGCCGCCCGCTCACGCCCGTATTTCTGATAAATATACTGAATGACTTCTTCGCGCCGTTCGTGCTCGAAATCGACATCGATGTCAGGTGGCTCGCCCCGTTCGGCGGAAACAAACCGTTCAAACAACACATCGATGCGATCCGGATCGACCGCCGTAATGCCGAGGCAATAACAAACCGCCGAATTGGCCGCCGAGCCCCGGCCTTGGCAGAGGATGCCCCGCGCCCGGGCGAAACACACGAGATCATGGACGGTCAAAAAGTAAGGCGCAAAACCCAACTCGCCGAGCAATTCCAGCTCGTGTTCGATAAGTTTCCGAACCTTGTCCGGCAGGCCGTCCGGATAACACGTTGCCGCCCCGGCCCAGGTCAACTTGGCCAGCTCGCTTTGCGGCGTCTCGCCGGGCGAGACCGTCTCATCCGGGTATTCGTAAGCCAACGCCTCCAGATTGAAAGTACACAGTGCGGCCAGTTCGGCACTCAGTGCGACGGCCTCGGGATAATCAGCGAACAACCGCTGCATCTCATCCGGGGACTTAAGGTGGCGCTCGGCGTTGGCGTGCAGACGGGTGCCGGCATCGCTCACTGTGCAGTGTTCGCGGATACAGGTCAGCACGTCCTGCAACGCGCGCCGCAGGGGATCGTGGGCGTGCACGTCGTTGGTCGCGACAAGCGGTGTACCTGCCGCCTTCGCAAGTCCGGCCAGATGCGCAAGGCGGGCGGCGTCATTGCCGCGATAAAGATGGCTCGCCGCGAGATGCACCCGGACCGAGGCGTGACAGCGACGGCGGATGGCCGTCAGTGTGTCGGCGAAAGCCTGATCCGCCGGCTCAGATGAGGCCACGATCAACACCTGATCACGGCCGGCGGCGAAAACCGGACCGTAAAGATCATCCATGCCGAACCAGCACTCCCCCTTGGGCGCGCGTCGATTACCCAACGTCAGCAACTGCGAGAGCCGACCATAGGCCGCCCGGTTCATCGGAAAGCACAAAATTTCCGGCCCATCTTCAGGTATCAGACGGCAACCGGCGTGATAGGAAATACCGGCTCTCTTGGCCGCGACATGGCCGCGCACCACACCAGCCAGGGAATTACGATCCGCAATCACCGCCGCCCGATGACCGAGTTCAGCCGCCCGTGTCACCAGTTCCTCAGGATGAGACGCGCCGCGCAAGAAGCTGAAATTCGAAGTTGTCTCCAATTCAACGTAGGCGGGGTCAACATAAGCCGGGGCAGTGTTCATCGAACTCTCCTTCATTTTCAGGCAAACATGCCATGCAAAAACCAGCGCGGCGCGCGGATAGGTGTGAAAACTTCGGTTTGCGGAGATGGCGGCAGTTCATACAGGCCTTCGCGGAAAAGCCAAAAGCGACGACCTTCGTTGTCTTCGATACGGTAATAGTCCCGTGTCAGGTGACTGCGGTCTTCGCCGGGCAGCGCCGCATCCCGCCACCATTCGGCGGCGATCCGCTCCGGACCTTCGGCGTGAACGACGCGGTGCACAACCCGGCGCCAGCGGAACAATACCGGCGGACCATCGGGCACTTCGGCCACGGCATCGACGGCCTGAGGTCGGTCGAACAGGCGAAGCGGCCGGGGCCGCGATCCTCTTTGTGGCCCACTCTGTAGTTCACTCTGTGACTCATCAAGCGGTGGCGCGGCGTCAATCGACCGAGGGCTGCCATCCAGTGCCGACAGCGCCAGGCTGGCGCGTTCGGGAACATGGCTGGCACGGGCCTCCAGCCGCATCACGCTGCCTCGCCCCAGACGCGTTTCCAGCCGGTCAACCAAAGGCCCGAGACGGGTTTCGCGATGCGCCGCACCCCTGGAGGCACCTTCAAATTCATCAAGTCCAAGCTGCGCCGCCGCCGTCGACTCGACGATGGGCGCGGCGATGGTCATGACCTCGACCCCGAAGCCGAGATCGAGGCCATCGAGACGTTCAGCAAACAAGCGTTGCAAATGGTCAGGATCGCGCACGGGCCGACTGGTGCCGACAGTCGCCCGGCTAATCGCGCCATCAACCCGGTAAAGCGTGAATTCGGCCCGGCGCAGACCCAACTGCTCATCCGTCAGGCGTTGTTCAAGGCGTTTGAGCAAACGCCCAAGACCTGCCGCCACATCATCCAGATGCCCGATCGCTTCCGGAAAGGCGAGGCGCACCCGATATGCGCGCGTCGGCGCACGCGGCGAGATCGCTTCCGCGACACGCCCCAAGGCCTGATCAAGCCGCTGCACCAGCGTTTCCCCGAAACGTGCCGCCAGCGGCCCGCGCGGCAAATCATAGAGATCACCGATCCGGCGCAGGCCCAACCGGTCAAGACCCTCTCTGGCCGCTGCAGACAAGCGCAGCGCCGCCACCGGCAGGGCCTTGAGGACCGCACGATGTTCGCCTGGCGAAACGATCCCCCAGCCTGCTTCGGCCTTGTTTTCAGACGATGCCGCCCGACCATAGCGCGCCACAGCCCAGGCTGCGCCCGGTGTATCGGCAAGTGCGGCCTGGGCCGCGAAACCCAGACAATGCACACGACGAAGTAAATGATCGAGCAATCCGTCTTCGCCACCGAAAAGATGGGCGCAGCCTGTCACATCGAGCCAGACGCCAGCCCCCATTGCTGGCTCAGCCAGCGATTCAGGTGCCGTCCAGGGCGTGAAACTGGCGCACCAGTCGGATAGATTCTGCAGCGCACGCGCATCCTGATCCGGCTCGTCCGGCGTCGTTTCGATGTTGGGGATGACAGCCCGGGCGGCAGCCAGCGTTAATCCGGACTCAAGCCCGGCGATCGCCGCCGGTGTATTCACCGCCGCCAGACGTATCCCACCGTGCATCGCCGTCACCACGGCCAACGGCCTAGACCGCCAGTCGGGCTTGTGCCGACTGACGCGGTCGCTGGCGAAGGTCGGCAGCCACAGCGATATGATCCGCCGGGTTTTCCGCCGCCTCTCCGTCACATAACCTCCCATCCCGCCATTCCACGGTCCAACGGCCGGGCGCTCCCCCCCGGCAGCGCAAAAGCTCAAGCTGCCAACTCGTCTCATATGTGGACCCGATCTGTGCTGCTTTGGTGCGTCCAGACCCGACTTTCCAGCGCGTCATCGCGGCGCTGGTGGTCGATGACTGCCGGCCGCCGCTGCGCACCAGCAGGATCGCCACACCGCTGGACTCCGCCGCCAGTTGCAGACGCCGGCTGGCGGTGAAACTGAGGTCATCAATCTCGCCCAGCACAGCGACCAGGGCAGCGCTTTTGACGCCTTCCTCCATGGCCCACAAAACATCCCGGTCCCGGCCCGCCTGAACCACCAGCAACTGCTCTGGTTGCAGACCAAAGGCGGCCAGCCCAGGCGCGTAAAGCGCGCCCATTTCATCGGCGTCACGACGGCGCGGGCACCAAAGCACCCCACCTCGCCCGCCAACCGCCTCGCTGCGGCTCGTCAGGCTCAAGAGAGCAGCGGCAAACCCGCCCACCGCTCCATTCGCCCCCGGTGCACTGACAATCTCGTGCAGTACGCCTTGGGCAAGTCCGCCGGCACCTCCAGACGATGCAGAAAGTACGGCATCCAACGCCGGTGTGAGACTGATCGCCGGCCTCTTCTCACCCGGCCCTCTCAAACTCTCACTATTTTTCTCAATCGCCCGGATGCGCGCGCGCAAAGTCGCCATAACATCAGGATCAGGATTAGAATTACGCGACATGCAGAACCCTCCTTGCGAAGAGAGAAAAATATCAGGCCCGGAGACAGAACTGCCCCAGGCACCGAGCTCAGATTTTCATAAATGTTCCTATTTTGTTCTAATTTGACTCGCGCGCAGAGTCAAGCACCGGAATTGTCCGGCGTGATGGCTGCCCCGCTGGCAGAGAGATTTTGTCTGAGGACAAGAAAGATGATTTAATTCCATCGTTCTCTTCGCCCTATCCAACCACTAAAAGAAAATCAGCATGTCCTTCGACGGTTTTCAACGCGTCATCGGTGTGTTCCGCCATCGTGACTACGCCCGCTACACGGCGGGCAACGGCCTGTCGTTGATCGGCTTGTGGATGCAGCGCATCGGCGTTGGTTGGCTGACTTGGGAGCTGACCGGATCGCCGACCTGGCTTGGCATTATCGCCATGACCGAATTCTTTCCGGTTGTCTTCCTCGGGCCCCTGGGCGGGGTCCTGGCAGACCGGTTTGACCGCACCAGCAATATGATATTCTTCCAAAGCATCGCCATGATCGCCAGTCTGGTGCTGTGCCTGATCACAGCATTCGGCTTGATCAACATTTGGCTGTTGGCTGCACTGACCTTGATCGTCGGCATTGCCGCCGGTCTGAACTCAGCTTCGCGACTGGCCTTGCCGCCCAGTCTGGTGCCGACGAGCGAATTGACGACGGCCATCGCCATGAATTCGATGGTCTTCAATACCGCCCGCTTTATCGGCCCGGCGATTGCCGGCGCAGTAATCAAACTGTGGGGCGTTGAAGTTGCCTTCGCGGGAAATGCGATCAGCTACCTGGCCTTGATCTGGGCGCTGAATTCGATCCGGCGATCATTGTCGAGCGGTCGAGAACTGAAACAACAGCGACAAAACCTCCTCAACGAAATGAAGGAAGGCTTCTCCTTTGTCGCCAGCCACCCCGCCGCCATGGTTATTTTAGGCATGATGCTGGGCACGGCATTGTTGATCCGCCCTGTGGTGCAGCTTCTGCCGGGCATTTCCGATTTGATATTCGCCGCCGGCGTCGATGGCTTTGCGGCGCTGACGGCGGCCATCGGAGGGGGTGCTATCCTCGGTGGTTACTGGATGGCACAGCGGCGAAACGATAATACGTTTGACGTCGGTCTGGCCGGCATTCTGATTTCTGCGTTGACCATCATCGGCTTGATGAACGTCGACAACCTGAAACTTGCATTGCCGTTGACTGTTCTACTGGGTGCCAGCATGGTGATCACGGGTGTTGGCATGCAGACCACGCTGCAATTTGCGATCCCGGAAAAATTTCGCGGACGGGTACTGAGTCTTTATGGTGTATGTTTTATGGGTGGCCCGGCGCTGGGGACATTGGCGATGGGCGCGCTGGCCGAATTTTTTGGATTATCGCTTCCAATCGCTATCGGCGCGATGATCGTGCTGTCGCTATGGCTGGTTTTCTGGACCAGGCGAAGTGCCATCACGTCCGCCCTGAACGCAATCAAAACGTCAGAATAAAAATGCCGGGCAAGACGCTTTACGACAAACTTTGGGAAAGCCATGTCGTGCGTGACGATGACGATGGCACCACCCTGATTTACATCGATCGGCATTTGGTCCAGGAAGTCAGCAGTCCGCAGGCGTTCGAGGATATTCAAACCACCGGGCGGTCAGTACATCGACCCGAGACTCATCTGGCGGTGGCTGACCATGGCGTGCCGACAACGGATCGCTCCAAGCCTATCGAAGACCCGCTGGCCCGCGCGCAAATCGCCAAACTGATCGAGAACACCGCCGCCTATGGCATCAAAATGATCCCGCTCGACGATCAGCGTCAAGGCATTGTTCATGTAGTCGGGCCCGAGCTCGGGTTTACCCAGCCCGGCATCACGCTGGTCTGCGGAGATTCGCACACGTCGACCCACGGTGCCTTTGGTGCGCTGGCCTTTGGCATCGGTTCCAGCGAATGTCATTGCGTTCTGACCACGCAGTGTTTGCGCCAATCCCGATCCAAAAATATGGCTGTCGATCTGAATGGCACCCTGCCGGACCACGTCACGACCAAGGACGTTATTCTATCAATCATCGGCAAAATCGGCACTTCCGGCGCGACCGGCTACGCCATCGAATTTCGCGGTGAGGCGATCAAACAATGGTCGATGGAAGCCCGTATGACACTTTGCAACATGGCGATTGAAGCCGGCGCGCGCGTTGGTCTGATCGCCCCCGATGAGGTGACGGTCGACTGGTTGAAGGGCAAACCATATGCCCCGGCAGGCGATCACTGGCCGTTGGCGGTTGAATACTGGAAAAGTCTTGAGAGCGATGCAAACGCTGTATTTGATCAGACGGTCGAGATCGATCTGGACAGGCTTTCACCGTTCGTGACCTGGGGCACCAGCCCGCAGGACGCCCTGGCGATTTCATCCCACCTGCCGACGCCTGAAGGCATTGCCAATGACACCGATCGAGCCCGGCTGATCAGCACACTTGATTACATGGGTTTGGAGGCCGGCATGGCGCTGTGTGATATCGCCGTTGATGTGGTTTTTATCGGCTCGTGCACCAATGGCCGCATTGAAGACTTGCGCGCCGCCGCCGCCGTCGTGCGCGGCAAGACGGTCGCGGCATCCGTCGAGGCGCTGGTCGTGCCCGGTTCGGGGCAGGTTAAACGGCAAGCCGAGGCCGAGGGTCTCGACAAGATTTTTCTCGCTGCCGGTTTCCAGTGGCGAGAGCCCGGTTGCTCGATGTGTGTCGGCATGAACCCCGACCGGTTAAAGCCGGGACAACGCTCAGCCTCAACCTCGAATCGAAATTTTGAAGGCCGCCAGGGGCCAGGGGGGCGCACCCATCTGATGAGCCCGGCCATGGCCGCCGCCGCTGCCGTGACAGGGCATTTGGTGGACGTTCGCGAACTGGTGGAGAGCGCCTGATATGGAAGCCTTCAAGACTTTACATTCGGTGGCAGCTTCAATGCCGACCAAGAACATCGACACCGACATTATTTTTCCCGCCCGATTTTTGCTCATCCTCGAAAAAGCGGGTGTCGGGAAGTATGCCTTCTTTGAAAAGCGCTATGACACCGAGGGCCAACCACGACCGGATTTCATCCTTAATACGCCTGAGTTTTCCGTCGCTAAAATTTTGCTCGGCGGCGACAATTTCGGCTGCGGGTCGAGCCGTGAACAAGCGGTCTGGACGCTCGCGGACTTTGGCATACGCTGCATCATCGCCCCGCGCTTCGGTGAAATCTTTTACGCCAACTGCTTCAAGAGCGGCGTGCTGCCGATCCGTTTATCGGAAGAATTGTTGAGCCCGATGCGCACCGCCGCCGACGCGGGGGCTCCTTTTTCGGTCGACCTCGAACGACAGTTAATCTCGACGGCCGCAGGCACTGCGCATACCTTTGAGATTGAGCCGCGGCGCAAAGAGGCGCTCCTCAATGGATGGGATGAAACGGCAATCATTCTCAATGACGAGACAGAAGCCATTGCCGCCTTTCAGAACCGGCAGCGCCAAGACATGCCTTGGCTCTATACAGATACCTAAACGACAGGGGGAAAAGGTGACCGAAGATCTGCTCGAAAATTACAAAAAAGCCTATGACAACCAAATTGGTTACGGCTTCAAACCAGCGTTGATTCTGGTGGATTTCGTCGAGGCCTATTTTGATCCAACCTGTGATCTATACGCCGATGTTCAGGACACGCTGGACAGCGCATTGCGTGTGCGTGACGCCGCCCGTACCGCCGGAATTCCGGTCATCTACACCAACGTCGTCTATCATAAGTCCGGCGTTAATGGCGGGCGCTTTTATCAAAAAGCCATGCCCCTGAAGAATTTCGTCGCAGGCAGCCCGATGGGCGCCTGGCCCAAGGGCTTGGAGCCGGACGAGAGCGAAGTCGTAATCTCCAAACAATACCCGAGCGCTTTTTTCGGCACCTCATTGGCGCCAATGCTGGCGACGCAGGGCATCGATAGTTTGATTATCACCGGTGTCACGACGAGCGGCTGTATCCGCGCCACCTGCGTCGACGCCTGCTCGAACGGCTTTATCACCATCGTCGTCGAAGAGGCTGTCGGCGACCGCCACGCCGCCCCGCACGAAGCCAATCTTTTTGATATGAACGCCAAATATGCCGATGTCGTCCGCGAGACTGATGTCGTGAACTACCTGCATGGCCTGGAGAAACAGCTATGAGCAATTCGATCATTCGCGACAAACTCGACAACGGTGAATTTTTCCTCGCCCCCGGCATCCACGACATGATGGCGGCGGTAATCGCCAACAAAGTCGGCTTTGAGATCGTCTACGGCACAGGGTACTGGCTGACGGCCTCGGCCTACGGCCTGCCGGATGCGGGCATTGCGACCTACACTCAGATGCTCGACCGCGTCTCGACGCTGGCCAAAACATCCAACGCGGCGATCATTGCCGACGCCGACACCGGCTACGGTGGTTTGCTCAACGTTCACCATACCGTGCGTGGCTACGAAGATGCCGGCATCACAGCTATTCAGATCGAAGACCAGGAATTTCCCAAGAAGTGCGGCCATACGCCGGGCAAAAAATGTGTGCCGCTGGAAGAAATGACCGACAAAATCGGCGTCGCCTGTGAGGCGAGACGTGATTCGCGCAATACGCTGATCATCGCCCGAACGGACATTCGTCAATCCGAGGGCTTTGCCAGCGCCGTCAAACGTGGTGCCGCCTTTGCCGAGGCCGGGGCCGATATCGTCTTTGTCGAAGCCTTACTCGACGAAGATGAAATGCGCCGCGCCTGCGATGAAATCGATGCACCGATGATCGCCAACATGGCCGATGGTGGCGACACCCCGATTCGCTCAGGCGATGAATTGGCCGACATCGGGTATGCCTGTGCAATCTATCCGGCGACCACCGCGCTGGCAGCGAGTTACGCGATGGAACAATCGTTGATCGGTCTGAAAGAGAACGGTACGACGACCAACTCGGGCGCGCCACTTTTCGACTTCAAGGAATTTTGCAGTCTGATTGGCTTCGAGGAAGTTTGGGCTTTTGACAAAAAATGGGCGCGCGACGACGAGACCAACTCGTCCTGATACCCGCGACTATTCAGGCTTCGCCAGCACGACCTGATTGCGACCGCCTTCTTTGGCCAAATAAAGGGCGCGGTCCGCAGCATCGCCCAATTCCGCGGCACTGGCAAAATCGGAGAGTTGTGCGACGCCACAACTGAAGGACGATGAAAACTCGACGCTGCCGTACTGATGGACGACCTCCGCATAGCCTTCACGCAGCTTATTCAAAACCCTGACAGCATCTTCACCATCGGTGTCCATCAAAATAACGCCGAATTCCTCGCCCCCAATACGCCCCACGATATCGACTTTCCGCAGCCGCTGTTGCAGTAGTCGAGACAGGCTTTTTATTACGCGGTCTCCGGTCGGATGACCGTATGTATCGTTCACCAGTTTGAACATGTCGATATCAACAATGGCGAAGGTCAGGCCCGTGTTCTGCCGTATGGCCCGGGCAATCTCAACATCAAGCTGTTCCATGGTTTTGGTGTGGTTGAGCAATCCCGTCAGACTGTCGCGTATCATGTAGGAGCGCAACACTCGGGCCCGTTCGATGCGAATTTTCAAAGCGCTGACGAGATAGTCGGGCTCAATCGGCTTGGTCAGAAAATCATCCCCACCTACGCTCATGGCCTTGATTTGCCGCCCCCGGTCAACTTCGGAAGAAAGATAAACTATGGGCATGCCGACGAAGGCTTCCTGTTGCCGGATCATTTGCGCGAGCTCCAGGCCCGTGCATTCCGGCATATACAGGTCCATCAGAACGACTTCCGGCTCAAAGCCAACTAACTCGACCAATACCTGCTTTGGATCGTTGATCGCTGCGACCTCCATACCCGCACTTTCAAGAACCACGCGGTAGTAATCCGTCATCTCAACTTCGTCATCGACGACAAGAACGCGGAATGGTTTGGGTGGCTCCTTCGTGACCAACAAATCCAGCCGGTCAATGATGCTGCCAACGTCAGGCGGTTTGGTGAAATAGGCGAGACCACCGGCATGCACCGATTTCAGCCTTGCGTCGATGTCATCGCGCAGGGAGACAAAATAGACCGGGACGGGCTCATCGAGTTGGGCCTGAATTTCTTCAATCATTTCGATGCCGGCCAAACCACCTTCCGGGAACATGACGCCGGAAATAATGGCGATCGGCGTTTCAGCCAACACCGCGTCAGTCAGCTTGTAAAGGTCTGAAAACCGTCGAACATCATAGCCGTAGTGCTCTATCTGCACAGCCAAACTCTCGACGAACGCCTCATCGCTATCAACAATATAGATCAATTTCTGATCGACTTCCTCGCGATGGCGAGGCTCAAGAAAATAGCCATCAAAGTCAGTTGTACGCCGCTCTCCGATATTGCTGATGACAGATCGAAGTTCAGCCATTCGCGCCGTGATCGCGCCGCTGGCGGCAATTTTTTGAACCCCGCCGGCAGCGTCTACGGCGCGTTCCAGAGCCCGCGCCGCATCGCTCACTTCTTCAAACCCAAACGTTGAACCTGTACCGGCGAGACTGTGGGCTTGGCGGTGAAAAATTTTCTGAGCTTCGCTATTGCCAGCGCAAGCGTCAGCCCACGATTGTTCGATATCCGTCAGGCGCTCGGACAAGCTTTCGCCGAAGCGGTTCCGCATCGCCTGCAGTTTTTGCTCAACACCCTGATTACCCATCAGCCTCGTACCCCGCAATAGTGACCAAAAACAAGATGGTCTGACTGGTCGGTCAGGTCAATTTTTCTCGTCTTTCAATAACGCTAAGAAATATGTGCAAAAGTCATTTTTTTGAATAACCGCCGGATTTTGGCCGGATTTTAGCCGGGCTACAGCCGAACTATAGACTGCCGCCGCTTGACCAAATGGCGGTCAGATGATTCACTCCGCCGGCACCAACCGGAATAAGGAACAAAAATGGCCGAAACGATGCCCGAACAAGGCACCATAATCGTGACCGGCGGCAGCCGGGGCATCGGCGCAGCCACTTGCATCGGTGCCGCCGCACAGGGCTATAGCGTCTGCGTCAACTATCAGGGCCGCAAAGACCGGGCAGATACGGTTGTCGCCGATATTATCGAAGCCGGCGGCCGCGCCATCGCGATCCAGGCAGACATTGGCAACCGCGATGAAATTCCTGGATTGTTTGACGCTGCAGAGGCCGCGTTCGGACCGGTTAAGGCGCTTGTCAACAATGCCGGCATCACAGGTCCGCTGGGCCGCCTGGATAGCTTCAGCGCTGCTGAAATCGCCCGCACGATTGAAGTAAATACTACGGGCGCAATAATCTGCGCGGCGGAAGCAGTGCGCCGTATGTCGACCTTGCACGGCGGAACGGGTGGTGGGATCGTCAACGTATCTTCCGCTGCTGCACGCATTGGCGGCGCCCACGAATGGGTCGACTATGCCGCCAGCAAGGGTGCCATCGACACCTTGACCATCGGTCTTGCCGTTGAAGTCGCGACAGAAGGTATTCGCGTTAACGCCGTCCGACCCGGCCTGATCGACACTGAGATTCACAACGCCGTCGGTGCAAACAATCGAATGGAAACCATGACTCCCAATATTCCGATGCAACGAGCCGCCTCGCCGGAAGAGGTCGCAAATACTATTTTGTGGTTGCTGTCTGACGAAGCCTCGTACGTGTCCGGTGCTTTGCTTGACGTTGCAGGAGGGCGCTAGAACAATCATGATTGAGGGTATTTGCACGGCAGCGCTGGCCGCGGGAAAAGAAATCATGTCGATATACCAGAGTGATTTCGACGTCAAAACCAAAACAGACCTTAGCCCCGTGACGGCGGCGGACGAAGCTGCGGAAAAAATTATCCTCGAACACCTGGCGGCACTAACGCCCGACATACCTGTCGTCGCCGAGGAAAGTGTCGCCGCCGGTATTGTGCCCGACATCTCGGGCGGCACGTTCTGGCTGGTTGATCCCTTGGACGGGACAAAGGAGTTTGTCAGTCGTAACGGTGAATTTACCGTCAACATCGCCCTTGTCGAAGACCGACGCGCGACCATGGGAGTGGTGTATGCGCCTACCCGAAATCGATTGTTTTATGCCGCCGGCCCAGGCCAGGCGTTCGTCACTGAAAAAGATGGCACGACCCGAAAAATTTCTGTCAGAAAGCCGGACGACGACGGATTAATTGTTGTTGCCAGCCGCTCGCACCGCGACGCCGCAACGGACAAATACCTCGAACAATACGATGTGAAGGAGATTCGCGCCGCCGGCAGCTCATTGAAATTATGTCTGGTCGCAGCCGGAGAGGCTGACCTCTATCCCAGGCTGGGGCGGACGATGGAGTGGGACATCGCAGCGGGACACGCCGTGCTGTCAGGCGCGGGCGGCACCGTGAAAACGCTTGAAGGAGACGACTTCCTCTATCACAAACCGGGATTCGAAAACGGCTTTTTTGTCGCCAGAGGTTTTGACGGTTAGCGAACTTTGACGGTTAGCGGACTAGGTCTGCTAGAATAAAAATGCCAAACCCGCTCAGCAATATTGCCGACAATCTGTTGATCCAGCGCATGCCCTTTTGATTGAGACGGGTGCGCAGCCGACCGGTCAGGCCGGCAAGGAAAAGCCACCAAATTGCCGATCCCAAAAATACACCGAGCACCAAAACCGAAGCCTCAACCTGTGAACGGCCCTCGTTCGCCATGCCCAGTCCGGCAAAAATCGCCAAAAAGGTTAAGATTGTCGCTGGATTGGCGAGCGTGAGCCCGACCGTCGTCACATACCCCGACATAAGATTCAGGGATTTTGCCTGATCCAGCATCTTGATTTCGCCGGTCTGCGTACGCCATGCCCGCAATCCTAGCAAGATCATAAACATGGCGCCAATCAGACTGAGGGCGGTCTGCGCCTCGATCAGGAAATTGCTGACCATCGTCAAGCCGAATGCCGCGACGATGCCGTACATGGCGTCCGCCGTCGCAGCACCTAGGCCCGTAACGAAGCCGCCAAGCGATCCTTTGAGGAGTGTCGTGCGGATGCAAAGCACACCAATCGGCCCCACCGGTGCCGCCAGGGCAATACCGATGAGCAAGCCTTGTCCAAAAACCCCGAGGATCACCCCGCCGCCACAATCAGGACTTCAGGACCTGGCTTCTCGCTGTACAAGGCTTCGACCAAATCAGCCCGGTTTTCCAGCGTTGCGCGTTGGTTGATGTAACCCTTGTCGGTGATTTCATTGGCATCGATTGAGGCGGGCGTCGTCATCAGTATTAGGCGCGCGATCCGCCGACTACTCCCCCCCGCATCGGCGTTATGCGAGGCAAGAGATTGGCGAACGTGTTCACGGACTTCTGCGTGGGCGACGATTTCGTCGGGCGTTGCGTCCTCGCCGAGCCCGGCGACATCACGACAAGCCTGCAGGTTCGGCCAGGCCAACAGACCGATTTCGTTCCGATCAAGCCCGGTCACGACGGCATCCTGCAACAACGGACTGGCGGCCGCCAGAATTTCGACACGCAGGCTGCCAACGGCCACCCAAGTACCCGACAGTAGTTTAAAGTCTTCGGCCACGCGGCCATCAAAAATAATACCCTTGTTGCCGTCATCCGGATCGGCCAGACGCCCGGCGTCGCCGATGCAGTAAAAGCCTTCGTCGTCAAAAGCGGCCTTGGTGAGATCGTCGCGCCGCAAATAGCCGGGTGTAATATTTGGCCCTTTGACACGCAATTCCATTTTTTCGCCCGAGGGCACCATCTTGATACTGACGCCGGGTACCGGAACGCCAATGTTCCCGGCCCTCTCCAACAAGTAGTGCGCCATCGTCGCCATCGGCGCCGTTTCCGTCGAGCCCCAAGCGGCGCTCAAAACCACGCGCTCACCGCGCGATTTCACGGACAGATCTTCGAGACGGTGCCACAAATCGGCCGGCAATGCGGCACCGGCGTACATGATCAACTGCAAATTCTCAAAGAACTTGTCCCGCAATTCATCATCGGCTTCGAGATAAGGCAGGATCATGGCGAAGCCTGCCGGCACGTTGTAATAGATGCTCGGTGAAACCTCACGCAGATTGGCGACGGACTGTTCGATCAGACCGGGTGCTGGTTTGCCACCATCGATGTAGATGGCCCCACCGCTGCGCAAGATCATGTTGAAATTGTTGTTGCCGCCAAAGGTATGGTTCCAGGGCAGCCAGTCGACCAGGATCGGCGGGCCATCGGCCAGAAAAGGCCAGCACTGCGCCAGGCTCTGCTGGCTGGAACACAACATGCGGTGCGTGTTGATGACACCCTTGGGCAAGCCGGTCGAGCCCGAAGTGAACAGGATTTTAGCCACACTGTCCGGGCCAAGGGCGCCAAAAGCAGCCTCGATGCCGGGCCCCGCTTCGGTTTTCAAAAGATCGGCAAAAATGGATGCCTGCATCCCTTCCGGAGGTGCATCACTCACCACGACTTCGGCTTGGCTCAGGTCGATGTCGTTCAGAACGCCCGCGAACATCTCACCGCTGGCGGCATAGATCAAACCCGGTCGGCAAATGTCAATAACGTGGCGGACCTTGGCGTGGTCCTGGCTCATCAGCGAGTAAGTCGGTGAGACCGGCACCACCGGCACACCTGCACACAACGCGCCGAGGGTCAGCAAGCCGTGATCGATTGAATTGCCCGACAGAATCATCACCGGACGATCCGGCCCCAATCCCTGATCGAGCAAATACTGGCCGATGGCGTCTGCGCCCGATTTGGCATCCGCATAGGATAACCGCCGCCATTCGCCATCCCCGCCCCGCTCAGCCAAGAAAGTATAGTCCGGCGTGACTTTGGCCCATTGGCGCAGCCAGACGCCGACATGATCTGCGAAATCCTCAAGCGGATCGGCGGAGAAAAGAATAATTTCGCCGTTGTCACGCTTCTCCATGGTGATGTTGGGTGTGGCGTAGTCGACCTCTGACCAGGGTGCGTCGTTCATCAGTTTCTTTCCTGTTCAAACCTTATCAGGCGTTAACGTCAATGACCGTGCGGCCTCGGACCTGACCGCCCAGGATATCCTTGGACAGCGGCAGCAACTCGTCAAACGGCACAACATTGGTCATGGCGTCCAGTTTCGCCATATCGAGGTCCTGAACAAGGCGCTGCCAGGCGGTGATTCGCTTTTCCGTGGAGACAAACACCGAATTAATGCCGAGCAAGCTGACACCGCGCAAGATCAACGGCAGCACCGTCGTCGGCAAGTCAAATCCGGCGGCGTTGCCGCACACGGAAACCGCGCCGTTCTGACTAATCTTGGGAATGACATTGGCAAGAATTTTGCTGCCGACGGTATCAACGGCACCGGCCCAAATCGCCCGGTCCAGCGGTCGCCCTTCCCCTTCGAGGTCTTCACGCCCGATGAACGACGACGCCCCCAGCGAAGTCAGATAATCATGCGTCTCCGCCCGCCCGGTGCTGGCCACCACGTTGTAGCCGAGCTTAGCTAGCAGAGCGACCGCGATGGAACCGACGCCGCCGGCAGCCCCGGTGACCAGAATATCGCCACTGTCGGGCGTGATATCCATATGCTCCAGGCCCATCACCGCCAGCATCGAGGTGAAGCCAGCCGTGCCGATGGACATTGATTGTTGCAATGACATGCCCGCCGGCAACGGCACCAGCCAGTCTGAATTCACCCGCGCCACTTGGGTATAGCCGCCCCATTCGGTTTCGCTCATCCCCCATCCGGTAATGATCACTTCGTCACCGGCTTTGTAGTCAGGGCTGTCAGTGCTTTCGATGGTGCCGCACAGATCAATGCCCGGGATCATCGGTGCCGAGCGCATGACCTTGCCGCGGTTGCCGTTGATCGCCAAGCCATCTTTGTAATTGAGCGTCGAATAGGCGACGCGCACGACGGTATCGCCCTGGGGCAAATCATCAAGCGTCAATTCGGTAAAGGCGGAGGCGGATTTGCCCTCGTCATTTTCGGTCGCGAGCAGGGCTTTGAAGGTTTCGGACATCGTTTTCTCTCTAACTGGTTTGAGATTGAAGGTATTTCTATTCGGGTAGCCATTCCTGAAGCACAAGCTCCAGAGTGACGAAGGTCAAATTCTTGCCGCGCACAAATTCACCGGCAAAAGCATCACTGTCCCAATTGGCAACGAGGCCAAAGAGTCGGGCGCGCGGTTGGCCGCCCTCGTCGGGGCGAATTTCACCCGTCGTCAGCGCGATCTCAAGACCCGGTCCCTGTACCGTCTGCTGTTTAGCACTCTCCCCGCCACCGCCAATTTCCAGCACCGCGTCCATGACGCTACCGACACAGCCTCGGATTTCAGCATGGCGTATATCGTTATCGAGGCAAATTTGTTCGATGCCTTCGACCAGGTCGACGTTGGGCCGGATGCGCGCCGTCACGATACGACCAAAACGGCCCCGTTCGACGGCAACGGTATTTCCGCTCTCGCTCATTGTGCTGCTTTCCGGATTGGATGAAACAAGGGAAAATTCGTTTCGGGGTCGTGGCGGGCCTGTAGGTCGACCGAACCGCTGGCCGTCGCCCAGACGACCATACCACCCGGACCGATGATGCACTCACCGGGAATAATGTGGCCGCCCAGCGTCGTGCCCTCGGCGTCGAGAAAGATCGCATGGCAATGGCTCTTTGCACCGCCATCTTCGTCCATGCCGACAATGATATTGGCAATCGTCATATGGACGGGCGTGGGTGGGAAATGGGGCGGCGAAAACGTCGCCACGCGATAGCCAGTTGGGTCTTCATAGCCGGTGTAATAGGAAAATTTCTTGAAGCTGCCACCGCCAAGCCGCACGCCTGCCGTCGTTATTCCAAGATCGTTCAGTGCCGCGCAAAGGCCGTTGAGGATGTCTGTTCCCTCCGGCAAAACAAGGCGGATATCCTCGCCGGCGTCGGAGATTTCGGTCAGTACCCGCGGCTCAATAACTTCGCCGGGATGCTCGACCCGGCGTGGCTGGGCGTTGGTCATAGGCCCTCTCCTTCGACGAGATCGCCGCGCTCAAACAGTGTTTTCTTGACCAGGTGCTTAGGCACTTTGCCATAGGCCGATTTGGGAATTTCATCCCAGAAGAAAAAGCGTTTGGGGTGTTTGTAGCGCGACAACTCGACATTGACGAAACCGGCAAGCTCTTCTTCCGAGGTGCCGAGGGGCGTCTGTACGACGACGGCAACACCGACCTCGCCCCACTTTTCGTCATCGATGCCGACGACCGCGACCTCCGAAACGCCGGGGTGGGTGAGAAGAACCTCTTCGATTTCACGCGGGTAGACGTTAGAGCCCCCAGAAATGAACATGTCCTTGGCCCGACCGGTGATATAGAGGAAACCGGCTTCATCGACGCGCCCCAGATCACCAGTATGGAACCAGCCATCCCGAAAGACCTCGGCGTTGGCGGTATCGTTCCGCCAATACCCCGACATGACACCGGGACCGACGACACAGATCTCGCCTTGCTCGCCCGCTGGCAACATGTTGCCCTCGGCGTCGCGAATGCCAATTTGCATACCAAGGCGCGGAATACCGCAAGTGCCGGGACGGGCCTCGGGATCATCCGCATCGACAACATAATGCTCCGGCGGTTGAACGGTAATACAGCCCGTGACTTCCCCCAGACCAAAATACTGATAGAGCACAGGGCCCAGTTTCTCAAAGGCGGTTTTTTGATCTTCTAGGTACATCGGCGCGCCGGCGTGAATAACATGGCGCAGGCTGGAGTGATCGTATTGATCGACGGACGGGTGCTCGACCATCATCTTCACAATCGTCGGCACCGTGAACATGTTGGTAACCTTGTGTTCCTGAATCAGTTGCCAAACTGTTTCAGCGTCAAAGCTTTCGCCCGGCAGCAGCACCGTCTTGGCACCGCGCGCGACCTGCGGGAGGGCATGGGCACCGGCACCATGACTTAGAGGTGCGACCACCAGCGAGGCATCGTCGCGGGTCAGGTCGGGCATCAAGTCTGCGATAAAATTATTGACGACAAAGCCGATCTGGCCGTGCGTCAGCACTGCACCCTTGGGACGCCCCGTCGTGCCCGAAGTGTAGAACAACCAGCACGGATCTTCGTACTCGACCCTGTGTTCGGTGCGCTCTGCCCCGGCGTGAGCGGCAATAATCTCTTCGTAGTCGCTAGCCCCTTCGACCGCGCCACCGATTGAAATCAGGTGCTGAAGGCCATCTGATGCGCCCTTTGCAGCCGCCGCATGTTCAGCGAAAACAGCCTCGAACAAGAAAGCCGACGCGCCGCAATTTTGAGCGACATAGGCTATTTCGGGCGGCGTTTGGCGAAAATTCGACGGCACCCAAACAGCACCCGCCTTGAATATTCCCCACAAACTTTCGAACATCGCCCGGTTGTTGCGCGACTGCACCATGACGCGATCACCGGGTTTGATGCCCATATCCTGCAAGCCCGCGCGAAAAGCATTGGCGTTGGCGTCCAGTTCGGACCAGGTCCACGACTGATCGCCGTGCACCAGACCAACACGTTCGGGGTAAAGCCGGGCCGTATCGGACAGGAAGCGGCCGACATTCATCGCACTGATCATGATGTTACCCTAACGACGCGGTTCCAGGATCGAGACATAGTTGGCCACCGCCGCACCGCCCATGTTGAAGACGCCGCCGAGTTTGGCGCCATCGATTTGACAGCCGCCCGCCGTATCGGTCAGCTGCATAGCCGCCATGACATGCATGGAGACGCCGGTGGCACCCACGGGATGTCCCTTCGATTTGAGACCGCCCGAAGGATTGATCGGCAGTTTGCCGTCCTTTTGGGTCCAGCCTTCCTTGATCGCCCGAGCCCCTTCGCCCGGACCGACCAGACCCATGGCTTCGTATTCGATCAGCTCGGCGATCGTGAAGCAGTCATGCGTTTCGACAAAAGACAGGTCGTCGAGCGATACACCGGCTTCGGCCAGCGAGCGCGACCAGGCGACCCGAGGGCCTTCAAAGGCGATGATGTCGCGCTTGGACATCGGCAGGTAATCGTTGACGTGGCTGGTCGCCCGGAAGGCAACAGCCTTTTCAGCTTGGGCGCTGGCTTCGGCGTTCGAAATCACGACCGCCGCTGCACCATCAGAGACCATCGAGCAATCCGTGCGCTTCAGGGGCGGGGCGACGAACGGGTTCTTGGCCGATTCGTTGCGGCAGAAATCATAGCCGAAATCTTTCTGCATATGCGCCAGGGGATTGACCGAACCGTTTTTATGGTTCTTCGCCGCAATCATCGCCAGCGCATCCATCTGATCGCCGTACTTCTGGAAATAGCCTTGCGCGATCCGGCCAAATACGCCGGGGAAGGTCATGCCTTCGGTCGCCTCTTCGGCGACGTAGGATGCTTTGATCAAAGTGGCACCCACCGTCGCCGTATCGCAGGCCGTCATTTTCTCCATGCCGACACACAGCACATGTCGGGCGTTGCCCGCCCGAATGGCGTTAAGGCCCTGATAAATTGCCGCCGAGCCCGTGGCGCAGGCATTCTCAACACGGGTCACCGGTTTGAAGCGCAAGGCGTCGTCGGCTTGCAGCACCAGCGAGGCCGAAAAATCCTGTGGTGACATGCCACCGTTGAAAGTACCGAGATAAATCTCGTCAATATCGCCAGGCTCCAGCCCGGCATCGGCGATGGCGTCGGTGACAACGCGTACGACGAGCGATTCCGCATCGTCGTCTTCGAGTTTTCCAAAAGGCGTATGCGCCCAGCCTGTCATGCAAGCAGTCATGGGGGGTCTCTCCTGATCGAGGGGAAATGTTATCGCCAGATTAGCAGATTTTGACGAGATGCAAGAGTCGATGTATCAAACGTAATCGCACTCAAAAAAGCGCATCGGTTGCCCTGTTGCCATGCCGATCAACTCATCCTCGCGCATAACAGGGCGTCCCGCGATGATCGTGGCGCGCGGCCAGCCCTTGGCGTTTGTGCCGGCGAAGGCCGTCCAGCCACATTTGCTCTCGATCCAGTCGTCGGTGATCTCCCGGGCCAGACCTAGATCGACCAAGGTGAAATCAGCGTCATAGCCGACAGCGATGCGCCCCTTTCCGATGATGCCGAACAGTCGCTGGGGGCCGGTGCAGACGAGATCTACAAGACGCTCCAGTGTCAACCGCCCTTCAGCCACATGATTAAGCATGATCGGCAGCAAGGTTTGTACACCAGGCATACCGGAGGGCGTGTTCGGATAGGCTTGCTGCTTTTCTGCTGCAGAATGCGGCGAATGGTCCGAGCCGATGACATCAACAATGCCGTCCTCAAGTCCGCGCCAAAGACCGTCGCGATGGCCCGCATCGCGAATCGGCGGGTTCATCTGAGCGAAGGGGCCAAGTCGGTCGTAACAATCGGGTGCGGCCATGGTCAGGTGCTGCGGCGTCACTTCGACCGTAACTAGGTCCTTGTGATCGGCGACCAGCGCCATTTCATCCGCTGTCGTCACATGCAGCAAATGCACGCGCCGGCCCGTTTCCCGCACAATGCGCAGCAGGCGGGTGGTGGCGCGGATCGCGGTTTCATCGTCCCGCCAGTCCGGGTGAGAATGCACATCACCGCTTTCCTCGGCGACACGTTTGCGCTCAATCAAACGGTCTTCGTCTTCAGCGTGTACAGCGACCCGGCGCACACCGTGACTAAGCACAGCACGCAGGCTTTCATCGTCGGGGACCAGCAAGTTACCCGTCGAGGAGCCCATGAACACCTTGACCCCACAGCAGCCCGGCGTGCGTTCGAGAACTGCCATCTGATCGGCGTTTTCAGCGGTGCCGCCCATGTAAAACGCATGATTGCACCAGGCCCTGCCGGCAGCGCGGTTGATCTTGTCCGTCAAAGCCTCGGCGCTTGTCGTCAGCGGGTTGGTGTTAGGCATTTCAAAAACGCCGCTAACGCCGCCCATGACGGCGGCGCGTGTGCCGCTTTCCAGATCTTCCTTGTGCTCGCCGCCTGGTTCGCGAAAATGCACTTGCGTATCCATTACGCCAGGCAGCACATGCAGGCCCGTGGCCTCTATGACTTCGTCGGCGGCAGTGGCGGCCAATTCACCGATGGCCACAATTCGACCATTGCGCACTCCGATATCGGTTTGCGTCGCGCCCTGCGGCAGCATCACCGTGCCGCCCTTGATGATGAGATCGTAGGTCTGGCTCATAAAATCACCTGTCTAACGTTTCAAAGACATCACCGCTCGTCGCGCCAACCAGAATATGCCGATGATGCCAAAGCGCATAAAACAAAATTGTCCAGGCGGCGAACCCCAGTCGTTTGTCGCCAGTTTTGGTTTGCAGCGTGGCAAACAGTGAGACGACCTGATCCGGCTTGCAAGCCTCGGCGACTCCGGGCTGGGCGGCGACCAGCGGCCCGAGTTCAGCACCCCGGTCCGCGATCCACTCGCCGACCGGCACGGTGAAGCCGCGCTTTTTTGAAAACGCACCGGCCACCGGCAAAGCCTTGTCGAGCCAACGGCGCAGCAGAATTTTGCCCAATCGGCCCTCGATCTTCAACCGGTCCGGCAAGCAAAAAGCCGCCTCGGCGACGGCAGAATCCAGAAAGGGCACCCGGCCCTCCAGACCATGCGCCATCAGGCAGCGATCGGCCTTGGTCAACAAATCGTTGGGCAGCCAATCGGCGCAGTCCGTCGCCTGCGCGACCTGCAAGGCCGTGCGGCCCTGCGTTTTGGCCAGATGCTCCGAGGCGGCGAAACCATCGCGCCAATGTGTCGGCGTCTGGCGCAGAATATCCAAGCCGTCAAAACTGCCGCGCCGGTGCATGGATTTACCGCCCAGCCAGCGCGGTCGCCGCGCCGCCCGGTAGCGCCCGTAGCCGCCGAACAGTTCATCCCCGCCCTCACCCGTCAGAACGACTTTGAGGTCGGCCCCGGCGGCCTGTCCCAACAGGTATGTCGGCACGATGGCATAGTCCGCCGCCGGATCATCCATTGCCGCCGCGATCCGGGGTAAATTTCGCCAAAAGTCGCCTTCGGATACCGGGACATCAATGTGTTCCGCGCCGACGGCTTCGGCCACTTCACGGGCATAATCTCGTTCATCCGCCGCCGCCGTTCCCGGAAACCCAGCGGTGTAAGCGCGAACCGGCGTGTCGTTGAGCCGCGCCATCAGCGCCAGTAGCGCCGACGAATCGACGCCGCCCGAGAGAAACATGCCGTAGGGTACGTCGGCGCGTTGGTGCAGCTCGACGGACTGCATCAAAGCATCATCGAGGCGCTGCAAGGCCTGATCGTCTGAAATCTCGCGCGGACCGCCGCCGGGCAACGCCGGTAAACTACGGCGCGCGATAATGCGCCCGGCTTCGATCACGAGGGTCTCGCCGGGTGCGACACGCTTCACCCCGGCAACGATACTGTCCGCGCCCGTAGTGAACTGAAGCTGGAAAAGCTCATCGCGAGCGATTGGGTTGATCGCCGCTTCGATCAGTCCGGCTCCGACCAAGGCCTGTATTTCCGAAGCGAAGGCGAAACAATTCTCGGTCTCGACATAGTAAAGCGGTTTGATGCCGAAGGGATCGCGCGACAAAATCAGTTGATTGGCGGACGGGTCATAAATCGCCAGTGCATACATGCCGCGCAAATGCTGCACGAAATCGAGCCCGTGTCGGCGATACAGATACAGCGGCGGCTCGCAATCAGATTTGGTTGCGAAATCGACCTCTGGCATATCCGCCCGCAGTTCGCGGTAATTGTAGAATTCGCCATTGGCGACGAGGACGGCGGCCTCTGCTTGGGGAACGCCTTGTTCGTACAGCGGCTGATCCCCGGTTTCGAGATCGATGATCGACAGCCGAGTTTGCACCAGGGCTGTGCCGCCCGACACGTATAGCCCCTGCCCATCCGGCCCGCGATGTGCCAAGGCCGTGGTCAAAGCCTGCAAAACCTTTTCGTCCGGCGCGCCGCCGTCAAGGGTCATCAGCCCCGCAATCCCGCACATTAGGGCGACTCCGAGACAGCGTGGAAAAACTCGATATAGCGTTCGACCACCGCCTGTTCGGTGAATTCGGCTTCATAGGCGGCTTGTCCGGCAGTGACCAGTTGCGCCCTCAATTCCGGCTCCGCGATCACTTTGTTCAGTGCCGTGGCCAAGCCTGCCGCGTCATCGACCGAGGTGAGCAAACCCGTTTCACCATCCGTTATCAGCGACTCAGGCCCGGCGGACCGAGTGGCGACAACGGGTCGCGCTTGCGCCCAGGCTTCAATCACAACGTTGCCCAGTGGTTCATGCCGGGAGGGGCAGACGAAGACGTCGGCGGCGGCGTAGAGCGCTTCCGCATCATCACGCCAGCCTAAAAATCGCACCCGATCGTTAAGGCCCAAACGAGTAGATAATTGTTCGAGTGATTGCCGTTCCGGCCCTTCGCCGGCGATCCAAAGGTAAGCATTCGGCACGTTCGCCAGGGCCTGCAACAAAACATCGAAGGCTTTGTTGGTGTGCAATCGGCCCAGCGCCACAATCAACGGCGCACCCGACGGCGTATCGAAAGTATCGCGCGGGACCGGCGGGCTTTGTTGAGACGAGACAAAATTGGGCAGGTAGTGCGCGCGATCTGCTGGCCAGCCTGCCCCGACAACATATTTGACGATGTCGTGGGTGTTGCCGACCAAATGATCGCAGCCCTGATAGTTTTTCAATTCGTAATAGCCGCCCAACCTGGCGACATGAACAAAGGGTGCGGTGGACGAAGATTTTGGGCAAAACTTGCTCGCCCGGTTCATCCAGGTCAGCACGATGTCAGGTTTGAAGGATTCGATTTGGCGACGAAATATCGCCTTGGAACGGAAATCCAGCCAGCCGCCGAAAGGAAGCTCAACCGTATCAGTGCCGGCGTCTTGCAATGTTTTCGCCCAAACACCGCCGCGCCGAACCAACGCGCGCTGCACAAGATCATCCCGGCGATCAAAGGCTGCGGTCAAGCGGGCAAAAAACGCCTCAGCCCCGCCATGCCGACCGCCCGCCATGGCCTGCAGCAATCGCACTATTTCTGGTCCACTTCGTGGCGCGCTTTCAGATAGGACAGGATCGGATAAAGGCCCGCCATCAGCGCAATCAAAAAGCCATAATGCCCTTCGCGATAGCCACGGCGCCCGACATAGCATTTCCAGAAGCGCGAGAATATGCGCCGCACGTTATGGCCGAAGCTGCCGATATCGCCGCTTTCGCGCAGATCCTGGGCGCGCGCTGTCGTATAGCTGTCGAGACGTCGGAGCATGTCGGAGATATCGCGATCAACATAATGATCCATGCGATTGACCAGCGTTCGTTTTTCGCCTTGAAGCTCAAGCTTGGGGTGAACGCGCTGATCACCCCAGCGTTTGGCCCCCTTGGAGGATAGTCTGGGTGCGGCGCTAACGCCCCACGACGCCCCCCAACCATAGCGCACCCGACGGTCGCCAATATAATTGTCGAAGGGAATAAGAAAATAGCCTGGTGTTGCCGTCTGGATCACATCGCGAATTTCGCGGGCCAGTTCTGGCGTCAAACGCTCGTCGGCATCGACTTCGACAATCCAATCGCCACTGCAGGCATCAAGACCGGTATTGCGCCGCTGGCCTTCCAGCGGCCAGGCACCTTCGATCAGCTGGTCCGTATAACCGGCGGCAATTTCACGAGACCGGTCGGTGCATCGGTCCAGCACGACAACCAGTTCGTCGGCAAATTTCAGCCGTTCCAGGCAATCGGCGAGCTGCGCCTCTTCGTTGTGGGCAACGACCAGAGCCGACAGTTTTGGTGCACTTTCAGCCACCAAATAATCCCTTGTAATGTTGCTCGGCAGCGGCAACGACGGTATCCACCGTGAGATTTTTCATGCGGCTTTCGGAGCTGGTGTAGTCGTAGCCGTCGCCGCCGACAATCTCGTCGTAGCTCTCCGGCGTGCGTATCGAGGTGGCAAAGTCGCCCCACGGTCCGTAGTGTTCGGCGCGGCTGGGGCCAAACAGGCCCAGCGTCGGCACACCAACCGCCGCGGCGACATGCATCAGGCCTGAATCATTGCCGATAAAATAGGTGCAGTTGTTGAGGCACGCTCCGGCCAGCGCGACATCGGTCTTGCCGACCAAATTGATCGTCGTTTCCGCCGGCAATTTGTCGATCATCGGGGCCGCCATTTCCTCTTCGCCCGGCCCACCGAAGACAGCCACCCGGGCAGCAGGGAAAAGTCCGTCCGGCGCTGTCAATCGCAGCACGGCATCGGCGAAGTTTTCGGCTGGCCATTGTTTGCCACCCCAGTTCGCCGTCGGACCAACGCCGAGAATATAGCCCCCCTTGGGCACCAGCTCGTTCGCGCGGGCGCGTGTTTCTGCCGACAACCAGAGACGCGGGTTAGGCACACGCTCCAGATCCATCAAATTGGCAAGCTGCTCAACCCGGTGCGTCATTTCCTTTGATTTGGAGGTATCGAGGACATAACGCTTTCCAGCACGCAACAAATAGGAAATCGCCGATGCCCTGAGATCAACCACAATATCCCATGGTGTTTTGACGACCTCGCGCCACAGCTCGACCCAATGCCCTGCCCGGCGCTGCTTGGTCATGGTGATGACGCGGCGCACGTTGCTGGCGTAGGTAAATAGAGGCTCGGCACCCGGACCACAGGCGACCGTGACGTCGGAATCGCGGTATTGATGGACGAGGTAGTCGAGCAACCCCGTCGAAAGCATGGCGTCGCCAATGCGGTTCGAGGTGATAAAAAGAATATTCATCCCGTAGCCGTATCCTTGTCGGTGAATTCGTCTTCAAAACAGTGTATATTGTGTTTGATCAGTAATCCGATTTATACGACGCCTCGCCGCCGTTTCCAAGGTAGCGCGGTACAGATGAGTTGGGCCAGCGAGTTGGACGCCATCTTGCGTTCCTGTATAAGGACACCCACCTACTATTCTGTAATCATTCTAAACTGCTTGGCGGGAACCATGACTAAAAAAATGTACACGCTGCTTGAAGACCGGGGATTGCTGAAGCTTATCGGCACTGACGCCCGTGAATTTCTGCAAGGCCTGATGTCCAACGATGTCGAGATCGTCACCGGGGAACACTCGATTTATGCCGCTCTGTTAACGCCACAGGGGAAATTCCTGTTTGATTTTTTTGTCTCTCAGGGCGCGGCGCCGGACATCCTGCTTCTGGATTGCGAAGCTCACCGGCTGGCCGACCTGCAAAAACGCCTGACGATGTACAAACTGCGCGCCGATGTCACGATTGAAGACGTGACGGCAGCGCATTCGGTTCTGGCTTGTTATGGCGACGGCGTCGCTGCGGCGCTCGGCCTGCCTGATCAGCCAGGCGCAGCCACCGACTTCAACGAAAGCAAAGCGTTTGTCGACCCCCGGTTGGCCGCAATGGGTGCGCGTCTGATCACCGCGAAAAACGTCGCCAACGATGCGCTGGAGGCCGCCGGTCTGACGCCAGCGGACCGTTCAGCTTATGACGCGCATCGTCTGGCGCTGGGCATTTCAGACGGCAGCCGCGACATTCTGATCGAAAAGTCCTTCCCGGCAGAATGTAACTTCGATGAACTCAACGCCGTCAGCTACACCAAGGGCTGTTATGTGGGCCAGGAACTGACCGCCCGCACCCATTATCGCGGCACCGTCCGCAAACGGCTGTTGCCGGTCGATGTGACCGGCCCCATGCCCCAAAGCGGCGCGCCGGTGATGTCGGGAGACCGCCAGGTCGGTGAAATGCGTTGGGGTGACAACGGCAAAGCGCTGGCGGTCCTGCGACTTGAGAACATACAAGGCGTCGATGCACCGCAGTTCTCGGCTGGTGAGGCCATCATCACGCCGATCGTGCCGGATTGGATTGTGTTGCCCGAATTGTCGGAATCGGAAGGCTGATACCTGTGAGCAAAGAGATTTCGCGTTGCAGCTGGCCCGGGGAAGATCCGCTTTACGTTGCTTATCACGATGAGGAATGGGGCGTGCCGGTGCGCGATGACCGCGCCTTGTTCGAAAAACTGATTCTGGACGGCTTTCAAGCCGGTCTGGCCTGGATCACAATTTTACGCAAACGCGATAATTTTTGCGCGGCGTTCGACAATTTCGACCCCGAGATCATCGTCAAGTACAAGCCTGCGAAAATCGAAAGCCTGATGCAGGACAAGGGCATCGTGCGCAATCGTTCAAAAATCGAAAGCACGGTCAAATCCGCCCAGGCCTGGATCGATATTCGCGAAAGCGGGCAAAGCTTTGAAGATTTCCTTTGGCAGTTTGTCGGCGGCACGCCAATCAATAACGCCTGGCAGTCGTGGCAGGAGACACCAACGGAAAGCGAAGAATCCCGCGCCATGAGCAAGGCGTTGAAGGCCGCCGGCTTCAACTACTGTGGGCCGACGATCTGCTACGCCTTTATGCAAGCTGTCGGCATGATCAACGATCACCAAGTCGGCTGCTTCCGGCACAAGCAAGTATAGCCAAGCGAATGGAGCCGCGCGTCAAAGCGGAGTTCTGGGTCAAAGCCCTGATCCGACGGAGCGAAACGGCTGGCGCATTCGCCGCCGTGGTGCACAAAGGCGATGAAACCGCTGGCTCCATGATTCTTAAAATTAACACGCTTGATGGCCATGCCAGGGCTCTGGTTCCAGGCTATGCCATTGAAGGGCACCGCGTTTGGCGCAGCCAGCCAGGAACAGAACCGGTTGCGGAAAACGACGTAGACGCCTATATCGCGCGCGCAATTGAACGCGACCCCGATCTTTGGGTCGTCGAAATCGAGGATCGAGAAGGTCGCCATTTTCTCGGCGAACCCACCGAATGAATTCGATGCGGGTCTAGACGTCCAGGGGCTGAACGTTTGTTCGCTGGCGTTCGCGGTAGACGATAACCAGTCCGGCGCTGACAATCACCCCGGCCCCAACCAACATGAAGATGTCCGGCACATCGCCGAAAATCAGCCAGCTGTAAAGCACCGAAACGACGACCTGCAAGTAGGCGAAAGGCGCCAGCACCGAGGCCGGTGCCATCTGCAATGCCTTGATAACCAGGAAATGTCCGAATCCGGCAATCGCGCCCATTAAAGCCATCTCCAACCACATCCAGTACGTCGTCGGCTGCCAGATAAACGGTGCGAGCGCAGACATCACAACGGTGCCGAACACAGCGGTGAAAAAGAGGCTGGTCATGGAACTGTCGTCATGGCCGATCATACGCGTCAATATCTGGTAGAGGCTGTAGACGCAGGCCATGCCCAGCGGCAAGACCGATGTCCAGGTGATGATCTCGATACCGGGGCGAATGATAATGACGGCACCCAGGAAGCCAATCAGCACGGCACCCCAACGCCAAACGCCAACGCGTTCTTTCAAAATCAACACCGACAACGCCGTCACCAACAGCGGCCAGGTAAATCCCAGTGCAGTAGCATTGGCCAGAGGCATGAACTTGACGGCGCTGAAAAAGGCCATCGTCGCAGCCAAGAGCAGGATGGACCGCGCCGTCTGAAGCCAGGGATGCGTCGTCGCGAACAGCCCCCGCAGGCTCTTGGGCCGCATTAATATGACGATGAACAGCAGATGAAAGGTGTAACGACCCCACACCACTTCCAGTACCGGCAGCGAACCGGACAGGTGTTTGGCCAGGGCATCCAGGATCAAAAAGCACTGTGTGCCGCCCACCATCAAGGCGATGGCGGTCAGTCTGGTCCGGCGATCGATCAACGAATATGCAATCTAGTCGCCGCCGGTGCTGTTGCCCTGGATTGCAGCCTGCGCGGCGGCAAGGCGCGCGATCGGAACCCGGTAGGGTGAGCACGATACATAGTCGAGGCCAGCGCCATGGCAGAAGGCGACCGAAGCCGGATCACCACCGTGTTCGCCGCAAATGCCGAGCTTCAAATCGGGATTGGTCTTGCGCCCGCGTTCCGCCGCGATTTCAATCAATTCACCGACACCCTCGCGATCAATGGAGACGAAGGGATCGACCTCAAAAATACCTTGGGCCTGATAGTCATCCAGGAAACGCGCCGAATCGTCGCGGCTGATACCGTACGTCGTCTGCGTCAGATCATTGGTGCCAAAGCTGAAAAACGCGGCGGCCTCGGCGATTTCGCCGGCCCGCAACGCCGCCCGCGGCAATTCGATCATCGTGCCGATCATGTATTTCGGCATTGAGCCTTTTTCTGCGCCAACAGCTTCGGCCACGGCCTCGATCTTTTGCTTGAGGATATCCAGTTCGCGATGGGTTGCGACCAGCGGAATCATGACTTCGGGAATAACCGTGTCGCCCAGTTCAGCACTGACTGCCAGGGCGGCTTCAAAAATCGCCCGGGCCTGCATTTCGTAAATTTCCGGATAGGAAATGCCGAGGCGGCAACCACGGTGGCCGAGCATCGGATTGGCTTCGGCCAGTTCCTTGACGCGCAGACTGAGATGCTTGGCGTCGATCCCGGCAGCGGCAGCGACGGCGGCGATTTCGTCATCGGTATGCGGCAGGAATTCATGCAGCGGCGGATCGAGCAGGCGGATGGTTACCGGCAATCCGGCCATAATCTTGAAGATTTCGATGAAATCCTGACGCTGCATGGGCAATAGCTTGGCCAACGCTGTCCGCCGTCCCGCTTCGTCCTCGGCGACGATCATCTCGCGCACCGCGATGATGCGCTCGGCATCGAAGAACATGTGCTCGGTGCGGCAGAGCCCGATCCCCTCGGCCCCAAATTCGCGCGCTACACGGGAATCCTCCGGCGTGTCGGCATTGGCGCGAACACGCAGCTTGCGGGATTGGTCCGCCCAGACCATCAGCGTGCCGAAGTCGCCGGAAAGTTCGGGCTGAACCGTCGACACCCGGCCCATCATGACGTTGCCGCTGGCACCGTCGATGGTGATGATATCTCCGCGCGCGACCTCTCTCCCGCCGACGACAAATTTGCCTTCGGCGTAATCCACCGTGACCGCTCCGGCGCCGGCGACACAGGCGCGGCCCATGCCTCGCGCAACAACCGCAGCATGAGATGTCATGCCGCCCCGGCAGGTCAGAATGCCTTGAGCGGCGTGCATGCCGTGGATGTCTTCCGGGCTGGTTTCAACCCGGACCAGGATTACCGGATTGCCGGCAGCGGCTTCGGCCTCGGCTTCATCGGAATTGAAGACCACAGCACCGGAAGCGGCCCCGGGCGATGCCGGCAAGCCGCGGGTCAGAATATCGCGCTCGGCGTCGGGGTCCAGGGTCGGATGCAGCAACTGATCCAGCGACGACGCTTGGATACGGCACACGGCCTCATCCCGCGTGATCAAGCCTTCCTCGGCCATATCAACAGCGATCTTCAATGCAGCCTTGGCCGTGCGCTTGCCGCTACGGGTCTGAAGCATCCACAACTTGCCCTGCTGGACCGTGAATTCGATATCCTGCATATCGCGGTAATGCTTTTCGAGTTTTTGATAAACCTCGACCAATTCGCTGAATACCTCGGGCATGGTCTCTTCCATGGCGGGCAGTTTGGAGCCGTTGGCTTCCTTGGCGCGAACCGTCAAATGCTGCGGCGTGCGAATACCGGCGACCACGTCTTCACCTTGCGCATTGACGAGGTACTCGCCGTAAAATTCGGCCGCGCCGTTGGCTGGATCGCGGGTAAAGGCGACGCCCGTCGCACAATCATCGCCCATGTTTCCATACACCATGGCCTGGACGTTAACGGCCGTGCCCCAGGCCGCCGGAATGTCGTTGAGCTTGCGGTAAGTGATGGCACGGCGGTTCATCCACGAACCGAACACGGCGCTGATCGCGCCCCAAAGCTGTTCCTTGGGGTCCTGCGGGAACGGAGAACCCAATTCCTTTCCGACTTTGGCCAGATAGGCTGCGACGATGGTCTTCCAGTCGGCGGCATCCAGGTCAGTATCCAACGACGCACCGTTGCCGTCCTTGTGCAATTCGAGAATTTCCTCGAAGTGATAATGATCGACGCCCAGCACGACATCCGAATACATCTGAATAAATCGGCGATAGCTGTCATAGGCGAAGCGGGCATCACCGCTCTTGGTCGCCAGGCCCTCGACGGTGATGTCATTGAGGCCAAGGTTCAGAACCGTATCCATCATGCCCGGCATCGAGGCGCGCGCACCGGAGCGCACCGAAACCAGCAGAGGATCATCCGCATCGCCGAACTTCATGCCAACGGCTTGTTCGATCAGGGCCATGGCGACATCGACCTGTGCCGCCAGATCATCAGGATAGGCGCGGTCGTTATCGTAGTACGCCGTGCACAGGGCAGTGTTGATGGTAAATCCCGGCGGCACCGGCAGGCCGAGGTTGGCCATTTCAGCAAGGTTTGCACCCTTGCCGCCGAGAAGATTGCGCATCTCGGCGTTGCCTTGCGTATTGCCGCCGCCAAACGAATAAACCCACTTGGATTCGGAAGTCGTGGTCATACTCTGATTAACCCTCGATTTTAGAGAAATCCGCCACGGCTCCCAGCGCCGTGCGAATTTGGGAAAGAAGCAACAATCGGTTACGCCGCACATCGGCATCATCGGCATTGACGGTAACGTTGTCGAAAAAAGCGTCAACCGGTGCGCGTAGTTTGGCCAGCGCCGACATGGCGGCGGCGAAATCTTCTCCCCCGACGGCCTGATCGATTTCCGAACCTGCCGTATTCAAGGCTTCGAACAGCGCTGTTTCTTCCGCAGCCTCAAGCGACGTGCCATCGGCCACCCCGTCATAGACAGCGCCGTCCTTTTTCTCTTCGGCGCGCACGATATTGGTTGCGCGCTTATATGCCGTGAGCAGATTCGCCCCGTCGTCGCCGCCGACGAATTCGCCAAGAGCGCGAACGCGGGCGACCAGTCGGACCAGATCATCCTCGCCCTCCAAGGCAAACACAGCGTCGATCTGATCGTGACGCACTCCCTCTTCGCGCAAGTGAACTTTCAAACGGTCGGCGACAAATGCCATCAGATCGTCGGCGACCGCCCCGGCATCAATCGCGTCCGGCAATTCATTGGCGTAAAAAATCATCGCCTCGGATATGGCCGAGCGCAGGCAGAGGCGGAGCTGGTTTTGCAAAATCAGCCGAATCACGCCGAGTGCTGCCCGGCGCAGCGCAAAGGGGTCTTTCGAACCGGTGGGTTTTTCGTCAATGGCGAAAAACCCGACCAGTGTGTCGAGCTTGTCCGCCAGTGCCACGGCAACGCTGACCGGCGCACTGGGGCAATCGTCGTTCGGCCCCAAGGGGGAATAATGCTCGGCGATTGCTTCGGCGACATCGGTCGGAACATTGTCGCCGATGGCGTAATAGCGCCCCATCAAGCCCTGTAGTTCGGGAAATTCAGCGACCATGCCCGAAGCCAGATCGGCCTTGGCGAGTTTAGCTGCGAGACGCGCCTTGTCGGACAACACACCGGCTTCGAGCGCGTTGTCACCGCGCGAAATCGCCTCCGCAATTACCCCGGCGGCAAGGTCCTGGACACGAGCCACGCGCTCGGACACGGTGCCCAACTTGGCATGGAAGATGATTTTTTCGAGCGCAGGCAGGCGGGATTCGAGGGAAGTCTTGCGATCTTGATTCCAAAAGAATTTGGCATCTGCGAGGCGCGCGCGCAGCACGCGCTCATTGCCGGCAATGATGCTTTTGCCGCCGTCTTTGGCTTCCAGATTGGCGACGACGACAAAGTATGGTGCCAGATCACCCGAAGAAGTCTCCAGCGAGAAATATTTCTGATGAGCGCGCATCGAGGCCGTCAGCACTTCGGGCGGCAGGTCCATGAACGCATCGTCAATCCGCCCGATCAGCGGCACCGGCCATTCGACCAGCCCGGCGACTTCGGCAAACAAGGCGTCATCGGTTTTGACACTGAGGCCCTCGGCCTGGGCCAGCGCATCGGCCCCGTCACGGATGATCTGCTGGCGTTCGGCAGCGTCCAGCATAACATGGGCGGCGCGCAGTTTGTCGCGATAGTCGGCAAAGTTCTCGACCGAAAAGGCATCAGGCGCGTGGAAGCGGTGACCAACCGTGCCTGCGCCCGTCGACACTCCGGCGAAATCAAACGGCACAACCGCGCCATCGAACAGCGCCAATATCCCGTGCAAAGGCCGCACCCAGCGCACCGAACCGCTGCCCCATTTCATCGACTTGGCCCACGGCATCGCATTGAGTGCAGCCAGCACGACTTCAGCCAGAACTTCGGCGGTGGCGCGGCCTTTCTTTTCGATCACGGCGAACAGTACGTTGCCCTTCGGCGTTTCGCGTTCTTCGACCTGATCGCGAGTCAGGCCGACAGCGCCCAAAAACCCCGCGATGGCTTTCTCGGGCGCATCCGCCTTGGGGCCCTTGCGCTCTTCGCGCACGTCGGGTTGTTCCGTCGCCAAGCCGTCAATCATCAACGTCATACGCCGGGGCGTCGCATACGCTTCGGCGTTGTCGAATTTCAACCCGGCTTCTTTCAGACCGTCGCAGACCAGTCGTTTTAGATCGCCACTCGCTTTGCCCTGCATGCGGGCGGGGATTTCTTCGGACAGAAGTTCAAGCAGGAATTCAGCCATGATCAGCCCACCCGGCCCAATTGGCCGTCGGTTTGGCTTTGCAACCATTTTTCGCAACAACCTTTGGCCAGCGTGCGCACCCGACCGATGTAGGCGGCGCGCTCGGTGACGCTGATAACGCCGCGCGCATCAAGCAAATTAAAGATATGGCTGGCTTTGAGGCACTGATCATAGGCCGGCAAGGCAAGCTCTGCGCCGAGCGCCAGGGCACACTCGGCCTCGGCGTCTTCGAAGTGGCGCAGCAGTCGATCCGTGTCGGCGTGTTCAAAGTTATAGGCCGAGAATTCCTTTTCGTTCTGCAGGAAGACGTCGCCGTATTTGACCCCGGCGCCGTTCCAGTCGAGATCGTAGACGTTCTCGACGCCCTGAACATACATTGCCAGACGTTCCAGCCCGTAGGTGATCTCACCCGAAACCGGATTGCAGTCAAAGCCGCCGACCTGCTGAAAATAGGTAAACTGGCTGACTTCCATACCATCGCACCAGACCTCCCAGCCCAGCCCCCAGGCCCCTAGCGTCGGGCTCTCCCAATCGTCCTCGACAAAGCGAATATCATGGTTGGCGGCATCGATGCCCAACGCCGTCAGGCTTTGCAGGTAAAGCGCCTGAATATCCGGCGGCGACGGTTTGAGAATGACCTGGAACTGATAATAGTGCTGCAAGCGGTTGGGATTTTCACCGTATCGCCCGTCGGTCGGTCGCCGCGACGGCTGAACATAGGCGGCGCGCCACGGCTTCGGCCCCAAAGCGCGCAACGTCGTCGCCGGGTGAAAGGTGCCCGCGCCAACCTCGACATCGTAAGGCTGCAGAACCACGCAGCCCTGATCGGCCCAAAACCGCTGCAAGGTCAGAATGAGATCCTGAAATGAAGGCGCGGAGGCGTTCTCAGCGGCCATCGGCGGGGTTCCTGATACTAATAATTCGGGCGTTCAAATTCGGCACAAAACTGAAACCCAAGGAGGCTGCGGACCGGGTGAAATTGTGCGCTGCAAAATAACGACCGCGCCCCCTGTGGTCAAGGGCGGTGCATTTAACCGAAAAAACTGAAAATACGCTGGTCGAAAAGCCCTCTCGGGCTCAATACGGGCAATCATCCCGTCCGCAATTGCCCGCCGAAGAGGGGGCGACAAAAGTTCCGCAAACCGAACAGGCCACCATGTCTTCGGCCTCGCCCTTGGCGGACGATTTTTTCTTGTTGGATTTAACCGGGTTGTTTTGTCTGTCCAGTTTGTCGCGGCGCTCTTCACCGAGCCGGTTCACATATTTGAAGCCATACCAAACCGCCGCCACAACGAGGGCGGTGAAAATAAGTTTACTGAGGCTGAAACCGAACATATTGGAGCTTTAGGTGCCTAAAGTCGTTTGGTCAAGTGCCGGTGACAAACTGCACGACACGATCAAAGCCCGAAGCGCGACCAAAAAGCACGCTCCTCGACAGCTGCGATCACTTTAGAGGGCCACGACGAGGCCGCTTCGGCCAGGCTATCGGTGACGGAAAAGGCCTGCACGCCGCACGCCGCACCGCGCCCCAGCAACCGTTTGAGAAACGAGGACTTGGCGCCGATAAGTTTGATTTTTACCCGGTCGCCAAAGCGCTGGCGCAGCACCTCGCGCAATTCGCCCAAGCCATCGATCAGCCCGGCCTCCAACGCTTCGCGCCCGGTCCAAACGTCGCCGGAAAAAAGTTTGCGGTCAGAAATCTTCAGACGATCGCCGCGCCGGTCATGCACCAGTCGCTTGAAATTGGCATGAATGTCTTTCTGGATGACGTTGAGGCGTTTTAGATCGGCCTCTTGCTCCGGCTGAAAGGGATCGAGCATGCTTTTGCGCTCACCCTGAGCGTGAACCCGGCGCTCGACGCCGATTTTACTCATCAGTTCCTGAAAACCGAAGCTCGCCGATATCACGCCGATAGAACCGACGATGGAATTTTCGTCAGCGTAAATCTCGTCGCCCGCGCAGGCCAGCCAATAACCACCCGACGCCGCGACGTCTTCGGCGAAGGCAATCACGGGCACTTCCTTTTCGGCGGCGAAGGCCCGGATGCGGGCGTAAACGAGGTTGGCCTGGGCTGGCGCGCCGCCCGGAGAATTGATCGCCAGGGCCACCGCGGCGACACCTTTGATCGAAAACGCGGCTTCAATGCTCTCAGCCAGCCCGCCCAATTCGATGCCGTTTTGAAAACGCCCGGCACGACCGATAACGCCGTGTAGGCGCAACACGGCAACGGTCGGCGGCGGATTTCGAAATCGTTCGACCGGCAGGACAGCGAAATATTTGTTCAGATCAATTTTCATAGCGTCATGTTTTAGGGGAGGTATGATTTAGATGGTAAGCGGCGCGCCGTCTTGCAAGACGGAACGCGCCGCAGCGGAATATTCGTTGCTTTCATTGTGCAAAACGATGCCTGCATGCATGGTCAGTGCGCCGCGACCTTCTTTCACGGCGCGGACAACGACCCGTTTGGCCCGTCGCCCCTCGGACGGCCACAACGGGAAAACCTCAACCCCACCCGCTTCGACATTGCGCAATTCACAGAGCAGATCGTCCAGACGCTCCGCCGTATGAATGATTGAAATCGAGCCTCCGGGCTTCAGCACCGCGACGCCGGCCTCGATCCAGGCGGACAATCCGCCCTCAACTTCCATGTTGGCGACGGCCTTGATGGCGTTCGGCGAAACCTGGCCCTCTCCCTGTTTGAAATAGGGCGGATTGGCCATCACGTGATCGAATATAGTTCCATCGGCCTCGAACGGTTGCTGGCGTAAATCACCTTCAACGATTGAGATACGATCGCCAAGGTCGTTGTCCTGGGCGTTGCGCAAGGCCAATTTGGCCAGCACAGGCTGGAGTTCAAGGCCTGTGACCCGCACGCCCTTGATCCGCGCCGCCAGACAGAGCGCCGCTGTCCCGACGCCGGTGCCAAGATCAAGCACGTGATCACCGGCCCCACAGCGTACAGCAGCGGCCAAGAATACCGGATCAATGGCCGCGCGGTATCCTGTGGCAGGCTGCACCAACCGGATGCGGCCGCCAAGTGCCGTGTTTATCGCGGTTTCAATCTGAGGGGCGTTCATCGATAATTTTCGCTTCTGCCAACAACTGACGTGCCTCAATAGCATCTTCATCGATCACCATAACGCGGCGCGGCACAGCACCGATACTGCCCTCGAGTATCGACGTGTGCGTATCAAAGATGATCGCCTCGATATCCGAATCACTAAACAACGCCGTAACAAAAGACAGCAGAACGGGATCATTTGAGCGCAGAACCTCAACCATATTCACATCGCCTTGCCTGGATCGCCTCACCTAGGGAGCCGAGTCCATTTAGTCCGGCGCTTGCCCCCCTTCGTCGTGGCTTCTATGCTCAGGGCGATAGGTCCCGAGGTCAAGACGTTTGGCCAAGATTAATTAAAAGGTGAAATTCGTGGGTGTAGTCATCCCTTTGAGCGACAGTGAAACCAGAAGCAAGGCCTCGTTGAGCCGCTTGCAGTCGCTGGTCGCTGACGATCTGATCAAGGTCAACAAAGTGATCGTCGATCGTATGGATAGCCGAGTTCCGTTGATCCCGGAACTGGCCGGACATATTGTGGCCTCAGGCGGCAAGCGGCTGCGTCCGCAGTTGACGCTGGCCAGCACCAAAATGTGTGGCTATTCGGGCGAACGCCAAATCCAATTGGCGGCCTGTGTCGAGTTTATTCACACCGCGACCCTGCTCCATGATGACGTCGTTGATGAAAGCGACTTGCGCCGTGGCAATGCCACGGCCAATGCGCTGTGGGGCAATCAGGCCAGCGTGCTGGTTGGAGATTTTCTGTTCAGTCGCGCTTTTCAGTTGATGGTCAGGGATGGTTCGCTGCGGGTTTTGGACATTCTTTCCACTGCTTCCGCCATTATTGCCGAAGGGGAAGTCCTGCAGCTGATTACCGCCAATGATACCGCGACCTCGGAAGACGCCTATCTCGAAGTTATCAGCAGTAAAACGGCAGCCCTGTTTTCTGCGGCCTGTCGCATCGGTGCCGTTGTCGCCGACCGACCCAAGGCCGAAGAAGAAGCGCTCGAATCCTATGGCCGCAATCTGGGCATCGCTTTTCAACTGGTCGATGATGTGCTGGATTTTTCGGCCAAGCAGGCGACACTCGGCAAAACCGTCGGCGATGATTTTCGCGAAGGCAAAATTACCCTGCCGATCATTTTGGCCTATCGGCGCGGCGATGATGCAGAGCGTACTTTTTGGGATCGCACATTGGAACAACTCGACCAGAAGGACGGCGACCTCGAAAACGCCATGCGGTTGCTGGAAAAACACGGTGCGCTAGCCGATACGATTGACCGCGCTCGACACTACGGTGCCATGGCCCGCGACGCGTTGGGCATTTTCTCCCCGAGCGAAGAAAAGTTGGCCCTGGTCGACGTCGTCGATTTCTGCATCGAGCGCGCCCACTAAAAATCTTCAAAGTTTACGGCGTAATGTCGCCAGTGTCCGATTTCCGCTGAATTGATCCCCAAACGATCAATTAGCGGCGCCTCACCGAGATCACAATTGTCAAACAGGCGTTGGGCGGTATGCTGAGGCGCGCCGACGATATCTTCGTATTCGACCTCCAGAATCCGCGCGCCATACAATGTTTTCCAATGCGCCATCATGCGTTCGTAATCGCCAAAATATGCCTTGATGGACTCCAGACCGTAGGCGTATTCGTGACGCCGCCGGTAGCGCGAAAAATAAACCATCAAGGCGTTGTCTCTGGCCTCTCGACGGCAGTAGATGATGCGCGCCTGTGGGATCGCACGCAGGATCATGCCGACGTAAATGTAGTTTCCCGGAGACGTGTTGACGACGTAGCGTGACCCAGGTGCCAAGGCAACCATTTCGCTGCGATAGGCATTGCCGATGTCGTGCACGTCATCGCTCGACAAATCGGCGGCACATGCCGGGAACGCAAGTGGAATTTCCCTGTCGAACAATTTGGTGTTCAGCGCCTTTGCCCAGCCATCGTGTTCCAAAGCGGCAAAGACGAACTGATGTGACGACAATATTTTCTCGACCAGGGTTTTACCGCTGCGCGATATGCCGAGCACGAAAATCGGCGTGGCTTCATCGTCCCCCGCACCGGCTTCGGATGAGCCAGCAGGAAAGCTCTCTATCACTTCGCTAATTTCGTCATGATGAGCAGCGGCATCATATGACGCGTAGGGTAACATGCCGTCGTTGCCCCGGCGATAGCATTCGAATGCCTCGCTATATCGGCCGATTTGATCGCAGGCTTTGCCCAGGGCGAAATTCAGCAGAATATTTTGGTAGTCACTGTTGGTAGATGATCCGGCGGCGCTTCGTAGCCGCTCGATCCGCGGGTCCCCGGCAACGAAATCATGTGCCAGGGCGTGCATGTAAAGTGCATGGACATAGCCGGGTTTCAGATCGAGGGCCTGATCGAATGATCGAACAGCCGCAGGCAAATCGCCTTTTTCGCGCAAAGCAATGCCGAGATTACAGTGGGTCTCGGGCAACTCCGCATTGATCTCAAGGGCCGATTTATAGAGTGCAATAGCCTCGTCTGTCCGCCCCATTTCGCGAAGCGCGACACCCAGATTGCTGCGCACGAGATGATGGCCGGGATCGATCTGCAAGGCTTTTTGCCAGCACGAGACGGCGTCCGTCATCAGACCCTGACTGACATATGCTGCGGCAAGATTATTATAGGTGTCGGCACTTTCAGGGCCGATTTTAAGCGCCCGGCGAAAGGCCGAAATCGCTTGAAGTCCGTCACCGTTATCGAGCAGCGTTTTGCCGAGTTTGGCATCGACACCGGCCAGCCCAGGCACCAGCGCAAGCGCTTTGCTGAACGCCTGAACTGCATCCTCCGACTGCCCGTTCTTGCGAAAAGCTTCGCCCAGATTGCTGTGGTAGCCGGCATTTTCGCGGGCCATTTCGACGGCCTGCGAAATTAGTTCAACCGCCTGGCCGTAATCGCCCGATTGCAGCGCCACCAAGCCGCGTAAATTGGCCGCCTCGTGGTTTGCCGGATCGTTGTGCAGCAACCGTTCGTAGATTTTCGCCGCCTCTTTCAAACGGCCTGCCCGGTGCAGCTGAAAAGCGATCTTGAGCGTTGCTTTGTCGTCCAAGGTGTTCTTCATTGCACCATGTTGAAGCAACCTGGACCGCGCGACAAGCTAGCGCTTGCAGGTCGCGCCGGATGGAGCTATACATCCCCCGCCCTAATACGGCAAATGATCGGGGAGTAGCTCAGCCTGGTAGAGCACTACGTTCGGGACGTAGGGGCCGGAGGTTCAAATCCTCTCTCCCCGACCAACACGATCACTTCAAACCCTCCGGTTTTCCGGGGGGTTTTGTCGTTTGGGGGTCGGCTAGACGCCGCTTCTCAGAATGCCGGTTTTAACGCCGTAATCGACGGCGACCTCGTAATTCGGGTCGTCGTCCGAGTCCACCACCAGTTGACCTGCGCGATTGAGAAGGTAATGACAGTCCCGCGTCAGATGCCGAAGCTGGAGCGCCTTGCCCTGTGCTTCGTACCGCGAGGCGAGCGCTTCGATCGCTTGCAGGGCTGATTGATCGGCAATACGGCTGTTCATGAAATCGATGACGACGACATCGGGATCGCTCTGGGGGTCGAAAATTTCCAGAAAGCCTTCGACCGAACCGAAGAACAACGGCCCCTCGATTTGATAGATTTTCTCCCCGTCGGGTCCCTGGCTGGCCGTGCCCTGAATGCGGGTGGCGTTGCTCCAGGCATAGGCCAGGGCCGAGACGACAACGCCGACGACAACCGCAATGGCGAGATCGCTCATCACCGTCACCACGGTCACCAGCAGGATCACCAGCGCGTCGGTCAGGGGAATACGCCGCATGATCGTCAGGCTCTGCCAGGCGAAGGTGCCGATGACGACCATGAACATGACGCCGACCAGCGCCGCCAAGGGTATTTGTTCGATCAAACCGGAGGCCACGAGGATAAAGCCGAGCAGAAACAAGGCCGCCGCAATGGCTGAAAGACGTGTCCGCCCGCCGGACTTCACATTGATCATCGACTGCCCGATCATGGCGCAGCCCCCCATGCCGCCAAAAAATCCGGTCACCGTATTGGCCAGGCCCTGCGCGATGCATTCCTTGGAAGCACCACCCCGCTTGCCCGTCATTTCGCCCACAAGGTTCAACGTCAAAAGGCTTTCGATCAAACCAATCGCCGCCAGGATCAGCGCATAGGGAAAGATAATTTTCAGGGTATCCAGGTTCAGCGCCACCATCGGGATATGGAACTCAGGCAGACCGCCTTTGATCGACGCCAGATCTCCCACCCGGGGCACATCAATGCCAAAAAAGATGACCAGGCCGGCGACAATACCAATACCCGCCAATGGGGCTGGAATAATCGTCGTGACCTTCGGCATCAGCCAGATAATCGCCATGGTCAGGGCAACCAGGCCCAGCATACTGACCAAGGGCCAACCGCTCATCCAGACTTTGAGACCGTCAGCGCCGGGCACCTGAAACTGCGTCAGCTGAGCCAGAAAAATGACAATGGCGAGGCCGTTGACGAAGCCCATCATGACGGGGTGCGGCACAAGGCGGATGAACTTGCCGAGCCGAAAGACGCCCGCCGCCACTTGCAACCCCCCCATCAGTACCACCGTCGCAAAGAGGTATTCAATGCCGTGGCTCGCCACTAACGACACCATGACGATCGCCAGCGCGCCAGTGGCACCCGATATCATGCCCGGGCGACCACCAATCAGGGCCGTCACCAAACCGACGATGAAGGCGGCATAAAGACCGACCAGGGGATGCACGCCTGCGACAAAAGAAAAAGCGACGGCTTCAGGGACCAGCGCCAAGGCAACGGTGAGCCCGGAAAGCAGTTCATTCTTGATCACACCTACCGTAAATTTGCTGTTTTTGGGCGTCTTTTGGTCGACAAAAGGCAGGCGTTGGGCGAAGGCAGCGAGGCTAGCTCTGGTCACGTGATTTGGATCCGTCTGGCTGAAAGAGGAAGCAAGGCCAATCAAGATCGTCAATGACCAGCAGCGTCGTGCAACCCGTTATGTTGCGTTGCACACAAGCGATTTCAATGGTTTATATAGATTTTTTGCCGCATTGCAGCATTTTTCTGTCGGGCGGGTACTGTGGCGCGGGTACGTGCCGAAATTTTTTCGGTTACTTCGGGCGGATATGTTATTGATGAACAATGTGGCACCACCCCCTTTGTCGAACAGACCACACGGTCCCCTATGGCCAAATCGAGTGCCGAAATCTCAGCGCCGACGGGAAAGTCGAAGCCGCCGTCGGTTCGCTGAAAAACGCCAAAGCCTGATCAAGATTTGAGCCTGTCGATGATGTCCCCGCCAAATTATTCTGCTGTGATTTCAACGCTCGGCCAAGTCGGCCTTGCCGCTCGCGGCGGGTTCGCACCCAAAGACAGCGATGGCGTCCCCACGCTGAGCGATGGTCAACCTGCAGCATTTGTTGTTCTGGCTGGCAATGTCGGGCCGGCGATGTGGCAGACTTTTTCGCAAAGCCCCGAATTCAGCGATCAGCATGCCGCGGCACTGGACCGTTGGTCGCACCGTGTTTTGAATGACGTGGCCATACAATTCGGTGGCGTCGGCGTTTGCGAGACCATATTTCCCTTCGAGGGCCCGCCGCACTATCCCTTTCAGAGGTGGGCTCAGCGCGCTGACACTGTCTTCCCCTCGCCGACCGGCCCGCTGATCCATCCTGAATACGGGCTGTGGCACGCCTATCGCGGTGCTTTAGTGTTTTCCGCGCCAGTTGTGTCGCCGCCCAAAGTCGTCACCGCCAGCCCCTGCGATACGTGCGATGATCAACCTTGCCTAACCGCATGCCCCGTCGATGCGTTCACGGTGACGGATTACAACGTAATGGCCTGTGTTACACAGTTGGCGTCGTTCGCAGGCATCGATTGCAATCAAGCGGGTTGCCTGGCGCGGCGCGCCTGTCCAGTCGGCCAGGATTATCTTTACGCCGCCGAACAAGCCGCCTTTCACACCGCCGCATTCGTCAAATCCACCTTGCTGTCAACGCCTGAGGATCCTTCATGAGCACCAAAATTCCATTTGTCCGCGACGACACCGTCGATTACGGACAAGCCCTGACATTGTCACCCTTGGTCCGCCGAGTGGTCGCCAAAAATCCCAGCCCTTTTACCTTTCACGGCACGGGTACGTTTATCGTCGGCCAGGGAAACGTCGCCGTGATTGATCCCGGGCCGGACCTGCCCGAACACGTCGACGCGTTGTTAGAGGCGGTATCCGGAGAGACGGTGAGCCATATCCTGGTGACCCACACCCACCGCGATCATTCGCCGGCGGCGCGGCACCTGAAGGAAAAGACGGGTGCACCAACTTATGCCTTTGGGCCGCATGGCTCAGGACGGCCCGAAGCCGCCGGTCAGGTCGAAGAAGGTGCTGATCATGACTTCAAGCCAGACCACCGCCTGCGCCACGGTGACGTGATCGAAGGCGACGGCTGGACCATCGAAGCAGTGCACACGCCAGGTCATACCTCGAACCATCTTTGCCTGGCCCTGAAAGAAGAAAAGACATTGTTTACCGGTGATCACATCATGGGCTGGTCGACGACCATTGTCTCGCCGCCCGATGGCGACATGCAGGCTTATATGCGCAGTCTGGAGCTTTTGCTGGCGCGTGACGACGAGCTTTACCGTCCCTGCCACGGCCCGGCGATTGAAGACCCCAAGCCGTTCGTGCGCGCCTACTTAGCCCACCGTCAGGACCGCGAGCGCCAGATCCTGGATTGCCTCAGCCAGGGCCTGGTGGTGATCCCGGCGATGGTCGAGACAATGTATGCCGACGTGCCCGCCTTCTTACATCCCGCGGCCCAGCGCTCGGTGCTGTCACATCTGATCTACATGGTCGAGACAAGGCGCGTCACCTGCAACGGCGCGCCCAGCCTGGACTCAGAATATTCGCTACCCGGCTAGACGACTACGCGGCGTCGATGGTCGGCAATTTGTAGTCCTTGTATTCTTCGCGCAGTTTCGATTTGAGGAGTTTGCCGGTCGCCGTGTGGGGCAGCTCGTCGACGAAGACGACATCGTCCGGCACCCACCACTTGGCGATTTTGCCTTCGAAATAGGCCAACATATCGTCCTTGGTAAGCGCGCTGTCCTTGGTCCGAATGACCAGCAGCAACGGCCTTTCGTCCCATTTGGGATGGTAGACACCGATGACGCAGGCTTCGGCAACCTGCGGGTGGCCAACGGCTGTGTTCTCAAGATCAATTGAAGAGATCCATTCACCGCCGGTTTTAATCACATCCTTGGAGCGATCCACGATTTGCATGTAACCCAAGGGGTCGAGGTTGGCGACGTCGCCGGTCGAGAACCAGCCCTCGTCGTTCAGCACTTCACCGCCGTCGTTCTTGAAGTAGCCGCCGCAGATCGTCGGGCCCCGAACCAGCAAATCACCGAAGGCGACACCGTCACGCGGCAGTTCGTTGCCGTCGTCATCGACGATTTTCATCTCGACGCCGTATACGCCCCGGCCCTGCTTCTCCTGAATGTCATAGCGTTCCTTGTCGGGCAGTTCCTCCATGCCCGGCTTCAAGGTGCCGCAGGTGCCGATCGGGCTCATTTCGGTCATGCCCCAGGCGTGGACCATGCGCGCACCGTGCGCTTCTTCGAATTCCTCGATCATCGACCGCGGCGCGGCTGAACCGCCGCACACCACCCGCTCAAGGGCCTCTGGCGTCAGGTTGTTCTCGCGCATGTGGTTGAGCAACATCAGCCACACCGTCGGTACACCGGCCGCCATGGTGACGTTCTCGTCACGCAGTAATTCGTAGACGCTTTCGCCGTCCATGCCAGCACCCGGAAACACCAACTTCGCGCCCACAGCCGGCGCCGCGTAGGCGATGCCCCAGGCGTTCGCATGGAACATCGGCACCACAGGCAACACGGAGTCCATGCTGCAAAGCCCCAGGGTATCCTTCATACATACGATGAAACTGTGAAGCACGGTCGAGCGATGGGAATAGAGCACACCCTTGGGATTGCCCGTGGTACCCGACGTGTAGCACAGCGAAGAGGCGGTATTTTCGTCAAACGAGGGCCACGTCAACTCGGCGCTTTCCGCCGCGATCAAGGTCTCGTAACAAAGCGCGCCCGGCAGCGACGTCTCGGGCATGTGCGCTTCATCGGTCATGATGACAAAGCCTTTGATGCCCTCGAACTGATCCACCAGTTTCTCCAATAGCGGGACAAAGGTCAGGTCGGTGAAGATGTAATCGTCCTCGGCATGATTGACGATGTAGACGATCTGTTCCGCGAACAAGCGTGGATTGATGGTGTGCAGCACGGCCCCCATGCCCGACACGCCATAATACAATTCGAAATGCCGAAAGCCGTTCCAGGCCAGCGTCGCGATACGATCCCCCAGCTTAACGCCCAACCGAGTCAGGGCATTGGCTAACTGCTTGGAGCGCGCCTGCGCATCGACGTAGGTGTAGCGATGTATCGGCCCTTCCACGGTGCGTGAAACAATTTCCTGTTCGCCGTGATAGACGGCGGCGTAATCAATCAGGGACGAGATCAGCAATTGCCGATCCTGCATCAATCCGAGCATGGGGGTTATCCTCTTGAAATGAGTTGTTCTGTTCGGCGTATCCTAAACCGCTGGCGATATTTCTGACAACCAGTTCACCAGATCGGCCGTAACTTCGTCGCGATTTGTCTCGTTAAAAATTTCGTGGCGGGCATCGTCATAGAATTTGTGCGCGACCTTCGTCAGCCCGCCTGCGGCATAGAGATCGAGAAGTTTCTTTACGCCCTTGGTATAATCGCCAACCGGATCATTGCTGCCGGACATCACAAATACCGGCAAATCCTTGGCGATTCGGCCAATATCCTGAGCACGGTGAAGTTTGCCCAGGCCATCCAGCATATCGCGCCACAGACTGGTGCAGACTTCGAAGCCACACAAAGGATCGGCGACATATTTATCGACTTCGGCGGCATCGCGCGACAGCCACTCGAAATCGGTCCGGGCCGGCTGATAGGGCTTATTGAAGGCACGGAAAGACATCGCAGTCAGCAACTTGCTGGGCTTTTTGAAGCCGCAGCGCAGCACTTCGATGCGGGCGATAAACGCACCTATCGATCTCAGCGGACCAACTGGGCCATTGGTCGCGGACAGAACAACGCCGGCGTAATCAGTGCCGCGTTCGATCATCAATTGCTGGGCTATGAATGACCCCATCGAATGGCCTAACAATATGATCGGCACGCCGGGCGAGCGTTTGCGGACTAATGAGGTCAGACCGGCAATATCGCCCACGACCTTGTTCCAGCCGTCCTGTTTGGCGAAGAAGCCCAGATCCGCTGACCCGTTGGCGGTTCGGCCATGACCTCTGAGGTCGGGGGCGACGACGCCGTAGCCGGCATCCGTCAGCGCCTCGGCTAGACGCGCGTAACGCGCGCCATGCTCGGCCATGCCGTGGACAATCAGAACAATACCCCGAGGCGGTTGATCGGGCATATATTCGCTCACTTGGAGCGCTGTTCCATCCAATATCATGTCTTGAAATTCACTGATTTTCATCTGCTTCGCCTCCGTCTGTACATGATAGATATCATGTTTCTCGCGTTAGCGAGAAATCGCTGCGAGTGAAACTTTGACAGTTCAGGGGCAATGAGCTTAAGACGGATCAGAGATTCCCGACATAATATGTCCTGTAAATTCTCCCTTTTCGATCTTTCCCGGAGCAATGAGATGTCTGACCGCTTGAATTCTGCCGCCGCCCGTGATGTCGCCAACGTCCTTCACCCCTACACCAACCTCGCGGTTCACGAAGAAAAGGGGCCGATGATTATCGAAAGCGGCAAGGGCATTTATGTCTACGATGACAACGGCAAGGAATATATCGAAGGTCTGGCCGGCCTGTGGTGTACGGCACTGGGCTTTGGCGTTGAAGAACTGGCCGATGTCGCCGCCGAGCAAATGCGCAAGCTGCCCTACTATCATATGTTCGCGCACAAATCGACGAACCCATCGATTGATTTGGCCGAAAAGATCAACGAAATGGTGCCGATCAACGATGGCCGGGTGTTCTTCGCCAATTCGGGTTCGGAAGCCAACGACAGCCTGATCAAGATGGTCTGGTATTACAGCAACTCGCGTGGCCTGCCGGAAAAGAAAAAAATCATCTCGCGCCAGCGCGCCTACCACGGCATCACGCTGGTTGCTTCCAGCCTGACCGGCCTGCCGAACAATCATCGCTCGTTCGACGTGCCCTTTGATCGCTTCATTCATACCGATTGCCCGCATCACTACCGGGGCGCCGAAGCTGGCGAGTCGGAAGAGGATTTTGCCACCCGCCTGGCCGCCAATCTCAACCAGATGATCATTGATGAAGGGCCGGAGACCGTTGCCGCCTTCATCGCCGAGCCGATTATGGGCGCGGGCGGGGTTGTCGTCCCACCGGTGACCTATTTCGAGAAAATTCAGACCGTGTTGAAAGAGCACGACGTTTTGTTCCTTGACGATGAAGTGATCTGCGGCTTTGGCCGCACCGGCAACGTCTTCGGCTGCGAGACCTTCAATATCCAGCCTGACACCATGACCTTGGCCAAGGCATTATCGTCCGCCTATCTGCCGATCTCCGCCGTCGTCATCAACAATGAGATGTACCAGGGCGTGATGGAGGAGAGCAACCGCATCGGCGTGTTCGGCCACGGCTTCACTTATTCGGGGCACCCGGTCGCTGCTGCCGTCGCGGTCAAAAATCTGGAGCTGATGGAAGAGCGCAAAGTGTTTGATCATGCGGCGGCCGGCGGACCGCACATGCAGACCGGCCTGCGCCGTTTTGCCGATCACCCGCTGGTCGGTGAAGTCCGGGGTACCGGCCTGATCGGGGCCGTCGAACTGGTGGCCGACACGTCGAGCAAACGAAGCTTCCAACCTGGTCAGGGCGTTGGTGCTTACCTCGCCGAACGCGCCACGGATCACGGTTTGATCGTGCGCGCGATGGGCGACAATATTGGTTTTTGCCCGCCGCTTATCATCACGGAGTCGGAAATTGATGAAATGATGTCGCGATTTGGCAAGGCGCTGGAGGATACGGAAGCGCACGTTGCTAAGGAAGGCCTGCGCGCCGAAAGTTGATGGCTATCGATTTTCTAATTGAAGTTAGAGATTCTAATTTTGTTGCAAAAGAATCGAAGCCGAATATTTGACTCTCCGCTGGCCATGCGCAAGAGTAGGCGAAATAACAATAAAAGAAAGCAAAATAGGCGCGTAGAAGCCGATAAAAAAAACGCCCGGCAAACGGGCTATGTATTAACAGGGATCCCGAACGGGGGGGAAATTTTGTCCGATTCAAGTGCTGCGGGACATGATTATTTAGTTCGCTTTGATCACGTCCAAAAAAGTTACGATGGTGAAATTCTCGTCGTTAAGGATCTCAATCTGGATATCGCCAAAGGCGAATTTCTGACCATGCTAGGCCCATCCGGTTCGGGCAAAACGACTTGCCTGATGATGCTGGCCGGATTTGAGGCTGCAACAGCCGGGGATATTATTCTCAACGGGCGCTCCATCAACAAGGTCCCCCCGCACAAACGCGGCATCGGCATGGTCTTTCAGAATTATGCCCTGTTCCCCCATATGTCGGTCGCCGAGAACCTGGCGTTTCCACTCAGCGTCCGCAAAATGCCAAAATCTGAAGTCGAAGAACGCGTCAATCGCGCCCTCGACATGGTCCAGTTAGGCGAGTTCGGCGGACGCCGACCGGCGCAGTTGTCCGGTGGACAGCAGCAGCGTGTTGCCGTCGCCCGGGCCCTGGTCTTTGACCCACAACTGGTTTTGATGGACGAGCCGCTCGGTGCCCTCGACAAAAACCTGCGCGAGCAAATGCAGTACGAGATTAAGCACATCCACGAAAATCTCGGCGTCACCGTCGTTTATGTCACCCATGACCAGTCCGAAGCGCTGACCATGTCGAACCGGGTCGCGGTCTTTGACGATGGCGTCATCCAGCAACTGGCGTCGCCTTCGATGCTGTATGAACAACCCGAAAATGCCTTCGTCGCCCAGTTCATCGGCGAGAATAATCGCCTGACGGGCGAGATCATCGCCAAGAACGGTCCGAATTGCACGGTCAAGATCGACGACGGCAGCATTATTGAATCGCTGGCCGTTAATATCGGCAATGTCGGTGATCGCACAACATTGTCGTTGCGCCCTGAACGCGTGACGGTTGGCCCTGCCGAGGGCAAATACCCCAATGTCTTTAGTGCCAAGGTCGAGGAACTGATTTACCTCGGCGACCATATTCGCAGTCGCGTCAGCGTCTGTGGCGACGATGAATTTATCGTCAAAGTCCCCAATGCGGCGGGCCATGCGGCCCTCGAAGAAGGGCAATCGGTTAATGTCGGGTGGCTGGCGGAAGACTGCCGGGCGCTCGATCATCCCGACACCTAGCGAACACGAAAATAACAATAACCGAAATCAATTTTATAGACCGGGAAACCGGAAGTTCAACAAGGAGACGAATCGAATGAAACTCAAATCTACAATGATGACGCTCGCAATAGCGGGCGCAACAGCGGTCGGACTTGTCGCCGCGCAGTCGGCAAGTGCGGAAACGCTGACAATCGTTTCATGGGGTGGCGCTTACACCAAGAGTCAGGTCGAAGCCTATCACAAGCCCTATATGGCCAAGACCGGCACCAAAATCAATTCCGAAGATTACAACGGTGGACTGGCCGAAGTTAAAGCCCAGGTTGAAGCCAAAAATGTGACTTGGGATCTGGTTGACGTCGAGCTTTCGGACGCCGTGCGCGGTTGTGACGAAGGTCTGCTGGAGACGATTGACGCCTCCATCCTGCCGGCCGGCTCGGACGGAACACCGGCAAGCAAAGACTTTATCAGCGGAACCGTAACGGATTGCGCTGTTGGCACGATTGTTTGGTCAACGGTTTATGCCTACGACACGACCAAATTCCCAGGTGCCAAGCCCACGACCATTGCCGATCTTTTTGACATTGAGAAGTTCCCCGGCAAACGCGGTCTGCGTAAAAACGCCAAAGTGAACCTCGAATGGGCCTTGATGGCCGATGGTGTGCCGACGAACGAAGTCTACAAGGTGCTGGGAACCAAAGCCGGTCTCGACCGTGCTTTCGCCAAACTCGACACCATCAAGAATAGTGTCATCTGGTGGGAAGCCGGTGCCCAACCGCCGCAGATGCTGGCCGATGGCGAAGTCGCTATTGCCTCCGCCTACAACGGCCGTTTGTTCAACGCGATTTACAAAGAGAAAAAGCCCTTTGAAATCGTCTGGGACGGTCAGGTCTGGGACATCGATATGTGGGTCATCCCCAAAGGCACCAAAAACCTGAAAGGGGCGTTGGATTTCGTCAAGTATTCGACGGGCACCAAACGCCTTGCCGATCAGGCCAATTGGATTTCCTACGGTCCGGTACGTAAATCTTCGTTCCCGGACATTCCCAAGGACATCCAGCCGCATATGCCGACGGCACCGAATAACTTCAAGAACCCCCTTCAGAACAATTTTGAATGGTGGGCCGATCACGCCGACGAAATTAACGAGCGCTTTAACGCTTGGTTGGCGAAATCGTAAGAACTTTTTCTGGAAGGGTGGGCATGCCCACCCTTCCAGTTTTTTTGAACATTTGATTTATTAGGCGACCCAGACAAAAAGGTAGCGCCGTGACCGACACCACCGCCAATATCGCGCTCGTCCGATCAGAAGACGAAATTCCACTCAAAACCAAATTGAGGCGGACAACGCGGCGCAATCGAATTATTGCTTTTGGTCTGGTCCTGCCATTGCTGATTTTTATTTTGGCGACATTTTTCGTCCCCATCCTGATGATGCTGTTTCGCAGCGTCGACAACCCGGTCGTCAACGCAATCTTGCCCGAAACACTGGTTATTCTGGACAGCTGGAACGGCGAAGGAACGCCTGGCGAAGCGGCATATGCAGCCATCGCCGTCGAACTGGTGAAGGCGCGAGAAATCAAAACTATCGGCAGAGCAGCCACCCGACTGAATTTTGAAATGGCCGGCGTTCGCAGCGTCATCACCAAAACGGGCCGGAAGTTGCGAAAGGTCAAGTCGGGCCCTTACAAGGAAGCCATGATCAAGATCGATGGCGCTTGGGGGGAACGTGAGATTTGGACAACGATCAAACGCATTGGTGCCCGTTATACCCACACGCAACTTCTTGCCGCCGTGGACATGCGCGAAAACGCCGATGGTGAATTTGTCAATCAGCCCGAAGAACGACAAATTTATCGCCAGATTTTCGTGCGCACGGTCTGGATCAGTTTATTGGTAACGGTGACCTGTATTTTGCTCGGCTACCCGATCTCTTATCTGCTCGCCACCTTGCCGCTGGCGACTTCGAATTTGCTGATGATCATGGTCCTGCTGCCGTTCTGGACCTCTTTGCTGGTGCGCACGACGGCTTGGATCGTCTTGCTGCAAAGCGAAGGCGTGGTCAACGATATTCTGATGATGACTGGCCTGTTCGCCGAACGACCGCAGCTGATGTACAACCAGTTCGGTACCATCGTCGCCATGACGCACATTTTGCTGCCGTTTATGGTGCTGCCGATTTATTCGGTCATGAAAACGATCCCGCCCAGTTACATGCGCGCGGCACAGTCGCTGGGGGCGACGCCATTTACGGCATTTGTCCGGGTCTACATACCGCAGACTGTCGCAGGCGTCGGTGCCGGGTCAATCCTGGTGTTCATTCTGTCCGTTGGCTACTACATCACGCCGGCCCTGGTCGGTGGCCGTACCGGACAACTGATTAGTAACTTTATCGCCTACCATATGCAGAAATCCCTGAACTGGGGATTGGCGGGCGCCTTGGGTGCGGTCTTGCTGGCTGGCGTTCTGGTTATTTACTGGCTCTACAACAAAGTTGTCGGCATCGATAAAATGAAGTTCGGCTGAAGGACTGAGGTAAAAATAGATGGCGATCCAACCCTATGTCGGCCCGCTCGGGCGTGTTTGGCACTACAGCTACCGCGTTATATGCGCTTTGATCTTTATTTTCCTGATCGCGCCGATCCTGGTTATTATACCGCTGTCCTTTAACGCCGAGCCCTATTTCACCTTCAACGAACAAATGATGACGTTGAACCCCGACGCCTTTTCATTGCGCTGGTACCAGGACATCATCGACAACAAACAGTGGGCGCACTCGATCAAAAACAGCATGATCGTGGCCGTCTTCGCCACCATACTGGCGAGCTTTCTGGGCACGCTGGCCGCGTTGGGTTTATCCCGGCCAGACATGCCCTACCGCACGGCAATCATGAGTTTGCTGATATCGCCGATGATCGTGCCGTTAATCATTACGGCGGCCGGCATGTACTTTTTCTATTCGCAGATTGGCCTGGCGCAGACTTATGCCGGCCTGATATTCGCCCACACCGCGTTGGGCACGCCGTTTGTGGTGATCACGGTGACAGCGACGCTAATCGGGTTTGATCACAGTCTGACCCGGGCGGCAGCCAGTCTCGGTGCCGATCCGGTGACGGTCTTTCGTAAAATTATCCTGCCGCTGATTACACCGGGCATGATTTCCGGCGCGCTTTTCGCCTTCATTACATCATTCGACGAAGTTGTTGTGGCGCTTTTCCTGGCCGGTTTTGAACAGCGCACCCTGCCGCGCCAGATGTGGGCCGGTATCCGCGAGCAAATCAGCCCCACCATCCTCGCTGTGGCGACCATTTTGGTGATGTTCTCGATTGTCTTGCTGACGGTGTTGGAATTGTTGCGCCGACGCAGTGAGAAACTGCGCGGCCTCAGCCCCGGTTAAAAAGCCTATACGTGCTGGCCGCCGTTGATGTGAATTTCTGATCCATTGACGTACGACGACTGGTCCGAACACAGCACATAAATCATCGAGGCGACCTCTTCCGGTCGACCCAGCCGGTGCATCGGGATATCGTCCGCCAGGGCCTGGTATTCCGGCCCGATCATCGCCGTCTCGATTTCGCCCGGCGAGATCGCGTTTACGCGAACGCCATGCGGTCCATAGTCCGCCGCCATTTCCCGCGTCAGGGATGCCAGCGCCGCTTTGGACGTCGAATAGGCGGCCCCTGCGAAAGGATGCACGCGGCTACCAGCGATGGAGGTCACATTCAGAATACTCCCCTGGCCGGCTTTCAATTCTTCGAACAATCCGCGCGCCAGCACCAGTGGCGCATAGAAGTTGACGTGGAATACGTCACGCCAAACAATCAGATCGGAATTCATGGTGTCCAGTCGAGTGCCATCCGGTCTTTTTGGCGAAATTGCCGCATTGTTGACCAGCGCATTCAAAGGCCCGCCCTGCAAACGTTCTTTCAGGGTATCAACGCCCTTGGTCAGACTTTCAATGCTGGAAAGGTCCATCACAACATGATCGTCCGGCCCTGCTTCCCATGGGCAATTTTCGGAAAATGCCTGGCGCGATACTGTAATCACCCGCCATCCAGCTGCGCTGAACCTTTTGACGGTGGCATGTCCGATGCCACGGCTGGCACCCGTTAGGATCAACGTTCGGCGATCATTGTTCATTGCCGTGCAATCTTTCTAGTGTTTGAGCAAGACGGGAATGGAAGCACTTTGCAGTACATCGCCTGTCACACCACCGAAAATCAGCCGGCGCAATCGACTGCGCGTATAGGCCCCCATAACGACCAAATCGGCTTTGGCTTCGGTCGCCGCCGTCAGTAAACTGTCCGCCACCGACCTGGGGCCGGTTTGAATATCGCGACTTGTGGCGCTAACGCCGTGCCAAGCCAGATAGTCGACCACGTCACCGGCGGTCGGGCCATGCTTACCGGCCTCTTCGACCTCCAATACCTCGACATGATCTGCCTCTCTCAGGAAGGGCAAAGCCGCACTTACGGCGCGGGCTGATTCGTGGCTACCGTTCCAGCCAATCACGATGGAGGAGCCTAGACTGCCCAGCATTTCGCCGGGCGGCACCAAAAGAACGGGGCGCCCGGTATCCATCAGCGCCGCCTCCAGAGTGGCTGTCGGAGACACGTTCTCGGTTTCCTCAACTTTGCCGGCAACGATCAGATCGGCCAAGCGTCCCCGGGAGGCGACAAAATCTTCTTCCCGGCCAACCAGTTTCGTTAAGTGAGCCGTCGCCGCCCCATCGGGGGTCGGCGTATCGGAGACAGCGATGCCAACTTTATCACAAGCACTTTTGAAGCGCTGCTCCGCCCTTTCGCGGCGCTCACCGGCTTCGCGCTCAGCGCTCGCCATGACATCCTCGATCATCGCACTTGTCATGCCCTCGCCGACATATGCCACAGAATCCCGCGGATCGATAGACACGTGCAGGGCTTCGACATGGGCACCCAGCCGCGCACCCACTGTAAGCGCCGCTTCCAACGGCGCCGGGCTACCGGCCAGTCCGCTCATCGGAACCATAATTGTTTTGATCGCCATCTTCGCCTCCTTCTCCGAGAAGACACTTCAAATCAACATCTATCATCTTACACGTTGGCGCGGCCGATGTAATCGGCAAGGCCGCATGAGGTCAAATCGAGTTATTGTGTCATTCCTTCAAGTGTAGTCCGGGTGTCCCTCTTCGAGTCCATGAGGGTCCTGGTGAATAATGACATCGGCATCCGGAAAGGCCTTGCGCACACGCCCTTCTACTTGGTCGGAAATGTCGTGCGCGCGGACCAACGAGATGTCCCGGTCGAGTTCGATATGGAACTGAATGAACGAATTTACGCCGGCCGAGCGCGTACGAAGATCATGCATATCGCGGACTTCTTCCTGGGACATAACGATTTCGTGGATTTGACGGCGTTCCTGTTCGGGAAATTCGCGATCCATCAGCATGTCGAACGATTGCCGGGTGATGTGCCAGGCACCATACAAAATATAGGCCGCGACGCAGAAAGCCGCGAGAGGATCAACAAGATCCCAGCCCATCGTTGATACCGCAAACAGCGCAACAATCACGCCCGCATTGACCAAAAGATCGCTGCGGTAGTGCCACGAATCGGCCGAAATCGCCACCGACCCGGTGCGCTTGACGACAAATCCCTGAAACAAGACCAACACCAAAGTGAGCACAATCGATACGCCCATCACGGCCATGCCGAGTCCGACTTCGGTCACCGCTTGTGGGCGAACCAATCGGTGGCTGGCTTCAAATATCAGAAATACGGCCGAGCCGCCAATAAACGCCGCTTGCCCCAAGCTGGCCAGGGATTCCACTTTGCCATGCCCGAAGCGATGTTCGGCGTCCGCCGGTTCCAGGGCGTGGCGAACCGCAATCAAATTGACCACCGAGGCCAGCGCATCAAGCATCGAATCGACCAGTGAACTCAGCAAGACGACCGAACCCGAACCAACCCAGGCCCAGGCCTTGATTGCGATCAGAACCGTCGCCACCGCCACCGAGGCGTAGGTGGCCAGTCGCATCAAGCGTGCTTTGCTGTCGTCCACGCTGTTCACGGGTACAAATACTCCGTCGTCCACGCCGGATGGTCGCTGTCTTCATTTTGCGAATAGACCAGTCGCTCATGCAGTCGGAATGGCTTTTCCTGCCAAAATTCAATGCGCACCGGTTTGATCCGATAGCCCGACCAATACGGCGGCCGGGGAATTTCGCCTATGGCGAACTTGGCAGCATGCTTGGCGACCGACTTTTCAAGGTCCCAGCGGCCGGATAACGGCCGGGACTGTTGGGATGCCCAGGCACCGATGCGGCTGTCACGGGCGCGGCTGGCAAAATACGCGTCCGCTTCCTCTTCGCTCACGGCAGCGACGTCACCTTCGACGCGGACTTGGCGTGAAAGGCTTTTCCAATGGAAGCACAATGCCGCCTTGGGATTGGTTTGTAGGTCCTCCCCCTTTCGACTTTCGGTGTTGGTGTAGAACACAAAGCCGGCGACATCAACGGCCTTCAGCAGGACCATCCGGACCGAAGGTATGCCGTCCAACGTTGACGTCGCCAGGGCGACGGCGGTCGGTTCGTTGACCTCACTCTGCCTGGCTTCGTCCAGCCATTCGTTAAATTTTTCAATAGGATCAGTTGGCTGGGTCATGGCGTTTTCTGGCGATCAATTAAAGTCGGTGAACAAACAATTATCAGAGCGTCATTGTAACGACGGCACGATGCCTTACAATCGCCACGTTTAGTTTGGAGAATCGAGTATTGCACAATATCACGTCAGAATTTCCATCGTGCGGTGTTCCTGCATGCTGCTATACTAGTTCTGAAGTCGGTGTAGGCAATTATCGCCATCAGTTGCAACTGTTTCTGTCGAATAATTATTAGGGGCCTCGCGAAAATGAAAAGCCTAAAATTCATGCTTGTCGGCACACTCATGCTCGCATTGGCCGCTTGTGAGGGGGCTGGCGAAAAAGAACAACTCGGCACCGTTATAGGGGCTGTTGCCGGCGCTGTTATTGGTGCGCAGGTCGGCAAAGGCAAAGGCCGGGACGCAGGGATCGCACTTGGCGCGGTGCTCGGATCCCTGGCGGGCTCCAGCGTTGGGAAATCACTGGATCGGGCTGACATGATCTTTTTGAAACAAACCCAGCACGATGCCCTGGAAAAAGCCCCCAAAGGTACGACCAGTGCGTGGAAGAACCCTGATTCGGGCAACGCCGGGACCATCACACCGCGCAAGACCTATCAGACGGCCCAAGGCACATATTGTCGTGAATTTCAGCAAACGATTACGGTTGGAGGGCGCTCTGAAGAGGGCTTCGGAACGGCATGTCGCCAACCGGATGGCACCTGGAAAATCGTCAAGTAGCACCCGAGGGGGCACATGGGTTGCTGAAAAATTTTTTTAGTGGAAGTTTCGTGTCGCGCATAATTTTGACTGCAGCCTTCGTGCTTGTGGTGATCGGCACGGTCGCAACGCCTGCCCACGCCGATTTTCAAGCCGGCCTGAACGCCTATGAGCAGGGCGAATATGGACGCGCCTATAAAGAATGGCTGCCGCTGGCGAAAAAGGGCGACCCCGCAGCACAACGTAATCTGGGTCTGTTGTATCGATTGGGCAGAGGTGTCCCGAAGGATTTCGCTAAAGCGCTGGAATGGTACAAGAGTGCCGCTGAGTTAGGCTTTTCGCCGGCGCAGGCCAATCTCGGGAACATGTACTTGCGCGGACAAGGTGCGGCCAAAGACCCGATCAAAGCCGCCACCTGGTTTACCCGCGCCGCCGAGCAAAAACACCCCATAGCCCAGTACACCTTGGGCCAGATGTACGAACACGGCGTCGGCGTGGCCAAAAGCGACGTCACGGCGGTCGGCTGGTACTTCCGGGCGGCTCGGAACGGACATCGCAAGGCGATGGAAAAACTGGCCACTTTGATCTCCCGCGGCGCGGTGCCGCCTGATGGCTCAACACCGCCGGAACCTGTGCAGGCACCGTTATCCGATGCCGCCGCCAAAAGAGCCGCCGAGGCTGCCGCTGCCGAAACTCGACTGGAAATCCAAAGCCGCGTCGCGGCCCGACAGGCCAAGCAGGCCGCGACAGAGGAAATCGCCAAAAAAGCAGCTAAAGGCAAAGCCGCGCCGGTGGCCGCCGAGCCGCTTCCAGCAAAAGCAGCCAGCACTGACCAAGACGTCGCGGCGATCAAAGAACAGGCGAAAATCGATGCCGCCACGGCCAAGGCGGACCGCATCGCGGCGGATCTGGCGCGCGCGGCGGGGGCGAGGAATGCCTCCGAAGCGGCAGCTGCGGCTGCGGCCCGTCAACTCGCCGAGGCGACTGCCGCGTCATTAGAGAAGACACGCAAAGCCGCCCTCGCCGCTCAAAAAGATGCCGAGCAGCGCGCTGCCCAAGCTCAAACAGCTGAGCAAAGGTTGAAGTTGGCGCAAGCTGCCGCCGAACAAGCTGAACTCAAGCAAAAGAAAACCGAAGCAGCGATTATCGAAGCCGAGCGCAAGCGCCAGCGCTTCGAACAGGAACAATCCAAGTCCGAACAAAAACGTGTGGCCGTCGAAGCCGCTCTCGCCGAACAGAAAAAGCGGACCGAGGTGGCTGCCGCCGAGGTTCAGAATATTCAGATCGCCGTCGCCAACGCCGTCACCGATGCGAATGAAGCCGAAAAAAAGGCGAACGCGGCCAAGGAAGAACTGGCCGCTGCACTGGCCAAACGCCGCGAAGTGCCGTCCGCTGTGCTGATCGAGGAAGCAGCCCAAGCCGTTCGAAAGGAAGCCGCCCACCAGCGCAAATTGGCTGAAGACCAAGCCAGAGAAGCAGAGCAATCCATCGCCGTCGAAAAGCGCGCCATTGAGGAAGAAAAGAAGCGTAGCGCGGAGATCGAGCGCAAGGCGATTGATGCGAAGGCGGCAGCACAGGCGGCACTGGCCGAATTCACCGCCAGCCGCAAAGTGGCGGAAGCCGCACTGGCCGAGCAGGAAAAGCGTGCCAAGACCGCCGCCGACAAAGTCAGCGAAGTTCGCAGCGAAGTCGCTAAAATGACCGCCGCCGCCGACGAGGCTGAGAAGAAACTGGAGGCGGCTCTGGCCGAGCGGCGCGCCGTACCGTCACCGCTACTGATTGAAGAAGCGGCGGCTACGGCACGCCGGGCTGCCGAGCGCCAACGTCAGGAGGCTGCGGCCCAGACAAAGCAAGCGCAGGCGCAGATCAGGGCCGAGCAGGAGGCTGCCGAAGCCGAGAAATTGCGTGCAGCGAAAGTCAATCGCCTGGCGAATGAGGCAACGGCCAAACGCCAGTCGGCGGAAGAAGAGCAAAAACGTTTGGCCGAAATAGCCGAAAAGGAACGAATTGCCGGGGAAAACAGACGGGCTGAGGACCAACGCGTCATCGCCGAAGCCGAGGCCGATCGTTTAGCGACCGAGGCCGAAATAAAACGTGCCGCTGAAGTAGAAACACGCGCAGCTAAGGCCAGAGCAAAGCGACTAGCCGAAGAGGCCGAGAACAAACGCCTGACCGAAGAGGCTGATAAGAAACGCCTGGCGGCGGAAACCGCCGCTGAGCAAAAACGCCAGACCGAGAAGGCTGATAAAAAACGCTTGTCAGATGAAGCCGCCGTCGAAGAAAAACGCATGATCGCTGAAGCCGAGCAAAAACGCCTGGCCGCAGAAGCCGAGGCTGAAGATAAACGCCGGGCTGCAGAGGCTAAAGCGACCAAGCTTGCGGCATTGCCGGTTTCCAGTTTGCTGGACGCGGGCCTAAAGGCCTATGAGCGTCGTGACTACGTCAAAGCGTTGCAGCAGTGGCTACCGGTCGCAGAAACTGGAAATGCCGACGCACAGTTTTATGTCGGTGGCTTGTTTCGTGACGGTGCCGGTGTAACGGCTGATCTGCCGCGCGCCCATCTTTGGTGGTCGCTGGCGGCCCGAAATGGGCACAAAGCCGCGAAACGCTTCCTTAGCGACCTGCGCTCCGAGATGCTGCCGCACGAATTGGTTCAGGCCGAACGCCTCCTAACGTCGCGGGCCACAAGTGAATAGCAGTCCCAACCAGTCGTCTTTCGCGCATTTTGTTAACGATTTAGTATGACTCACAGGTCAATCTGGCCGTGATGTAAGATTTAGCGCGCACAAACAATGCCCGCGCCAAGCAGATGTCCACTGTCGTTCAAAAAAACTGGTGAATTTCGGGGCCATGCAGGATCCCTACTCCATTCTCGGTGTCTCGCGCAACGCGAGCCAGACCGAACTAAAACAGAACTATCGGCGGTTGGCCAAAGAGCTGCACCCTGATCGCCAGCCGGGCGATTCCGCCGCCGCAGAACGATTCAAAGATATCTCGGCGGCCTATCATGTTCTGGGTGATTCCAAACAACGTGTTCGCTTCGATCGCGGCGAAATCGATGCCTATGGCAATCGCCGCGCGCCGTTCAAACGCCCCGCCGACAAGGAAAAAAAGTCCAAGCAAAAAACGAGCAGCGCCAAATTCGCGAAGACCAAAGCCAGCGCCGGCAGCCAAAGCGGGTTTCACACTTCATCTTCCAGCGCCCACCAAGCATCGGCGGGCGCCTCGGCCAACGCCTGGACCCAAGCGGATGCCGTGCTTGCCAAGGAAGCTGGCGAGCCCAAATCCGGTTTTGAGAATTTCGGCTTCGGCGGCTTTTCGGCCAGCAACCTGTTCCAGCCATTTTTTCGCTACAAACGCGCCACAGACGACAATGAAGCCTCGACTGCCGCGGGGAACGATCAGCGCTACCGTCTGGAGATAGATCTTTTGGACGCCATCAAAGGCGGCAAGAAACGCCTGTCTCTCAAATCGGGCCGCGACGTTTTTATCAATGTCCCGGTCGGCGTGGAGAACGGCCAGATCATCCGCCTTAAAGGGCAGGGAGAAAAAGTAGAAAACAGCAACCCGGGCGATGCACTTGTCGAAATATCGATCACACCACACGCCTACTTCCGGCGCGAGGGAAGAGATATCCAACTGGATTTACCGGTCACGATTAGCGAGGCTGTCGAAGGTGCGCGGATTGCGGTACCGACGATTGACGGACCGGTTTCAGTGACGGTGCCAAAGGGCTCGAACGCGGGAACGCGTCTGCGACTGCGCGGCAAAGGCGCGATAGAGCCAAAAACCGGAGACCGCGGGGATCAGCATCTAACGCTGCGGATTGTTTTGCCCGACAGTGACAATTTCTTCAACCGTCTGGTCAAGGAATGGTCCAAGGGCAGTGATTATGACGTCCGCGGCATTTTTCGCTGAATGGCCAGCCCTGCGGAACGCCGTGCTTTCTCTCGTACATATTCTGTTTTGTCGCGGACGATTATCGGGTTTTTCAGCCACGGCGCACCATTAATCGCCGGACACCTTGCCTTCATGTTGTTGCTGACATTGTTCCCGTTTCTGGTTTTTCTGGTGGCGCTGGCGGGTTTCATCGGCAACACCGAAGCCGGCACCGTCATCGTCGCCTTTATCTTCGAGAACATGCCCGAGAACGTCGCCGTCGTCTTTGAAGGCCCCATTCTCGAAGTCCTTCAGGAATTGCGCGGCGGTCTGCTGACGCTGAGCGTTGCCGGCGCATTGTGGACGGCGGCCTCGGCGCTGGAAGGTGCGCGCGCCGGCGTGGAGCGCGCCTTCGCTGAGCAATCTCCCGCTCCCTTCTGGCGACGCCGCCTGGAAAGCATCGCTTTGGTCGTGGTGGGCGGGGCGCTGCTGGTACTGGGCGTTACCGCCCTTCTGCTGGCTCCGGTGTTGTGGCAGGACGCCGCTAGTCGCTTAGGATTTCAGAACCTGCCTGCCATGGAGTTGGGCCCCTACCGCACCTTTCTGGGCGTCTTTTCGGTCTTCGTCCTGCTCAGCGCCTTGTATGCCATGTTACCGGCCAAGCGCCCGCCCTGGCGGGGCATCTTTCCGGGTGCGGCGCTCACCCTGATGCTGTGGGGTTTGGCGGTCGCAACCTTTACCCTCTATCTCAGAAATTTCGGTGCTTATGGCGTTACCTACGGCAGCCTTGGCGGTGTGGTGGTGGCGATGGTATTTTTCTATCTTCTGGGCGCGATATTTCTTTTTGGTGCCGAGCTAAACGCCGCCCTCGCTACCCCGCCCTCTTCCCACACATAGGCTTCAGCCGGTTCCCGCCCATGTTTTGACGCACTATCGCGATGGTGTAGAATGATTTCAAATGGCAGCGTCGATTTGGCAATTTGTTGATTTCATGAGGAATGTATGGCCAACCCAACCGCACTAATGGCAGGCAAGCGGGGCCTTGTAATGGGCGTCGCCAATGATCGCTCGATCGCCTGGGGCATCTCCAAAGCGCTGCACGAGCACGGCGCGGAACTTGCCTTCACCTTTCAGGGCGATGCTTTGGAAAAGCGCGTCCGCCCCTTGGCTGACAGCGTCGGTTCGACAATGATTTTTCCCTGTGATGTTACCAACGCCGACAGTATCGATGCGACGTTTGGCGAAATCGAAGCGGCCTGGGGCGAGCTCGACTTTGTCGTCCACGCCATCGCCTATTCCGACAAAGATGAATTGAAGGGCCGCTACATCGACACCTCGCGTGAGAATTTTCTCATGAGCCTCGACATCAGTTGCTATTCACTGACCGCCATTTGCCAGCGCGCGGAAAGACTGATGAAGCCGGGCAGCAGTGTGCTGACATTAAGCTACATTGGCGCTGAGCATGTGACGCCCCACTACAACGTGATGGGCATCGCCAAGGCGGCGCTGGAAGCCAGCGTGCGCTATTTGGCCGAAGACCTGGGCAAAGACGGCATCCGCGTCAACGCCATTTCCGCAGGCCCGATCAAAACCTTGGCCGCCTCGGGAATTGGGGATTTTCGCTACATTCTCAAATGGAACGAATATAATTCTCCGCTGCGCCGCAACGTCACGATTGACGATGTCGGTGGTGCCGGTCTTTACATGCTGAGCGATCTCTCCAGTGGCGTCACCGGCGAAATTCATCACGTCGATAGCGGCTATCATATCGTCGGCATGAAAGCCGTCGACGCGCCCGACATTTCCACCGTCTGAGCAACACCATGTCACACAACACCTTCGGCCACCTTTTTCGGGTTACCACCTGGGGCGAAAGTCATGGCCCGGCCATCGGTTGCGTGATCGACGGGACACCGCCCAACATTGCTCTGAGCGAAGAGGATATCCAACCCTGGCTGGATCGGCGCAAACCCGGCACCTCGCGCTTTGTGACCCAGCGCCGCGAAACAGATGAAGTGCGCATTTTGTCCGGCGTCTTCGACGGGCTCACCACCGGCACACCCATCGCGCTGGAGATCGCCAACGTCGATGCCCGCTCCAAAGACTATGACGAGATCAAGGACAAGTACCGTCCGGGCCACGCCGACTATACCTACCGCGCCAAATACGGTGTGCGGGACTACAAGGGTTCAGGCCGTGCCTCGGCCCGTGAAACGGCCTCGCGTGTCGCCGCCGGTGCCGTGGCGCGAAAGGTTTTGGGTGAACAAATTCAAATCCGTGGTGCCCTAGTTCAAATCGGCACCGATGCCATCGACCGCACGACCTGGGACTGGGCCGAGATCACCAACAACGATTTCTGGTGTCCCGATGCCGCCGCTGCGGCGCGCTGGGAAGCCGCGCTTGACGCGGTGCGCAAGCGCGGCTCGTCCATAGGTGCGGTTGTCGAGGTGATTGCCGAAGGTGTTCCGGCAGGCTGGGGCGCGCCGATTTATGGTAAAATCGACGCTGAATTAGCCGCCGCCATGATGAGCATCAATGCCGTCAAAGGCGTTGAGATCGGTGCCGGATTTAGCGCCGCCGCCTTGAGTGGTGAAGAAAACGCCGACGAAATGCAAAGCGGCAACGACGGCCCGATATTTCTTTCGAACCATGCCGGCGGTATTCTGGGCGGTATTTCTTCCGGTCAGGATGTTATCGTGCGTTTCGCCGTCAAACCGACGTCGAGCATTTTAGCGCCACGCGCCACCGTCACTACGGACGGTGAAAATACAAATGTTGAAACCAAAGGCCGCCACGACCCTTGTGTCGGCATTCGGGCCGTGCCCGTCGGTGAGGCCATGATGGCCTGCACTCTGGCCGATCACATGCTGCGTCACCGCGGCCAGGTCGGTTGAATTATCAAGGAAACGCCAATGTCTGCCCAACCCGATCACATCCATGCGCTCGATCTCCCCAAGGGCGAAATCGACGAACATACACAGGCTTATTTCGACGTCTGTCAGCAGAAACTCGGCCTGATCCCCTACGTTTTGCAGGCCTACACCTGGAGCCCGGAAAAGTTCGCCAGCTTCACCGGTATGTACAACACCCTGATGCTGGGGGACTCCGGGTTATCCAAGTTGGAACGCGAGATGATCGCGGTTGTCGTCTCTTCCGAAAACAAATGCGTCTACTGCCTGACGGCACACGGCCAGACCGTTCGCCACCTGTCGGGTGATCCCATACTGGGTGAATTGCTGGTGATGAACTATCGCACAGCCCAGTTGGAGCCGCGCCAGCGCGCCATGCTGGACTTCACCGTCAAACTGACCAAGCGGCCCGAGGAAATGCTTGAGGCCGACCGTCAGGCGCTACGCGATCAAGGTTTCTCAGATCCCGACATTTGGGATATTTCCGAAGTCGCGGCATTCTTCAACATGACCAACCGCATGTCGCTGGCCATCGATATGCTGCCCAATCCGGAATATCACGGGATGTCGCGCTAGAGCCCTTTCAAAGAATACAGAGTTATTTGAAAGGACTCTAGTTCCGTTCGAAGCGGCCGATCATTTCGACGTGGGAGGACCACGGGAACTGATTGATCGGGGAAACGGATATTAGCGAATAGCCACCGTCGACCAGCGTCCGCGCGTCCCGGGCGAAGGTGGCGGGATTGCAGGAAACATACGCGATTTTTCCAACATCCGACGTCGCCAGCACATCGCACTGGGCCTTGGCCCCGGCGCGTGGCGGATCCAAAACCACACCGTCGACCGATTTCAGTTCGTGCAGCCCGATCGGTCGGCGCTCCAGGTCCCGCACGCTGGCGTCGATATTGATCCGCCCGGCGCTGCGGTTGGCCGCCGCCGCCAGAGCGGCGATCGCCGCTTCGTCGCCATCAAATGCCGTCATCGCGGCCCCGCCCGCGCCCAGCGCCAGGGCAAAAGTCCCCGCCCCCGAAAAGAGATCGATGACGCGTTTGCAGTCACCGAGATGATCGAGAACCTGTCCGCTGAGCGCCTGTTCAGCCGCCGGGCTGGCCTGTAGGAAGCCCCCTGGTGCCGGCTCAACCG
>FLOH01000500.1_pt1 | contig 83872 bp, 129 predicted proteins | sample 756751 | NCBI WGS metagenome assembly FLOH01 (sample SAMEA4026879, study PRJEB14308) | marine metagenome | biome: coastal water; material: water | depth 74 m
TAAACCTCGGCCAGCAACTGGGCGTCGAGCAGGGCGCCGTGCAGCTCGCGGCCCGAGTTGTCGATGTGGAAGCGCCGGCACAGGGCGTCCAGGTTGGCTTGCGCGCCGGGGAATTTTTTGCGGGCCAGGGCCACCGTATCGGTGGCCCGTTCCATGGGCAGGGCGGGGCGCTTCAGGCGCGCCAGTTCGGCGTTCAGGAAACCCATATCAAACTGGGCGTTGTGAATGACCAGCCCGGCGTCGCCGATAAATTCCAGAAAGCCATCGGCCACATCGGCGAACAGCAGTTGTTCCGATAAAAATTCTTCCGACAAACCATGCACGGCGAAGGCTTCCGGCGGCATGTCGCGTTCCGGATTGATGTAGCACTGATAGGTGCGCCCGGTGGCCATATGGTTGTTGAGCTCCAGGCAGCCGATTTCAACAACCCGGTGGCCGCCGAGCGGGTTAAGGCCGGTGGTTTCCGTATCGAGGACGATTTCACGCATATTGTTTTTCCCTGTCGGGTTTTTCCGGTATTAGGTAGCAAGCGCACCTAGTGCCGAGGAGATTAAATTGAACCTCGGGAAATTAGTAGCTGTCGCTCTATGTGCATTCATTGCCTTCATTACAAGCAACGAGGCCATAGCTGGTGCCATGAACAGTAACCTTTTTATCGAAAACAGCCCTGAATTTTGTGGCTCTGTCATCACCAAAAATATCCACATAAACGATCCCACCCCAGATATAGAGGGGCGCTTTCCTGTCCCAAACAAAATCTCTAATTTTGCTGTCGCGAAAGCGTATCGGGATTTCTATTTTTACGTCACCACTTGGGAAAATATCTCTGGACGGGCCTTTCCTGCTTTCTTCGCCGCTATCAATGAAATCAATATTTTCACCAGTCTCCCAAGCATTCCAGACAGTAAGTTTTTTTGCGGGCGTTTGTCCTACATTCTTCAGTGTAACCGTAGCCAAAATATTGTTTGGCTCCCATGTCATATCAACACTTATGACGCCGACATAGGCCCGCAATTGGCGCTCAGCGGTATTGGAAGTTACTTTAACGGCCTTATCAGCAGCCCCGGCAGCCTTGCTGGCAGCAACAGCGGCCCAAGCGGTGAAAAAGATCGTAATAGCCAAAAGGGCAGCTTCGATAGAAATAACAACCGTTTGAGTTTCCGTTATTTTAAGCAATTCCTCAGCAGCGACCGCCATGCGGCGTTGCGCTTTAAGATCATTATCGGCATGGGAATTGGAGCCGGTGCTGGTCTCTTGTTGCACCCCGGCGGGTATCTGCTCTTTTGGAGCAAGCGCCGGAGGAACAGGGCTTTCGGGTGGGCCCTTTTTTGCCTTGGCTGGTTGGTCCTGTTGGGTGGTCTTAGTTGGGCTATTAGGTTGCCCCCCTGGTTCCTGTGATAGGGCCGTCCCAGTCCACAGGATTGCTCCTATTAGGAGTCCTCTAACCGCAAATTTGTACAGCCAATTGCTATTAAACATTGGACAAAGAATACGGCGGTAAATCCGCCACGGGAAATCTTATTATTAATGTTTCGCTCGGATTCGTGGACGCCCATTTCCTCTAGCCGCTCTGCTAATTGCCGGTAACTCACATTTCGGCGCTTCAATTCGGCTTTCAGGATACCTTTTACGCGGTCCGTCCATTCTTTGTCTGGCATAGTATTATCTCCGTTATCGTGATGTTTATCATCGTATACGATATAAACACCATTGACAAGGGGTATATATTATCACTATAATCGGTACATAAGTATCGAATATGGAGATAACAATGTGCCAACACTTCTTACTTTCTGCCCAAGCTAGGACTCTCAGTCTCGCCAAGGTTATGCGCCTTACAGAAGACGAGGCTTATGAGATGTTCCGGCAAATCCGTTGGGCTGGGAATGACGGCGAGCCTTTTTGCCCGCGCTGTGGTTGTGCTGCGGTTTATGAATACCGCTCGCGCCGTATCTACAAGTGCAAGGGCTGTGAGGCTCAATTTAGTCTGACGACGGCGACGATCTTCGCCAGTCGCAAATTGCCGCTGCGCGATCTGTTGGCCGCCATCGCCATTTTCGTAAACGGCGCGAAAGGCATCAGCGCCCTTCAATTGAGCCGCGATCTGGACGTTCAATACAAGACGGCCTTCGTGCTGGCTCACAAGCTGCGCGAGGCTATGGGCGCGGAAATGAACGACCGCACGTTGTCGGGAACCGTTGAGGTCGATGGTGCGTATTTTGGCGGGTATGTAAAGCCTGAGAACCGCAAAGAAGACCGTAAAGACCGTCGCTTAAAGATCAATCAGTCTGGCAAGCGCCGTGCAGTTGTTATCATGCGCCAGCGGGGCGGCAAGTCTCTGCCTTTCGTGTTTGACAGTGAGGCCGACTCATTGCCGACCATTCAAGAGCGCGTAGAGCCCGGTAGCACCGTCCATGCCGATGAAGCCGGTTGTTGGGATGGGCTACACGCTCGGTTCAATGCCAAGCGGGTAAATCACTCGGTTACGTTTAAGGACAAAGACGCTTGCACCAATCAGGCAGAAAGCTATTTCTCACGGTTGCGCCGCATGGAGATCGGCACGCACCACCACGTTAGCGGACGTTACCTACAATCGTATGCGCGGGAAGCTGCGTGGCGCGAGGATAACAGCCGCAAGCCAAATGGCACGCTGTATTTACTGGCCGCTGGCGTTGCTATGGCGCATCCGGTTTCGCGGGAATGGAAGGGGTATTGGCAGCGGTCTAGGGATTAAAGGCGAATCGCAAAAAACATACAACATGATGTGTCTTTTATGCGTGTCAACAACAAAATCTTGTTGCTTCAGGAAATTCCTTAAACTACATTTTGTGCCACTAGCGACCTAAACACACCGCAGAGTGTGCCGTTAGCGCCCAACTGGTGGGCGTCTATGGAGGGGTGGCTGAGTGGTCGAAAGCGCCTGATTTATAATCAGGAAAACGTCCCCGGAAGTTGTGTCAGAAGCAGTGCCCGGTATGCGTTTCGAGGGTTCAAATCCCTTCCCCTCCGCCAACTCTGGGCGGCCCGCAAGGGTCGCCCTTTTCTTTTGATAGCTACATATTGCCCCCTATTATCCTATCGGTCAATAAGAGAATGTACATCAGTGGCCATTGATGTACATTAGTAGCGTGGAAAACTCAAAAAAGGCTACCCGTTATGAATTGGGCGTTGAATTAGACGCGCGCCTCGCTGATTTATCTGCGGGATATAAGGGCGCGCCGATCACCGGGTTAATTCGTGAAGCTGTCGAAAACTATATTACTCAGTGCTTGGATAATGAGCCAAAGGTAAAGGTGCGGCACGACGAAGCCCGAAAAAAACGATTGTCAGAGGAAAGGGGAGAGATTTTCGAGGTTATCAACGGAGACCATGAAAGTTAACCCCCTATCTCCCAAAGCACATACTGCCCCGGCCCTTGTTCGGACCGGACACCGCCCTTGTCCTGCTGCCCCCTAAGCGCCACGCCCACCCGCTTTGTCATAAGCCTGAGTAGTTTCTGATCGTTCTTGTCCAGAGCGCGAGATACCAGCAACTCTAGGGCTATATCCCTTGTGGTTAGTGGCTCTGCGGCCTGTTTAAGGATATTGAGGATTATGCGGGTCATTTCACCCCGCTTGGCCCAGTCCTTTGGGGGCCTAAAGGCTTTGGGCTTGATTGACTCAACCTGATAACTGGAATCAAACATCAAGATCGTGGCGTCTAGGTTCTCCAAATCCAGAACCATCTGGCGCAAGTGTTGGTGAGTACGCTCAATCTCGCCTGTGAGATCGGCGCGTTTCTTAACCAACGCGGATATAACGTGCGGCTCTGCCATGCCGTGAGTGTAAGGAAAACAGCCAAAAACCAGTAAATATTTTAGGTGCGTTTGCTACCTAATACCGCGAAGATGTACCAAACTAGGTGCAGGGGGACCGCCGCATACCAATATTGGGTAATTTGCCTCACCGAGAACCGTTCCCAACCGCCAAAAACACGCCACGCGCCACCGAGGGCAGTAAAAAGCATTTCCATCATACTACCCCAACGATTAAGTCTAAAAGTCCAACGGGTCGAATCCGTGATGCCTACAGACGATTTTAGATAATCTACGAAACTCCGCACTATGTTCAGTATTCGGGGTTTCCGCCTTCCGCGCCCCTAAATTCAGATGTACCATTTCATGCGCCATGACACACGCCAACAATGCTGTGTGGCTTATCCGCGCCCCCGAAATGTTGATGATGTGCCGGTCTGTGCGGATGTAGCGTGTATACGAACCAAGCGTCCCCCGCGTCTTTGTAACATGGAAGATTACATCCTCGCCCTTTGGCAGCTTCCACCCACGGAAGGGCGGCGTTGCGCGAAGGAAGTCGTATACCGCTTCCAAAATTTCAGGAGTCAGTTTCATTCAACAGCCGCGCTATATATTTCCCGGCGTCCGCATACAGCCGTAAGAATTGCTGTCTGGTCGGGCGGTAGCGCACAAACTTGCCGTCAACCTGTAGGCTGATGTCCGGGATGTCGCCCTCTTCCGGGTCGGTGAGATACAATAGGTCAATCATCGTGGTTGTCCAAGCCGAGAGTCGCCGCCAATAAAACGTCGGCAACCAACCCCATGCAACTCAGTGGTTCCCCGTTGTCTTTCCTTGTCACCCCGGCGGCAAAGGAATCGGGTGAAGCGCCGTCTTGCATTGCCCTCGACCAACTTCTACAGGTGTCGATCATAAGGGCTTGCGTCTCGGAGCCGGACTTTGCGCCCGACGCCATCACCCCGCATATTTCCAGTGTGTCGGGGTCGTAGTCAATGGAAATGTGAAAGCTCCGCATCCCGTCGGAGTCACGTTCCTTCGTGGTCACGCAATAAAATCGGTTTCGTTCTTCGCTCATGTTTTCCCCTTAAACATATCCGGCGAAATTGTCACCCGCCCCACTTCGCCAAATTCCTTTGCGTAAGTTATCACCGACGCCGACCGGCCTGCCATCCAGCCACCCCGCGATGCGTAGGCGTCCTTGGCCGCCAGTGTTCGGTGTTGCTCAATCACCATAAGGTTATTACTTTCATCAACCTTCATGTGGTGCAGGTGCCCGGTGTGCGCGTACGCCTTTTTGCTATTGCCCCACTCCTCACGAAACTTTGCCGCAAAAACAGACGCCACATTACCGATTTTTCGCTTATGGCCGTGGTGAAAGAACAGGGACGTATCGCCGTGTAGATAACAGTAATATGTATCCGGGGACGTATCAATGGTTACTGTTTCATCGCCCTCGAACATGGCCGCGAAAAACTCGCGCATCCATACGCCGCCTGCCGGGTCGTGGTTTGCGTCTGCCATGATAATATGGACATGGGGGTACTTCTGGCGCATCATATCAATAATGCGGCGCAGCACCCTTATGGCAACCCGGACAACATTCTGGAACCGGGTATCTGCGTCAAGGATGTGACGACTTTCGGGGGTCAGTGCCGCCATGCCGTCCCAATGGAGAAAGTCACCGAGTTGGGCTAATAGGCCGACGCTGGCATTAGGGGCTTGGGCAATGGCAGATTCGAACCACAAGATTAACAAGTCCTCTGCTATTTGTGTATCCCAATCTTCTCCCGTTTCTTCTGCCCACGCCAACATACCTAGATGGTAGTCTGTAATTATATAGGTGTTAAGAAGGTCGTCGGCGCTGTGGGTTGTCTTGCATGGTATTCCGTGAGGCTTGGGGATGTCTTCGAGCATTGCGGCAAGGGCCGCTTCTCTTATAGCTTGCTGCCTTTCTGCGTCGGCGGTGGTTTTTACCCACTGGACCTTTACCGCGCCGTCCGAATCATAGAGCGTGGATGTCCCCTTGACGTTAAAGCCGTCCGGGATTTCCACGTTCGATAAATGGCGACGTAATGTTGTGCGGGGAATATCAAATGCAGCCGACGCGCCGCGTTGTGACATTTTCCCACTATGAACGGCGTTAATTGCGTCGTCTATATCTGCCACACTGTCCACCTATCGTTTGTTTCAGGCTGCTTTATTCGGGCCTTGTGTCGGGTCAACCAATGTGTAGCCTCGGATGATTCCTGCCCGGACTTCCCATATCTGGGACGGCCCGTAATCGTCGGTATAGACAGGGCCGACGGGTTTCACCAGCTTTACGGCAACAGGCCCACTGAACCGTAAGCATATTTCCTCAGCAAACGCGGAGTTAAGGAGAATAACGCCGAATTGCCGTCCCCGCCGTTCCGCCACCTTCAATATTGTCAAGAGTATTTCGGGTTCCCCGCAAGCGTAGCCGATGCCGTGCGTGTCGCCTTTTTTCCATACGCCTGCATGGGCGACCCCAACCATAAGCATCATGGCAACAAAGGCAGCGAGTATTTTATACATTATGGAGCCTCCAATACAGGCTTGCGGTTCTTGGGGTCAGCAGCCGCGCCGCCAAATTTCTTGAGTTCCCGCACCCACATCATGCGCCGGAACGACCACATTCCATCTTCCTTCAAGAACCGTCCGAGTTCTTCGTCGGCAACGGTTCGCCATTTTTGATCGAGGAAACAACCCCGCAGAAGTTGGTATGCGGCGTCATGGAATAGGCTACCGCGCAAGCTATTGCGGGTGTCCAGGGTAGGGCCGCTTGGCCCATCCCAAGCATAACCGGCGGTAATGCGGCACACCCCGCCAAGGTTGAGAGAAATAAAAGGGGTAACAATGTTTTCATCAGGGAAAATCCTTGTCCTGAAAACCTCAGTCTCCGCAAGCTGGTATTTGTAGCCGTCCCTATACAGCATATCAATAGGACCACACGGCAGGGCGAGCCTTGTTCTTCAAATCATCCAAGTGGATAAATCGGATAGGGTGCGGCCCGTGTTGCCTGACGCCCAACCCCGTCATAGACGCCAGTGACAGGCGTATTAATGTATGGGCATTTGCCCCGCTTATGCCTATATCAGCCGCCCGGCCCGTTGTATGGTTGCCCTTGCCACCTACAGCCAAGTCATGCTCTTGGCAGCGGTAGCCGGAATTGATCTGGAACGGAAAGTCTGCCCGTGTGCGGATTGCCTGCAACTTGGTCATGAACAGTTCGTCCATTTCCGCCTTGCCGCAGTGAGCGCACTCAAATTCCTGGCGGGTGAAATTCGGGTAATCGTCCCAATTCATTTCTTGTGGTTCTTCCAGATTGTCTGCACCAGAACGGCAATCGTTAGCAGCCCGACAATCGTGGCAATAAACGGCTCAATGGTGGCAAGCCAGCCCGTTACCAACGTGCCGCCCCCAACCTTGGCCCCTACGATTACCTGTTCTTGTGGGGTAGTCATGGTGTGAGTATCGCGGTCTTCCGCGTCCCCGTAATCACTCCGCCATTGACAAGAATGGTCAGAAAGGCATCTGTCTTGGGGTCGAGAAGATCAACGGAGTTCCGGGCCGTTGCCCGTTGAAGACCCTGTTTGATTTTGCGCCGCATCTCTGGTGCAGCGTTAAGACTATAGTCCGTGGCGTCGTCCCATTCCTGCGCTGTGAAGCGGCCCTCGAAGGCGTCGAAGGGAATACGTCTGTCGCGTTCGTTTATTTCACCTTGTGTCAAGTCAACAGCCGTGTAGGTGACGGTAACGGTATCACCAACCACCACCACTGCTGTTTCACCGCGCTTCTGCGTTGCCGCATCGAGGGGCTCGGTAATCTCCGTTGCCTTGGCCAACACATAATCGCCTAAGTCAAGGGGGCGTTTATCACCGACAAAAACCTTATCGCCGCCCGACTGTGTAGGTAGCTTAACCTCGCTAACTGTGGCCCCCAAACTTTCGGCTGTGCTGCTTGATTTCTTGATTAAATAATCCATATTCTTTCCTTATGCGGGGCCGAATGAAACAGCGGCAAAGCCGAGGTATGTCGGCGCTCCGGTCGCGTCTGCCGTAATAGTTAAGGCTGATTGTAAAGTTGCAAAGGCATCAGAAGCACCTGTGAATGTAATTGTTGTGATAGGTAGCGCGGATTCATGTTTTTCAGTTAAATTTGTCCAAGTCCATGTACTCGATACGTTGAACTGTATTGCGCAACCTATTGCTACGCCTTTAGCGGGGATGGTCAGTGCGGCACTTCCGGGGTCTGCTGTGTCTACTGCCGTGTCATTAGCAGCAGCAGCAGCACCAGTGACGGCAAATGTCCCAATGCCGCACCCATCCATAGCGGCGGCAAATGTAACAACCACATCAGCCGTCGTCCCGGTGGGGACATCAGCTTGCCAAATTTCAACACCGTGATCGCCGGTCCCGCCTATACGTTGTCGCACAATAAATGATGCGCTTATCCCACCGACAGTCAGAGTGGAAACCGTCAACGCGTCCACCGTCGCCCCAAACCCATGAACAGTCACAACAACCTTACGGTCTGCGGCGGCTGTGCCTATTGAGTGGCCTGAGAATGTGTATGCTGTGCTAGAGCCTTGTGAAGCCGCCGCAGCAAAACTCACAGCGGCAGGGACAGCAGCGGGGGGGGATATAATAGGGAATAAACTCATTGTAGCGCCACCACATGAAGGTGTTTGAATGTGCTAACAACGGACAGGTAAAGCATAAAATCATCGCCGTCCGTCGTCGTTAGGCTGTCCCCCGTAACAATCGTCCAGCCAGAAGTCGTGACTGCCCCGGCGCTGGCATTGTTCGTGTATTGCACAATAATGGTTCCGGTTCCAGATTGGGGTGCCAATGTATGCGCCCCGCCGTTGGTTGCCGTCTTGAAGTTGCCCCCCGCGTAGGTGGGGGTATAGGTACCGCTAGACTTTGTTCCATCAGCTGTGTCGGTGCCGCCGAAGCCAGCCGTCAATGTGTCATCAACATCTGCCTTCAGTGTGTCAACATCATAAGCCTGAACGTCAGTGCCAATAACAGCGCCGTCCTTTAGTAATTTGCCCGTGGTTCCATCAAACTTAGCCAAAGAGTTGTCGGTCGCAGAAGCGGGGCCAACAACATTGCCAGAAGCCCACGAAAACTTCATAATCTGAATAGTGCTGGTCGTATCCAAAATGCCCATGTAAATGTCGTCGGCTGCATGGTCGCCAGCCACTAAAGCGGCCCGGTCGTTCTGCGCCGCAATCGTCGTCAGGCCGGATATGGCAATCGTCATGGCTCCGGTGTTTACGTTAGCTGAGGCCTTCCAAGCAAACCGCTGCCCAGCGGCATAGGCCGTAATCGCAGGACTAGGCGTTAATACGCCCGCGTCCGCAGTGCCGGTCATTGTGCCGCACCAGATATAGCCCTCTGCTTGAATCTGCCCAAGGTTCGCGCTATCCGTAGCAGCGGAACCAGCCCCGACGCCGGTAAACTTGTACGTCGCCATCGGAATGTTGGCTGTGACCGTCGATTGGCCGTCAACGGCTATGCTCTGCGTCAATGCCGTGGCAATGTCTGAATTGTTCGCGTCTACTTCCGTCGAGGAAATAGTCGTTCCTGCAACAAAGTCAGGATATGGATTCGAGTACGTACCACTACCGTTCCGGGCCATCTATCTTGCTCCTAAAGCGTTTTGCATTGGTCTAATGTTGTCAATTCTCAATGGCGGGTACTCGATGTCACCGGCCTCCTGCGCCACTGTTGCCTTGCCCATTAAAGCCCGCACCATATCGACATTAATTTCAGGCTTAAACTGTGCGGCCTTGGCTAATTCTTCAAGCATCGTGGCTTGGGCTTTTGGGTTTAATTCAAGCAATACCCTAGCCATTCCCTCCGCCGTCTTTGCGTCTGGGCGAGCGATGTATTCCATAGCTGGTCTTGCCGCCGTGCCTAATGCCCTAAATGGATGCCCAGCAAGCAGTTGCCCACCGACTTCTAAGCCTGTCATTGCGCTATCTGGAATCTGCCTACCCAAAGCGGCAACGTCCTGCTGTATCCCCGCAGTGGGAGAACCGGCGCGAGGGCTGACAAACCTCTCCGTTGCCATTTTCTTATTTTCGGCCCCGATAAGCTGCTTAAACTCGTCCACCTCGGAATCGGGGAAAATAGCCCGTATCCTGTCCCACATAGCGTCTTTCTTGTCTGCAAGCCTTGTCGCCACCGATTGCCTGTCTTGGCGTATCAAGTCGCCTAGAGCCTTCCTTGCCCCCATGCGGGCCGCTTCTTGCTCTGCTGGCCCCATCCGAGCAAGCTCCGCAGCCGTAATGTCTGCATCCCCACGAATGAATTTCAACCCTAGTTCAAGGGCTTCTTTCTCTTTCTCAATTGCCCCATGTGCAGCGCGGCCCTTGGCGTATGAGCCTGTCGGGTCTGCCTTATCAAGCTCTGTCGTTAATGACCGCCTTTGACCCCCAACAATGCCCGCTTTCGTCTTTTCTCCGCCCCTCGCAAGGGTGCTTTCAATGTCATATAAAGCCCGCTTTACATAGTCCAGCGTCCGCAGATTCAGCCCCTCAGCAACGCCGCCTTTTACATCAGGCATTTTGCCCAAAGCAACAGCGTCTTTTAAAAGCTGCGTCATCGCAGGGTCAATCTTGCCCACAAGAGAACGGTCATTCTGCATCATTTCGACTGCATCAGCTAATGCACGTTTCCCATAAGGGGTCTTTAAAATCAGGTCGATTTCCTTTGACACAACTGTCGGGTTTGCGGCATAAGCGGCCTCGTAATGTGGCCCAGCCGACATTTTCTGTGCGGACGACATCTTTTCTTCCAGGACAGGCATGTTGCGCCGAGGGCCAAAAGTATCGGCGGCTGCCTGATAACGCTCACCACGGCCCGACATACGAGCGCCCACAAAATCGTCCGCTAAAGCCGCGCCTTCGCCTTCTGGAACATTCGCCGCAGCACGGGCCATTTTCTCGCCCTTAATGCCCAAGACATCGACCATGGCAGTGTCCTTGCCACCTTGCGCCATGCGTTGCTGTACGGCTTTAAACCCTGCCGCAGTATCGCCCTCACCGATCTGGGTGATTAATGCGAGGATTTTCTTTTCCGCAAGGGTCGTCGCGCCGTGGGCGGCTAATTTATTAAGCGCCACAGACACGCCCACACCCGTCCCTAGGGCCGCAGCAAGGCCGATCCAAGGGTTGCCCGTCAATTCGGTTGTTGACCCGCCAACGCTGCCCGCAAGAGCCTGGACGCCGGGCTGTGACTGCATAACTTGGCCGACTTTTTGCGTTACTCCTGTCCCAAACTTGGAAGCCACGCCGCCCGGAACCATGAAAGCCCCGACATCAGCAAGGCCGCGTCCAGCACCCATAGCACCTTTTTCCAATGCTCCAACTGGTTCGTTAGGGCCAAATTCTCCGATGTACTTCCCAGCAATGAGGGAATTAAGCCCATCAGGGCGAGTAAAACCGAGAGCGCGGTTGATAGGTTCAGAAACGGTTTGTCCAACAGACTGCGCCCCTTCTTTTAATGCTTGTTGATAATATCCGGCTTCCGGCGCGGGGAGTCCGACGCCGCGCATCCCTGCGCTAACCAATTCGGGAATGCCGCCAACAGCCCGCAAAGCGTTTTCAGTGAAGCCACGAGCAGCGAACTCGGCAGGGCGCAGAATGTCAGCAACGCCAGATTGTCCAACAGGGGCCGCTTGTGGGGCAGCTACCGACGACGGGGCGCTCGATTGTAGTTCTTCGACCGTTACCCCTTCGGACGAAACATATTCGTCAATGTCAGATTCAGGCGCACCCGCGTCTAGCATCTTCGTTATGTTGCGTTTTATTTTGGCAATATCAGCCATTATTCAAGACCGTATTTCGATTTTAATGACGCGCCAACCCCAGCCCTTTGTTTTGCTATTTTGGTTAATTGCTCAACCTCATACCTAAACTGTAAAAGAGCCTCTCGAAATTGCTTTTCGGTTTGCGCTGTTGATAAATTCGCCAAGGCTTGAGTCGCTTTCGTGCCTTCAATTTCTGTAATCTGCCCGCCGCCCTTGAGGGTTTCAAACGCTTGGAGGAATTGCTTGCCTGTAACCTGTTCAAGTTTTGCAGTAAAGTCAGCGGCGTCCGTTCCTGGAATAGTCCCGCCGATATAGGGGATGTTCTCAAAGATTGCCCCGGCAGACTTAGCCCCAACTGCGTTTTCAAGTCCGGCATGTTCTACACCAGGGACATAACGCCCGTTCTCAATTATTGGGTTGCCTTTATCATCCATTTTAGGGGCAAGAACAGCGTCCAAAGCGCCTATTAAGTATTTTGCATTATGCTCTACCATAGGCAATTGAGCTACTGCTTCGCCTTTTGCCTTACCTGTCGCAACGGCTTCAGCTTTGATTCCGGCCTGTTGTGCTTGCGCTTCCGCTAATGACATAGGGGGCGCTAATGTTCCACCACCGGCTTGCGGAGATTGACCGCCTGGAGCCGGGGGTTGCATACCAGCCGCAATCCACGGCTTTGCAGCATCACGGGCGCGGGCAAGCCTGTCGCGTTCTTGCAATTCCGCAGCCTTATCTTCCAAACTCAAATTCCGTTTCATTTCTTCCGTTTCGAGGCTTCTTTTGTGCGTTGCTAGTGCTTGTTTTTCACCATAGCCGCGAGATTCTGCAAGCAGTCTCGCATCCCGTTGCTCCATAGCCTGTTGCATGGTCATTTGTTGCACAAATCCGGCCATGTCGGGGTTATCTGTTCCCCGTGCATAATCAATGCCGCCCTGTAAGCCGCCGGGACTTCCCGCGCTTGCCCCAAAACGTGCCGGACCTGGGCCTTGAAATTCGCCCGGCGTGGCCGGTGTCGGTTGCATAGCGCCTAAAGCGCCCATCATGTCCTTATTTAAAGCCGTCTCACGGCCCTTCATTTCCTCGCGGGCCTGTCCGCCAAAGTAACCGCCTACGCCCGCCTGTAAAGCCCTAGCAAGCCCCTCAAGGGGGGATTGTACGGGGGCAGTGCTACTCCCCTGCGCGATAAGCTGGTCTGCCATCATGCGGCGCGGGTCCATAGCGTAATCGCGCTGTATGGGCGAACCGCCTAAAGCCTTGCCCATGCCGCCGCCGTAGAATTGGATATTGCGATCCATTACCAAAGCCCCTTGCTATAAGCCTGACCGCCAATAGCCGCGCCGCCTAGGCCAAATAATCCGCCCATCATAGCATTGTTAGCGCCCTGTTGTTGGTTGTATGCGTTCTGTTGGCCTAGATATTGGTTCTGGTACATGCCAGCTATATCAGTCCCGGCAATGGCCGTTTGAGGCGTTGGGCTAAATTGCGGATTGTTAATCTGCGTTCCAGACATAAGCGCCGAAACCTCGTTAAGCGGTGCGTTGCGTTGCTGAGTGTATTCTTGGATTGCACGTTCGCGCTGGCTACCCTGCAAGCCAAATAGGCGGGATTGTTCAGCACCGCCTCCAACCGTGGCTTGATTTAATGCCGACGTATAAGCGTCATTCTTTGTGCGCCCGAAACTCTCTATCGAACTATTATAAGCGTCAGAGCCTACACCAATTCCCTGATTGGCTAGGTTCGCGTCAAGTTGGCTACGTTCTTCTGTAAACCGTGGGTCAAGCCTTGAAGTAGCCTGCCCATAAAGAGCGTCGATGACACTTTGCCGAGCCGCCGTGTCCGCTGTCGGTGCCGCTGGCATACCGTCAAAGCTATAAGGGTCTGCGAGTGAAGTGGAAACGCGGCCTAACTGGTCCCCCGCCAAAGTGTTCAGATTTCCAGAAATAGCCGTTTGCTGGTCTACGATGGCCTGTTGTGCAGGGTCAAGCGTGGTTGTCCGAGCGTATGCCGCTGGCGTGTTAGGGTCGGTTATGTCGCCAATCTTGGAATAGACGCTATTGCCATAAGGTGTGTACTCGTTGACGCGGTTTAATGCGCCCTGCCGGGTAGCCGTCTCGACGTTGGCCGCGCCTTGTGCTGCTGCCGTTGCCGCTGGATCAGGCGCTGCCGGTGCGCTGCCGCCTTTTTTAGCCATTTAGCCACCTCGCCGCTTGTTTGGAATATAACCCGTAAGTCAGCGACGGCTTGACGCCATTGTCCCCAAAAGGGTGCGTTCCCTCAAGGACAAAGCCAACCCCTTCAAGGAGTTTCCGCGCCTTCTTATTTGATTTGTTTGTAATTGCTGTCATACGCTTAACGCCTAACTGGATAAACGGGTAATGCAAAATTGCCCGTACATTTCCCGGCGTGGCCCATTTAGGGTCGGCGGTGACAAAACATAACTGGATGTCATATTGCCCGAAATTCATATAAATTGCAACCCCTAACAAATCCCCTTCGCTTGACGCAATCCCGATAGCCGTTAATGGTCTGGCAAGCGGCGCACAATCCGGGTAGGTTGTTTCTGCCCATTTGGCTAGTTCTTCGTCTTTCCCAAAGATTAATTGCGTCATCCAAGGACGTTTCCTTCTTGAAAAATTACATCCCAAGCAGTGAATGAAATCGTCAACGCCAAATCACCGCCTCTAATTGTAGGGCTAACAGCGTCCCCGTATCCCGTTACAGTGGTCCATTGTGATATTGTCGCTATGTCGGTCCAGTTTGCAGCGTCCCAGAGCGAAACATCCCAAGTCGCGCCGTTCAATACAGGCGCGGACGGGATGCTCGTCGGGTTAATGTTTGAAAAATCAACATTCACATCAATGGCGTAGGTCGGCGCACCGTTTGACGTAAAGTGCGGGCGCACCATTGAAACCAGTTTATTGATGCCCTTGCGGCCAAGATAATCAAACGCGGGCCTGATTTTCCAATCAATGTTTGCCCCGTTGTCGCTTGTTCCCGTATCGGCTTTGTAGACCACACCCCCGGTAATAGCCCCGAAATACAAGTCACCATTATACAGCGCCCAACAGGCGGCATTTTGCCCCGTAAAGCTGCACCATGCCCCGGTCTGAGTGTTCACCACATATTGCTTCGCCGTCGTCGCGCTGTGCGGCACGTTAAAGAGCGCATAAGACCCTTGAGGATAATGGACCGATTGCCAGCCGTAAAGTGTCCCATAAGCCCGCGTGTCTTTAATAAAGTGATTCTGGATATTATCAGATAACGCCTTGCCCTTTGAACCTACTTGGTCAATCGGGAGGAATATAGATAAAGGAATCGCGCCGTCCTGAGTGATAACAATCAATTCAGCGCCAACAGATTCCAGACACCGCCGCCCTATGGGCTTTCCAATGTTGAACACCCCGACGAGTGACCAACTAGCCGCAACGGCGGGATTGTTCCCTGAAAACAGGATTGCTTGGCCTTCGCTGGTGATGAATACAGCCACATCGTCAGGGCCAGAACCGCCGTCCCGTGTCCAGCTTCCCATTGCCATTAAATAGCCGCCCTTTTTAGCTAGTCCGCCAAGGGAGAGCGTTGAAACCGCCCCAGCAATGCCATTAACCGCCAAATAGCCGACCTCAAGGCTGTCATTGAAGGCAAACCATAACCGGGACTGGTGCGTCATAATGCCGATAATGTCCGTCGCCGTAACGCCTGAAAGTGTTGGTGTCGTAAACGTCGAACCGTCATAATAAACCGGAGCGTCGGCCCCATTGACGAAATAAAGGAAATTGCCCCCCGCCGTGTTAATCATCGTGGTCTGCCAACGTGCGTTTGCTTTGCCCGTTGCGATTGAGGTCGAAGCACCCGCCGCCGAAGCGTCATAGATCACAGTCCCAGCCGCCGCTAGGAGTTTGGTGCTGGAAGGCCCAGACCACTGCACAAGCGTTTCAACAGCGCCCGCACCGTTGCCCGTCGAGTGCGAAGCGTAACCGCCCCGCAAGTCGCAACTGGTCAAATTCGGGAACATGTTTTCAAGTTCAAGCGCCCACCCTTCGCCCATGTCGGCTTCTGCGTCCTTGGCGTTCCATCCCAATACAGGAGCCTTTACGCTTTCAGAGCGTGCCGTTGCCGTCTTTTGCGTGTTGTTTGTCAGGGGCTGGAGCATTTATTTAGTTCCTGTAAGCGCGTCTGTCATTGATTCGCCATTCCGCTCCAACAGCTTCATGCGGTTTAATACGTCTTGATCCCATGTGACGTAGTTGCGGGTGCCTTCTCCTGCGCTCCTGCTCATCCCGTCATAGTATTTCAGGCCGGGGATGCCGTGTTCCGCTAATTTGCGTGAAATGTCAGGATTTGAGAGTTTCTCGTATGTACCAACCTTGTGGTAAATATCCTTGCCGGTCGGGTCTTTACCCTCCATGAGTTCGCGCATACTCATCTGGTATCCACGATCATAAATATCGTCGTATAGGGTTTCCACGCCAGCCCTCACACTCTCAGGCTGCTCACTCAACGGCGCATCCCAATCCAGATAACGGGCTATGTCATCGTCGGGGAGGTCATGCTTGTAGAGGTAGCCTTCAAGTTTCTTTTCTGTCGCAGTTCGTAGCCCCGGCGGTAACGAACCCCACAAGTCCCGCCCGTCCAATTGCGGGACAATCACCCTGTCAAATTCGGCCTTGCTATATTTGGACCCTTTAAACAAAACATCACCATTCGGCAAAGGGTCAAGCGCATCATATAACGCATCACCGACCCGATTTATATCAGACCAATCACCGCTTAATGTCCGCTTGTAATCTTGCCCAACGTCCTTGGCCCCCGCATCATACCGCCCCCAACCATAAGCCTGTGCGCCTTCACCCTTGCTCATGTGTTGTAGGCTTTGTGCCGCGCCCTCTGGCCCGTATTTATGCGGCCCGCCTTGGTAGACGTTCATCCCGATTGAGCCTTTAGGAGCGCCGCCTAGCATTTTACCAGCACCAAAGCCGCCACCGGCAACCATAGACGCTAGATCAAGCATTTTCATGGAATCTTCGGGGTTGTCCATTGCGCCCTTTAAAACGTCCAACATGCCCTTGCCCATTCCGACAGCGGCCTTGGCGGGCATTGCACCATATTTAAGAGCGCCTTGCATCGTTGTGGCGTCCGGCGCATCCCAAGCATTATAAGCGTCTACAAGCCCAGCACCGCCGTGGATAGCGCGGGTAAGCAAGCTATTCTCCGGTATGTTCGGATTGCGTAGCATGGCCTTGAACTGGTCAGCATATCCGCCTTTTAATGCTGTAGCCATATCAGCCATTTAGACACTCCATGAACCTTCTGGCGTGAAAATGCCCGTCGAACTTCCACCGCCGCCCGTCATGTCAAGGGTTCGCTTGCCGCCAACTCGCGCCGTATCGTTGGCTAGTTTCTGCTCGTAAATGCGGAAATCCTCTGAGTAATCTAAGCCGTTCTTTTTCTTAAAGCGCCAAACAACCCCCAATTCCATAAGGTTCTCGTCAAGAATACCAACATCGCTATCTACAGCCCATGCAGACTGATTAGTCCCGCCGCTGGACTTGCAGAAATACGTTGACTGATATTCAAATACCCATGTGTCGCCAGCAGAGGGCGCAGGGTAGCCGTAAAGGTTCCCCGCCTGTATTCGGTAGCTTGCATACGGCCCCGTCGCCACACGGGCCTTTAAGCCCTGCCATTCTTGCGGATTTAATGGCCCTGGAACCGGCTGCGTCAATGTACGGTTCCAGAATGTATTATTAATCATATACGCATAGCCGGGCGCGATAGTCGTCATAACGCCCTGTAATTCAGCGTTCAATGTCGTGTGCGTGGCCTCTAATTGAGTATCAGGCCAAGCGTAACGCTCAAGCAGTTCACGCCCCTCAGTCTGGGCAAGAGCCAGCAGCGTTTTGATGTTCGGGTCAGTCGAGGCAATAACAACGCTCGGCGCAGTCAGGCCGATGACGTTTGTTGCGTTCTGTACCAGAGTGAGGAGCGTCATAGCTACTTACCTTTTTTCTTCTTTTTCGGCGGGTCGATAACGGCTTCGGCAACAGGGGTAATGTATTCGTTCCAAGCCGCCATGTATTTAATCTTGTGTTCGCGTGTCGCCACAAGGTCAACAGCCGTGCTGGCGTCCGTTTCCACGTTCACCATGACAACGCCGTCGCTTTCGTAAAATGTCGCTTTCATTATTCGAGTTCTCCAGTTTCTTTATTACGGGAACGGCGCGTTTGTCTTGGTGCATCACCGCCTAGCTTGTCCATGAGCGCCGCAATCTGTTCGTCTTTCTTTTCGATTGTCGCCTTCATGGCTTCCATATCCACCTTCAAAGCCGAGATTTCTTCACTGGCCTTGTTGGTCTGTGCAGAGCCAAGATAAGCCTTTGCCTTTTCGATTAGGGCAAGTGCGCCCATGCCAAGTTTGCGAATACAGTCGGCGTTAGCGTCCCGCAAATCCTCGACACTGTAAATGCTGGCGTTATGGCACATCTTCAACTGCGCTGGGGTAACACCGGGCCAGTTCTTCAAGTCAATGCCGTTAATCGGAATGTCGTCGCCAGCCTTCCAAGCCTCATAAGCGACGATTGCAAACGGTGATGGCGGTTTACGCATGTTATCGCCGTGCCGCCATTCATTAAGCAGCTTTTCATTGATTTCCTTCTCAACAACCAATTGGCCTCCAGGCATCGTAATCACGGCGATTTCCTGGTCAATAAATGTGGGGAATCCCGTCTTTTGCGCCCCGTCCCTTATTTCAAGCGGGCGCTTTTCAAAGTTCACGTGGAAACGGTGTTCTTCTTGGGCCATATACTCCATCTAGTTTTCCTTCCTTGTTACATAAAACAGCGCCGCGTTAGCCTGTTCCTCAGACCACGTAACGCTGTAACCGAGTTTCATAAACTTATTCATCCACCATCCGTAAGGCTCGACGGTCAAGTGAAGCGGATAACCAACCTCACCCCCGAAATCATCATCAACGGTGGAAATCTGGAAAAACACATTAGGCGAAGACGCCAGAACATTATTGATAACCGCGTCAACATCAGAAGGCGGGATATGCTCCATAACATCGGTGCAAAATCCATATTCAGAGGACGTGGGGCAAGGCTTGGTTAAATCCCATTCAATGAACGGCAAATAGGCGACTTCCTCATCCCTGCAATTGTCAGCAAAATCCATCAACACAAGCTGGCAGTCGGTCTTATCAGAAATAGCCTTTGCGCCCCGGCCAGTGCCACAACCGAAATCAATCACCGTTCCGGTAGGCTTGGCAATCTCGATAAACTTGTCCGCAACGCTCTCACCAGGGGCAACGCTGCGATACCGCTTGTCTGACCACATCAGCTTATATTTTTGGCGCTCGTTGGCCGGTGGCTCTCCATACATGGCTTGCAACAACCCTTCGCCGTAAAGCTCAAGCGTACACCCGGCGCGTTTTAATTCAGCAGCAAAACGCGGGAAAGCCTCGGCCTGTATTTTCATAGGCATAGAGGCCGAATATATCTTATTGCCCCACTCAACATCAACAACAGGGATAAACAGGTTCATATCCTGTCTATAGGCGTGTGTGCTGCCTTCCTCGTTGCAACTGTCATAGCCGAATAGGTGGATTTTCCGATACCCCATAGCGTAGGCTAAAACCATCGCCGTGATACCAACGCACACCCCGCCGCCTATAAGCACGTAGCCGCCTTTAGCCTTTGCAGCAGGCGGGAACAATTCTTCAATGCCAGTGTTGTTCATGTGAAACAGCGTAGGGCTTGCAGCGTCAATCGTGTCAGGGTGGCACTGTGACGCGAATAAATGCTCTTTAACATTCGGTTCAATCAACGTGGATGATTCCTGCTTGGCGTCAAGGATGGCCTGATAGTCAACTTCAAATCCCTCTTTAACGAGCCACTTTGCAGCCCCGTTAAGACCGAACAACTTACCCCCGGCGTTCTTTAATCTCGTTATGTCTCCCACACTTCTCTTGATACTCGCCCCGCCGCCGCACAAAATAGCTACGCCGTCATGCGCCTTCGAGGCCATAAGCCACGGCAAATCCTTCGCGGAGTTCTCGCTAATGTTCTTATTCGCCACATCTTCCGGCGTATTAGGCAACACCAGAACAGGCACTAATAAAGGAATCGTGGCGTCTGGATGCTGATATGTGACTTGGACTATGTTCATTTTAACCTCAATGTGGGGACGGCTTCTAAACCGTCCCCGATTGATTAAGTGATACGGCCCTGCAAATGAGGACGGTCAATCATCAACGTGATTTTGTCACCGCTATTTGTCGTAGTGGTGGCAGAACCGACAACAGCAACCAGCGCACCCTGAAGCTCTTTCAGAGACGAGGAAGCCGAAATCAAAGCCGTTGTTGAAATACCGACCGCAATACCAGCGGCCATACTCACGGTTTTGGTCTTGTTACCAATCGCAATCCCGCCGATCTGATACCAACCATACTGGTCAGCAACATTGGCAGACATTGCAAAAGCAACGGCACGAGGCAACGCATTGCCCGCAACGGCGCGGGCAGTGACAAACGAAGCATCGTAAGTAACAGCATCACCGGCAACAGTGCTGGCAATACCGGTGAGGTAAATAAACTCACCTTCACCGTAGGTCGGGTCTTTAGCACGAACAACCGTCCCAAGGGGATGATTCTGCGTGGTCGAAGTGGTGGCAATCGCCTGTGCGCCGATTACCGTATCAGTGACTTGATAAGCCATAGTCTTTTCCTTTCAGCCCTTTAGGCTTTCAAAACACCCTGGAGGGAACGGTTAGAAACCGTCATATTGCCCTGCCAGATGATCGGCAAAACCTGAGCGTCTTGATTGACAGACGACTTTTCGGGAACTTCCGTCCAGTTCGCGTCACGGTGCGAACAGATACCGATATAATCGGTGTTCAGGAAGTAAGCGTGTGCGTCCGGCATACCAGCGGCCAACGAATCATAAACCACATCAGCGCCCTTGTATTTAAGGGACGTTGCACCGGCTGAAAGATCAGTCGAGTTGGTGTAACGCTTGAGGCTGGTCTGTGAGTTGTCAAAGAACGTGAAGTAAGTATCGTCCATCACGATCAGGTCAGGCATGTCGTTATTACGGGTCAGGCCCAGCCACAACGGGAGCATGAGGCTCTCGATGGTGGTTGCACTTGGCGTAATTCCGGAGCCGCCCTGTAGAGGGGCCGCAGCCGACTGGAGAATGCTTTTCCAGAAAGTATACGTGGTGGAGTTGATACCGCCAACCGTACCCGTACCAAGATCAGAAACGAGGGCTTGCAAACCGTTAATCTGGTTAGCAGTCGTGCCGTCGCTGTAGATGTCGGTCGAGAAGTTGTTGCCAGCCGTCCGCATGGCGTTTTTCAGCTTGTTCTTCACAAGTTTGATAACGCCTTCCTTGCCGCTGTTCTGGCGGATTTCAAGGCCGGAAGCAACCACGTTAATGGCAATCTGCTTCCAAGGGAAGTTTGCAGCCGTGAAGACTTCGCTCTGGGCAATGCTCAGAGTGTCAAAACCGCTGTAACGCTGGTAGGTGCCGTTTTCGGCATAATCAAGCGGAACCTGGATTTCCCAACCACCGGAGACAAGATCAACGCGACCTTTCTCGGTAAGGCGCTGGTGCAGTGCCGTATGATTGCTGACGTTATCGGCCAGATATTTGTCTTTGAAATGCCGGTAAGTGATTGCCGAAATTTCGGTAAACGAGGAGTTAGGGGATGCCATCGGGCTATCCTTTCATTTAAGCCGTCATGCGCTCGTCCACTAAAGCCCCAATAAAGCTATCCACATCTTTAGCCTTTGCCGCAGCCGCAGGGAGATTCCCGCTTCCACGAACATTGACACCCGAAGCCTTTTTTGCCGCCGCAGCCTCTTTTTTAACCTTGGCGATACGTGCCGCCTCGGTCTTGGCTTTGTTATCGGCATTAACCTTTGCTGAAACCTCGTCGTTGACCGCTAGGGCCGACTTGTAGGCTTTGGCTAAGTATTCCTTGTTAGAAAGGCCGGGATTGCTTTGACGGAAGCTGGCAACCAAGGGAATCATGTCTTGCTCCAGTTCGCTATAGAATGAATAAGCCGGGTCTGCGGCAAATTCCTCAATGGCGCTGGTTATCGACTGAGACACTTGGTATTGTGCCGCCGTCTGTTGCTGTGAGATAGAAGATTTGAGGCCGTGGAGTTCGTTCATCACGGCTTGTAGTTGAGGGTCGGCAGGAACATTCCCACCGGGTTCAGTCAAGGCCGATAAAGGTATTTGACGCTGTGAAAGCAGATATTTCGTGAACCCTACAGGGTCTTTATTGGCAAAGTCAGACAGGGCGAAAAGCTGACCGACTGCGGTGCTTTCGTCCATTCCATCCATTGCTAACTGTTGACGCCTGGGGGCGAGTATCTGGTCCAGCTTGTCGTAGGTTTTACCCTTGTCGGCTAGTTCCATTGTTTTCCGTGTGTAATCCGCAGTCTGCGCTTTCTCGCGGTCCAATACCCACTTTTGGCTATCGGACGGAAGTGCATAAAAGGATTCACGGTCTTTAGCTGACATAGACTGCGGCGCGGTGATGGTCTGCCCTTCGGCAGGTTCATCGGCGGCTTTCTCGTCAGTATCCGGCGCTTTGTCTGCGTCCGTATCTGTTTTGGCCTCGACGTCAACATCGTCAACGGAGGCTCCTATAACTGGTTCTGTTTCTTCAACAGGATTCGGCTCTGGCGCTTCTTCCACTTCCAAAGCGTCAAACTGTGCGCCCATGAAATCATCCATTGATAATTCAGGGGTGGACTGGTCTTGTAGTTCCTCTGTCATAATACGTTCCTTCTAAGGGCCTAGCGCGCAATCACTGCGGGCGTTGTAGTTTAACTACTTAGCGTTTAACATACTCGCATATCCGCGTTCAATTTCTGCGGTCACGCGGTCAAATCGTTCTTGCTCGGATTTCAATTCTTGATCAGTCCTGTTCGGGTATAAAAGGCCATCCAGCCCGCCCGATGTTGGTCGCACAGTGCCAATAGAAAAGATAAGGTCAGATAGTTCTTCTGGCGTCATACCAAATAATCCCTTGCTATTTCATCAACTGCTCTATCAATAGAGGCGTCCATCTTGGCCTCTGCGTTCTTCTTGCCGTTCTTTTTCACGTCGGCAAACTCTCCCGGCTCATTCAGTCGGCAACCCGTACGCTTCAAATTCTCGTTATGCGCCGCACGTCCCTCAATCATCTTCCCTGTAACCGGGCAATCATACGCCTCATAATCACCTAACACCATCGGCGTCGGGAAATCAGCGCGGCGACTTGGAATATTTTCCCTTTCCTTGGCCTGAATGTCAATTTTCACCGACCAATCAATCAGCTTTAGGTTTTCTTTATATCCCATTAGAACGGACTCCCATATCCGCCTGTGCCGCCCCCTGCATGGCCCTTAGTCCCCATTGACCCTGAACCTGTATCTCGGCCCCCATACCCGCCCCTATTCGCCGCAGCTTTCCCCGCATTCTGCCGTGCAATAGCTTCTTGCGGCGTGTAGGATGTCTGCAAGCCGCCACCAAACGGCCCAGAAACAACACCACCAAACGAAACGGGTGTTCCCCTAAATCTGCCAAGGCTGGCAGTAGGAGAGCCACGCGCAACGCCGCTAAACGGGTTTAATGCCTGGAACATAGATGATTGCGGCATACCCAAGCTGGCTTGCACGCCCTGCGATTTGCTAATATTACTACCACGCATTCCCAACGCGCCAAGGCCTATAATACCAGTAGGATCAATCATTCCCATAATCGACATGGGCGTAGAGTTAACAACACCATAGCGGCCTGCACTGGATTGCTGCGAAGGGCCGGAAATCATTGGACGACCATCGCCGTCACCCTTTGGAGGCCGGATTGGAGGCCAGAGCAGTGCGTCATTCATGCTCATTAGAGTATTCCAAGCATTAACATAGCCGCAATATCGTCCTGTTCACGTTGTCGCCGCAATTCTAGCACAAAGTAGGCATTCAACACAATTTCTAATGTACTATATATCAAAGGACCGTCTCGCTTCCAATGATTTCGCCCGTCATTTCATCACGGATAACCATCCTAGGCGCGGTCAATGCCCCGACGATATGCTCCATCATTGCCGATGCGTCGTTTATGGCGCTATCGGCGGTGACTTCGCTCTCTGCATTGTCTGACTTCGATATGATGGCCTTGGCAAGTTCAACCTGCGCTTTGATAATGTTCTGGCGTTCTTCAAACTGTTGCCTGTCGCGCTCTTTCTCGTTTTCAGCAAAGGCTAGGCCAACATCATCGACAACGGCTTCGGGCTGTCTGTTGTTGACTTCAAACTCTTTCAATGCAACCTCGCGGTCCTTTATCGCTAGTTCCCCGTCTTTGGCCGCCTTCTCAGCCTTCAATTGCTGGTTTTCTTGGCCCATCTGTTGATGCTCTTGCTGCAACTGCTGGAATTGTTCCATCATCTGCGCCGCTTGGGGGTCAGGCTGTTGTTGTTTCTCCCCTTCATCCTCGCCAATCATGTCAAGCGCGTCCTCGACCTCACGGCCAAGTTTAAAGCGCCGTACAGCCGTCATAATCAACGATTTAGCCGCCTCAAGCGGAATGTAACCAGCCTCGACCGCAGGACCGGCGTTCTGGATGAACGTCGATATACCCGTCAGTAATTCAGTGATTGCCTTCTGGTCAGCAGCTTGGTCCCCGGCGACAGTACTATCCGTCTCAATGTCAATCCGGTAGCTGCGCTGTTTGTCGTCGCGCAATACCTGGAGGGCTTCATCCCAGGTCGGGTCGTCAAGAACCTTCTGCAATTTAGACGGTATTTCTTGCCCCTGCTGTTGCATCTGCGCGGCCATCTGCTGCGCTTGCATCTTCTGTTCTTCGGTCGGCAACGTCATATCCGTCATAATTGCCAGCGTATCAGTGCTGAACTTCTCGGACATAATCTCACCGGCCATGCGGATCAAATCACGGGCATATCTTTGAACCTCGCGCCGCATATCATCAAGACGCATCGTGCCGAACTGAGCCTTAAGCTGTTGAGCGCCTAAAGTCTCTTGAGCCGCACTTGAACCGCGCATAATGTCGGCAATGCCTGTAATCTCATAGATCGTCGTCTTGATAGCCTCGCGCTGTGTGTATAAATGCACCAGAACGCCCGCAATCTTCTCAATCGGCCATACCCAGATTGCCTTATCAAGCCCGCCAGCTTGCATCAACGGCAATACGTCGCCAGCAGGGATAAGCACGTTTTCCCCGGCGTCCATCAAGCTAGACATTTCGTTAATCGTCGTGTCGTAAATGCCGCGCACCTTGCAAGCCTTGATAATGCCTGAAATACGCTTGGTCATTTCGTCAAGCTCGTCGGCCTGGTCCTGATAAAACCGGAAAGGCTCAACAGGCGTCAAGCTGTCGGTGTTCTCAGTCGCATATAAGGGCCGTGGGATAGGAAAGAAGCCAGCAAGCCCTAAAGGGTCATCCTCGGTCTTTAACGGGCGCTCCTTGAGGCTTGGGGCAATGAATATGACCTCTTTGGCTTCTTTGTCCCAAATCTCATAGACAACAGCCCGCTTGAACGTGTCAGCAACAGTGTCTTCCTCTTTGTCCTCCATGCCAACCGGCGAATAATCAAGCAGCACATCGTCGAACACTTCCCCGAATTGCTTAGTCCCGGCATCTTTCGTGAATAGGTGTTTAAAGCCTACCCAACCGCACTCCTCCCAAATCCTCGCAGGACCGCGCCGGAAGTCTGCCCAATTAACGTGACACCACTCGACTTCCTCGTATTTCTTTTCCTGGTATTCTTCCCCGTCGTCGTCAGTGGCATCGTCAAAGTACGGCTCGTACTTAACCCGCGTTACGCCACGCCCCGCAAGCTGCTGGTCTTTAATTGCCAGCCTCATAAAGCGGTCAAGGTCTTCCTCGTCCATCGTATAGGACAGCCCGCGCTCTAAAACTTCTGCTATGGTTTTCCCCGTGGGGTCAGCATCGCGATAACGCCGCCTGACATCGGGCTTGGGTGATTGGTTATAAAGCGCGGGCACGATTGTTTGTACGTTTGAATACAAAATATTGAAGCGGTTCCCGGTGGAATACCGCCCTGATTCTATCGAATACGTGCCGCCCTTTGATGCGTCTGACTTCTCGTCACGATAACGCTGGTTCACGTCCTTGGCACGTTTACGCCAGTTTTCTTCTTCCTTGTCGGCTAAGTCCCATTCGGCCATCCAACGGGCAACGACACCTTGCGGGCCTTTACCGGCGTCCTCTGGAACTTCTAAAGTACCGGCTTGGCTTTCTGCGGGTTCTGTCAATGCTTCAATCCATCAAAGGGGCATGGCGTTTCACAACGCTATCGGCGCAATCATATTAACTTAACATTCAGGAGGACGCAAGGGGTTAGTCATTGTTCCTAACCCTACGCTTTTTGACACTATCCATCAAGTCATGCATGGTCATCGTCGATTCCCCGCCTATGTTGATTATCGGGTTGAGTTTGGGCTTATTAACGGGCGCGGGCTTAATGCTACAGTTCACGGCAAATTCCCCTAGCGCGTCACAACCGTGGCTGTTCTCGTCATGCTCTGGCGTGGTGTATGTCTGCATGGAATCATTCCACTTGCGATGATAGCGCCGTAATCGCTTAATGCCTAGCCGTACCCGTGGCGTGTCGTGAAACTTCAATTGACCGAACAGCGCCCTGACCGCATTAATGCGCTCTACAGGGCCAACAGCCACGCCCTTGTTGATCTTCTTAAAGCCGAACTCTTGCGCCGTCTGGTAGCGTGTCTTTGCGCCCCGTCCCCATTCCCTAACCATAATATCGTGCGGCATGTAGTGCGTCCCGTATGTGTATGGTTCGTCTCTTTGGGCTTCAATCAGGAACGCCGCGCCTAACTCAGTATCAGGATTTAGCTCTGGGAACGCTTCCTCTGCAACCTGATCTATGCCACCGTTGGACAGTTCGTAATAATCAATGATTGTGGCCTCTAGCCCGTCCTCCTGGATAAACCAGACAGCCGTGTAATCATCAACGCCAATATCCCAACCTGTCTGCACTGGTAGCTTTGGATTGTGCGGGAAGTAACCAACACGGCCCTCCTTTTCAGCCTTCATCATATGACGAGCGTAATAGCTGCCCTCTGTGATAATCTGATAACCGCCACCCCAAACGTGTTCGGCCATTTCCGGGTCGTCTTCGTAATCGTCTTCCATTTCCCTACGCAGGACGTTTGGAAACCACTTGTTGTCGTGCCAGTTTATTTCAATGCTAATCATGCCGCGCCTTGTTGACCCTCCCCGAAAGAACTTGTCAACGGCGTCAGTGTCATGGCGGGGATTCCATGAGAACCACATTTCAGAACCCTCGGCACGGATCGTCGGGCGCAATAGCTTTAATGAGTGAGCGCTCAATGTCTGGGCTTCCTCAACCCAAGCAATATTAAAATCTTCCAGACTTTTTATGTTCTCCGCGTTATACGACTGCATCCCCCTAAATACAATCAACGAGCCGTTCTGCCCTGTTATCTCGCGCTCCTGTACCCTAAAGAACCAGCCAAGGTTAAACTTCTGGATTTTATCAATGAGAAGCTGACGGACTGAATCCTTGATTGTTGTCTGCACCTCACGAACACAGACTGCGCGGGTGGGCTTGCTATACGCTGTGAGGATTAATAGTTCTGCAAAGAAATGCGACTTTGTGCCACCGCGCCCACCATAAGCGCCCTTGTATCTGTTGGGCTTGAGCAGCGGGATTAGCTTCTTTGCCGCCTGGACTGTTAATTCAGTCAACGCCTACCCACTTGATTGTGTGGACCTGTTCGCCAGTGTTTTCCTGCACGCTGGTTTCTTTCCAGTTAGCCCTACACCCTAGCCAATACTTCTGTGCCTGAACGTCGCCGCCGATAGCCTTATTGAACATCGAGCCGCCGACCTTGGCGTTGGCCTTAATCGCAGCCGTTTCGATTTCTTCCTTGAAATGCTTATTGAGCGTTTTAACGTCTATGCCTTTGTCCCTGATAGCTCGAGCAATATCGGCCTGCGGCGTTCCCATCGCTGCCATTATCTCAACGGCCTTGCGTTCTTCGGGCGTTGGCTTAAATGGTGGCGCACCCGTTGGTTTTCCTGTGTTTTTACGTGCCATTATGATTCACCTTCATGGGATTGGGAAAAATTCTCCCCGCTACCCTCTAGTGTTGCGACCTCGCCTGTGAAGTCTTGCCAGCGTTTGACTATGACGTCGCAATATTTTGGGTCAAACTCCATAACCCTAGCCCTACGCCCATTCATCTCCGCTGCGATAAGCGTCGTCCCTGACCCGCCGAAGCTATCTAGGACGATGTCGTCCCCCTTGGTGTTGTTGAGTAATTGATACTCGAATAAGGCGACGGGCTTCATGGTCGGATGCTCGCGATTTGCTGACGGCTTAGCGAACTCCATAATTGTCGTTTGTTTTCTATCGGAGGCCCAAAGATGGCCAGCTCCTTCTTTCCAGCCATATAAGCAAGGCTCATGTTGCCAGTGGTAGTCTTGTCGGCCCATGACCATTGATGATTTCTTCCATATAAGACACTGCCTGACATTCCAGCCGATATCTTTAGCGGCTCCTCTAAAATTATACCCCTCAGAGTCCGCATGCCATATGTAGAACACCGCCCCTGCCTTCATAACTACGTCCGCTGCTGTGTAGGCGTCGGTAAGGAACTGACGAAATTCACCGTCTCCCATATCATCGTTTTGAATTGTTAGCTTATCTTTCGTCGCGCCTTCGTATGCCACGTTATATGGAGGGTCAGTAAGCCAAACGTCGGCCTTGTGTTCGCCACACAGCGCCTCCACCGCATCAATGCTGGTCGAGTCCCCACACATCAACCGATGCTTACCTAACAGCCACACGTCGCCTTCTTTCGTAACCGGCTCGTCGGGCAAGTCAGGCACGGCGTCCGGGTCGGTCAGCCCTTCCGTCTTGTCCACGAATATGTTGGCTAATTCGTTGTCGTCAAAGCCTATCAGGGATAGGTCGAAGCCCTCGTCTTTCAGGTCGCCCATTTCGAGGGATAGCATTTCCATATCCCACCCGGCGTTTAGGGCCAGCTTGTTATCAGCGATTATATATGCCTTGCGCTGGTTTTTCGTCAGGTGCGACAGCTCAATGGTCGGGACTTCCTTCATGCCCAGCTTACGGGCGGCGAGTAATCTCCCATGCCCTGCGATGATGCCGTTTTCCCCGTCAGTCAGTATCGGGTTGTTAAATCCAAATTCACGAATTGACGCCGCTATCTGGGCCACTTGCTCGTCGCTGTGTGTACGGCTGTTGCTGGTGTACGGCACAAGGTCAGCGACGTTGACTTGCTTTGGTGTTAGCTTGTGCCCGTTCATTGGTGATTACCTATTTTCAACCCGTACAAATACGCGCAAAAAGCAAACATCGCAGGCGCAAAGAATTCGGTCATTCTTTGTTCCCGTCAATGACCGGGTAGTTCTCCACGTCGTCGGCGGCCTTGCGGAGCCAGTCGGCCAGGTCTTGCTGGCTTTCACCAACTGGTGACACGCCGTTCACGGTATGGCATGGGCCGTCGCCATCAATATCTGGATATGCCTCTACAAGCTCAAACAGCGTTTCCTCATAATCGCCAGTCTTGTAGACCGTCTTGCGGGCCTGATAGTTCCAGCTCATTGTTTCCCCCGCGCCACTACATCCCTTGAGTGCTCAACCAGCATCCTGCCCATATGTTGAAGTATGTCGGCAATATCAGGGACGCTTATGAAGTCGTTGTCCATGGCTTTCTCGCCTAAATATCTCCCGTCTAAAAAGTGTCGCCGGTTTCCGCTGCCTACCAGCCCCAGGGAGGAGGAGAGCGAGGCGCAGGCCCCGGCGACGGGTTTATTGTATGCCTTGCTGGTGGGTGTGTCAACTGCGACCGGCGGGGTGAAAACAAAGGACCGAGCGAACGAACGCCCGGCCCTTCATTTATTTTGGGGGTGGCATAGTGCGGAGCCTGGATTCCTACCCGTGTCTCCGAGAGTGCAAGTCTCTCCACCGTCCTAACCCTAGACTGAAAGGAGACGGCTATGGACCGCTTAATTCCGCCAGTTAGGTTTGACGCTTTGATTGTACCACACTGCCCGGATAAGGCAACCCCGCCAGCACGGTATCAATAGCGACTGGCGGGGCTCTTGAATGATCAAGGTTACCGTAGATGTCAAACACCTTACCAAAACAATTCCGGGCTGTCAAACGAAACACGCCCCCCGAGTGTTCCCGGAAGGCGTGTTGAATAATAACTAGATTGGGTTTCCGATTTACCGGAATGGTTTCATGATGCCCTCCATAGCCGACATTATGCGCGGGTCCAGTATAGCACCTTACCCCAGCCCCCTTGGTTTGTCAATTACTAAATAGCCGGGCGCGGGTGCAACGCCAGTTTGTTTTCCTGTCAGGGAATAGAAATAAACCATATGAATGTCCGCCTTTCCTGTAGTTGCCGTTTGTACGACACCCGGAGGGCTGGCTACCCTCGCGCCGCTTGCTTGTCAATTATTCAGTAGCAACAAAACGCTCGGCGAAACACACATCCCCATAGCAAACTCAGACGCCATGTCCATGCAGTATTGGAACGGCCAGAAGCCGCCGATCAGTTCTTTGTAACCCTCACCCGGTATAATCAGCGCATATAGGTTGTTCATGTTATTTTCCTTCCTTTAATTCATCGCGGTGTTTTTTAACGTCCGCGTCCAAACCCCATCTCTCACCAAAATAATCCCCCGCGTAAGAGGCCCAATCAATCATGTCTTCTATGCACTCAGCATATCCGGCGCGAAGCCGCTTGATCTCGGCCCGCAACTCAGCGTTGTCTGTTTGTAGGCTCATGTCACCTCCCCTTCTTTGGCAAGGCGGAAATCAATTCACCAAGCCCCATTTCGTTAAACGTCGCCTCAGCCCGTTTTCGAGCCATAGAGGCAAACTCGTCGCCCACCCGCTCCCTCGCGTTGTCCGCAAGGTGTTTCACGCTCCCACAGTACGCTATCGGCGTCCAGGTGCCCTTCCCGGCGTTCTTTCCGGTCTCCACTTCCGTATATCGCTCGATTGTGTATTGGTGCGCGTCATAGTCGTTAATGCGTAGGTTTTCGCAAAGTTTAATCGGCTTCATATCACGCTCCCATTCCAAATTGGCCGTTGTCTGATACCCATTTAGCCAGAGCCCAATCACGGCCCTCCGCTACACCGTCCGGCGTCAGTCCCTCAAACGGCGTTATGTCATCATACCCCTCCTGTAGGTAAATCTCGTATAGTTCTTCATCAGATGGGCCGTTCTTTGCTATTTGCATGTTATTTATCCTTTGATTAATTCTTGTTGTATCGGTAATGGTTTCCAGCCGATAGCGGGCTGCACCCTGTCCCACCGTTCCGCCATTTTCGTGATTGTATTTTGGGGACGGTTGTTGTTTCTAGCGATGTCGGCGCTATCGACGGACCCGAAGGGGTATAGATGCCCGACACCCTGCATACGCAACCCGTGAAGCCACGGAATACGACCGCGCCGGGAAAGGGCGTTAAACGCCTCTGTCATGCGCTGATGCCAGTTGTTCGTGCCAACGTCAGGCCATTCCCCGGCAGAACCTATGCAGACACGGGGCCATTCATCAACGAGTCGCAACAGTCGGCCTATATCCTCGTCCATGTGCCAAACCGGTGCGCCGCGCTGACCGTGGGGCCATTGTGCTAACAGTTCGTCCTGGGCTTCCTCGCCGCCGTCAATCACATCAGGGATGATTGCCCACGTCGTAGGGCTTTCAAACCATTGGTCTGTCCAATCATAGAATGCTGACCAATCGGCAACATGGCCCGACCGCCAAACCGAAAACGCGCCGTTATCCAACAGCACGGTTTGTGCCACTTGATGAGCCGTTATAATCGGTTTAGGGTATGCGTGACTGACCAGCAAGTGCCGGCCAGCAAGGTCAAACAACCTGTCATTTGGGTTTATATCAGCACAATGGTAGTGGATCATTTCAGGCCACTTTCCTTTTCTGTAAATATTTCCAAACAATTAATGCGCCGACCATTTTTGAAACTGTCATAAGGGCGACACCAGATACGGAAAAATGACCAATTAGATAAAGAAAAACAGCACTATCTATCGGCGTCCCAAGAGCGCTGGAAAGCAATACCCGTTGGTGAAACGGTTTCTTTGTGAAGCTGTAAACAGCCCAATCCGCGAACTCTGAAATCAGAAAGGCAGTTACACTGGCGAGTGCAATAAACGGGCTTGCCATGAAATATGATAGAACACCAGCAACGAGCATCGCAAGGATAACCCTGTGCCCAATTTCCCGTTGGGCATAATCCCGAACCACAAAAATAAACCCGACAACAAGCGACATTGGCGGGAACATCTCACCCCACGGTAATGCCACCATTGGCACGACTGAAAAACCGTAATTCACGGCAACAATCAAAGCTATATATCCAAATGTAATCATCATCCATCTCCTTTGTTGCATTCACTGATATTTGCCGAAACCTTGCCACGTAATAGCAGCCTATCGCGCCCCCAAAATTCCAAGTCCTCATAAAGTTCCGCCCACGCTGGGAAGAATAAACACTGGTTTGGCGTTTCATTTAAAACATACCTAACAACGTCAGCCGGATATTCCGCCAGCTTTTCACCGTAAGCCGAGATTAATAGCGTGGTGTCTATGTCGTCTTCCTGTCGGCGCTTTGTTACTGCGTCCAACTTGGCAAGCTCCATTGCCATATCTGTCCCGTTCAATGGCATACAGGAATCAAAAACCACTTGGACCATTTCCCGAGAGAGTTCTGACTGCGAGTTCAGCAAATCCCGTATTGCCCTTGTTGTTTGCCCCGGAGACACCCTTTCGCCGCTCTCTGACCGACCGGCGAGTAATGTCCGAACGGAGCCAATTGTAGAAAGTTCGGTCCCAGTCTTTTCGGATTTTACCACTTTCAATCCAGTAGTCTGCGAACCCTGTCGCTGTCCAGTTGATTTCGTCGTTGGTGTATCCCTCACCGATACCGATTTCGTAAGACTTGGGGTTAGGTCGCCAATCTTCTGGAAGCCGTGATTTTCCATTTTTCGTTTTTCCTTTTTCTGATAAAGATACGTTAGTATCTTTAATGTTTGTCCTGTCCTGTCCTGTATTAGTGCTATTGCTTTGCCCTTGCTCTGCAATTGCTTCCAAGCCGTTGTTTTTGTTGCGTTTCCTATGGGCCGCCTTTGCCACTTCTGATCGCTTTTTTGATAACGAATCTTGCCTATTTAGCTCAATATCACACCGCTTAGAGTGCAACTCACCACCGTTTGTTGTGAATTTGCACCGCACTTGCTCTGCAATTGCTTGGAAGTCATTGATAGATATACCTACTATCCTTGCCAGAGAGTTGTCATTATCAGGAAGCGGTAGTCGCGTTTCCATGTAGTGATCTATCAAGCGACGGTATGCGCCATCCTGTTCAAGCGTCAGGTCTAGCGTGTCGGCTCTGTATAATGCGGGATACCATGGGAACCAATCCACTTTAACAATCTCCTTGGGAAGCCAGCCGGGGTGGAAATTCCGGAGGCCAACCCAAAACTTTAGGGTTACGGTCCCGACTGGCTACCAAAGGAGACTGTCGGGCCTCATTACGCTTTCCACAGCGCACCATCATTATAACACCCTCCCGTATCTATTCAAGCACTATTTCGCCATATTGCGGTCTACAAGCTCGTTACAGAGCTTCTCCGCCGTCACCCGCCGCAGTTCCTTCAGGATATACCCAGTGCCGCTGTGGACCGCCCTACTGGCTCTCAGGCGGCGCTTCAGGTCTTCAGTCTGGGCTATCCAGATTCGGTCTTGTTCAGTCATTATTTCCTCCCAAACGTGAAATTACGCGGCTCAGTGCGCTTTACAGAGGCCAGATAGCACCGCGCATGGTGTGTCGCGCAGTACGACGAGCCGGGCTTGATGGGGTCGCCGCAGTAGTCAGGCGTCCGCATGTCGTCACCCTCGATCCAGCGGCAGGAACTAACGGTTAGCCCGGCATCATCCATACGCCGCACGTGGCCGCTGCTGCCTGAGTTGTTTACTTCACGGGTTTTCATGGTTTTCCTCCGGCCAATCTTCGACGACACAGGGCCTTTCTTCTGGCCACTCGTTTGCTATAATGGGGGCGAAAAGCGCGTCCAATTCTGCCACCTTGGCCGCATACGCCGGGTCATACGCCAGCCAGTCGTTTACCCGCTTTATACCGTATATAATTGTCGTATGGTCCCGGTTAAAATAACGGCCTATGGCGGGAATCGACTTTACGGTATATTTCCTTGCCAAAAAGAACGCCGCGTGGCGTATGCGAGCAAAATGCCGTTCCCTGTGAGGCCCCATTATATCAGCTCGCTCGACTTCAAATGTCCGGCAGACCTCCCGGCCTATATTAGCAAGCGTAGGCTCTAGCTTGGTAGTCGCGCTATCCATTTAATCCTCCCCTACATGGTTATTTCCGTAATGGTTATGCCGTGCAATGCCTCGACGAGTTTCTTTTTCAGGCGGTACACGGGGGTTTTCATTCCCTTTACATCTTCGACGGTAAACCCGTACGGGGTGGTATAACGGAAGTCCGCAACGTACTTGCAAACCAGTTTCCCATTAACCACACACTCATAAACAGGCTGTAGTTTCAAGTTTGCTATTTGACATGCCCGTTCCAGCAGCTTCAATTCGCCGTACCGCTTGGCCTCCGCTTTGCTGGCAAAGGTGATGCCATCCACAGCGGTCTTCACGGCATTGTACTTGCTGCGCTTCATGTCAGAAACTCCCGTATGCTCTTCAATTCCTTTTGGATGTCCGCAGGCACCCGCACCTTGCGCTCCGTACATATCATGGCGATCCGGGGCCATAGCCGTAATGGAATACCAATCCTGCGCCATCGGTCTACCCGTTGCGCTGTGTAGCCAAATTCCCGGCCTAGCGCGGTTGAACCTCCGAGCGCCTTAACTGTAGTCGCGTGTCTGTGGTACATACTAAGCCTCTTTTGTGTGGTTCAATTATTCTTGTATAAACCTCTTGACCGGGTGCGTCAAGGGTGTATTATGACCATATTGCAACAACGCAAACGGGAGAAAATATTATGTCAATGACCATATGCCAAAGCTGCGGTGACGCACTCGACAGCGACCTAGACCCTGACTGCTTCGTGGAGGCGGGCGGGGATTTTGGGACTTGGGAGATTGTCTGCGAATCGTGCCGCGAAAAGGTCGACCAAGAACAAACCGAGGAAAGCATAAACTCCGAAATGCGGCAGGAATTTAAACAGGCTAATGGGAGATATTTAAAATGATTAAAGTTGATAAATCTGATCTGGACGACATACTCGCGTTTATCCAGGAAGTCGAATACAAGTGCGACGACATCGACGGCATGGAGTTCGGTAAAGTGCCGGAAGCATTAGACTTTATATCTAGTCGCGCCGGGATGGCCCGCCGCTTAGTTGACAGCATCATAAGGGAGAACAACGATGGGTAAACCAGCCGTTATAGACCTTGAGGGTCGCGGCGTGGACGGTATGACCCCGAAGGCAGGCCATAACAACCCCCCGACACCATTTGACGACTCATGCGGACAAATCGACACGCTGTATGACGAGGCCCTGCTATGGCTGGACGGCAAGCCCATTGACAGCGAGGAACTGGCAGAGGGCGTGACTGATCTGCTTATCCAGCTTAGGGCTGCGGACAAGGCCAAGGAAGCCCTGCGTGTCGAGGAAAAGAAGCCACACGACATAGCAGCCAAGGCCGTTCAAACCAAATTCGAGCCATTATCTGTCAAGCTGGAATTGGCAATGGATGCCTGCAAGAAGGCCCTTGCGCCGTGGTTGGTGATAAAGAAGGCTGCCAAGGACGCCGCAGATGCCGCGCTACAGGCCGAAGCCGACGAAAAGGCACGGATAGCCGCAGAAGCCCGCAAGGAGGCCCAGGCGGATGATTTGGCGGCTCAGGCGGCTATTCGGGAGGCGGAGGAGGCCGCAGACAAGGCTAAGGCTATTGCCATTAGTGCCAGCAAGAAATCCAGCGGCATTAAGGTAGGCGGGGCTAGGGCCATTACATTACACGGCACATTCAAGCCAGCGATAGCCGACGCCATCACAGCCGCAAGGCATTATTGGCTAAAAGATAAGGCCAGATTTGAGGAATTTCTGCTAGAATGGGCAGAGAAGGACGTAAGGGCCGGGGCTAGGTCAATCCCTGGATTTATCATCACTGAACAACACAAAGCACAGTAGGAGAATATCATGGATATTAGTTCAGCATTTCCGAGTACATATTTGAAGGCAGCCGATCTACAGGGCCGGTCTGTTGACGTAAACATTGCCAAGGTCAGCATGGAAGACGTTGGCGACGACCACAAGCCGGTGGTATATTTCATGGGCAAGGATAAGGGGTTGGCGCTCAACAAGACCAACTCCAACGCCATTGCTATGATGTACGGCGGCGAAACGAACAACTGGTCCGGGCAGCCCATTTCAATCTACCCCACGGAAACAGAGTTCGGCGGCAAGGTTGTGGCGTGTATCCGGGTTAAAGCACCTGGCGGTCAGGACATTACGGTGTTCTTGGCACAGCGCGGCGCAGACGCTAACCGTTCGGCAGAGCAGGCACAGGGCGACCATATGCCAGCACCGGGCAGCGACCTAAGCGACGAAATTCCCTTTTGATGAATCGGGCTGCGCCCAGTTCCCTCCCCCACAGCGCAGTCCGCCCGGTGGGCTTGTTGCAAGGTCCACCGGGCACCCTAGGAGTTGATATGCTAATACCCAAAGGCGTGAAGCCCAAGCGGATAAAAGCCAAAGAATGGGAGCAGATGAAATACATCTTGTTCCTAAAGCGGCTATTTCCTGACTGTGAAATCCACCACCTGATCCACAATAAGCGCCCGGATAGGCGACGCAAGGATGACAGGTTGGTGTTCCCGCTACTGCCGGGCCAACATAAGGAGTTTCACGACACGGTGGGTAATGAGCGTAAGTTCTTTGCCGCTATTGGGGTTGATGACCCGTACAATGTTGCGGGGATGGCGTGGGAATTGTGGGTTGTTATGGGGGAAGCGGCGGAATCTGAAATTAGCGTAATTTATTCGGTACGGAACAAACCCCATGGCGACTAGGATAGTCACCGACGAGCGCGAGCGCGAGGACTGGATAAAGTTCATCCAGAACCACGCCCTGCCGTTTTCGTCGTCTATCACAAAAGGCAAAAAGCGGACGTGGCGGCAAAACAAACTACAGAGGTTGTGGACAATAGAAATATCCGAACAGAAGGGCGACGAAACGCCAGAGGAAATCAGGGGCTTTAACAAGTTGACTATCGGGGTGCCGATCTTGCGGGCCGAGAACGACGACTTCTGTGAGAAGTATGATAGAATAATCAGGCCGCTGCCCTATGAGGCAAAGCTGGAAATGATGATGGAGCCGCTAGACTTCCCGATTACCCGGATTATGTCCACGAAGCAAAAGACGGATTTTCTGGACGGGGTGGCCAAATACTGGTCAGGGTTGGGGTATAGGCTGACCGACCCAGGCTAAATTAAATAATAAACACCTTGACTGTTATGTATAACGGTGTATTATAATGGCATGGAAACAAGGGAGATTGAGATGATAGAAATGTTACCGCCGGTTTCAGAAAAGAGCCACGTCTTAGGTGCTTGCTTATGTTGTCCACCCAAGCCCGTTCAGGCTGATATGGAAATGGTCATTGCCGTTGGCTTCGGCGGCGCTGGCGTCAGTGCTGACGGAAAGCATATTTGGGATGAACAACAGGCTGGCGATGATTGGGATAAAATGTGGAAGGTCGCAGACGCTGAAAAGGCGGCTCTTGAAAACCCGGAAGCCGACTGGCGCATTTATAAATTCGGGCCTATGTGGGGCGGCGAATGGCAGCGTCAAGGCCCCGGCAAATGGGTACTCGTTAAAACTGACGAGGGTTTCGTCTAACACAATAACGGCATAAACACAAAGGAGGACAACATGCTAACATTAGAACAACGGGACATTCTGGAAGAACTAGCGCAGGAAAAGCGCATCCACGCCAACACGATTTTGATCGGGGACAACTACCCGCAAGAACAGGCGCGGAAATGGGCGCATCACAGTGAGCGTCAGGTCCGCGCCATCGAGGCGGCATTAAAGGCCGACGACGAACTGGCCATCGCCCATTATGACACCATGGCGCGGGAGAAAATCAGCAACCTGTTAAACACGAGGGGGAACACACCATGAGACAGACAATACAACGGCCCATAAGCCGGGATTTTGCGGTCTGGGTGCTGTTTAAGCAGGCGGAAGCCCTTGACATACTCCGCGACCCTAATAGCGGCCCAGGCCTCATAAAACTGGCTCACGCGGCACTTAACGTATTCCCGGCTCCAGCGTCATGACAAACCTACTCCGCATATGGCTAAGGCGCATATTCCGCAGACGGCCTGCGCCGGTTATTACCAGCGTTCGTGGGATGTCAAAAGTTGATGCCGCTAGGCGGGTCTCGTAAGGAAGGTGAGGAATGAGCAACGCAGAGAAAGATAGCGAATGGCAAGCAATCCGACCCCCCGGCGCACCTGGGGCTAAAGAATTGGGCTGCACCTGCCCGGTTAAACAGCCGCACCACAAAAGCCACGGCGCATATTTTACAGATAGCGAGTGCCCCGTTCATGCGCCTGGCGTCCATAGTTTTCCGTTGATGGGCTTTGTGCCGCCGGAAATCTCCCCCTCACGCGACACGGAGGAAAAGAAATGCCCCTAGCCTGTTATTGCGACGACGAAGGCGATTGGTTCCATGAGCCGCCGAATGATTTTGCCCCCATGCACGTTCTTGGGGTGCTGAAAAAGTGCGCGTCGTGCGGAGCGACTATCAAGCCGTTGACGGAAAGCGGGCGGTTTTTCTGCTTTCGTATCGCCGCCGGGGATATTGAAGAACGCATTTATGGCGAAGGGGGACACGTCTACATGGCCGACAGGTTCATGTGTGACACCTGCACCGGGCTTTATTTTTCCCTGTCTGACTTGGGTTTTTGCCTGAATTTGGGAGAAAACATGCTCGACCTGACCAAGGAATATGGCGCGGTTTATGGCCCGAAACCAACCTCCGTTAATTGCAACCAAGGAGGAACAGAACGATGAGTGAATATAAAATACCCCTGAAAGATGGGAAGGTAGATTATCTAAGCATTGCAGGAGATTTGATGGTATTTGAAGAGTGGAAACTGTTGGAGCCCATCGCCGTCCTCCAAGCTCTCTACAACCACGCCCTTGAGGAAGCGGCAAAGGTAGCCGACAGTGAACCAAGTTTTGGCTCGACTACATTTATTGCCCGCACAATCCGCGCATTAAAGGAAGGTGAGGAATGAGTGACATTAAAGAGATCATGGCTAAAGCTTTCGGAGATATAGAATATGAAAGCTCTAATTGGTGGCATCCTGATGCTGAACACCGTGGAGATTGCACTAAGGAAAACTTCACATGTGTGCGCTGTCTAACTGAACAGGCGATTGAAGAAGCCGACGCCGCTATCCAAGCCCTTGACGCAGCCGGGTATCAGATTGTGCCGAAGGAACCTACGGAGAAGATGGCCAACTGTTTTAAAGGGTCATATTCAGAGGGCTTTGCAGAGTGTATGCAGCCGTGGGAACGCGCTAAAATATACAGCGCCATGCTCGCCGCTGCCAAGGAGGAACAGAACGATGAGTGAAACAATATTCGCCTCCGGTGATGTGAAGGGTCCAGCGATTTGGCGCGACAAGAAGGGTGTCGTTCACCAAGCAGTTGGCGCTCAAATGGTCGCCGGGGACCGTGGCACGTTCATTATGTGGACGGCTTGCGGAAAGAAAGACATCCCCGCCAATTCTGCATATATCAGCGATACAAACGCAGTCAACTGTCCTGACTGCCTTAGCCCATCAACGAGCCAAGAAGGGGCATGAAAATGACATTAAAAGAACTGGCTATCCCCAAAAAGTCTGTTCCGGTTGGCGACACCCTACCCGCCAAGATCATTCAGGCCGGGCTAGATAAAATGGAAGAAATCGAAGCCGACATTCGGGCCGGGAAAGATTGGGACAACCTTTCAATCGTGGTTGTCATTTATCGCACCATGACAGACGCCGCATAAACGAGGGATTTTAAACCATGAGCGACAAGCGATTTTTACAAGACGGTTTTGAAAAGCGTCTGGCCCACCTTATCGAGGAATGTGGCGAGGTGGTGGCCGCTGCTGGAAAAACGCAACGGTGGGGGGCAATGTCGGTCAACCCTTTGCTTGCCCCGATGGATCAAGAAACAAATCTTGTGTGGCTTAGGCGTGAAATGGCCGATGTGCGCCAAGCTATAGACAGGCTTAACGAAGCCATTGAGCAAGAGTTCGGTTAGGAGGGTCTACTTATGGGGACGAGGCGCAAGCATTTGAGAAACAGCCTCCGGACGGAACAGGACGGGCGCTGCCCTCTATGCGGGGGGTTGCTCCCGCCTGAAAACGTCACCTTGGATAGCCCAAAACAGGCTGCTACTATTGACCACATTATTCCAAGGGCGCGTGGAGGGCCGGGGACGCGAGATAATATCCAGCTTGTCCACTCTTGGTGTAATGCACTTAAAGCCGACACATAAATGAGCCTTACAGGCGAAGGAGAAAAAATGAGTGATAATGCAACACCCACGGAAGCCGCGATGTTGGCTGAACACATTGGCCGGGCAGACGGGCACCGTTTAACGATGAACTATGACGAGGGTTTGATTATGGAATTAAGGGAAAAAGTAGCTAGGGCGATTGTCCAAGCCGACGAACAAAACGGTGGCGGGCCTTGGGGTCTTGTGATGGCGATGGGGAAGCACGTTATCGGCCCAATTTATGACAGGGCTGATGCCGCTATTGAGGCGGTGCGGAAACACGATACGGAAATTGAACAGAGGGCGCGTGATGCGCTGTCCGATTGAGAGCCGCTATTGGCTCACAACAAAGGAGAAGAAAATGATTGAAATCAAAACACAGGTGATGCGCGGCACTGAAATTTCCGAGCAGGGCAAGTTCGACCAGAAGATACGCGACACGCATCTGAACGGCTCGGAGGCCGGTGGCTGCATCCGCAAGCAGTGGTACGCCAAGCACGGGGCCGAGGCCGCCCCGCAAGAGTGGGGCTACGCACGTCGCGGCACCCACGCCGAGAAGTATCTGGTCTCGAGCCTGTTACAGGCCAACGTACCGATCCGCTTCGTCGGTGACGACCAGCTCTCCCTGCAGGACGCCAAGCGCAAGATCAGCTCGACGCCTGACGGCGTCCTCGACTACGAGGACGAATGGATCGGCATTGAGTTTAAGAGCATCGACCCGCGCACCAACCGCAGCTACCTGCCGAAGGAGGCGCACGTCACCCAGCTCCAGATCGCCATGGCCATGATCGACGAGCAGGTCGACCGGCCGAAGGGGATCAAATTTTCAAGGGGGCTGCTCGTCTACATCGACGCCTCAAACTTCGACGACATCATCCAGTTCGACGTCAACGCCGACCCCGGTATTCTGGACCGGATGGCGAAGCGGGCGAAGAAGGTTTTGAACACCAAGGACGTCGCCGTCCTCGACCGCGAAGGTAAGCGCAACGGTGGTAAGGAGTGCCAGTCCATGTGCCCCTTCAAAGCCGTCTGTGGGGTCTCCCCAGAGGATGCGTCTAGTCGCAAGCGTGCCAACCGTGGCAGCAACATGGACGCCGCCGCCATCCGGTACATGGAAATCAAGGATCAGACCGACGCCCTGAAGATCGAGCAGGACGGGCTGAAGGAAGACATCAAGAACGAGCTGCACTCTCGGAAAGTAAACAAGGGCATCGTCGGGAATATCGAAGTCTCCCTGTCGATGGCCAAGGGACGCGCCTCCTTAGACAAGAAGGCCGTGAAGGCGGCAGGCATCGACCTGTCGCCCTTTGAGACAGTGGGGGCCGCATCTGAGCGGCTCACACTGAAACGAGTTTGATCGTCAAACTCACATAGCAACGTACACCGCACAAAAGGAGCAACGTACAATGAGTAAGTCACTAACCGCCTATTTAGGCAACGCCAACCTCCCCGCCCTGTCTGACGACGACATGGCAGCCGCCCTGCAGGAGCACTCGGAGGACAATCCGTCCTCGGGCGGTGTCACCTACCTGTCGTTCTCTGGGAAGACCGGAAACTACGCCCTCGGTCGGAACAAGGACGACGTCGACCCCGACGAGCTGTACCTGCTCGAGCCTCAGTCCATCATCGAGGGCTGGGTCTGCTGGAAGGCCAGCAAACCTATCGACCGCATCGAGTGGTCGATCTATCAGCGCAAGGCTCAGGCCGTCGCTGAAGGTGAGCTGGACGACCACGGCCCATACCGCGAGAGCATGGGCGAGGGCTGGCAGCCGCTGCTCGGCTTTGGCGTGATGACGACCGATGGGCAGGCGCAGTCCATCAAGTTCACGGCCACCTCGAAGTCGGGGCGTAATGCCATCGACGACATGATCGAAGAGATCAAGAAACGGATGCAGGCGAAGGAGCCTTCCATGCCGCTGATCACTTTCGACAGCGAGGAGTTTATTGCTCAGGAGCAGAAAAACTACAAGCCGAAGTTCGAGGTCGCGGGCTGGGTCACCCGCGAGGGCGCGACTGCGTTCTTTGAGGAGAAGATCGATATGGATCAGCTTCTCGCAGGTGAAGCGCCTAAGAAGAAGGCTACCCGCAAGAAGAAGTAGCCCACAAAGAATTACCCCCCGCTCCTTGCGGGGCGGGGGGTAGTTCTTCAAGGCGTTGCTACATTGCAATTTCATTCAGGGAGGTTGAAACCCTACGATGACTAATATCCCGAAGTATCAGATGGTGTCAAGCATGGCGGGCCTCAAGCGGGCCGTCAACCGCTGCATAAAACAGGGTGCGACCGCACTGGATTTTGAGACGACGTCGCTCATCCCGGCCGAGGGCAGGGTCCGGCTGGTCAGCCTCTGCAACAAGAAATGCCACTACCTCGTCGACTTCGACAAGATGAAGAAGGGCTTCCGGGGCGCGGCCCATCTGTTCAATAAGGGCGAGTGGATCGTCTTCAATAAAGGCTTCGAGCTGCGCTGGTTCATGGACGCCGGTCAGCCGACGACGCGCTGCCGGGACGTCGGCAACCTCCGCAAGGCTATCATCGGTGGCGGTAACTACAAGCTGGCCCAGATCATCCAGTGGGAATTGGGCATCGAGATGAGTAAGGAGGAGCAGGCCAGCGACTGGGGCGCGAAGGTGCTGCGTCAAGAGCAGCTCGACTACGCCTACCTCGACGCGCACCGGACGTGGCAGCTCTGGAAATACTGGAGCGATCAGGCCGACGCCCAGCACTGGGCAGGGATGGCGATGTTCGACAACATGGTCCCCGCCGTGATCGAGATGGAGAGCGCCGGGATGCTGCTCGATGTGAAGGCGCACGCCGCGCTGGTCGCCGAGTGGGAGGAAGTCCGCGAGGAGAAGATCAAAGGCATCCGCAAGATGGTCGGCGAGAACGAGGTCACCAAGCTGACCAGTGACAGCCAGTGGTCGGACTACTTCGCCCGCAACATGCCGGATCATTTTCTGGCTGGCTGGCCACGCACCGAGAAGACCGGCCAACTTTCAATGAAGGGTGAGAACCTGCGTAAGCTGGCGGGCACCGTACCCGGCACGCCCCTCGAGGAATTTTTCGACCTGCTGGCCGACTTCAAGAAGATCAGTAAATACTTGTCGAGCTTCGGGGCCACCCTGATCTCGCACTCGGACCTATCCCGCGATCATCGCATCCGCGCCCGCTTCAACATCGGCGCTGCGAAGACCGGGCGCTTCTCATCCTCCGGCCCGAACCTGCAGCAAATCCCTCGGGACAACGAGCTGCTCGGCAAGGCGACGTCTGTGCGCCGGTCGTTCATTTCCGGGTTGGGCCGGAAGCTGGTCTCCCTCGATTATTCCGGCATCGAGCTGCGCGTCTTGGCTTTGCTATCTGGCGACGAGCAGCTCCTTACGGACATGGTCGAGGGGGACATCCACTCGGAGGTGGCCGCGAAGATCGCCGGCCACCCCATCGACAAGAAGACGAAGGCTGGCAAGGCGCTGCGGTCGAAGGCCAAGGGCGTCAGCTTCGGGATCGTTTACGGCAGCGGTGCCTCCGGCCTCGCCGTCAATATGAGGACGTCGGTCGCAGTCGCGCAGGGCTACATCGACTTCTGGGCCAACCGCTACCCGGACGCCTTCCAGCTCCGGTACGACATGATGGATGAGGCCGCCCGTACCAAGTACATCCGCATGGTCGACGGCGGCACGGTCTACATGGGCAAGAAGCCGGACCTGCCGAAGTGCTCGAACTACCCGGTGCAGCGTGCGGCCTTGTCGATCATGGCGGCCGCCATCGTCCGGCACAAGACCAGCCTCGACAGGGAACGGGCCGCCGGTCGCCAGAGGATGACGCAGTTCCTGTCGACCATCCACGACGCCATCATCGACGAGGCGGCGACGAAGGATTGCAAACGGCTTTTGAAGATCATGGAGGAGGATATGGTTCAGGGTTATCTGGACGTCTTCCCCGGTGCGCCTATCGACAATCTCGTCGAGGGCGGTGTAGGCCCCAATTGGGGCGAACTCGATTAGAGGAGAAAAGGAAGCGCACCCGGAGCAGTCGCATCGGGTCATCGGGCGTAAGTTCAACGTGGATGGCGGACGGGTATCCGAGGCCATCCAGAAATCGAAAGGTATGTGAAATGGCGATAGATAAAAACCATCTGGCTCACGGTAAGGACAGCGTCAGGGACAACGACCTACTCGACATGGTCCCCCTGTGCGCGACCCTGCCGTGGCTCGAGCAGGTGTTGATGGAGGTGCAGTACCTCCGCAACCGTGGCGATGACGCTGTCGACGAGCGGATCGAGTACCTCGAAGACGTGTTGGATAGACTGGGGGTTGACTATGACGGAAGTTGACCCGGATGGGCTGGACGCCCACGCGCCCGGTGCGAAGCTCGATGCGGGTAAACCCCGTGTCGGGCTGATGCTCTCGGGCTTCGCCCGCGCCCTGCTCAAGGTCGCCGAGGTCACGACCTTCGGTGCCAACAAATGCTCTGATAATGGTTGGCAGCAAGTCCTCGACGGTGTAAGTAGATACGACGACGCCAAGGGCCGCCACCTGCTGGAGGGGTACATCGAGGACATCGATCCCGACAGCGGGCTGGAGCATCTGGCGCAGGAAGCATGGAACGCTCTGGCAAAACTGGAGCTAAAATTACGAGAGGAGAATACCAATGCCGACGAAGCCAGAGAAAGTTAAACGACAGGCGCACGCCATCTCGGCGGATCGCCACCACAAGAAAAAGCTCGAGACCCACCAGCGGGTGCAGGTCTGGGTGCCGAGGGATAAGGTTGACGCCTTCAAAGCGTCGTTCCAGCGGATGCAGAAAAAGTGGAAGTAGGATGATAACCAATGAGAGCTTTATCAGCACACCAGTTTAATGCTCTAGCCATCCTTGCGCGTGACCCAGAGGATTACGCTGTTGTTTGGTGTGGTGCTGGACGTGCCGCCTTCGGCTCTGGCGATGATCCATTTGATCGTACAAAGAGTAGTAAACTCATTTTATCCGTCCCCAAATACTGGCGCTGGCCGTATGCTTCCACTGTGTTGGCACTTGAGAAGCGGGGCTATATAAAGCTAGTCGCTCCGGCGCAGTATGGTTTTATCTACGTTTATAAAATCACCGACACAGGGTTAGATACTTATCGAACAGACCCGGCTTACAACAAAGAGAAACTAATATAATGACCGACCTCACTGACAAATTCTACCTCGGCGAGTTTTAACAGGGAGGCGTAATACCTCCCTTTTTACTTGTTGGTCCTGCGCCTGTCAAGGAACCACCACGTCACGGCGGCTTCAGCAAGGAACAGTATCTTGAGGATCACCAGCTCACCGATCTCGGTGACCGTGCCGTCCTCGGCCGTGATCTCCGCCTCCGGCATGGTGAAGTAGACCGAGGCGACCAGTCCCAGCAGCAGTAGGGTCAGGAGCGGCCGGACGAAACGCAGCGTCGTGCTGGCCCACCCGGCGATTGGTCCGTAGCTGGCGTCGTGGCCGTAGCTGGCGGTCAAAGCGGCCGCTGTCGCCTGTGTATGCACGATCACCTCCTCGCTCTCCAGCTCCCTGCCTCTTGCATCGATGTTCATCTTCTGGAGGTCGCGCTCGTGCGCCATCTCCGCCTGCCGTTCCTCGGCCCGCTGCTTGCGTTCGAGATACGCCATCCCTCCCGAGATCAGCGAACCAATGACGCCCATGATCGGGCCGCCTACTAATGTTGCCAAGAACCCCATGACCGGCTCCTTCCTAAGTCTAAGTGTAAAAATGAATTGTAGAACCCGAAACCGGTGAAGCCCAGCTCCTGAGCGATCCTGAGTAAGGCTTGCCGGTCTCGATCAACGATAGACATATCGACCGCGTCGGCCTTCTTATGCCTGCTCAGGGGAGCCCCACCGACGAGCGCGTTGCCAATAGGGGACCGGTACCATGAGTTTGCCGTGAGAGAGTTGCCGTACCGGCTCCTGAGCGTATCGACTAGACGGATGAACTCAGGGACAATCAGGATACTGCCGTTGTACTTGCAGGCAGCCTCGGAGGGGATAAAGTATTTGTAGGGCCACGCGCTGTATGAGCGGGGCACCTGCTTCCAGTGGTCATAGAAGACAGGCCGGTCACTCATGGAAGTCTCGCAGGCGCTCAATCTGCTCAAGCGCATAATCCATTTTGGTGATCAGTTGCGCGAACAGTTCGACGTTTTCTTTGGTCAATATATCCTGCGCCCACTGGACCCAGTCGATAAAATATACAAGACCTGCAAGCTGGCCGTATCCGAGGATAATCAGCGGGGCAATCGTGACCCACGCGAGTATCTTTTTGATCCGGTCGAAGGTCATGCGCGATGCTCCGATAAAATATTTAGGATGCGGCTTTCCATCGTTTCAAACCGTTTGGTCAGCCGGGCTTCCACCTGTTGAATGTATCCGTTGGAGGCGAAGTCTTTCTCGACACCGAGCCGACAAGCCGCTAAGTCCTCTTTCAGCAAGGCGGCGTTACGCAGGGCTGTCGCGGCGGCTTCATTGGCATCCTTAATGCGTTTATCCTGAGCGTCATGCTTGTCTTTAATGTCTTTCATGTGGGCAAAGTGAACCTTCATCCACACACCGATAAACGGTAAAGGGATAAGCCACGTCGCCCACCAAACAGGATCGTGTTCTGCTGCCATCTTAACTTGCTCCGTTTTCATCGGACTTCCTTTCGGTTGTCCCCCCACTCATTACCTCAAGTAACTTATCACGCATACGGTGGATCAGCCCAACACATTTGGTCGCGTCAAATGGCTGTCCCGGCTGCAAATACTTACCCGCCTCTGCGATCAATTCCTCGGCACCTTTGTCTACTGCCTCATGGCATTTTCTGCAATCAGGATACTTCATCGCGCCCTCGCCTGTGCTACGCCTGACCCACTTTAAATTCTTCTCTTATGCAAATCCCACCATGTTGATACTTGCATAAGAAACATACGTTGTCTTTGTCACACTGTTCCACATCATTGGCTTTCAAACCATATTCTTGCAAGTGAACCAAGGCTTGCTGGGTCTGGTGGGCTATCATCAACACTATCCAATTTAGCTTGAGAAGGTTCTATATACGGAGATCGCCAAGCAGATATATACGGAGGAGAGTTGCCACCATCATCCTGCACATCAATGTCTAATGGGTCTAAGTATGGTTCTAGCTTTAGTATTTTAAAATACAAGTTCATATTCATTACTCCTTACGCCGGACCATAGGAACATACCGAGAAACCTGTGCCGCCTACTGCTCTCGTAATGCCATCGTCAACAGAGATTGTCCTGCCTGTTTGTGTTGTGGCAAACGAGTCTGAGGCTACAGATTGCTCCATATAATAAGGACTTGCATTATTCCAAGCATATTCGTTATCTTCAGTAAGTCCTGTCCACACATAATTAACGGGGTGGCCCGTACCGAAAACCATACCAAGAATAACGCCGCCAGCGGGACAATCAATTGTGCCTGAAAGATCGGTGGTCCCTGCACCTAACCCTTGAGTAAGTAAATCGTGGTTCGTAGCGGCGGCCCCTACAAGTTTATAAATAGCTATGCCGCCACCGTCTAATCGGGCTGAGTGTGTAACTACAACGTCCTCGGATGTTTCGGTATTCAAATCAATAGAGAACAGAGAAGTATTACTTTCACTACAACTGCCGAACACCTGTGTACTGCTTGTAATTAACGAGGCAGAAGAACCACCAACAGTACACGTTACCGTCATTGGGCCGCAAGCACCGCCCCACCCACAGGTCATTACGATTATCTTCTTAGGCTCAGCCGTCCCCATAGTTACTGCTGAGAAGGTGCTTGACGTTGAAGATAACCGTAATCCGTAGTTGTAGAGGTAGGTTAATCCTACAAATGGTGGCGCACTTGTCGCTTGCAACATTCTGAATGAAGTAAACATTATGCAGTTGTCCAAGCCTGAGAGCCAAGCCAGTTAGTCCCGTCTGAAATAAAGACGTAGACTTCTCGCGAAGCAGCAGCAGTTGGTGTTGTACTCTTGTTCCAGATAATGGTTCCAGCCCAAGTAATACTGGAAGCGGAAGAGTGGATAATGGTGAAGCCCTTACCAGCCTCTGCCGCTGGCATGGTTATCGTAATCGCCCCGGAGCAATTGTAGACCGTTCCCTCTGCCGTAAGCGAAGGCGTAAAGGAGGTTGCCTTAGTTGTCTGAGTTTCAGTAATTGGCCCGAAGGTTTGGTCCAATGCCCAAGTATTGGCTGTGTTTGTGGGGGTTGTTGCAGTCATGTCTTATACTCCCGGCTCAGTAGGCCAAATAACATCATCAGGCGTCTCAACATTAGTTACATCACGCAGGGCTTGGCGGTAGTCCATCCAAGGCTGTTTGTCTTTAGGGCTGTCGCCTAGTTGGGTGAAGTCGCTGGATGATAAGAGGTTGTCGCGTTTGCCACGAACACCAGCCCATTTATTCGTTACAATGTCAGCAAGTTCTTGTGCGTTTAGGCTGCGAACTATGTATCCATAAACATATTCTTCACCGACCAGCTTATTGTCTTGTTCAACAACTTGCGTTTCAGCATCGAAGGCTGGCTCTGCGTCATGTTGTTCGTCATACCAAACAGCAGGCTCTTGTGCCGGTGCAGGGTGTACTCTTGACCCTGTTACTTCTCCGGTAGCTGTGTTAATTCTTACTTGTTTTGTCATAATTTATTCCTATGCTGGCCCAAATGATGCCGCTGCTGCTGAACCTTCTGCACCAGCAGATTGATCGGCGGTAATAGAACGGGCTGTCTGTAAAGTAGAAAATGCGTCCGAAGCACCACTATGAATTTTAGTGCCATAAGGAGTGTCATAATCTTCTGTTAAATTAGTCCACACCACACTACCGGAACCGCCTCCATCACCCGCGACCATCACACAAACGCCGTTTGCTGGAATGTTGATAGAACATACCAGCGGGTTAGCGTTGTTTGCAGTAGCGGTGTCATTGGCTGCTGACGAGCCATCAGTCATAGCCCAAACGCCAATACCACAACCCGACTTAGTTCCGGTATAAACAATAACTACATTGCCAGTGGTTCCTGTCGGAACTGAAGCTATCCAAATAGCAGCATTTCCACCACCAGCGTTGGATGTTTTTTCCACAATCAATGTGGCGGTTACGCCGCCAATAGTGCAGGAGGATACGTTTCCTACACTGTCGCCATGCACTGTAGCACCGACAATTATTTTTCTTCCTGCGGACGCGACCCCAAATGCCTGACTGGAAAATGTAAAGGTGCTTAACGTGCTGGTAGTGGTGGCGTTCGCTGTTAATGCTATTGCTGCGGCAGGAGCTGGCCAAGTCACTCCGTTCATAGTGCTGTCTCTTGTCGTCACGCCGTTGATAGACGCAATGTTAGCATCTGCTACACCGTTGATTGTTGCAATATCAGCCATTATGCCACCGTCAAATAATCAGGCGACGGATTAAAGAAGATAACATCGGCGGTAACTGCAAAGCCTACTGTCCGAACAACGTCCCCGGAGCCAGAAGGCTTCGTCGCTGTTATTGCACCAAGTGTTCCTGAGACATAAAGCGGAACACCGATAGTCCAGTTCCATGTATCATCCCGGACAAAGCTGCCCGGTAATGCGACTTGTAACGGATTAGTATCCGTTGATGCCTCAAGGGCGATGCCCAACATGTTAATCGAAGTGCCAGTGGCATCAGCATCAGCTTCTAGCCACTTGCCACTGCTGTTCAAATACACCAAATCCATTATGGTATTGGAATAGCCAGCGTTAAAGGTGTTCGTAGTCGGCCCGTTTGCTGTGTGGTCTGTGTCAGGTGTAGCATCTTTGCCAGCTATTTTTGCATCTGTCACAGCATCGTCAGCAATCTTGGCAGTGGTGACAGCCGTGTCAGCAATCTTAGCAGTGGTCACAGTTGCATCAGAGGGAGTACCAATACCAACACTGGAAGCGTAACGTGCTTCAATGTTTGCTGTGCCAAGGGGGATAGCAGCGTCAAAGGTCAGCGTAGTTCCTGAGACTGAGTAGGTATTGTGGTGCTGCATAACACCATCGAAGCTAACAGCGCAGTTGTTCTCTGAACCGGGATCAACTGTAAGCGTCAGAGCAGTCGTTGTGCCAGATGTGTAGTCAGTCGTGTCTGTCCAGTTATCAACGCTCTGGTTAATGGCTACTGCACCGAAGGCAGACCATGTGATGTCTGTCGTGTCCAGTGTGCCACCGGGCGTTACAGTGCATTGGTATGCTGTGTTGGCGTAAGCTGTGCCTTGGTTAACAAGGACAACTGCACCAACATGCTCGTCCCAAGTGTCCATAGGGGCTGTTCTTGCCCATGCACCAGCAGCAGTAAGGTATATACCGTTCTCAGCCGCAGCCGTTTGATGTCTGACTACGATCCTTGAACCACTTGTCAGGATACCGTCAATGGTCTGCTCACCAGATAACGTGAGGTTAGCAGTGGACGATACTTCACAAGGGGCTTTCCAGTAGATACCAGCAGCGGATGCAGCGGCACTTGCAGCAGCAGCGTCAGCCAGTACAACGTCAGCGTTGGTGAGGACGACATCAGCAGCAGTGCTAACCGCATCAGCAGCCGTATCTATCGCGTCCTGGGTGGTGGTAGCTGCGTCAGCGTTCGTTGTGACAACATCTGCGTTGGTCAGCACAACGTCTGCATTGGTCGTAACCACATCAGCGTTCGTGCTTACGACATCAGCCGCCGTGGCTGCCTGGGCCGCTGCGAGAGTTGTCTTCGTATCGACATCAGTCTGCAACTCAGCCAAGGCTGCGTTCAGTTCCGTCGATGTCAGGTTACCGCTTGCAGCTGTGGTGATAGTGTTGGACGCGACAACGACAGTCTTGCCGGTTAGCGTCTGAGTGTCTGTCGTGCCTACAATCGCACCAGTCGTGCCGTGCGTTGATGTGTCAGCAATATGGGTAGCCAGTGCAGCGTCAGTGTCAATGGTGCTGCCCGTCAACACCTGGAAATTCGTGCCGTCATACTGGATGATGGATCGCGCATTGATAAGCAGGTCGCCGGTCGTGACTTGTGCGCCACCAGGCCAGTAAAGGTTCTTAGCACCGATGCTGTCCACGTTGACCGTCGGTGTGGCCCCGCATGTCGCGTTCCACTGGACAGTGATGGTCATGCCGTCATAGTAAGCCGTCAGGGTGCGATTGGAGGCCACCGTGTAGGCTGTAGTCGTGCCTGCGGAGGTGATGGACCCGTCGATGGTGTCGGAGAGGCCACGAGCGATTATAGCCTCTAGCGAACGCCCTGCGTCATTCACCAAATTTACACGCATGCCTTCGGGCCAACGCGCCGTGTTGCTGGCGTCTGTTACGTTTAGGTCGTTGATTTCAGCCATCGTTAATTTCCTAATTCTGTGTTGTAAGCGTCTTCACCAAGCGTACCGCCAACGTGTGTCTCTGCTTGCGTCCTGACAAAGTTGAATGCTTTCATCACAGCCATAGCAGCCTTATCCCTGTCGGTGCTGCGAGACGATATTTTAAGAAGCTCTTTAATGCTGTCGCCGTTAGTCAGGACATCGACTATGCGGCTGATGTTCCCCGTATTGACAAGGTTCTGCACACCCTCCTGGGCGCGGGACATTAACGTCAGTGGATTTGGATTTACGATTGACTTCATAGTCTCGCCGCCAAGCGTCGGCCCTTCGAGCATATCTCTACCTGCTAGCTGCCTGGGAGTTGTGGAGTTAAAATTAGTTGCCCTGCCTGTCGCCTCGAACACATCCATAAGTTTCTTAAACGCAGTGAATTGAGTAGTGTTCATGGCCTTCTCCAGTCTAGCCATCTGCCTAGTGTCCCCAATCATGTCTGCCCAATATGTCAAGGGCTGAATAACGCCTGCTTTTGTCGGGTCAGACACTTGTGATTTGTACACCCGTCCAGCCTTCGACCACTGCTGGTCTAAATATCCGCGCAACACGCCGTTCCAGTTGGCTTCGCCGTTCTTTGTCTTCATAATGCTGCTGCGAACCCGCGCAATTTCGGACGGTGACGTTCCATTAAAGAACAACCTGCCCATCTCTTCAAAGTCTTTCAGCTTCTTCCCTGCCAAGGTCGGGATCATACCGCCCTCGGCTAGTCCCTTCGCTGCCATCAATTCTGACCAGGTGTCACGCGCAACCTTGAACGACGGCACTTTCGCGTCGATTACATCCAGCAACTTCGTTTGTATTTTCTGATACCTGCGTGCCAACTTCCTTGACCCCTTCTGGGTGGCCGCGCTAATCAAGTCGTCTAGCGTCTCTTTTACGCCATCCTGCAACAATTCAAGGTTGCTCTCATATTTGATGTGATCGACAGGCCCATTTGGGGTTTCACGCTGGGTGACCTTCATCACCATGTCGCGCACTTGCTTAATCCCAGCGGCAGCAGACGGGAACGCCCTCTCCGTCTCCGCCATCAGATCAGTAACAGGGCGGATATTGATGCCACCCAGTTCTTCAGATTCTTTAAATGCAGTCTTGTATAACGGGCTTCCTTCGCGGCTGACTTGTTTGGTCAACTCTGCCTGTGCCTCTACTGCGTTCCCCACAAGGCGACCGCCAGCAACATCAGGAGAGATGCCAGGGCCAAATTCTTTATCGAGCATACCGCTGAATGCCTTGTCGCTTTCGCCAGCCCTTTCCTTGTAGAAGTCAGCCATACGCTGCCCCTGCTCAGGGTGGTTGTCAACGGCCATCTGCTGCGCCCTTAGTTTAACGGAGTTTGATAACTCAGCCGCTGTCAGCTTGATATTTGTCCCGTAGGCATTGTTGACCCCCTTCAGCACTTCTTCAAGGGCGTCCATCGCGGCGACCCCGCCCTGTTTTATCAGCCCTTCTAATTCCTTACCTGCCTTCGTCGCCGCTGCTCTGGTTAAACCCTTGCCTATAAGCAACCCGGCAGCAGTTGAGGCCAAGTCGATAGCCCCTTCTTTTGCCACCCGGTAACCCGACGGCGTTTGGCCCATCAACTGTTGCGCGGCTAATTCTCTGAGATACTGCCCACCACTCGCGCCACTGAGCCCAGCAGCGGCGGCGGTGAGAGGCCCACCGGCCATGCCTAATACAGTGCCAATACCGCCACCGACAGCGGGGAACGACGGGCCTACGCCCTTCATCAACTGGTTCATATTGCCAGCTTCAACATTGTAGAACTGACCGTCATCACCTTGTGCGAATATATTGCCACCCTGGACGCGCATCTTTTCTTCTGGGATATTTAATTCTCTAGCGTAATATCTCAACTTCGCCTGTGGCTCTGTTGCCAATGAGGCAACGCCGACGTCCCACGCACCAGCGACATTCTTGTTGTCGGGGTCGTAAACCATTTTGGCATCTTGCTTGGCCGCTGTTTGCTGCACTTGTCCGCTACTAAGGGATTTCTCCCAATCGACGTTCTTTGGGATAACCCTGCCGGGTGCTGCTGGCTGTGTCGCTTGCAGTTGTTCTTCCCAATTTGTCATTTGTATCCCTCTTGCTGAAGGATGCCTAGAACCTGAGCCTCAGAGTAGCCTAAGTTGGCGAGTGCATCGCCCCTCTGCTGCAAGTCAGGGATTCCGTCCAGTGGAGTAGCCGCGACAAATCCTTTCCATGCTTTACTGCCGACTTCGATGCCAGACTTCAGTGCCATAGCTTTTCTGACCATTAGCTTTTTCGTCATCTGCTTCATGCCAGCTATTTTAGCTTCAAAGTCTTGTGGGCTGTCGTCTTCGCTGTACGTTGACCTTTTGATCTCAGCCATTTCCTTCTCACCACCAGAGATACCCGTGGCCCATTTACGGTACGCAATAAACGCTTGGTTGACCTGCGAGACAAAGGCACTGCGCCTTGCCGTGAACTGGCTTCTATTCTCAGGGTCTAGTTTGTTTAGGAACGTGTCCCATGCTGCCTTTCCTTTGCCGCCATACGATAGAAAATCAGGTTCATACAGGCTCGTGACATAGTTCATGCTGTCTAAAGCCTCTTGGTCAGACATGATGTCTTTCTTCAACCCGCGCGCGAACGGCTTGTCGCCCCCGCCGTCGCCAGTAGACATGATCGGGTTGCCGTCGGGGCCATAAACAGTCATGCCTTTGCCGCGCCTAGAATATGGTGCGCCAACCGCCTTCCAAGTCTTTTTAATGGGGTCGTACTCTTCGTTTTGTATCATTCCGCCTGCCATAGACAAGTCGCGGGTTATAGGCTTCTGCGGGCCTTGGTAGCCTGATAATGCACCGTACTGGTCAACCCGACCCGTTCCACCCCTGCCTAGCGGGTTTTGAACCGTTGAGTACCGAGACTTTGCTTTGTCCTTCAGATACTCTTTTGCCATGCCTGCAATCATTGGATTGGTGTGGCCCGTCAGACCCTGTACATCTTGGATAGGCATGTTGTCAAACTCGTGGCGCATCGCTGCAAGCGTGTCATCAGCGGAGCCACCCGCCAATTTAGCAGGGTCAACTGGTGGCAACCCACCTTGCTGCACGGGTGCGACGGGCTGTGCTGTCGGTGCGGGTGGCATTGATGTCGAAGGAGGGGCCATACCTTGACCAGCGGGTGCTGCTTGTCCACCAGCCATTCCTTTTGCCATTTCAATATCGCTTGGTAAAAGTGGCGGTGCTGGCTGGAATTTCTGTAGTCCTGGGGAAAGCTGTGTCCACGCTTGGTAATCGGAAAGCCGCTTCATTGCTGCTAGTCGTGCCGCCTGTTGTGCTGTTGCTTGCTGCGCCTGTGCATTCTGCATCTGCTGGACGTTGGAACCCATCATCATGTTCTGCATCTGCGCTTGCTGTTGACCGCGCATCGCACCGCCTCCAGCCGCACCCAGAACCTGTCCCATAGAGACAGGGCGGCTGGTGTAGCCTGCGAGTGGCGCGACAGCCTGTGCCGCGCCCAGAAGGCCACCTTGCATCGGTGTCTGGTAGTTCTGTCCAAGCAATCCTTGAATGTATTGGTTTATGTTGTCAGCCATGATGCTATCCCATCAATCCGAGTAAGCCGCCGCCGATTGCTCCCAGGCCAGGGTAACCCATCATGTTTCCGATGGTTGCGCCACCAAGCGCACCCGACAGGAAGTTGGCCCCAGGATTGGAATACATCGGAGTGCCTGTTTCCTGCTGTGTGCCGTAGCCGCCGCCGATCATGCCAGAGTATCTTGCAAGCTGGTCCCAAGGTCTGTTCTGCTCGAAGTTGAAGCGATTGATTTCGTCCCCCAACTGAGCCTGCGATAATCCCTCTCTCGCACCACCGACAGCCATCAGCTTGTTCAGGTCGCCGTAATCCTGCTGCGCCATCTGTCCGGCCTGACCCGTCATGTCAAGCTGGTTCTGACGCTCTTGTGCATAATTGGCATAAGCCATTTTGCTAGACATATCAGTCAAACTGCGACCCAGCGTGTTCTCTGCCGTGTTGCGGTTCTGTGCGTAAAGGCCTGAACCCATGCGACCGGCACCAGCGAATGAACTATCAATGCCAGGTGCGATCTGGTTGTTCCACTGCTCCATGACGGGGGCCGAGGCGGCGTTGTACGCGCCAGTGAGGAACGGGTTGGCGTTCAGGTAGTCGCCGTTAATAGTCGATTGTGCCTGGTTCATGCCTGCGCGTTGCAGATCAGACCCTGCAAGGGCGCGTTGCTCTATGCCGCCCAGTGCAGCTTCCGTCTGTGGGCTGAAGCCGACGACCGTGCTGCCTGAGAAGTATGAGGGGGCATCGCTGCCGTATGCTTCTTCCGCACCCGCAAAGATGTTCTTCAGATGCGGTTGTGCTGCTGCCCAGGGTGATGTCTGCGTTGTTTGCGTGTTAATGGTCGGATTGTTAGACCCGCCACCCAGTCCGAATATACCGCCATCCAAGAATCCCACAACCGTCTCCTAACCTATCACTGCGTATGTGAAGACCCGATCAGTTGGCGCACTGTTGTTGTGCGTAACCGTGAAGGTCTGTTTTCCTATTGAGGAGACATACATCGCCCCAGAGGCCCATTCCGTCGCAGCAGTAGCGGTTGTTGGTGAAACCAATATAACACTATCTGCGCCGACGCGTAAATCAGAAACTACAGTCGTCGCCGCGCTGGCTGTCACTGTAAACTTCCCCGTATTATTCGTCTTGCCGTCCATCATCTGCACGATGATCTCGTTTTGCTTCCTCTGGTCAGTCTCAGATCGCGATATGGTGCGATAACTGCCCATTAGAAGCGACCTCGCGCCTTGGCGTTGACATCACTGCCCTGTGCATCATCCCATGTGCCTGAGACGTTCATTCTGATCCGTAGATAACGCCCCTCCGCGTCGATAGGGGCGAACCCGGTGCTGTTGACAGATGTAGCGGTAGTCCAAGACACTGTGTCCTGTTGTCTGTCCCTGCTGCCCACCTGGAAGGTCGTCGTGCCGCCGTCAATCATGGGCCACGCTTCCGTGATGCGGGTTCGCCCTGTCGCGTTGGGCTGCATCTCTTTGCTTTCCAGAACAGCCGTCAACGGAGTGCCTTGGTTGGACGCCAGCTTGAAGCTATCCATCACGCCAAGCAGAGACGACCCCTGGAATAGGACACGACTGTCAACGCTGATGGTCAGGTCGTCCACGTTGTTGTTCAGGTTGTCGAGTGTGTCGATTGTGATGTCTGATGTCAGCAACGGCAGAATGATGTCGTGGTCTATCTCTGCGTATGACCAGCGGTTCAATTCGTAGTTGAATAGAACCATGTGTGTTGGCTTCCCCGCGACATTCAACTGCCCAGGGAACGACCAGACGCAACACTTCTTGTCATGGTCAATGGCGCAGCTAATGTGAGCAGCCTGGGATGCGTCAAGCTGGCCCCAGAACCAGTCGTCAATCTTGGTGTTGCCAATGGCTGTCGTCTTGGAGCCGTCGAATACATAAAAACCAGCGGAATCCAGGAAGAAAATAAGTTGCCCATTCTGGGCAGCAGCGCCGGGTGCAAACAGGCCAATGCCAGTGACCACCTCATCAAACTGCCAAATCAGAGGCGAGCCAACGTAGTTGACACGGTAGATGCCATTCTCGAACAGAATAACAGCATACTCACCGCCGAACACTCTGACGGCCTCGCCTGCACCTGGCGTATCCTGGTAATCAGCTTGCGTTGTCGCCGAAATCGTGTAGTCGGTGTAATCGCCCAAGGCCGACCACCTGGCCCTGATGGGGACATTTCCGTCAGCAGCATCGTAAGTGTTCACGAACATCACAAAGTCACGAACGACGGCGCAGCTTCTAGCGCGGAAGTCTGTCGTCAGGACAGCGAAGTCCACGCCGGCAGACATATCCATGAATTGCGGAGCGTCCACGAAGTTCGTGGAGATGGCTACGTCACCGTAGGCGCAGAAATCCCAGAACGTGGCTGTGTTGGTATAGCCACCGGCAATGCTGCGATCCGTCACCGTCGCAGCGTCGAGGCTGTATAGTTTGGTGTCATTGCCGACATAGACACGGCTGGTCCCGTCATCAGACGTCAGGGATGTGCCGCCAAGCGGCCTTGCATCAATGGCAGTTGACAAATACATAAGAGATCCGAACGGAGCGTAGCCACGCGCCACCGGGTAGGTGTTCTTTGCGACAGTCGCACCTGGGTTTCCAAGTGCAGGCTGGTCGGGGAGCCATTCGCCAAGTTCAAATAACATTTATAGCTCCATCAGGCGGTATACACGCCGACACGGGTGTACATCGGGCCACCGCTAAACGATGAACGTGTGGCGTCTAACTTTAAGCCTTCTCTGGCCCTGTCGTAAAAAGCACCCCAGACCGGGACGCGCTCATCGTCAGACAAGAATGGCGCAGCCTGAAGCAGCGCACCGTAAAGATACATGTCGGGATGGTTCGTCATCAGCCAGTTGGTCGAGTTAGTCGCTAAGTCTGGAATCTTCTGCATGTATGTCAACTCGACATCATATGCGCTGTCTGGTGTCTGGCCGACCTTCAAGTTGGAACCGACAACAGTGTATTCAGTTGGGATGCCAGACGACCCAAGAGGCCAGTTTGTCGCAAGCTGAGACTGCGAGACAAACGTCATCAATGTCAGAGGGTTGGTCTGAACGACAGCCGTCCTCGTCTCAATGTAATCTGTCGGCAGGGCGAGCAAGTCGCTTGCCGCGGTAAACGTCAACGTGGCGGTCGTCTCCATCCTGCGGTGGCGGATGTCGCGGTTGAACTGCGCCTCTGCCAAGACAATCAGGTCAGGGGCGGTAGCGACCAGTGTGGTGTCGCCATCGCGGCGCAGCCAGTTGGTCACTGATGCCTGTAAATCGGTGTAATTGCTAAGTGACATATTCTGTTCCTGGTCTGAGGTTGTCTTTATCGAAGCCGTAAATTCCTGATGTCCAATGTGACTGCAACAATTCACTATTTGGGCTTACGGTGACATCCATTCCTTGCCCTCTTGCAAACCCAATTAAATATTCCAGGTTTGATCTTTGCTGGACATAATGGCTGTCAAACGGTGCGCCAACTCCATAAATAGAAACGGCAGGAACATGACAGAAAATAGCGTAAGCAAGCATGTAAGAAATACTGCTTTCAAGATACCGTCCAACCCTCTCCACAGCAATCTTTGGAAACACTCGACTGTTAGGGACATCATCAAACGCCTCTTGCATAAAGACAGGCACTTCCAACTCACGCAGCTTCTTCTTGTAAGCGTCAGTGTATGGCCGCACCTCAGTTGAGTGCATCTCGAAGTAAGTGTCGTAGCCACTATCGCCAGACCACGGCAAACCCCAACGCTCCATACTCATAGGAGCATCAGCCATGCCGCCGCCCAAGCCAATGATGGCTACTTCTCTCACTTGCCGACAGCCTTCAGGGTGAACGTCACCGTCGGAGTGGCTGTGCCGCCAATCGTGGCAATCACTCTGATGTACCGACCAAAGGCCGTCAAGGACTTCAACTCAGTAGCCGCAGCAGTGATCTGGGTAAACGCCGTGTGGCTAATCCAGACCGTGCCGTCAGCACTTGACCAGATAACTGCATCGAGCGTTGGGCTGGTGCCTGAGACTGCCGTGCAGGACATGTAGATGTCCATGCCGGTAAATGCTCCGACATCAATCTTGTTGCCGGTCGTCGTTGCGCCAAGCGCAGCGGTGTTGGTGATAACGTCAAATTGCATGTTGGTACTCATAATCGGCTCCCGCCATCTGTTCTGAACCCAGAGAGTTCACTATCATTTAAACGCCGCAAGAACTCCTTGCGGTCCTTCGTGGGGCTTATGCCCATGCTGTCCCATAGGTGCAGCAAGGCGAGAGGGACAGACGCAACTCGGCGCATCTGCCTTGAAGGTGTCCAGCCGCCTGTGCCGTCGTTGGATGCCGCTCTGTTGGCATCCAGGATAGGCTGTGCGTCGAACACATTCTCAATGGTCAAGTCACCCGTCAACTCATCCATGTGGGCGTAGGTGTCGATGCCGTGGGACGAAGTGAGGAGTTCCTTTCTCATACTGCTTCCCGGTTCCCGTCAGCATTCCTGATGACAGTCAGGTCGTCTTTCGTAACCTTGCCCTGGTTCTTTTCAATCATCAACTCAGCGACATCGTTCTCAACGTCGAGAACGTCATACTGATACCACTTCACATCGTTGTACCAAACATTCGATACAAGGACGAGGATGCGAGTTGTTGACGAGATAACTTTTGGTGTTCTAGCCATTATTGTAGTTCTCCTGTGATGGTGGGGACGACCTGGAATAGGTCGTCCCCGTGTCATCAATTGGTCGAGAGTTCGACGACAACGGTATAGACCGCTGGAATCGTGTTGGTCGAAGCGCCAGACGTAATAATCTCGATAGCCTGGTTCTCCGTTACATGGTTCAAGGCAGTCGGAACCGCCGTGTAGACATCGCCAGCGGCACTTGAGGTGTGCGTGATGGACAATGTTGCGCCCGTGACAGCAGTGCCGCCCAGTTCAACTGTGATAACAGCGGGAGCCGTAGCAATGGCCCCATCAATTACAGCCGAAATAGAGACGATCTTGCCAGCAGTAGGGCAGACAACCCACACGCTGCCTGCCGTGGAGACATCAGTCTCCGTGACATTCAGAACAATGTGGTTAAGAGGGAGAATAGCCATGATCTTGGTCCTTTCGTTAAAGTGATAGGCGGGGCGGCTATCTAACCGCCCCTAACCAGATCAAGCGGTTGTCAGATCAGCAACGACGCCATGGGCCTTTTCGTTGCGAACTTCCAGGGTCCACTCACAGATCAACTGCTTGCGCTCACTGTCACCAGTTTTTGCAAGGTCAACTGTTTCCATGTTGCGAAGCGTAGAGAACGCCAGCTTTTCATGGTCGAGCAGGTAAGCATCGCGTGAGCGAACCTGACGAGATGCAACGATGGATAGTTCACCGAAGTCGGAGACATAGATGTCGGCAGATGCCACAATCTTCTTGTCATCGACATCTTTGAACTTGGTCGCAATGCCAGTGAAGCCAGAAGCAACACGCTTGTTGAATGAACCCACATACAAGGCTTTCGGATCGCCGCCGTTGTCCCAGCAAAGCTGATGAACGTCGAGCAAAAGGCTCTCAGTAAAGGCACGCTGGGTGCCGTCAGTGCGAGCAGTTGCACCCAAAGAACCGTCAGCGCCAGTGGCACCAGCGGAGGTGTTGGTGTCAATCCAAGCACCAAGGCCGCCAACTTCACGGGCCAAGGTATCGGAACCTGCGACTTTGATATTGTTCGCGAAAATGGACAGTTCGATGTCGGTCTTCAGTTCACGACCACGTTTGACAAGCTGGTAAGCCATTTCTTTACCACGGCCTGCCTTGTCAACAGCTTCCTGAGTGCCGGTAACACGGGCAACCTTGTCGCTGATGCCACAGTAGTTGGTCAGACGGACAGTTGCAGTCGATGCGTCAGTGGTCGCATCGTCGCCTTCAATGACCCAGTTTTGCGCAGGGGAAGCAAGCGAGTCTGTCATCCACTCATGCAGGGTGCCGGAGGCTTTGTTGTTTGGCATAGCCGACATAAGTGGGGTTTCCCACGGGGCTACGTTATAAATGACATCCGAGAGGTCTTCCCGGTTGCCGATGGCATCGTATGTCGAAAACGAGTTTGTTGGTTGCGCCATAATAGCAATTCCTTATCTTGGTTAAATTAACCCATGAGCAATGCGACTGCATCCTCTGGGGAACCTGAATTGCGGAGGCGAGACTTCATCTTGTCACGTTGCTTGTTTGCGGCCATCTTCTTGGGCTGTTTAACACCAGGCGTCAGAACCCGTGGCTTGCCTTTGACCTTCTTTGCAACTACTGTCTTTTTAGACATTAGCTCATCATACTTGCGAGCCTTGTCTGCCAAGACGACAGCCTTGTGGTCAAAGAGTTGCGTAAGTTCTTCTTTGGTGTAGCCAACGCCCTCCATGTAGGTTGAGATGTTCGCCTTGTATTGGCTTGCATTCTCGCCCTTCAATTCAGGGATATGCTCCAGCATTTTCTCGGCTTGTCCTTGGACAAACCGCTGGAACTTTTGCTGATTTTCTTGCTGCTGGATAGCACCAAGACGCTCCATTTCGGCCTTTCGGACGCTCTGTTGCGCTGCCTCAGCTTCGGTGACTGCCTTTAGCCTGGTGTACTCAAGAGGATCGTCTGTCGCCAACTGAACCCAGTCGATAGCTTCGGCTGGTGCCTGCTGTGACATCTCAAGCATTTGTCGCAAGTGTTCTCGCTCCGCAGCGATAGACGTCTGGAGTTCTGCCATTTCTTTCTTTTGGGCAGCGATTTCCTGCGTCTTTGTGGTGTAATCAGATTGCCGCAAGTAACCCTTGCCAATCTCGTCGAGGGTTATTTCTTTTCCGTTGATGTTGAAAAGAAGTTCCTCTTCGGAATCGTCAGTGTCGTCGGCCTCTTCATACTGGTCGTCGTTGTCGTCTTGGGCTTCGAGTTCGTCGTCCTCAACTTCTTCAACGTCCAAATCCGTCGCAGCGTCCATAGCGTCGACTTCTTCGCCATCGGGTTCGTCAATGGGTGCAGCGTCACCGCTGTCCAAGTCGGAATTGAATAGCTTATTTACAGCTTCGTCTGCTGTCAGCGTGGCAGTCTCCTGGGAGTTGTTGCCGACCATAGTGTTGTCTCCATAAACAGTTTAAAAGAAGCGTTTCTTTTTGCCTGACATGGCATCAAGATCGGCCTGCGATAGCTTCCCGTTCTGAACAGCAATGCTCAGTTGTCGGGTCACTAGCCTTATTACCTTGATAGCTTCCGAATAACGGAAACGTGCAAGGTCGTCCTTTACGTCTGCCATCAGCAGGGCGTCAACGTACTGCGCCTCTACAACCTTGATGGCGTCCTTGAATTCCTTGTTGTCGAGAAGCTGCGAGGCTCTGCCTGCCGTCTGCGTCTCTTCTCTGAGTTTGGTTATGTTGTCCATTAAACTCCGCCCTTACCGCCTGGGGAACTGTCTGTGTCGCCACTGCTCATGCCGCCCCCTTGGCTATTCCCATCGCCACCGTATCCGCTATTCTGCCCATCGCCCCAACCATACCCAGCCATTGTCGCAGCTTTTGCTTTTGCAGCGTCGATGGTCGCTTGGGCTTGTGCGTTTGGTGCACTATTTGGGGTTCTCCCACCCCATGCGGCTGTAGCCATCTTGCCGATGTTCTGTCTGGCGGCGTCTTTCAGGCTAGTCCCTAGACCAAAAGGCATGGCTGCTGACAGGAAGTCGAACAGGCCAAGCGTCTGAGGAGTCACTTTGTTATTAGTGGCCGCAGCGTTTAATGCGCTGTTTAGGCCAGCCATCTGGAACCCTCTAGCTGCTAGGCCAAATGGGGCTGCGGCGGAAGCCACAAAGTTGCCGATAGGGCTTAACACATCAGCTATCTGCCCTGCTACCTTGCCTTCATCACCTAAGGCCTTGTCTCCGTGATATCCGTCGTCGCCCCACCCCATTCCTTCTGATATAGCTTTCCCTGGGTCTGCCATCGCGTCTGCAACGTTTTTGCCTAGATCAGCAGCGGATGCTGTTAGGTCAATGTCGTTATAACCACTCAGCAAGTCTTTCACTGCTGTCTGTGGTGAGAATGAATTCATACTATCAACAAACCCCTGCACGGATGTTGGCAGAGAGCCTGCTTGGTATGTGCCATCAACGTAGTTGGCGTCCTGCCAACTGTCGGGGTTGAACGGGTCAGACCAGCTTGGGTTACTGTATTGTGGTCCTTGCTGCCGTCCAGGGCTGTCAGCGTCACCATTCCGCTGCCCATAGACATCGTTGTTGGCAAGCAGGCCACCTTGCAGCCCTGTGGTCGGCACAGGGGCCGGTGTGGTGTCTCCCCAGCGATATTGGGTGTACTGACCAGGGTCACGACTGAAAGCAGCCTCACGGGCCGCATAATCGGTGTTGTATCCTTGTAGGTAAGGGTTGTTGACGGGTGTGCCTTGGGCAGCGTCAAAGATGCTCGACCCGTAAGTCGGCTGCGGCATCTGCGTTTCGAGTAGTCCAAAAGCCATTGTCAACACCTTTCGTCCGATAATATACAGTTGTTTTGCTTAAAAAGTAAGCAGTTATTTTAATCGCCTGTTTATTAGGCTACTCAACACCGAGGATTCCTGGCTGCTCTTGAGACAGTAAGCCTAAAGCTGGTGCTGCTGCGGCTGCGGCGTATAACGGTATCTTGCTACCTATCAGCCCTTTCTTAACAACTTCTTCGGGAGACAGCCCAGTAACACGCGAAGTCCTCTCTATCATCTCGTTTACTTCTTGTATCATCGGCTTAGACCCGCCGTATCTTTCCGGATTCTTCGCCTTCTTTGCCCCAGCCCAAGCAACGTCCTGGTAATCCCTCGGTCCAACGCCGGCCTTTTTTGCTAAGTCAGCAACCTTACCTTCGTATACGCCATACGCATTTCCTGGGGGCAGCAGCAACTTGGGGTCGAACAGACCGCTCATCTGTTCGTCAATAGTGGCAGACCATTTGTCTCCAACAAAATTACCCCTGAAGTTATTACGCTTCGGGTTAGTCTTCGGGTCAATAGGAATGCCAGCCATTTTGTCGTGCATCTTAATGTTCCCGGTAGCGTATCTGCCGCCGATTGGGTATGGCATTTCATATGATGCTTGCGGGTACGGTATGTTATTTTCTCTCAGGTAATTACCGTACATTGCCATTCGTAGATTGGATTTTGGGTCAGAGCCACCCGTGGTGGACGCCATTGACTTTGCGAACTTCTCATCAAATGCTTTGCGGCCTAATTCTGGGCCTAACTCTTTGACAAATTCGTCCTCAAGCTGCTTCATATAATACCATCTATCAGCGCCTGGTATTTTAAGACCCTCATCAAATGCTTCGGTTAAGCGCCTAGTGGCTTCAGGGTCGTTCACTAGCGCGTTGTATTTCGCGATTGTATCCGCACGTTGTGGGACATTGCCTTGTAGCGTTGGAGTGCCAAAATCATAATTTGATGGGTCAACGTCAGACCGCTTACTGATGTCGAAATATGGGGTGTAATTGCCAGCGTCAATGTCGCGCTGGGCGGCGTCTATCTGCTTTTTAACGGCCTTGGCCTCGGCTGAGTTTACCTTGCCAAGGTATTCTTTCCCGCTTTTCTTATCAATTAGCAGTTCTGGTGGGGATATTTCTGGATATGTGGGCAGTGGTTGCGGCACTCCGTTACCGGAAACACCGCTAGGAGGGGATTGCCGTCCTCCACCGCCATGTGGCATTGTAGCACTATTTGATGCGGATTTCAATCCCTTCGCGCCCTCGCCCTTGCCGATGTGTTTCAGGCTTTCCGCTGCGCCCTCTGGGCCGTATTTGTGAGGCCCACCCTGAAAAACTTTTGCCATCCCAGCGAACCCCGGCATGAACGGCACTGCCGCACCCATCGCTGAAATACCTAAATTAGTCGGTGTTATGTCTTCTGGGTTATTCCAGTAATGAGCAGCATCAGCGCCAATCCCGGCAGCGTCACCGACAACAGGCAGCATCGACCCGGCAGTTAAAGCCGCTTCCATCGGGTTAGCTTTCGCCCAATCAGCAATCTGTCCCGGCATTGCCTGAAACGCCCGAACAGTGTCCATGCCAACAGGTTCTTGCCCAGTGTGCGTCATTCCAACCTTGCCGGGCGCAATCATGTCCCGGTAGGCGTCGGCATAGCCACCATTCAAAGCTGTTGGCATGTCGGCCCACGTTCCGAGCAAGCCTTCAATGGCGGCCCGGACGATCGGTGTCTGCTGGTAATACTGTGCAGGGTTGTTCTGCGCCATGCGCCGGTAGTTTTCCTGTTTTAGCAGGCCAACACTAGGGCTTTCTGACAGTAATCCATTGGGTGGTGGCATCACATCGTCTCCAGCATAGTCATAATCAGGACCATCTCTTCTTCCTCTTCGGCGTGTGCAATAATGATGTCCACCAGTCGGTTATAAGCCGTGTAATCAGCTAGTAATGCTTCATCATGTTGGCTTGACGGTTCTTGTCGCCCTCCATCATGCTGTGCTGCCGGTCGGCGTCCTTCTCGTTCATCCTTGCCAGTTCGATCTGAGCCTTGGCGTCCAGGTCAGCGGCTGCCTTCGCCTCGTCCGACCGGATCTTCGCCGCCGTCTCGTTCATGCTGGCTGCAATCTTCTCGCGTTCGATGTCCAGCTTCTCAGTGTCAAGTTCAAGTGCCTGCATCTTCTCGTGATGGGTCAGCCTGATCTGCTGGAGCTTCGTCTCGTTCTCCATCTGAGCCTTAGCCATCGCAGCCTGCGCCTTGCCCTGCTCGATCTGCATCTGAGCGTTGATAAGAGCCTCTTGCGGGTCTTTCTGTTCAGGTTGCTGCATTGGCTCGTCGCCTGGGTCACTGACGAACGGATCAGCGTTCTTGAATCCGACAGCCGACAGCATCTTTTCCATTGTGTTATAGACATGCTTCGGCGTCACCATGCCAAGGCCACCAGAGGCAAGTATCTCCTTCTGCCAGCTAAGGATGTTGTTCAAGTGGCTGACCTGCTGGTCGCGGTTGCCGTGGCCCAGGCCGACATCAATGGTGACATCCATCTCTGGGTTCCATCCGTTCGTGTCCATCTCGACCCACTGGTTCCGCAGCTTGATGGTGCGCGGCTTGTCCTGGTTCTCGACAAGCAGATTAAGGATGCGACGGAATAAATGCTTGACGCCCGTCTCTGCGAATATCCGAGCAATCATCTCGACGCGCTGGTTCCTTGCGTCACGGGCGTTCATGTCAACAGACGAGTTGACGTTGGACAGGACATCTGCGTCGATGCCCATTGCCATGTCGCTGACGCCGGTGCGCTTCGCCATCATGCCGTCGAGGCCGTCGAGCATCGGGAAGCTGTGCTGCGCGACGAATGGGTGGGCAATCTCTCGCGAAGCATTGATCTGGTTGACGCGCTTAATGCCGCCTGGGCGGGTGGTCAGGAAGTCGTCCATGTCCACGATCAGGTTGACATCGACTTCGCGCTCTGGGTTGTTAGCAAGATACAAGCTGTCGAGCGTCTGGCGCATGATAACGGTGCGAATACGAGACAGGTCCATGACCAGGTCGGCAAGGCTCAGACCATAAGCACGATGCGGGACAGTGACTGGTGTGATGACAGAGAACGGTTGCTTCGTGACAGTCTCCTGCTCAAGGATTTCGTCCTTAACCCAAAGCACCCTCGTCCACTCTGCAATGCCGTCGCCGTTGGTGTCAGCCCACAAGTAACTCTCGTGGACATCAATCTCCTGCATGGTCTTGTCGGCTGCGTTGTCGCGCATTTCCGTTGACGTTCCCATGCGGGTCTGGCGTTCGCCGGTCGGGTCAATCGTGTCGTCGCCTGCCAATCCTTCGATCAGCTTCTTATCAAAGCCTTCGTTGATGAGTTGCGTCTTGGTCTTGCCTGCGCGGTGTTCCAGGTAAGTCGCATCGTCTGGGTCGGCGGCGTCGTATGACATATAGAATTCTTCAGGCGGGATAGGCATAATCTTGATGCGGTTCTTCTCAGCCTTCTTGATGACCGTGACGTTGTGCAGCGTCTCTGGCTTGATGTACATCTCGTCCGTCACATCGTCGTCAGCTTCACCCTCGTACTCTGAGCCGTCGAGGTTAGTCTCTGAATGCTCAGTGACCTCGACGTTATCGTCAGACACTTTTGATATGAACTCCATCAGGTTCAGGCCGGTGTACGATGTTGTGGTGGTGGATTCTGATTCATCCCAATATGACTTGACGACACCCTGCTTCTGAAGCAAGGCGTCCTTGAACCATGTATTGAGGATCAGGAACCCATTGTTATCTTTGTGGAAGACCACGTTAGCGAGGTCAGTTGCCTGCTTGGCGAACTCCTCGTCCTCTGGGCCTTCAGGATTGTAGGAAACGATGTCGTCGCTGGACACGAACACCTTGAGCAGCGAGGGCATAACCCATTCGATTGTCTCTAGAACATCCCTCGTGACGACACTCGACCGACCGGCAACCTCATCACCATATGGGCTTCCGAGAAAACGATCCATTGCGTCCTCTCGTTCTTGGCTTACCTCTGATGTGATGTAGCTCTCGGCCTGATAACTTTCCTGCCTACAGATTGTGAGCAGTTCGTCGTCGGTCATTTTCTTTGCCATAGTCGTTCCTCAATAGGAAAAAGCCGCAACGGAGCGGTCACGGTTTAGTCTAATGGACTTCGCCGATTCATACAATACCCGTATTGTTGTATTCCAAAGGTGCTGCTTTGCCCTGTATAACGTGACCCATCGCGCCCGTCCGAAATGCGTCTGCGAAATCTGAACACCAGTCATGTCGAGGTTTGTCCTTGAATATCTTCTTGTCGTCGTCCCACTCCTTGCGATACATCCGCAACGCTTCGATGCCTTGGGCGCAAGCATCCTTGTCGAACCAACTCTTGCCAATGACCTTGCGAACTTCATTGATGCCGATCTGCACTGAACCTGGCGGCGACTTAACGACCTTGACCGTCTTCCTGCCGAAGTCCCTAAGCTGCCGGTCGATGGACTTCAGCATTCCGAGCCGCTCGTGGCTGCCATCGTGCGGGATGTAATCAGTTCCCCAAACGTAGTCGCCATACTTGTCGTCTTCAAGCTGCTTCATAAACCAGTCAAGGTCCACGCCAGCGTTGTAGATGCAGCCGATGATGTGCCAAGCCTGCCCCATCTCCTGGAACAGCCACAGCACGGTTCTGTCAGTGCGCCCCAAGTCCCACATTGAATGAACTGGCTTGCCCTTGGTGTGCGGAACCTTGGTGATGCGCTCGTCCTTCAGAGCCTTCGCCATCTCGTGCGAGTAGTATGCGCCCAGCACAGCGGAATCAAAGCTGCACAGGTATTCCTGCTCGTACTGGGATGTGCCAAAGTCGTGACCATACAGCGCAATGTATTCTGCTTTGATTTCTGCCAGCTTCTCAGCGTCGAACACGCCAGTGTCTTCAATGGTTGATAGTTCAGCGAACCACTTGTCGCTGCCCTGGGCGAACTCGAACATCGACCGTGCATGGTTGTTACCGCGAGGTGTCGTGATGAAGGCAGCCTTGCCGCCCGTCTCCTCAATCATTGGCTTGTGATAGGCCCAGGCTGACGGATTGCACAGCGCCCACTCAGAGTAGGCAATACCGACCGGACCAGCGCCGACAGTCGCATCATAACGATCAGAGCCTAGCAGTTGCCAGGTCGAACCCCACACAGTCTCGATAAACATATCGGTGTCGTTGATGCGCTTACGAACTTCAGGTGGATATATCTCGTCAATGCGCCTGACGCCGGTGTGACCATTGATGCCGTTCCAGATAGCCTTACGCGCTTGTGAGTATTCGGGGAAGCAGTGCCAGTATGTGCCTGGGCGCTTCTGGGATAGATCACGGAAGCCGTTCATGGCTATCTCGTCTTTGCCCCAGCGTCTGTGTGCAATCTCGATCAGTCTCGTGCAGTCATCGCCGACCAGTGCTTCGTGGAACTTCTGTTGATACCACCTGACCCTGAAGTCTACGTTAATCTCTCTGACGTTATCTAACATTGGCAGGCTTCTTTTCGTATGTTGTGTTGAAGTTTACGGCAACGTCTCCGCTGATCTGAGCCTTGTCTATTAGCAGTCCGTGCAGTTTAGCCTTCCCCATTGACGCACTGACAGCCACACCGTGCTGCTTTTCGAGCCTTGCGTCGGCGCGGGATTCATCAAGTTCAGCCGTGATGGTATCGATGGTTACATCGCAGCGTTCTTGATGTTTTGCCTCCCCTGCTTTAACAGCATCTTTTACGTTAACAATCGTTAACAGACGGGCGGCTTGTTCTTTTGCAGTCTTTTCGGAATACCCCGCACGGATAGCAGCTTGCTTTCCATTCCTATCGACAAGGTATTCTTTAACGAATGCTGCTTGCTTTGGATTGAGTTTATCTTTTGCCATTAATGCACCGCTACCAGCTTTGTTTGTTTAATTTTCATTCTCAACCTAAAAAAGAACCGGGGCTGCTAAAAAGGGGGTAATAGCAACCCCGGCGAGGTTTTCACAGGGAGGGTGAAATTCTAAGCTGATATTATTAAATATTTTTCGCTTTAACGCAACGTTAGTATTTTCGATTAATTTTTCGATATGTAGTTTAAGCCAAGTACCCCTTGTAGCATCACTTCCCACCAACCTCTGTTACCTGCATCATTTCTTAGAAATGGTTCTGCCCCATCCCACACTTCCTTAACGGGTTCTCTTATCGCGTAAATCACCGCCTCTGCAATTTCAGTAGCTTGAGTGCGAGAATACTCATCATCCCAATCCCACCGTAAACTTTCACAAGCAGCTTTTGCACAAATCTCCAACATTTTAGTCTCCTTTCAAAAGGTACCAAGGTACCAAGTATTTCCTATTCCATTATTCTCACAGCGGAACTATGTTTTTTATATTATATATTTCTATTCTATTTGTATTTATATTATTCTAAGCTTGGTACTTGGTACCTTTATGAAACAAACAATTGGAAACAAAGGATAAATTAAGGTACCAAGTGAGGTACCAAGCTAGGCTTAAAACACCAAAAACTTGGTACCTTTTTAGAATTGTTTCCTTATCTCCTCGTTTGTCATCGGGTACTTTGTCCAAATTCTTAACGACCTTCCTGAAATCTTGATTTTGCTTGGTACCTTTTGAAAGCCCAATCTCTTTAAAATATATGCTTGTTTGGATGTTTTCAGATCAATATCAGGATGTTCAAAAAGCATATCAGCGAAGAGATGTGAGGTGGATATACACTCTGTATTAAAGAACTCACTGCCAGTTTCCAGCATCTCGCGCACTTCACCAAGACCCTCAATACTGGCCTCTTCAGTTGCCGCCATCATCATTTTATACTCAGTCATAGGTGCTTGTTTGATGTTCTTGAACTCATCTGTAATATCGTATTCAAGCATCCATTTACGGATCTCAGGCCCGTGAGATCTGACAGCCTCAAACAATGCAGGGAAATAGTCCTCTAATTCCTCACCGACAAAACTCTTTAAATCTGTCAATTTCTGGATGGGAACAAACATAACCCACCACCTACGGTCTGTATCGTCGAGCGGTAAAGCGTCTTTGGAGTTAGTAAAGCAGATATAATTTGCTGTGTTTACTGTCTTATATGGTTTCACACCCTTCTCATTGATCTGTATCATACGATCAGTGATGAGCGGCTTGAGAGCATTAACGACCTCATATCTGTTATGACCCTTCACCTGTAGCTCTTCAAGCACGTTCACGACAACATTCGTCGCCCAGCCGTTAAAGTCTGATGTCACCTGTGCGGGTGCCACCTTACCGACGTTAGGGTCGCCGAGGGTTGCACATAACATCTCGCCAAAGAATGACTTACCCGTGCCGGGGATGGACTGTATGAGCGGTGACCATAACATCTGACGTCCAGGATACTGAACTTGATGGGCGAGCCACATGGTCAGAAGTTCAGCATTCTCATCTGTCGTGCAGATGAAGTTAATATGCTTTTTGATCCTCTTGATTGCGTCTTTACCTCCTTTTGTGTACCCCTCAGCCGTGTCGGGTATCGTCCTCGGATTGAATGTATTGAGAACGGAATGCCCGTCCACGGTGCATAGTTTTTCATCCTTCATAGGGAGGTAAGCCATACTATCGACAGTTTTAACAGCACCGAAAAGTGTGGCGTACTGTGACGCGAGGATAGGGCCGTTCGGCCCGTAAGGTGTCTGCTTCGTATTGATGAGGTTGAAGGCTTCAGACTTATGAACCTGTAGCTTCTTGAAATCAACATAACCACGATGGCTATTGACATACACCCATTCATGACACCAGTCAGGCACATTACTAAGGGCTTGAGCAAGGCTGTTGGCACCTGCAATCATCTCACGGCAGATACCGATGAGAGGTTTGATTGATGTGAGAGCGTGGAGACGACGCTGGATGGTAACAGCAAGACGGTTACGGCTGTCGCTGTCTAGTTCTAGCTTCTTTATCTTAGGCACGACGGAAAGCTTCAATTCCTTCTCGTCGGCAGCATCAATGAGCGAGATGTAGGAGGCTAGCTGATCGCTGAGGTCATCGAAGACAACTTCCTTAACCATATAAGAGATGGTGCCGAGGGTGACGCCCCCACCACTGTCAAATGAACGCCAGCGTTTTTCAGTCTCATCGTCCTTATAGTTGTCGCCACCTTTAGACCAGTATTCCCACAAGGCAAGACCTGTTACAGGATTCCAGTCATGCAGAGCCATACCAACTTTGACCCATTCATCATTTGGCATGGATGGGTCTAACTTATCCAGCATCGCAAGGACTTTATCTTCGGACCAACCACCTGATCCGATAAGACCTTCGAAGTCACCTAAATCAGATGCGTCAGGTTGGTCTGTCTTAGTGTTACCTTGCGCGATCAGGTCTACCAATGCTGTGGGAGCCTCAATCTGCTCGAAACCGCCGAGAATATCATCGTGCCATTCGTATAGACCTGCTTTGGTTGATGACGTGGCGATAACACACTGCGTGCCTTGAGTGAGGAAGTCAATTCCGGGGTATTCTTTTTTCAGTGTCTTCTTAAATGACTTTCCGATATAATGGGTAGGTATTTTTAGATAGACATGAAAACCCCCTGAAGGTGTCATCACTGTCGGTGTTAATGCTTCGGCACCTTCGGATGCCAAGTAAGCCGCTAACTTTTCAAAACTGGCAGTTCCTCCGTTTTTAGGATCAACGTCAACGACGAGATCACCTTCATCAATGACCATACCAAGATTGCCATTATGGCTGAGGATTTTATCATCCGTCAGCTTCCTACTGGTCCAGTCCTTGAGCTTGGGTATTTTACCGTTGAGTGGTGTGAGTACCTTCCCTGCGAGGAGGTATTGATTTATAGCACCGTTTGAACACATCAATTAAGCCTCCTTTGAATTTAGATATTCACTAACCTTCCGGACAGTCGTGTAACTGTAATTGCTCACCTCACCTGTGGCGAGCTTGTTGATTGTCGGATAGCTGAGGCCCGTCGCGTCTGCGACCAGCAGCAACCGTTCACCCTTCAACTGATTTCGTATCTCAGCAAGAGAGAGGATATTAGTGTTATCGATCATGGGTTTTCCTTTCATAGATCAGAACAGGTACCATAGGCCCACTCTTTATATATGTAAATATGAAAATAATTTAAATAATATGTTTACAATGAAAGGCGAGGGGTTTATAGATTAGTCAATCTGAAACCTGAAAGGAAATAAAATGTCACTCGAAACTGAAATCGTCAAACTCACATCCGCAATTGAAGCGTTGACCGCCAAGATGGGCGAGGCTCCCAAGATCAAGGCAAAGAGTAAAGCCGAGCCTCTTGAGGAAGTCCTCGACGCCCCTGACACTGTGGAACTTCGCCTTCTCGCTAAGGAGGCTATCAAAGCTGGCGCTGACCGCAAGGCCATCAAGAAGCTCATCACCAACCTGGGCGGCGAGACGGTAAGCGACCTCGATGCCGCTGCACTGGCTACGCTCAAAGAGCAGTTGGGGGCACTGTAAATGAAACACGCAACACTTAGCGCCAGTGGCTCGTCCCGTTGGCTTAACTGCCCCGGCTCCCGCAAAGCTGAAGAACCTTTCAACGGTAAAGACGACAGCAACTTCTTCGCGATTGAAGGCACTCACGCCCATGAGGTCGCTGACCTGTGTCTGAAGAACGGCAGAGACGCCGACTATTACAGCAAGAAGAAAGTCCTCAAGAAAGATGTCCCCGCTGAGATGATTCGCTACGTTCAAGAATACCTTGACTATGTGCGATCTCACGAGACAGATACATCGACATTGATGACTGAGGAGCGCGTTGACTTCTCAAATGTCGTGCCTGAAGGCTTTGGCACGATGGACGCAGCAGTCCTTGACGGTAAGACTGCCCACATCTTCGATCTTAAATATGGTCAAGGCGTACAGGTCGAAGCGTTCGAGAACACACAGGCGCAACTGTATGCCCTCGGCCTGTTGAATGAACTGTCGTTCCTTGACGAGATCGAGGAGTTTGTCATTCATATCGTTATGCCACGCAAGTCAACGCCACCACCCTGGACGATTAGCGTCAAAGACTTGATCCTGTTCGGTCAACACGCAACTGAACGCGCCGAGCTTGCCATGACCGACAGCGCACCGAGAGTACCTGGCGAGAAGCAGTGTCAGTGGTGCAAGGCAAAGGCCGACTGCACAGCACTGTCCAGTTTCGTCGAGGAGACTATCTGCGCCGAGTTTGACGACCTTGACGACATCAGTGTTGACAGACTGAGCGACAGCAAGAAGAAGTCCATCATCGACAACAAGAAGCTGATTGAGAACTTCGTCAACGCTGTCGAGGCGCAGGCTATTGAGCGCATCATCAACGGTGACGGCTTCCCCGGCTTCAAGATGGTCGCCGGTAGATCTGTCAGGCAGTGGACGGAGCAGGCCGAGGAGTGGCTGAAGAAGACCCTGAAGGCCAAAGCCTACAACAAGAAGCTAATCGGCATCGGTGACGCTGAGAAGTTACTTGGCAAGGGCGCAGCCGACGACTACCTGACCAAGCCAGCAGGCAAGCCGACACTGGCCCCTGAACACGACAAGCGTCAGGCGTTGACGTTTGATGTTACGAATGAGTTTGACGAATTAGCCTGACCTGTGTCAGTCTATTGACCCGCTGGAAAGACAGCGATTTAACTGAAACCTAAAACGAAAGTGAAAATACAATGGCTAAAATCCACATCAAGAATGTTCGTTTGTCCTTCCCCTCAGTATTTAAGAAAGCCGTCTTCAAAGGCGTCGAGGGTAAGTATGAAGCTACATTCCTCCTGGACAAGAAAGACAAGAAGACCACGAAGGCACTCGACGACGCCATTGAGGCAGCAATCAAGGAAGCCAAGGTTAAGGTTCCCTCCGACAAGCGTTGCATCAAGGACGGCGACGAAGCTGAATATGATGGCTACGAAGGTATGTGGTCAATCAAGGCTAGTAACTCGAAACGTCCAACCCTCATCAATCGGGATAAGACCCAGATTGTTGAAGAAGACGATGTTCTGTACGCTGGCTGTTACGTCAATGCTATCATTGACATCTGGATTCAGAACAATGAGTTTGGCAAACGCGCCAACGCTAATTTGTATGGTGTCCAGTTCGTCAAAGACGGCGAGCCGTTCGGTCGCGGTAACGAGGATGTCACTGACGAGTTTGAAGACTTGGAAGATGACGACCTTGAGGATGACGAAGACGACGATCTATAGTCTTAGCGGAGGACGGGGCAACCCGTCCTCCATTTCTCAAGGGGATTAACATGAACTTAGACAAACCTGTCGTGCTTGACTGCGAGGTCTATCCTAATTACTTCCTCGCTGCGTTCAAGTCTCTCGAAGGTAAGACATTCAGTCTTGAGGCTAGGGGTGGTGCGTTATCTCGCAAAGATATAAGAAGACTTCAACGAGTATTATGTCAGCACACCACGTTTGGTTTTAACTCTCGCAACTACGACATACCCATCATCCTGTATGCCATAAAAGGTGCGACGACAGCCTACATTCACAAGATGTCAGACTACATCATTAACGAACGCTCCCCTGGCTGGATGACAATGAAGAAGTTTGACTTGTATCCAAGTATCCACTGGCAGCACTTCGACATTCAGGAGCCAGCCCCTGGCGTCATGGTCGGCCTCAAGCTATACGGCGCACGGATGCACAGCCCACGCCTGCAAGACCTCCCCATAGAGCCAGGAACGATCCTGACGACAGCCCAGATGGACGACATCAAGGACTACTGCGAGAACGACCTGGATACGACCATCGACCTATTCAACGCCATCAGGCCACAGCTTGACCTACGCTCAGAGATGTCCGAGCAGTATGGTCAAGACCTGATGAGCAAGTCTGACGCACAGATTGCCGAGGCTGTCTTGAAGGCGTCCAAGCCAGATGTTAAGAGGCCCGACATCTCACCCAACAAACGGTTTAGGTACAATACGCCAGATTTCATATCGTTTAAGACGCAGCAACTACAGGATGCTCTGAACATAATCGAAGAACACAGGTTCGAGCTTGATGGTCGCGGCTCAATCAAGCTGCCTGACGAGTTGAAGAAAATGAAGATCAAGCTAGGAGCAGCGACCTATCAGATGGGCATCGGTGGCCTGCACTCAACAGAAAAGAAGCAAGCAATCGTCCCGACATCAAGCCAGCTACTCTGTGACCGTGATGTAGCCAGTTACTATCCGGCTATCATCCTGAACCTGGGCCTGTATCCTAAACAGTTCGGAACACGGTTTCTGAGAACATACGGGGGAATCGTTGAGCAGCGCCTTGAGGCCAAGCGTAGCGGCGATAAGGTGACGGCTGACGCCCTGAAGATTACCATTAATGGCAGCTTCGGAAAGCTGGGCAGCAAGTACAGCACCCTCTACGCTCCCGACCTGATGATGGCTGTAACCCTCACCGGACAGCTTGCGTTGTTGATGCTAATCGAACGCCTGGAGGACGCAGGCGTCTCTGTCGTCTCGGCCAACACTGACGGCTTCGTCTCACTGGTCGAGAAAGAAGATTATCAGACCTATGACGACATCTGTTTCGACTGGGAACTGGACACCGGCTTCGATCTTGAGGAGACGCAATACAAGGCGCTCTATAGCAGGGACGTAAACAACTACCTCGCCATCACTGAAGACGGCAGCAAGGGTAAGGGTATCTTCGCTGCACCGGGCCTGATGAAGAACCCCGTCGCAGGTATCTGTGTTGATGCCGCCAAGGCTTGGGTTATAGAAGGTGCTTCTATCAACCAGACCATAGAATCCTGTGATGACATCACTAAGTTCATCACCGTTAGGCGGGTCACAGGCGGCGGCGTATGGCGTGACCAGTACCTCGGCAAGGTCGTGCGGTGGGTCTATGGTAAGGGTGGCTCACCTATCACATACAAGAAGAACGGCAACAAAGTCGCCACCAGTGACGGGGCAGTCCCTGTAATGGATAGGGGCGCGGCTAGGGTGCTGGACATCGACCACGGCAAGTACATTGAAATGACCAACGACATCTTGAAATCAATAGGAGTAGAAAATGTATAAACTAAGAAGAGTTCCTAAAATAAATTATAACAATGACCAACAAGGCACATCATGTGTTTCTAAAACTGCAAAATATTTTGTGCTAACAAAAAACGGGAAACGTGTTGACAGCTTCCTCAAGCGAGCGTCAGTCAAAAAACTCTATCCCGGTTTAAAATATACATACGAGCCGTCAGAACCGTTCATCTCAGGTAGCATCAGCTATGAGTGATGACCTCAGAGGTAAAGGCGCAAAGTATGACAGCGGCAAGCTGCTCGCTGGCATCGTGATCGAGGACTTCCCCAGGGCGCTGACAGCCATCGCTGCCGTCGCCACAATGGGCGCAGAGAAGTACAGCCGCTCCAGTTGGCAGGATGTGCCTGAAGCCATGACCCGCTACGCTGACGCAATGGTCAGGCATCTGCTGGCCCATCAGACGGAACCAGTGGACGAGGAGAGCGGCCTGCTGCACTTCGAGCATTTCGCCTGGAATGTCCTCGCCCTTCTCGAATTGATAAAGAGGCACGACGATGCTTGAGAAGACGATTGAATCTGCTGTCTGTTTGTATGCCAGGTCAGAAGGTTGGCTTGTCTACAAGTTCGTGTCGCCATCCAACCGAGGTGTCCCTGACCGGATACTCATCCGCAACGGCGTTGTCTTCTTCATTGAGTTCAAGGCGACAGGTAAGAAGATGACGAAGTTGCAGGCGCATATAAAAGTGAAGCTAAACAAGGAGGGATTGATGGTCTTCACTGTTGACGACATCGACCAAGGTAAGGGTGTGATTGATGGCATGGGATAGGGTTTACATTATTTATTAACATGGGTATAATTCCCATGTTAATAAATAGGAGTTGTGCTATGTGTTGTCGTTATGAAAATTGTGAAAACATTATCCTTGCAAAAAACCTATGCGGAAAACATTACCAGCAAGAGAAAGCAAAGAAAAAAAGGGAGCAAAGCAAAACCTTTTGCGAGTGCGGATGCAGGGGAAAAACTATACCTCCGCATAAATTTTTATGGGGTCATCATACACGGTTGTTTACTTCCGAAGAACAAACTCGCAGAGGGCGGATGAACAACGGTGACACGCAAAGAGATGGCGGGACATCAGATTGGTATAGAAAAATCAGGGGGAAACATGAACATAGATTTGTCATGGAAGAACATCTTGGCAGGGCATTAAGGTCTGATGAGATTGTTCACCATAAGAATAAAGACAAGAAGGATAATCGGATTGAGAATTTAGAACTGATGACACGCGCAGAACACCTCAACCACCATCTTGGAAGAAGAAATGCCGACTAGATCAGATATGCACCGATACCAAGTCAACGCTGTTTCCTTTATTAAAGAGAAGGGAAAATGTGCATTGTACTTAGAAATGGGAATGGGGAAAAGTTTGATAACCCTGACTGCTGTCTCTGACTTCCTCGACGACTTCGCTGTCAGCCGTGTTCTGATCGTCGCGCCCTTGCGCGTAGCCAACACTGTATGGGCGCAGGAGGCATTGAAGTGGACGCACACGAAGCACCTAGATATAGCTGTCTGCACAGGGTCAGCAGAGAACCGCAAGGCGATCATCTCAAGCGATCCTGATGTTATGGTAATTAACCGGGAGAATATCGCATGGTTAGTTACCATAAAGCCTTGGAAGTGGGACATGATCGTCATTGATGAAAGTTCGTCATTCAAGTCTGCGGAATCCAAACGCTTCAAGGCGTTGAAGAAAGTCGTCAAGCACATTAAGAAGACTGTCCTGTTGACAGGTACGCCAGCGCCCAACGGTCAAATGGACTTGTGGAGCCAGATGTATCTGATCGACCAGGGCGCGAGACTGTGCAGGACGATAACCAACTTCCGCAACCTGTATTTTCAGCCGTCAGGTTACATGGGCTACAAATATGAACTGCGTGACGGGTCAGAAGACAAGATCAACGACAAGATAAAAGACGTATGCCTGTCGATGTCAGCAGATGACTATCTCGAACTACCTGACAGGATGGACATCATTGAGCGTGTCCAGATGCCCGACGAAGTTATGCGAGACTACAAGGACTTTGAGAGGCAGTTCTTCATGGAGCTACAGGAAGGTACGATCGAAGCCGTGTCGGCTGCGGTCATGGCTGGTAAGCTGCTACAGATGTCTAATGGTGCTGTTTACGATGGCGAAGGTAAGGCCCACGTTATCCATGATGCCAAGATCGACGCCTTGAAAGAGATGGTCGAAGACAACCCGACAGAGAACCTGCTAGTCGCCTACAACTACAAGCATGACCTGTGGAGACTGTTGAAGGCGTTCCCTGACGCTGTGCAACTGGACAAGAAAGGCGAGGCACTGGACAGATGGAACAGAGGCGAGATTAAGATGTTACTGGCACACCCGGCGTCAGCGGGTCATGGCCTGAACGCCCAGCACGGCGGCTCAGTCGTTGTCTGGTTCGGCCTGAACTGGTCATTGGAACTTTATCAGCAGTTCAACGCGAGACTTCACAGGCAAGGACAAGAGAAGCCCGTCAAGGTCTTCCACATCATCTGCGAGGACACAATTGACTGGACAGTGAAGGCAGCGATAGACGCCAAGGCGAAGACGCAGAGCGACCTTTTGGAGTTCATTAAAGATAATTGCAAATAAGTTTAAAAAGATGTTTACAATGTCTGCGGTGTGTGTAAATATACTCAAACGAACAGCGAAACACATTCACAGGGAACTTAGAAAATGGCAAATACAATTACACTCACACACATTTACGAATGTGACGATGTAGCACCCGGCGGCATGGCGGTTTCATCTGAAACAGAATGTGGTGTAGGCGCAAGCTTAGAAGAAGCCAAATGGGACATCGCCTTCCGCACTTTCGGAATGGACATCGACCCCGGCGAAGTAACCTTCATCGAGGATGTGTAAAATGCCAACATACAAAATCACCGCCTACAGCAACATCGAGAAGCGCAGGGTGCATCTGTTTAGGACAACATGGTCCCCGATTGACGCCATTGCATCGGCCAAGGATACTGCCGAGCAATCTGGGCGCGGCGAGGAACTTTCAGACTTTCAAGCGGAGAGGGTGAAATGACAGACATGGACAGATTTATGGATAAGGTGTCCCCAGAACCAAACAGTGGGTGTTGGCTGTGGACAGCGTCCAGTAGCGCCCAGGGCTACGGGCATTTCCAAGTTAACGGAAGACTGTGCAGAGCGCATCGCGTGTCTTGGGAGCTGCATAACGGTAAAATTCCAGACGGGATGTGGGTGCTACACAAATGTGACAATCCTGGGTGCGTCAATCCAGACCACCTATTCTTAGGGACAAATGTGGACAATGTCGCAGACATGGTTGCTAAGGGGCGCAGAGCCAAGACAGAAGGTGCGACTCATTGGAACGCAAAGTTGTCAGAATGCCAAATCAGGCAGATCAGAAGTGCGAGTGGATTACATAAGGAAATAGCCGCCGCATTTGGAGTAAGCAGGCAGCATATATCACACATTAAATCAGGCGGAAAGTGGAGCCATTTGAAATGATTACATTCGATTTCTCACACGAACTTCCATCAGGGCAGCCATGCCTGGTTGAATGCGAAATCACCCCATTAGACCCAGGGCAATCATACGGACCGCCAGAGGATTGTTACCCCGCCGAGGGTGGTTATGCGGAGATAACGTCTGTAACAGTCTCAGGCGAGGCATTAGGCGACGAGAGGCCCACTAGTGTTGAGGTAGACATGAGTGACGTCTGGATACGCACCAGGGGCCAGAAGTTTGATCTGTTCCTGGACGATCTAGCGGAGACAGCTTACGACAAGTGGAGCGACGAACAATGAATAAATTCAGATTCGGCAACAAGTACGAGGCTTACATCAACAGGCCCAATCCAAAGACGATTGAGGAAGATGTGGACAAGCCGAAGAAATATAACGGCAAAGTATTGGAGGAATTTGACGATTATGAGGAAGAAATCGTTGAGCATTACAAAGGAAAATCAGATGACGTATCCTGACACGCAGTCGGCTGCAGCGGATATGGCGGGAGATGAGGGGATGATTGACAGACCGTTGACCGCCACCGAGGTGAGGCGCAGATCCGACGAGATGAACCGGAAACTAAACGCCGCTGCCACCCGAATATTTCTGGGACCACTTATCAATAAACTGGAGACTATGATGCTCGACCAAACACTACCGCTGGACTACCCGTCCATCCTCAAGCAGCGCATCGAGCATGGTGAGTTGACTTTAAACCAAGCAATTTACTGGCTATGCCGCCACGGCGTCACAATAACAAAGGCAAGGGAGTTACTCGGTGCTTGAACTTATCATCCACTCAATCGGTGTCGCGGTATTCATGTTCGTGATGATTCTTTTAATCTCAGGTTGGGGGATCATGTAATGGACGGTGGAATTATTGGCATCATTCTCAAACTGATTGGACTTTTATAATGGCAAAAGCAACAAAACAACGCAGCGGCTTCACGGCAGAGGGCCGCAAGAGAGCCACAGAGGCCCGTAACGCGATCCGCAACGGCTGGCCTGATGGTTCCATTGGCGGGGATTTAATTAAAGGAGATAATCAAATGACCCCTATTCTCATTTCCGGCTTGCTTTGGTCCATCACCATCACGGACGATCACATCCGCATCGGCTGCGAGTTTCGCAGCATTGATGATTGGATGGGCTTCGACAACAGACGGATTGCGGAAATGGAAGGCTCATACTATGATTTTCACGGATAAAAATGGAAATTATGTTAGTTGGGATCTAAATGACAGAAAAATACTGCAACGATTACCAATTACAGAGCTATTTCGCATTGCTATGTCCCGTAGATCTGGACTCAAGCAGGCATTAATTGAACATATCCTAACTAAAAAATGGGATTAATTCTTTTATTGAGTACAACTTCGTCCGTATCTGGAATACCGAAGGAGAACAAAGAATGACTTGGTGTAAAGCATCGCCGCCAGCCGTCGCAAATGGTGACGCAGCAGAGTTTATTGTCGCCTACACTGAAAAGCGCGATCCGTACAAGGTCATCGTTAAGGCGGCGTTCTATTTGAACAAATACCCACTCAGCAATGAAAGCTACTGCGCTGCCGGGCTGGACGACGATGAATGCCAAAACCAGCATGACGATGGCTGTCCCGTTACCGGCTGGTATTTAACCGAGCCGTGGGAAGGCTATCCAGACGGGGCTTACAAGCTGTTGGTTAAGGATGGCGACACGTTCAAGGGATGGCAGCCGCTTCCGCAATTCTCCCCTGAAAGGAACAGTTCCAATGGATAATCCGCACCTATTGATGAAACGCGGATATTGGTATCGCCCCCTTGCTGCTGGATACACTTCTGACATTAGCAAGGCTGGTCGTTATTCGGAAGCGGAAGCCAGAGAAAGAGTAGAGAACGTGCATGGGGTAACTATGCACCCGCTGGCTGAATGCCTTGATGATGTCCTTGACCAGATTGACGAAACCAAACAACGCCTTGCCGTCCTTGAAGGGATGCGCTCGGCATTGTCCGTATCTGACACACCGGGAGAGGACAGATGAGGCGTGAACCTTATACGGAGAAGGGCATTAGTCGGGCTCCATGCTGCCGGTGTGGAAAGCCTTCGGCCTATCAGTGGCAATGTTGCGCCACAGGCAATAAGTGGATGCCTCTTTGCACTGATTGCGATATTGGGCTTAACCGCGCAATGCTGAAAGCTGCGAAGGAGAAACCAAATGACTGACAAACCAAACCCCGGCAGTGACGAAGCGGTTAAGGCTGGGTGTACTTGCCCAGTGATGGATAACTTTAGAGGTGCTGGCTTTCCTTACGGGGGTGAGACATGCCACTACATTACAGAGGATTGTCCGATACATGGAGTTAAGGAGGAAGATGATGAACGATAAACCCATCCGGTATGAAGAAACAACGTACGGGTTTAACTACGGAGTTGCAGACATAGAACGCCTATTGAATGACAAAGGAAGAGTTGTCCTTGGTATTAAAACACCGCGCAGAAGCCTACAGGTTCAGGTCACAAAGACCGGACTGATTAGGGTTTGGCTTGGCGATAAGGAGTTAAAATGAAACAACTTAAAGCCGTATGGTATCTCTACGAGGACGGGACAAGGGAATACGTTGACCAGTGTCAGCCGTTGGTTACGCCAGCAAGTATGCTGCGCTCATTCCTCCAAGGACTAATGCCCCGACCGCGCCTTCTGCCCAGCGCGTGGCGTGAGGCAGGGGCGTCCTTACCAGCACCGGATGGGCAAGACCAGCCAAGATAAGGCAGAGCGCGTATACGGCGCACTGAGGCGCTGTGAGGATGCCTTGGTAGAACAGTATCGGCAAAGGCACTGCCGCATAATAATACTGAGTGATCTGTCGAACATCGAACTTGTTCCAATCCTTAAAGCCACGCTGCAAGGCTGCAACAATAGACACTGCCCACAGCCACATAGGCCAAGCGCCCAGCACCAGCATATCCACCTTAAACTGCATGAACGTCAGCAGGATGGCTAACAGGATGGCAGAGCGAAGGTGTGTAGGGCCAACGCCGTGACCATCTACGATTCTCCAAGTGCTGCCGATCAAAGCCATGAGGATGATGTAGGTCACTTCGTTATTCCTTTGATCTTGTCGTGTGAACGTAACGCGCCCATTCCAAGCAAAGCGAATGTCAGCTCCCAAAGGACGCCATCAAGCATAGGCATATTAGGATCAGCACCGGCCCAGATAAAGATAGGCCGACAGACTGTGTACGTCACGCCCAGGGCGCAGGCCCAACCGATAGCAGGACGCCAGCCAGCTACAAATACTGACCTGTGTCCAGCTTCAACCTTATTAACCTCCATCTGGCCCTTATCCGCATCAAGGAGTCCTTGAGTGATAGCCGCCATCGCGTCACGCTCCGCTTTAGCACGAGCTTCCGGGTCAGGTATGCGATCAACAACCTTGCCGACCACAGAAGATATAAGCGGTAACAATAATGAAAACATCTAAGCATTCCTTATCATATCAGCAATGCGGCCTGAACGTGTCGGGCCAACATCGTCTTTCCATTTACTATCCAAAGCCTGAACGGCAGCTTCCTCAAAATTACCGGCTTGAAGCGCAGCAATCATCTTCTTGAACTTGCTAAACACAGGCCAGCCCATATTCATAAACATTTCAAAGACAGCGTTCTGAGCATCAGCAGGAAGGTTACGCCACCACGGGATACGGACATCCATCTCAACTTCAGTTTCTTCCAT